>RCUT01000320.1_pt1 | contig 26026 bp, 25 predicted proteins | sample 2166171 | NCBI WGS metagenome assembly RCUT01 (sample SAMN09932757, study PRJNA488358) | compost metagenome | isolation source: compost soil in 4-hydroxybenzoic | place: Germany: Experimental Botanical Garden
TCGCAATGGATTGTCTTTTGCTAAGGTTGCATCAAGTTTTCCTCCATTGATTGTTCCCCACTGCCAGCTTCCGTCATTCAACGTTTGTTTGGCAGCCATACTTGGCACCATACGGTTAAGAGAAACAAAAGAAAAGTCACCACCGTCATTCTTTAAATTTTCATATACAAACGAAGTCTTTGTTCCGATCTTTAAACGGGCTCCAACTTCTGAATCAGTATTAATGCGGAGACTATAGCGATCAAAGTCTTTTGACACCTTTAAAGATTGCTGATCCATTACACCCATTCCAATGTAATAACTTGTTTTTCCGCCTCCGGAGATATTTAACTGATAATCCTGTATTCCGGCATTTTCACGTAATGCCAGGTCATACCAATTAGTGTTTGGGTATAAATTAGGATCCGAACCCGATCTGAATTTCTCTATTTCATCGGCAGTAAAACGAGCAGCCTGACCGGCATTGGTTCTGGCTTCATTGGTTAAGGTAGCATAATCAACAGAACCTAAATAATCAGGTAAAACTAACGGATTTTGCCATCCAAATGAACTATTAAATGATACAGATGCTTTACCGTTTTTCCCTTTTTTAGTGGTCACCAAAATAACTCCATGTGCCGCACGGTTACCATAAATAGCCGCGGAAGCTGCATCTTTTAATACTGAAATGCTTTCTATATCATTAGGATTTATTGCGGTAAAATCACTTGTTGTAACCGGAATACCATCCACTACATAAAAAGGAGAAGATGTCCCAAAGTTTCCTCGACCACGAATTGTTACGGTTACATTTGAGGCATCAGTACCTACATCACCCGGACGAGAGAGTACCGTAACACCCGGCATGGTACCTTGCAATGAGCTTTGCAATGACGAAACCGGACGACTGGTAAGCATTTCTGTTTTAACCGTTCCAATAGCTCCGGTAAGATTTACCTTTTTCTGTGTGCCATAACCAACTGCAACCACCTCTTCTAGTTGAGTTATATCATTTTCAAGGGTTACATTAATTGTGGTTTGTGACCCAACCGTAATTTCTTTGGTACGGTAACCGATCATGGAAAAAACAAGGGTTTGCCCCGTGTTTACTTTGATTGAATAACTTCCGTCAGCAGCCGTACTTGTTCCTAAAGATGATTGTTTAACGCTCACACTAACACCCGGAATTGGTCCATCCTTGTCAGAAACAATCCCTTTAACCGTAACCTGGTCCGAAGCTTCAACAGAACTGGAAGTAAGATGTTGTTCCTGATTTTGGGATGATCTAAAAATAACAACCCCATTTTCTCCTTCTTTATATTGAAAGTTTGTACCACTCAAAATGGAATTTAGTACCTGCGATAATGGTTCATCGGTAAACGTTAATTGTTTAGCAGAAAGCTTACGGAGCTCATTGTGATTATAATTAAATGGTACTTCCGAAACCTCGCTCAAACGTTTCATAGCTTTTTCGAGTGTTTCACCATGAAAGCTGATTGTTACTTTAACTTGCTTAATATCCTGGTACAGCTCGTTGGCCCAGGCATTAAGTGAAACAACAGATAGCATGGTCAATACACCCAGTTGAGCCATCTGCCGTTTAAACAATAGTTGTAATTTTTGCTTCATATAATATTTAGGTTAGGATGGATAGATTTTTCTTATCTGCACGGTTTTCCTGTAATTAATACAGAATCGTTCTTGATGGTATATTTAATTCCCTGAATGTCTTTCAGGAGTTTCAATACATCTGTTAATGATTGCTTTTGAGTGAATTGAATGCTATTCTGACAATTACTAAAAGCTTTGGCATCATAAATCATTTTTACATTAAACCGGTTTTCTATTGCCAGCATCATTTCATGGAAATAAACTCCTTGTAGTACAAACTTCCCTCCCGTCCACGACGTTGCATCTTCCGCTACCACCGTTCTATTGATTGCTGTATAGTTGGCTTTATTTACGATCAACTGCTTATTGGGAGTAAGCAATCCCAGGTTATTGTTCTTCTCATCGACCCGTACCTTGCCTCGCTGCACTGTTACAGTTATCGAAGGCAATTTTTTGTACGCTTTAATATTAAAGGCGGTTCCGAGTACTCGGGTACTTACACTACCTGTGTGTACAATAAAGGGTTTGGATGCGTCATGCGATACATCGAAAAAGGCTTCTCCTTCGAGGTAAACATCACGAGTATTTTTAAATTTTACCAGGTATTTTAATGTACTGGCTGCGTTCAGGACAATTCGACTGCTATCGGGAAGCAGAAATTCCATCACTTTACCTTTAGGAGCACTAAGGGTTATGTAAGCTCTCTTATCTTCTTTGAAATAATAATTGTAACTGATAAATAAAAAACTAGTCACCGCAATTAAAGCAGCAGCTACTTTGTAGTTTAACAACGACTTAACAATACCTCTTTTCTGAAGCTGTTGTGAGGCAATGCTCTGTTGCAAACGCTGATGAATCTCCTCTTTGATTTGTGCTTTTTCTACTTCACTTTCAAATGATAAAGGATACTCAGGCACCTGAAACTCATTATATAAATCTTTCTTTATCGACATTAACTTTTTGAATTATTGACGTAAAGACGAATGATTATTAAACTGGTACTAGGGAAAGTTATTTTTTTAGAATAAAATTGTCATCATGTGCTGAACCACCTTTTTACGCAAAAACTTCAGCGCATTACTAATCTGATTTTTAACAGTTTGGGGAGATAATAATAACCGATCTGCAATTTGATTAATCGACAGACCTTCTTCACGGCTTAAAAGATAAATCTCCCTCATTTTTTCAGGAAGTAAATCTATTTGTTGATTGAGGAAAGTATTGAGTTCATTATAATTTAACTGCTCGTTAACTGCATCGTACACCTCCGACTGCTTTTGCCCAATTTCCGTATTCTTCTTTTGACGGCTAACTACCAATCGTTGTTTATCAATGATTTTATTTTTTAAGCTGATAAATAAGAAACCAGAAAATGACTTGTAGACATGTAGAGAAGCCCGGTTGTTCCAAAGTTGAAGGAAAAGGTCATGAACGATATCTTTGGCGTCATCTTTATCATGCAGTTTTTTGCAGGCAATATCAAAAAGCATCTCCCAATAACGACTATAAAGCTCATCAAATGCGGCCATGTTATCGCATCTTAGTAAGTCTAATAACTCTATGTCGTTATACAGTTTCAACTTTGTTTTATTGGATTAGAATACCAAAAAAAACAAAATTGAGATTATATACAATTTGATAAATACTGCTTAACGCATAAACCTAATTCTAGGGCTAAATCAACCGTTTGCGTAATTTTCACAATTTCAAGAAAAAAATCAGGGTTGTATCAAAAAAGGCATTCATTGTTAAAATTAATCATGGATAAACTCGTTGTTAACCAATTGATTTATGACTTAGCTTAATAGTTTACCAACAATCGTTTTTGCACTTCTTACAGAAGCCTCCATAAATCCGCGGTAAGAAGTCAGGTAATCACCACAAAAATGTAATCGATCATGCCACTCAAGATCAATTATGTTATCCATATCTAATGCACCATATGAAATCATTTTCGATGCATCTAAACCCGCGTAATAGTTTATTGAAGAGATATGACGAGTAACATTACCCAAGGCCGGCATTAAGGTTGAAACTATGGCTTCTTTACGTTCCCAATGATTCATCCGAAGTAAATGCTTAGCCTTATCCCCTGCGGCTGCAAATGTCAGGCATTTATCATCACCTTGACCACCGTCATATACATAAGGCAGATCAAGATCGGAAATCATCTGAAAATCACTATTGTCCCATAATCGCTTATCAAAATTCACTACTATTTTAAGGCAAGTTTGGTAATCGGCTTGTGCAATTGAATGAACAGTATCTGATGGTAAATCAGGTTCCCATCTAATTGACTTAATAAAAGGTGCAGGCAATGCACAAATAACAGTTGAAGATTTGTACACTTTTCCATCTACACACCCAATAATAAACTCTTTACCCGTATCAATCACTTTCGCGACCTTGCGTCCTGTCTTTATTTGTGCTGAGCTTAATTTGCCAGCAATACTTTCTATGATGCGATAATTCCCTCCATCAATCTTAAAATCCATTTCATTATTCGGGTTACTAAACACAGATGAAGATCTTAAAGCAGGCAATGAATTAATACCGTCATCATTGTTTATCGGATATCTGCCAGGTTTGCAATAAACTCCATTCTGCAGTCTGTGCAAACTGAAACGATAATGAGCTAGTTGAAGTTGAAGTTCATCACATAATTTTCTTACGGATGAATGGCTAAAACCAATCCATTCCGCTCCCATTTCAGTTATACCCCATTGATTACATGTTGTAACGATACGACCACCCAACCGATCAGATCCTTCCAAAAGCAATAAATCAACTCCGGCTTTTCTGAGTTCGTAGGCCGCGGTTAGTCCAGCTAAGCCTCCACCTATAATGATTACTTTATCAGGCCTTCTGACAACTTCTTTAAACCCTTTTGACGGAGCTACCAATAACCCTGCGGTAGTGATACCCGTTCGAACAATAAAATCATGCCGATTCATCAGGTATTGATTTATGGAAAAGATCGAAGAAATATACCTAGGAATGCTGGTCTTTTGATGATGCAAATAAGAATAAAATGGATGTAAATCTATTCCATTAGGATGCTGATCATTTATAAATTTAACAAAAATGCTTCAATTACTACGAACTAATTTCATAAAACATTTTCCAACAGAAGTGTGTTTTTGCTTTTAGTTAACGAATTATGGGAAAATAATTAGGTAAATCTTTGACTGTTAATAAATATACTCTATCTTTGCAGTCCCAAATTTTGGGAAAAGAGTATTAAATCATTATTAATCAATTAATTATTCACAAGTGAATACGTTAAGTTACAAAACTGTCTCTGCAAACAGTAAAACTGTTAAAAAGGAGTGGGTCGTAATTGACGCCAACGCAGAGATTTTGGGGCGCTTGTCATCGAAGATCGCAATGATCATCCGTGGTAAACACAAGCCTGATTTCACCCCTCACGTAGACTGTGGAGATAACGTAATCGTTATCAATGCAGACAAGATCAAATTAACCGGTAACAAACTTACTGAAAAACAGTACGTACGTTACACTGGTTATCCAGGTGGTCAACGCTTTATTTCTCCAAGAGATCTGATGGCAAAGCATCCAAAAGCAGTAATTGAAAAAGCTGTACGCGGTATGCTTCCTAAAAACAAATTAGGAAATGCGTTAATTAAAAACCTGTTTGTGTATGCTGGTAATGAGCACCCACACGCAGCGCAGAACCCAAAAACCATTAAATTTTAATTTCAAGGAGAATGGCAACTACAAACACCTCAGGTAGAAGAAAGACCGCAATTGCGCGTATCTACTTAAAAGAAGGTAGTGGTAACATTACCGTAAACGACAAAGATTACAAAGTATACTTCCCTACTTTACCTTTGCAATACATCGTTAACCAGGCGTTAGAAACTTCTAATCAGGCTGGTAAATTTGATATCGCTGTAAACGTTAAAGGTGGTGGTATCACTGGCCAGGCAGAAGCTACTCGTTTAGCTATTGCTAAAGCGTTAGTTGAGCTTGATCCTGAAGTTAAAGCGGCTTTACGTGCGAAAGGTTTAATGACCCGTGACCCACGTATGGTTGAGCGTAAGAAACCAGGACGTAGAAAAGCTCGTCGTAGATTCCAATTTAGTAAACGTTAATATTTTTGGAGGAACACTAACATGGCAAGAACTTCATACAACGAATTGTTGGACGCAGGTGTACACTTTGGTCACCTTACTCGCAAGTGGAATCCAAAAATGGCTCCGTACATTTTCATGGAGAAAAATGGAATCCACATTATCGACTTGAACAAAACTTTAGTTAAAGTTGAAGAAGCTGCTTCAGCAATTAAGCAGATCGTAAAATCAGGTCGTAAAGTATTATTTGTAGCTACTAAAAAACAAGCTAAAGACATCGTTGCTGCACAAGCACAAAGCGTAAACATGCCTTTCGTAACTGAACGTTGGTTAGGTGGTATGTTAACTAACTTTACTACTGTACGCAAGTCAATCAAAAAGATGACTAACATCGATAAATTGACTAAAGACGGTACTTACAGCATTTTGTCTAAAAAAGAGCGCTTAATGATCAGCCGTGATCGTATTAAGTTGGAAAGAGTGTTAGGCGGTATTGCCGATCTTAACCGTCTTCCAGCTGCGTTGTTCCTTATCGACGTTAAGAAAGAGCATATCGCTGTTTCTGAGGCGTTGAAATTGAACATCCCTACTTTCGCGATGGTTGATACTAACTCAGACCCTACTAATATCGACTTCCCTATCCCAGCGAATGATGATGCAACTAAATCAATTTCATTGATCACAGGCGTTATCTGCAAAGCTATCGAAGAAGGTTTAGAAGAGCGCAAGCGCGAGAAAGAAGAAGAATCTGATAAAGAAGCTATCGCAAACGCTAAAGCTGAAAAAGCTGAAGGCGAAGCTCCTAAAGCTAAAAAAGCTGAGAAGAGCGAAGAAGCTGCTGAATCAGCAGAATAATATTCTTTAAATTATCGGGTTGCGGGTTACGGATTACGGGTTAAAACTCGCAACACGTAACCTGCAACCCGTAATTGTTTTAAAAATTTTCAAATTAAAGAAATATGTCAACTGTACAAATTAGCGCTGCAGACGTAAATAAATTACGTTTACAAACTGGCGCGGGTATGATGGATTGCAAAAAAGCCTTAACTGAAGCTAACGGCGATTTCGAAGCAGCTATCGACTTATTACGTAAAAAAGGTCAGAAAGTATCTGCAGCTCGTTCAGGTAATGCTACTGCTGAAGGTATCGTTTTAGTAAACCTATCTGCTGATGGTGCTAACGGTAAATTAATTGCTTTAGCTTGTGAAACTGAGCCTGTATCTAAAGTAGAAGATTTCCGTAACTTAGGAGATGCTATTTTAGCTGCAGCTGTTGCTAACAACCCTGCGACAACTGAAGAGTTAGAGCAAATTAAATTAGCTGATGGCCGTACTGTTGCTGAAACTATAACAGAACTTACCGGTAAAATTGGTGAGAAAATCGTTATTCAAAGCTACGAGAACGTTAGCGGCGAAGCTGTTACTTCTTATATTCACTCAAACGGTAAAATGGGTGTATTAGTAGTATTTGGTGGTGCTCAAGGCGCTGATCTTACAGAGGCAGGTAAAGATGTTGCAATGCAAATTGCTGCAATGAGCCCTATCGCTGTTGATAAAGACGGTGTTGACGCAAGCACTATCGAGCGTGAGTTAGAAATTGCGAAAGACCAAATCCGTGCAGAAGGTAAACCTGAAGACATGGTTGAGAAAATTGCTCAAGGTAAATTGAACAAATTCTACAAAGAGTCTACTTTATTGAACCAAGAGTTCGTTAAAGACAGCTCTAAAACAATCGCTCAAATGTTAGACGGTGTTAAGAAAGGCTTAACCGTTACTGCATTCAAACGTATTGCAATCGGTGCATAATTAATCGCACTTTCTAGAATATTAAAGCGGCTGCTTCTTAATTGAGGCAGCCGCTTTTTTGTTGTTAATTTTGAATAATATCTATAGGAATACTCCTAAAATCTCATTGGTAGAAATATTAAAAATCAGACAAATTGCCAATTGTAATTGGACTTTTTCCGGTTTCTAACTCTTGGTAGGTACTTTGCACAATATCTAATCTCATAGCCATGTATTCCTGACTAGAATTTAGCTCCTCTCTGATTTTACGTATGGAAAGGCCTACTTGTTTTGAAACGTCCACGATGGTATTTTGCTCATTTGCTGGATAAATTTTGGCTGTCGGTTTGAGTGTAAAATATACACCAATATGAATGTAATTATATTTGAAGAGCATGAAGCAGGCAAATCCATTTTAGAAGTAAATACAGAGAAATTATGGCAGGCTATTTCAGATTTACGTTTCTATCTATTAGTGTATTTTATAGCACAACAGGTCTTGCTCAGCAAAAATTTAACGTTACTATACAGTGGCCAAAGAGATTAGTTATCAATAAAATGGGGATATTTTAATATAAGGGGATTAAAGGCTCTCAGATACAACCTCTTATCAATAGAAATAAAATTATCATTTCAGATATTTTTATTTCTAAGTATGCCACAGTTTCAATTATGACAGATAGCAACAACTATCATTTACCTGCCTATAGTCGATTTTATGTCGGGATGCAAACCCTGCGCTCCAATTGATTGTGCATCCGGAGTTTGCGCCAATTGGATATCCCCTGGGCATCCCATATGTGGAACAGGTAAATTTTGTTTGTAATCTACTAATGTGCCCCTAGGGGGCACATTAGTAGAAATTCGAATAAAGCATTATTTAGAAAGTAACTTAAATAATGCTATTTGCATTTTGAAAGTGAGTGAACATGCTTGTCGATTTCATGTCACAGATCGAAAAGTAATATTGATACAAGTTCTCTAACAACAATAGGTAAAGGCGAATAAGACATATGACGACATATGAACATTAAATTAACTTGTTTTACAGATAATAATATAGCATATTAAACTGAAAACCATTGTGTTAAAAATGAAACGAATTCGATATCCAATTAGTTTATTCGAATAGTAAAATTAATAGTTTGCTTATAACTTGCTGACGTTTAATAAACAAACTATTGAGGAGTAAGTAAACATATCCCCTACCTACCAATGAAAGTATGAATACTTATTCCTCTTTTTATTTAGATGACCTGGATAAGCACTATATGGATTGTCCTTCATTTAGATCAGTCAAAATCATTTTATCTATTTTTTTAGCACTTGCACATATCAACCTTAATTAAAAAAATCAATTTTTCAGATATTATTAAGGAAACGTAAAATCATAAATTCCATTAAAGGTATTTTTTCCTATTTTTGCCCAGTTTTTATCTTATCCCATGAACTATAAAAGAATTCTACTCAAACTTAGCGGAGAGTCTCTAATGGGCAACAAGCCTTTCGGCATTGACCCTGAGCGTGTTAATCAATATGCAAAAGATATTAAAGAGGTTGCCGATAAGGGTGTAGAAGTGGCCATTGTTATTGGAGGTGGAAATATTCACCGTGGACTCGATGCTGAAAAAGGAGGGATGGACCGCGTGCAGGCTGATTATATGGGAATGCTTGCCACTGTTATCAATAGCATGGCTTTGCAAGATGCTCTTGAAAAGGCAGGTATTAAAACCCGTTTGCTTTCTGCTATCAAAATGGAACAAATTTGTGAACCATTTATCCGTCGCAGAGCTGTTCGTCACCTTGAAAAAGGACGAGTGGTAATTTTTGGCGCAGGAACTGGAAATCCATACTTTACTACTGATACTGCCGCTTCTCTTCGCGCTATTGAAATCGAAGCTGATGTTGTATTAAAAGGCACCCGAGTTGATGGTATTTATACCGCCGATCCTGAAAAAGATCCGAATGCTGTTAAATTCGAAAAAATCACTTTTAACGAAGTGTATAAAAAGAATTTAAATGTGATGGATATGACTGCGTTTACGCTTTGCCAGGAAAATAAACTTCCAATTATTGTATTTGATATGAATAAACCAGGCAACTTTATGAAGATTGCATTAGGTGAGCCTATTGGAACTTTAGTTGAAGGATAGTATTGATTGAGATATCAAATTTGATATTGAGACTGAAGTGAACAACAGACCCTCAATTCACCTTATCTAAATAAAAATTTGATTATTATTTTTGATTGACATATCCCGATTAGCACCGGGACTAATCACTTATCTAAATAAAAAAGTTATGAACGACCTGATAAAAAAACAGTTGGATGATGCTAAAGAGCACATGGAAAAAGCTGTTAGTCACACAGATGCTGAATTATTGAAATTGCGTGCTGGTAAAGCAATGCCCTCAATGGTTGATGGCGTACATGTTGATTACTATGGCAGCCCTGCTCCTATCAGTCAAATTGCAAATGTGAATACTCCTGATGCTCGTACAATTGTAATTCAACCTTGGGAAAAAACCATGATCAGCCCGATTGAAAAAGCAATTCTTGAGGCTAACTTAGGTTTTAATCCTCAAAACGATGGTATTATTATCCGCATTAATGTACCTCCTTTAACTGAAGATCGTCGTAAAGACTTAGTTAAAAAAGTAAAGGCTGAAGCAGAAAACGGTAAAGTTACCGTTCGTAACATAAGAAAAGACGCAAACGAAAAGATTAAAAAATCAAGTAAAGACGGCGTCTCTGAAGATGAAATAAAAGGTGGTGAGGCTGAAGTTCAAAAACTTACTGATGCATACATCTTAAAAATCGATAAGTTGGTTGAAGTAAAAGAAAAAGAAATCCTTACCGTCTGATCCACTTTCAAAATATCAATCAAAGGCTTCCCTCTTAGGAAGCCTTTTTTATTTATTGTCACTATTCATCACCCTCTATTTGCGGTTTTCAAACATTACTCGCTATCAAATCAGTAAAAAGTACAATAAAACAGTTTTTAAAGTCAATCTAAACGGCTCATTAATTTGCACCTTTGTATATCAATAATACCTTAACTAAAAGATGGAGATTATAGGATATCTGGGAGCAATTATTATGGGTTTAACCTTAGGACTTATTGGAGGTGGAGGTTCCATCCTAACAGTTCCTATCTTGGTGTACTTGTTTCATGTTGACACAGTGCAGGCCACAGCCTATTCATTATTTATTGTAGGTCTGACGAGCATGGTTGGTTCTGTGAGTCATTTTAAACAGAACAATATAGATTGGCGAAGTGTTCTTCTTTTTGGAGTTCCTTCTGTATTGTCTGTATTTATCACCCGTACATACTTGGTTAAACTTATACCCGAAACAGTGGTATCCTGGGGAGATGTAACGGTTAACAAATCCTTGTTTCTGTTATTGGTTTTTGCTGTAGTAATGTTATTTGCGGCATTTTCAATGATTAAAAAACCAAAATATCAAACGATAGAAAATCAACAGCCAGAGCCTAATAATACCTTACTAATTGCTCAGGGGTTATTTGTGGGAGAAGTTACCGGACTTGTTGGCGCTGGTGGTGGTTTTTTAATTATTCCGGCATTGGTTATTATGGCTAATTTACCAATTAAAAAGGCTATAGGCACTTCACTCGTAATAATTGTACTGAATTCGCTAATTGGATTCCTTAGTAACCATGTTGGGGTGCAACCATCTGATTGGGGTTTTATGTTGAAGTTTTTCGGTATTGCTTCAGTAGGAATATTAATCGGAAGTGGATTATCGAAAAAGATTAGCGGAGAAAATCTCAAACCAGCTTTTGGTTGGTTTGTTTTGATAATGGGCTCATTTATTATCATTAAAGAATTACTGATAAAATGAAGAGGAAGGATAAGTATAAAGCAATTTTCCTATTCATCTTAATAAACCTATTATTCTGGGGAACGATGAGTTGGATACAGGCTAAACATAAATCTAAGTCTGATAAAACAATATCCAGCTCTGTTAAAACGCTGTAATAAAAAAAGAGAGGATTAAATAATGGCAACATTTTCAGAAATTATTAATTCAGATAAACCGGTATTGGTTGATTTTTTTGCGACATGGTGTGGACCTTGCAAAATGATGGCCCCAATTCTGGAAGATGTAAAAGGTCAGGTAGGCGATAACGTCAGCATCATTAAAATTGATATCGATAAAAATCCGGCCGCTGCCACTGCATATAAAGTTATGAGTGTTCCCACTTTAATGATCTTTAAACAAGGAGAAATTAAATGGAGACAATCGGGTGTTGTACAAGCAGGCCAACTAAAAAGCTTATTAACAAGTTTCATCTAATGACAAGCTCATCATTAACTAGTTTAGATGCCGCATTTTGGGATACTAATTATCAAACTCAAAATACTGGCTGGGATTTGGGAGTAGTTTCACCCCCTCTGAGCAGTTATATTGATCAGCTTGAGGATAAATCAATTTCCATATTAATACCCGGCTGCGGAAATGCCTACGAAGTGGAGTACTTGCTGAATGCTGGCTTTTCAAATGTTACTGTAATTGATATTTCATCAGTTTTAACGGAGCGGTTAAAGGAAAAATTACAACCAAGTGTGGGGAAAGAACTCAAAGTTTTAACAGGTGATTTCTTTGAGCATACAGGTCAGTATAACCTGATTATTGAACAAACTTTTCTCTGTGCATTAGATCCTGAGTTAAGGATTAATTATGCAAAAAAAATGATTGCACTCTTAGCTCCTGGAGGAAAACTAACCGGCTTACTTTTTAACCGGACATTTGAACAACCAGGGCCACCATTTGGAGGCGACAAGAAAGAATATGAAGCCTTGTTTTCTTCCAATGTTAGAATAAAAAAAATGGAAACCTGTTATAACTCTATTAAACCAAGAGCAGGTTTCGAATTATTCTTTCAAATAATTAAAGACAATTAATGTTAACAAACATAAAATTAAACAAAATGAAAGTCGAACAAATATATACCGGGTGTTTAGCACAAGGTGCTTACTATATTGAATCTAATGGTGAAGCGGCAATAATTGATCCGCTTCGTGAGGTAGCTCCATATATTGCAAAGGCAGAAAAAGAAGGTGCCAAAATTAAGTACGTTTTGGAAACGCACTTTCATGCCGATTTCGTGTCAGGGCATGTTGACTTGGCTAAAAAAACAGGCGCAACCATCGTTTACGGACCAACTGCCGAAACTGGTTTTGAGTCACACATCGCAAAGGATAATGAAGAATTAAAACTTGGTAATGTGACAATTCGTGTATTACACACTCCTGGCCATACAATGGAATCATCAAGTTATTTGTTGATTGATGAAAATGGCAAATATCACAGTATATTTAGTGGCGATACCCTGTTTATCGGAGATGTAGGCCGTCCGGACTTAGCGGTGAAATCTGATCTTTCAAAAGAGGATCTGGCAGGCTTACTCTATGATTCATTACGTAATAAGGTTATGCCATTACCGGATGAGCTGATTATATATCCTGCCCACGGAGCAGGGTCGGCTTGTGGTAAAAACATGAGTAAAGAAACATGGGATACATTAGGCCATCAAAAGGAAGTGAATTATGCGCTTCGTGATATTAGCAAAGAACAATTTATAAAAGAAGTATTGGATGGTATAGCGCCTCCTCCTCAATATTTTCCAAAGAATGCTTTAATGAACAAGAAAGGTTATGACAGTATTGATAGCGTTTTAAGTCATGGGGCAAGGTCTTTGGATCCAGCAGAATTTGAAGTTGTAGCAGAAGCAGAGGAAGCTTTGGTTTTAGATACACGTAAACCAACGGATTTTTCTAAAGGTTATGTCCCTAACTCCATCAATATTGGTTTAGACGGTCAGTTTGCTGCTTGGGTTGGAGCTTTAATTACAGACTTAAAACAACCAATACTATTAATTACTGACATTGGTCGTGAAGAGGAAGCTGTTACACGTTTAGCGCGCGTAGGTTACGATAATACAATTGGGCATTTAAATGGCGGCTTTGATGCATGGAAAGCTTCAGGAAAAGATATTGAAACAATTAAGAGTATTACTGCTGATGAATTCTCAAACATCTTTAAAAAAGATGAAACGATTGTATTAGATGTTCGTCGTGAGAGCGAATACAGAGCCGAACATGTGGAAGAATCATTTAATAAACCATTGGATTTCATTAACGACTGGATGAGTACAATTGACCATAAGACTCATTATTATATTCACTGTGCAGGAGGATATCGATCAATGATCACAGCTTCGATCCTGAAGGCCCGTGGTTTCAATAACTTCACTGAAGTTGCTGGTGGTTTTGGAGCAATAGCTAAAACAAATGTGCCAAAAACCGATTTTGTTTGTCAAAGCAAGCTGCAAGGATAATGAGTTTTTCACGAAAAGAACATTGGGAAGGCATTTATGATACAAAGAAATTAGAAGAAGTAAGTTGGTTTCAACCCAAACCAACTACTTCCTTGAGTTTCTTTGAGGAATTTGATGTTCAGAAAACTGCCTCCATAATTGACATTGGTGGAGGAGATAGCTTCTTAGCTGATAATCTTTTAAAAGAAGGATACAACCATATTTCGGTGCTTGACATTTCTGCTCGTGCATTGGAGCGTGCTCAAAACCGACTTGGTCCGGATTCGGTCAAAATAACCTGGTTGGCAGAAGATATTACTCTTTTTAAGCCAGATCAGAAATTTGATGTATGGCATGATCGTGCGGTTTTTCATTTCCTAACCGACGAGGAAGATATTAATTCATACATCAATACAGCATATCAGGCTATTAACCCAGGTGGACTATTAATCATCGGGACTTTCTCAACTGATGGTCCTACAAAATGCAGTGGCATCCCAATAAAGCAGTATTCCGATACTACGCTAACTGAAATGTTTAGCAATGGGTTTACTAAAGTAAATTGTTTTTATATCGATCATTCAACGCCTTTTAACACTATGCAGAACTTTGTATTCTGCAGTTTTAAGAGAGATAACCATTAAATAGAAATGTTAGAGTTTATTAAACAACCATGGCCCTGGTACATAGCCGGGCCATTAATTGGACTTACGGTCCCTTTATTACTTTTGATTGGAAATAAATCGTTTGGGATCAGTTCTTCCTTGCGTCACATATGTGCAGCATGTATGCCGTCAAAAATCCCTTTCTTTAACTATGATTGGAAAAAAGAAGCATGGAACTTATTCTTTGTTGCAGGAATTGCAATTGGGGGTTTTATTGCAACTTTCTTATTAACAAATCCTGATCCAATAAAGCTAAACCCTCAAACTGTTGCTGACCTTCAGTCGTTAGGTGTTAAGGACTTTACGCATTTATTGCCAACTGATATATTCAACTTTGATAATTTATTCAGTTTGCAAGGCTTCGTATTTATGGTTCTTGGCGGTTTCCTTGTTGGCTTCGGAACTCGGTATGCGGGAGGTTGTACATCAGGACACTCGATTATGGGGTTATCTAATTTACAATGGCCTTCATTAGTAGCAACTATTAGCTTTATGGCCGGGGGATTTATTATGACGTGGTTAATTCTGCCTCAACTATTTAAACTTTTTTAACATGGCGAAAGAGATTATTGAAAGAGAAGAGTTTGTGATTGAGCACCCTATAGAATGCGAGGCTCCTAACGAACAAACATCATTTGAAGGAGTAGGTTCAAACTTAAAATACCTGGTAGCAGGTGTATTATTCGGAATCGTATTTGTTAAGGCTGAAATTGTTTCATGGTTTAGAATCCAGGAGATGTTCCGCTTACAATCGTTCCATATGTACGGCGTTATTGGCTCAGCTGTTGTTGTTGGACTAATTTCGGTACTCCTGATCAAACGATTTAATATAAAAACGATGTCGGGTGAAAAGGTAATTTTTCATGACAAAACCTTTAACAAAGGTCAGATAATCGGTGGATTGCTATTTGGATTAGGATGGGCCATAACCGGTGCTTGTCCGGGACCATTATTTGCTCAAATAGGCAGTGGATTTTTAGCAATCACTATTACTTTATTAAGTGCAATTGGCGGCACCTGGACCTATGGTTTGTTAAGAGACAAATTGCCTCATTAATAATATAGAAAATCGATTTTTAATGAATAAGATTCCAACATATAGTATTTGCAATTTATTCGGAGCTGAGAATTGTACTAAAGACTTTATGGCCTGTGGTCTGCGTAGATTTTTGGATAATCAGTCGAGGCTTGTTATGCCTCATCGACATAGTTTTTACCAGATCATGTACATCTCAAACGGTTCAGGCAAATACATAGTCGATTTTACAACTTTTGAAATTGAACCCGGTCAGATCTATTTTTTATCACCGGGTCAAATTCATTCGTGGGAGTTTAGCGACGATGCAGATGGCTTCATTATTAATTTTGATGAGAGTTTTTTCACAGCAGTATGTTACAATCCTTATTTCTTAAATGAGTTTCCTTTTTTCAATTCGATGACCCAACGCTCTATGACGTTATTAAAAGAGGAGATCAAGCCGACAGTATTAAGTCTTTTTCAGCACTTGAAAACAGAGCATGAAGCAGATAATGATTTTAAAAATGATTATTTAAGAGCCTTGTTACTCCAATTACTTGTTGTTTTAGCCAGAGCTTGTCAGCCCGAAAAACAAACTGAAGCGACGCGGTACAATTACACATTATTGAGGAGTTTTGAAAAACTGATTGAAAGTAACTTCAAAACCAAAAAGTTACCAAAGGAATATGCTGAATTACTGTTCATTACGCCTAACCACTTAAATGCTGTTGTTACAAGTATTACTGGAAAATCGGCAGGTGAACTTATCCGTGATCGTGTTCTATTAGAAGCCAAAAGAATGCTGGTAAACTCTGGACAAAGTATTAGTGAGATTGCATGGGATTTAAATTTTGAAGATAATGCCTATTTCAGCCGATTCTTTAAAAAATATACCGGTGCCAGTCCTGACGAATTTCGAAGACAATTAGCTTAGAAAAGAACTTTTTTTGCTAAAAGCAAAACAATTTTAGCTCAGATTTTTTTATTACTCTGTATTTTTAATCCAAAATTACAGTCGATATTAAAATCTGTTAGCAAAATAAATGAAAATCCTCTACTCATACCTTAAAAACTATAAAGGCTTATTAGCATTAGCTCTTTTATTAGCCACAATTAATCAGGGCTTTTCCATGATGGACCCCTATATCTTCGGAAGGCTAATGGATGATTATGTAACCAAATTCAAAACGTTAAATTCCGACGAATTTTTCCACGGGGTAGGATTATACTTATTGGCAATTGTGGGCGTTGCATTTGTGTCTCGAGTTGCCAAAAACTTTCAGGATTATTTCGCGAATGTAATTGTTCAGAAAATGGGAGCTCAAATGTATAGTGATGGCTTGGCTCACTCCCTTGAATTACCCTACCAGGTTTTTGAAGATCAACGAAGTGGCGAAACGTTAGGAAAACTTCAAAAAGTAAGAACCGATGTTGAACGACTGATCACCACTTTCATCAATGTGTTGTTTACTTCCATCGTCGGAATTGTTTTCGTAACCGTTTATGCAATTAAAGTGCATTGGATCATTGCTCCGATGTTTATACTTGTTATTCCGATATTGGGTTTTCTAAGTTCAGTGCTGAGTAAACGCATCAAAAAAATGCAGAAAACAATTGTTTCAGAAACAACTGCATTAGCCGGATCAACTACTGAATCCCTCAGAAATATTGAACTGGTAAAATCATTGGGGTTGGCAAACCAAGAAATTGATCGTTTAAATGGCACTACTGTTAAAATATTAGGGCTAGAACTTAAAAAGGTAAAATACATCCGAAGTTTAAGTTTTATCCAGGGAACAACAGTAAACCTTTTACGTACCTCTATTATCTTCCTAATGATGTATCTTATCTTCCGGGAACAAATAACGGTAGGTCAATTTTTCTCGTTAATGTTTTATTCATTCTTCATTTTTGGACCACTTCAAGAGTTAGGAAATATCATTAATATTTATCGGGAAGCAGAAGTATCGCTTAACAACTTTGAATCAATTTTAAACACGCCAAAAGATGTGAAACCTGATCGTCCGGCCCATTTACCGAAAATTCAAAAATTAGATTTTGAAGAAGTAAGTTTCAAACACCAGTCGGCCAACAGAAACGCCATCTCAGATATTTCGTTTAGTGTAGAGCAAGGAGATACCATCGCATTTGTAGGTCCGTCCGGGGCAGGAAAATCAACCCTAGTGAAATTGTTGGTTGGTTTGTATCGTCCACAGGAAGGACAAATCCTCTACAATAACATTGATAGTAACAGAATAGATTTAGATGAATTAAGGGAGAAAATAGGATTTGTAACCCAGGAAACTCAATTATTTGCGGGAACGATCCGAGAGAACTTGAAATTTGTCCGCCCTGAAGCAACTGATGAAGAATGTATGGATGTTTTATATAAAGCTGCCTGTCATACTTTGCTCGCAAGGGCCGATAAAGGACTTGATACATTAATTGGAGAAGGGGGCGTAAAAGTATCGGGAGGAGAAAAACAACGATTATCAATAGCAAGAGCTTTATTACGTCAACCAGATTTACTTGTTTTCGACGAGGCAACCTCCTCACTAGACTCATTAACTGAAGAAGAAATTAGCAAGACAATTAGAGAAGTTTCTGAAAAAGCGGAACATATTACCATTCTGATCGCCCACCGATTAAGTACAATTATGCATGCTGACAGAATTTATGTATTAGAAAAAGGAATCATCACTGAGGCAGGAGGGCATCATGAGCTGCTAGACCAGAAAGGCCTTTATTACGCCATGTGGAGACAGCAAATCGGTGAACGACTCGAAGTATTAGATTAATAAGAAAATACAGTATATTAAGGGTAATTATGTACTATAACACATAATTACCCAACACTATGCTGCATGACTAATAGTACTCGCCAAAAACTTACTGCTTTAACAAAAAATGCAGCTTTGGCTAATAAGTTAGCGGCATTACAAGCTATCGACATTGAATTACCCACCATTTTTATTGTTCATGACCTGAACACGATGACAGTTGAATACATGTCACCCAGAGGAGAACAATTTTTGGGCTTTACAGTTAATGACCTTAAAAGCTTAGGCTCCGAATATTTCTCAAAGTTTTTTAACCCTGATGACGTTGCCGATTATCTTCCAAAAGTGTTAAGCTTATTACATGATAATGATAATGACGAAAAGCTGGTATGTTTCTTCCAGCAAGCAAGAGCATCAGAAAAACATGAATGGAAATGGTTCTTAAGCAGCACCAAAATTTTCCTAAGAAATGAACAGAATGTACCTTCTCACATTATTACAAATGCTACCCCTATTGATCCTCAATATCATATTACATCCAAGGTAAATCGATTGCTTCAGGAAAAAGATTTCCTTAAAAAGAACGAAGCCTTTTTTAACATGCTTACCAAACGAGAGATCGAAATTCTTCGATTAATTGCATTAGGTAAAAACTCTATTGAAATAGCTTTCATTCTTCATATCTCTGAAAAAACAGTGGTAACCCACCGAAGAAATCTTCGCTCCAAGCTTAATGTGCAAACATCTTATGATATTACCAAGTTTGCTCAGGCTTTTGACCTCATTTAATCACACCTATTGCATATACCCTAATTTTTGAATAACTTAAAAACAGTTAAGATTTATGCTCAATGATTTCTATTATTAAATTTAAACCGCTATTCTACTGCTCGGTAATTCTTGTTTGTTGCACATTGTTGGCGAACGGCCAGACAGTAAAAGTTTACCGAGATTCAACCTATAATTTTACTAATGACAGCACTTACAAGTTCAGGAATGGGAAAGTAATAATTAATAGAGACACGGTCGACAGAACACAGGCAAACAGCAACATGCAAGCGGTTTTTGAAGCCAATTATTTCCAACATCATCTAAAATTAAATCCTGTTAAAGGCCAGCTTATTTTTACGTTCTTAGGAGGGATTCAAAATCAAACTAACCTTGCCACCTATGGGCAACAAATAAGATTACCCAAAGGAGTAATAAATAGTGCTACTGAACAATGGCAAAGTGATGAACGACCCGAAGGCGTTTTAGTTTTAGCGCTTATCAATCCTAAAACAAACAAACCGGTTTGGGCGGCCGTTGGGTATGATCGCTTTTTTACGCGTGATTCTCAGAAAATAATCGATGCAATGTTTAAAGAAGCTTTTGAAAATTTCCCAAATAAAGGCACTTACTTTCCGGCAGATTACTATAAGAAGAAACCTACTGTAAAAAAAACTCCGGCTTCGCCTAAGAAGCAGAAACAATAAACGGGTTATTTAAACTCTTTCCCAACCAAACGTATTGGCAACAGAGATTTTGTTTTAGCAAATGTTGCGGCAACGATTAACACTGTCATACAACCGCCAAATATCACCGCTCTGGTGGTCCCCATTATTTTTGCAGTTACCCCAGATTCAAAAGCGCCTATTTCATTAGATGACCCTATAAACATGGTGTTTACAGCAGATACTCTGCCACGCATATGATCGGGAGTAAGCATTTGAAAAATGGTCGACCGAATAATAACACTTACACTATCAAAAGCTCCCACCAAAAACAAAAAGACAATAGACAAGTAAAAATTCTTAGAGATACCAAACAAAATAGTGCAAATGCCAAACCCGGTTACGGCAACTATTAAATTCCGCCATGGACGAACAGCTGGTGTATATCGGGTCATTATCAGCATGGTAATTACAGCACCAGCAGATGGTGCCGCCCGCAATACGCCTAATCCCTCTGCTCCTACTTTTAAAATATCATTGGCAAATACAGGAAGTAAGGCAACGGCCCCGCCAAAGAAGACAGAAAACATATCAAGAGTCATAGCTCCGAGCATCATTTTCGTGTTAAAGACAAATTTAATTCCCTCTCCTAAACTACTCCACATCGACTCTTTCTTCTCTAATACATTAACAGGTTTACTTTTCAGCATTAAAAGGCTAGAAATAGATAATACCATTAATAGCAATACAATACCCATCGTAACAGACATTCCATAAAAACCATAAATCAGACCACCTGCAGCCGGGCCGGCGACAGCGGCTAACTGCCAGCACGAGCTGTTCCAGGAAGATGAATTTGGATATAATTCGCGCGGCACCAATGAAGCCATTAAAGAAAAAGCTGCTGGGGCAAAAAAACCTCTGGCTAATCCGTCTAAAAAAACAACCACATAAACAATTGCTATCAGTAAATGGGTGTTAATAGATTGATGCATTGAAGGCATTGTTACAACAAAAAGTAATGTAGCAGCCGTTAATATGGTACTGATGACAATGATCAGCATACTTCTTTTATTGGACCTGTCGGCTACATATCCCCCAAACAAAGCAACACAAAGTGCGGGTATCGCTTCAGCTAAACCAATCATTCCTAATGAAAGCGGATCTTTGGTTACACTATAAACAAACCAGCCCACAATAACAGCCTTCATTTGAAGAGCGAATGTTAAAAAGAAACGAGTACCTAAGTAAAAACGGAATTCAGGATAACGCAATGCAGCAAAGGCATCGGGTTTTACGGGAGAGTCAACTGTTTCTGACGGCACTTAATATTAATAGCTAAGAATGAAAAAGGGAATTAACCGGAACAAAGATAAATAACGTGCATTAAAACAACGCGTAACCAAAACAAAAGAGTTACCTAAAATTTGGTAACTCTTTAGACTGGCTATGTTATTATTAATTTAATTAAGACCGTTTTGATCGATAAGATAAACTAAAGTTGCCATTGCTGCGGCGCCAAGCTTTAACTCTCTTTCGTTTACATTTTCAAAAACATCTGTTTTTGCATGATGATAATCAAAGTAACGTTGTGAATCCGGTCTGAAACCGAACAAAGCTGTTCCCAATGATTTTAATGGACCAATATCTGATCCGGCACCCCCTCCTCCACCTATCTCTTTTAATCCATACTCATCAAATATCGGCGACCAACTCATTATTCTGTTTACGACTTCCGTGGATGCGTCAATAGAAAAACCACGAGGAGTTAACCCACCGGAATCAGATTCGATGGCTGCATAATGCTGTTCATTTGTTACTTTCGCATTTTCTGCATATTTAAGTCCTCCTTTTGTACCGTTCTCTTCATTCATGAACATTACAGCCCTAACAGTATGCTTGGGTTTAATACCCAATGCTTTAATGGTTCTCAATACCTCTACAGATTGCATAGTCCCTGCACCATCATCATGAGCGCCTTCAGCCAAATCCCATGAATCAAGGTGCCCTCCAACTGTTATTATTTTCTCTGGTTGCTCAGATCCTTTTATCTCGCCAATTACATTGTATGACAGTACATCTGGCAATGTTTTACAATTCATTTGATAGAAAAATTTAAGTGAAGGATCTGTTTTAAGAGCAGCACTTAAACTATTTGCATCTTTTGTACTGATAGCAGCTGCAGGAATTTTAGTAAGCTTTTCATCATAACGCATGGTACCTGTATGAGGAAACTCATCAATTTTGGTTGTCATAGACCGAACAATTACCCCTATTGCTCCATATTTTGCGGCCTCAATTGCACCTTGTACTCGCTGATTAACTGCTGCTCCATAAGCATTAAAGGTATGCAGTGTTTTAGGATTCATTGGACGATTAAAAAAAACTATCTTTCCTTTAATCTTCTCCTCTCCTAATTCCTTAAGTTGATCGAAGTTGAACACCTCAATAATAGTCGTTTCAATTCCCTTTTCAGAAGTTGCAACAGAACCGCCAAGAGCAGCTATTTCCACATTTATTTTTTTTCCGCCTGTTGCAAACCAGGCTTTTTCTTTAGCACCACGCTCCCAGTGCGGAACCATTACTTCCTGCAGATAAACACGGTCAAATCCGTACGATTCCATTAATGATCTGGTCCATTCTACTGCTTTTTGTGCATTTGCTGAGCCGCTTAATCTCGGACCAATATTTTTACATAAATAATGTAGATTTTCATAGACTTTCCCATTTCCTAATACCTCTTCATAAATTTTACTTACAACCATAGAATCTGGATTGGAAGCATAGCTGCCTGTAGTAAACATGGCTACTGCAACTAAAAACAATAAACTTTTCTTCTTCATATATTAACCAAAAGTAATTCTCGACAAAATAATTCAAATAAAAACCCGGCAAGATTAAATCGGCCGGGCGTATATCTGGATTATTCCATCATTGCATATCGGGGTTGTTCAAAATACCAATTTGGTTTTGGTAAAGGCAAAATATCATCAAAACGTTTCACAAAGAACTTCCCTACATTTCCATCCGTTAACGTTACAATGTTAAGGTGCTGGTCAGAAACCTGCATTACCTGAACTAATACACAATCAAATGTTGTATCTACTCTGGATAAGTAGATATTATCATTGGTTACAACAATATCAGGCCCTTTTTTTGATTTCTTGTCTTTTTTATCAGCTTCTGTTGGTTTATAGGTGAGTCTAACAGGAACCTTTACAAAGTCTTTTCCATCACTATATAATTGCTGGGCCTTGTCCCATTCTGCACTTAAACTATCACAGTTCTTAGGCGTTAATTTCTTTAAAAAGCCCTCAGGAGTATTCAGGTACCAATTTTCTGCCTGTTGAATAATTCCTTTAGTTTGGGCAAATGAGAGATGAGCGGTAAATAAAGAAATGATAAGAACGACTAATTTCTTCATAAATTTATAACAGAATGTTTACTGCTGATAAATATATCAATTATTACGAAATTTTATCCCAAGTTATTTCCCTTTTACTTTTTTTCTCAAAATAAATACGAAGAGTTTTATTTTTTTCCATATTTAACATAGGATCCTCCTCCAATATCTGTTCTACACACCGACGCGCTTCGATCAAAATTTGCTGATCTTTTGCCAGATCTGCTAACCTTAAATCAAGCACACCACTTTGCTGAGTTCCTTCCAAATCTCCTGGTCCGCGTAACTTTAAATCCACCTCAGAAATCTCAAAACCGTCATTAGTCCTTTCCATGGTATCTAACCGAACTTTAGCTTCAGAAGATAATTTATGACTACTCATCAAAATACAAAAAGATTGTTCTGCTCCACGCCCAACACGTCCTCTCAATTGATGCAGTTGAGATAATCCAAATTTCTCTGCATTTTCAATAACCATTACGGAAGCATTAGGAACGTTTACCCCAACTTCAATAACTGTTGTAGCCACCATAATATGAGTTTCCCCATTTTTGAAACGATTCATCTCAAAATCCTTTTCAGCAGCTTTCATTTTACCATGAACAATACTTACCTGGTACTGAGGCTGTGGAAAAGATTTAGTGATGTGTTCATAGCCATTCATCAGATCGAGGTAATCCATTTTTTCTGATTCCTCAATTAAAGGATAAACAATATACACCTGTCTCCCTTTGGCAATCTCTTCTTTCAAAAATCCATGCAGGCGCAACCGGTGATTTTCGAATTTATGTAAGGTTTGAATAGGCTTTCTACCGGCAGGAAGCTCGTCAATTACAGATACATCTAAATCTCCATATAACGTCATTGCTAGGGTCCTGGGAATTGGAGTAGCTGTCATTACCAAAATGTGTGGAGGGCTACTATTTTTTTGCCACAATTTTGCACGTTGTTCTACACCAAACCGATGCTGCTCATCAATAATAACTAACCCCAGGTTTTGAAACTGAACTTTATCTTCAATTAATGCATGCGTTCCTACCAGTAATTTAAGTTCTCCGTTTGCCAATTCTTCAAATAACTTCTCACGTTGCTTCTTTTTAGTAGAACCGGTTAACAACTCAACCTTAACAGGCATATCTTTCAGCATCATTGAAATGGAATGAAAATGCTGAGTGGCAAGAATTTCTGTTGGAGCCATCATACAAGCCTGAAATCCATTGTCGATAGCCAATAACATCGACATTAACGCCACTACCGTCTTTCCGCTTCCAACATCACCCTGAACCAGCCTGTTCATTTGCATACCAGAGTTGGTGTCTCTCCTGATTTCCTTAATAACTCTTTTTTGGGCACCGGTCAGTTCAAAAGGTAAATGATTCGTATAAAAACCATTAAAATTATCACCCACTACTGAAAATAAGCTACCATTATGTAGACGTTTTTTGATTTGCTTATTAAAAAGTAATCGTAACTGAATAAAGAATAGTTCTTCAAATTTCAAGCGCGCTTGGGAACGCTGTAACAGCTTAGAGTCTTTGGGAAAATGAATTTGAATTAATGCATCTCTTCTTGACATTAATTTATATTGTTCCAAAGGAGCTTCAGGCAAATCTTCGTCTATAAAATTAGCACCCTGTTCCAAGAGATTATACACCAAACGCATAATACCTTTGGTGTCCAGGAAAAATAGCTTTAATTTTTCTGTAGACGAATAAACGGGTTGCAAAGCTGTCTGAAATTCTTTTTTAGCTTCTGAAACTAATTCCAGATCTGGATGAGGAAGATTCGCTTTATTATTAAAAAAGTTAGGCTTCCCGAAAGCAATATACTCCTTCCCTATATGAATATGTTTCTCTATAAATTTAATACCTTGAAACCATACTAATTCGAGATGAGAGCCTCTTTCATCCTGCAACGTCGCAACCAATCGCTTACGACGCTGCTCTCCAATTAATTGCTTGTCGACGATAATTCCTTTTAACTGGATATACTGAAGATCAGGCGTTATTTCTCCAATTCTATAGAACCTGGTTCTATCAATATAACGAAATGGGTAATGCCTGAGGAGGTCACCATAAGTATAAATATTCAGTTCTTTTTTGAGCACATCTGCTTTTGAGGGCCCAACGCCTTTCAAGAATTCAATAGGTGTATCAAAAAATCCTTTTCTTTCCACTAAAGCTAAAATAGTTAAACTTCCTACGCCATTTTGGGAAGTATTCTCTTTAAATATTCCCAATTAAAAAGTACCACGGCAACCCCTAACAAACTGTAAGATATTAGCTTTTGTGTTGTAAAGCCTTCATTATAATAAAAGTAGGCCACTGCAAATGCTATTATCGGATTAATGTAGATCAGAATTCCAGCAGTAGATGCAGGTATCTTGATCATGGAGTATAAACTTAAAAATAAAGGAATAATAGTAAATACCACAGCAAGTATTAAAATATTAACCCAAAAGCCAATTGTTACGGGAACTGTATGATGATTGATTACCTCAAGTGGGATAATAAATAAGCAGGATAGTAACAACTGTAAACCGAGGAGATTAAGTTTATTAAACCCTTGTATACTTCGCTGTACGATAAGATAACCAGCAAACAAAATAGCGACAAAGAAAGACCAAAATACTTCCATCGGGTGTCCCCATCCAAGTATGATTGCACTCACTATACTGATGCTTATCGCAATCCATTTTAGAGAACTAAGCTTTTCCTTTAATATAAAGAAAGCTCCGATAGCTGTTAATAGAGGGCAAACCATGTAAGCAAATGCCCCTGCCTGAACACTGATATAATTGACCAGATAGATATATGACAACCAATTACCAGTTAACAATACACTTGACAAAAATAATATCCCCCAAAAGTACTTTTTGTTCGAGGTTTGCTGTTTGTAATAAGCGAGATCTTGCC
>RCUT01000324.1_pt1 | contig 25676 bp, 24 predicted proteins | sample 2166171 | NCBI WGS metagenome assembly RCUT01 (sample SAMN09932757, study PRJNA488358) | compost metagenome | isolation source: compost soil in 4-hydroxybenzoic | place: Germany: Experimental Botanical Garden
CGTAATAATCATTCAGGTTATCGATACCAATAACGGTATGACCCTGTTGGCAGAGGCGCTGACTGACGGCACTACCAATAAATCCTGCTGCACCCGTAACTAAATATTTCACGAATATTTCCTTATGCACTTCCCAAATTACATTGTCTTTATTAGATCGATGTATTTATTAATCACAATATTCTCATCGAATTCTTTTTCAATTTTTTCACGACTTTTCTTCCCCATATTTAGCCGTAGTTCATGCCCCATAACAATGATTTTCTCTAATGCATTGACAAGACTCTTGGTGCTACGTGGCTCGCATAAAAACCCATTAATACCATCATCAACAGTTTCTCTGCATCCGACATTATTCGTCGTTACAATGGGTTTTCCCATGGCTCCCGCTTCAAGTAATGATTTAGGCACCCCCTCTCGATAAAATGAGGGTAACACCATGCAATCGGCCTTAGCTATCGCGATCTCAACCTTATCAGTTGTACCTAAGTAATTAATTATACCTTCATCAACCCAAGCTTGCATTTCTGTTTTAGAAACAGCAGATGGATTATTTACGTCTAAAAATCCTAGCAATGAAAATTCAACGCGAAAACCATAATCTCTCTTCAGTATTCTTGCGGCTTCGACATAATGGCCGATACCTTTTTCATATAGCATTCTTGCAATCAACAAAAAACGGGTAACGCCATCATCAACTGCAGGGGTGATAGAAAAACGTGAAAGGTCAGCACCTGAGCCAGGCAAGCGGTCAGTAAGTTCAGCTCTTACTATACCAGTATTAATAAAAAGGGCTCTGTCATCTTCATTTTGGAAAAATATTTTATGCGCATAGCACTGGCTAACCTTGTAAAGCATACGTACAATTTTAGATGTCAATGTTTCGTTGACAAACAATGTTCCAAGCCCTGCAATATTATTGATAGATTTAGTTCCACTTAGTTTTGCGGCTAAAGTACCATAGATATTATTTTTTGGTGTGAAATTAAGAACTATATCAACTCTATTTTTGGAAAAAACTTTTCTAAGTGAGCATAGTGTTTTTATATCATTAATTGGATTGGTGCCACTTTGATCTATATCCACATGAATAAATCTAGCTCCTAATCCCTCTAATTTGGTGGTATAGGTATCATGTGGTGCAATTGCAATAACTTGATAACCTAGATCAATAAGAGCAGTTATGGTATTTTTTCTAAAGTTATATAAATACCAACTAGTGTTGGCTGATATGGCTATTATCTTCACATCTACACCTGATAGCAGTTTATTTAAATTCATCCCAAAGCGTACCAAGCATAAAATCCGCTGCCCTAGGGTATATAGGTTCCCAGCCACTACCATGGCAGAATGTCATTTCCCCAAAATAAACTCTATCATCAACACTATACATATCAACACGTACGTATTTAAAATCTTTTGAAAGTTTTTTTGCTAAATAAATAAGTTCTTTTATGTTAGATGGAAACATGAAGTTAATATCAATGGGTTCATACCTAGGCTGAATAGAGAACTCAGCCGGGGTTAAATCTTCATTGTAAATTGTGCGTTTATGATTTCCAAATCTATCAGCATCAACTTGAATATATAACTGCGTAGTGTCGCTGCCATTAAAAATATGGATTTTATAATCCGAAGGATAACGACCATCATTATGCTTTATTAATTCTTCAAAAATTATTTTGGGTGCTTCTATATCATAAAAATGCTCGTCAACTATAACCCCCATCTTTATACCAAGGAAAGAATTAAATGTATTACATATTTCTGGTAGATTTAACTTTGATTTATCTTCTACTATTAGTACATTTTCTCCTCCACCACCATTACTAGTTTTAATCACAAATGAGTCAGGTAGATCATCGAAATCACATGGCTCAATACGATCAACAACCTTTAAAAGCTTGATGAGATGCTTGACACCAATCACTTTTGACACATAATCCCTGACAACATATTTATCTACATATTTTGAATACAATCTAGGATTGGTGTTTATTTTCCTATAAATTATTTTCTCTGAAAATGAAACAGGCTTATCAGTGTTCAGTAAATACCTATGAGTAATCAAAAACCTTACTTTATTATAATACTCAACACCTAATAAAAAACGTAAAGAGTCCCTTAATAAAAACTTAATTTTTTTTGACATAATATTTTTCTTATCTGCAAGTATTTTTTTGACAAAATATATTATCCAATTGTTCTCTCATTCTGGATTGAGAAAACATCCCGATAGTTTTTGCTTTATCCGGTTTAAATAGACTTACGTTCTCAAATATCTCGAGTATTGCATTCGAGATACAAACAGGATCTGATTCTTCAATTATTATACCATTACATTTATCTGTAATAATCTCACTTACACCTGGAGTATTAGTCGCTATTACAGGGACACCGACAGATAAAGCTTCGATAATTACTGTAGGCAATGCTTCACTCGATTTTATGGTTTGTAAATTATCACCAAGCTGTATCTTCTGTTCAATTACACTAGGAAAAACCAAAAGGTCACTATTCGCAATCTCCTGTCTAGAATGACAAGTCCAACCTTTGAAATGAATTTCAGTTTTCTTGATTCTTGTGAGGAGAGAGTCTAATAGCTTTTTATATTCCAAACTACACTGTTCAAAAGCACCATATATATTCAAGCATAGATCATATGGTATGGATTTTTGTTCTAGGATAGTAACTGCCTGGATCAAATTATGCACCCCTTTATGTGGAAAGGGGGTTCCTAAAAATATCAGTTTCTTTGTATTTGTATTTTTAGATACAGAGCATCTAATTTCTTCATCAAATATAAAGCCATTATAGATTACGCACACTTTATCTGTATCAGAAAAACTTTTTGCTATTGCTTCAGATGGAACAATTATGCGTGAACATAGTGAGATAAGAAATTTTTTTAAAATTTGACTTTTAGGTAGCTCTGAGTGTAAATGCCAAATTACCCTTACTCTAAATAGTCTTAAAAAAAGGCAACTAAGGAGTAATCCTCTGGGATCATAGGTGTAAACATAATTGGGCCTTAACTTTACTGTTTTCACTAAAGTGTAAATATTACATATCAATACAGAGAATATAAAATAAGAAATATTTTTTACTGAAAGATGTCCAAAAAAATCGCCAGATCCAAATATTTTTTTTAATAGCGATTCTACAGGAAGAGCACCAGCCTTTTTATAATTGATAAAATTTTTCTCATAACTCCCGTTGCTGTCTCTATGTATAACATATAAATCAAACTTGGTATTCAAGTACTCCAACACATTTAAGCTAACCTTTTGAGCACCTGCACACCCCCCAGAAAAAGTCTCTATAAACAGCAACCTACTTTTCATTATTTCAGAAACCCTCTTTAAACTTCAACAATTATTAATAATATGAAGAGTTAATAACATTTATTAATTTATCTTTATAATCATTATTAACCAATTCTGCATTTATCTGGAAATCACTACTTAGTATATAAGCGACTTTAGAGGTAAAAAAATCAATATCAAATCGTGGTATCAGAAAGCCATTTATCTCGTTATCAATTATTTCTGAAGGGCCACTCTCACAATCAAATGAAACTACTGGTGTGCCACAGGCAATAGATTCAACTAAAACGTTGGGATACCCTTCATAGTAAGATGTAAGAATAGTGACCCTAGCCCTATTATAAAGAGCTACCATATCGTTACATTTGTATTCATAAGTGTATTTAATTCCATATTTGTCTAACTCATTCAAGAGTAAGCTCTGTAACTCACCAATTCCCACAATATGAACATTAAAGGATGAAATGGTGTGTTTTATTTTCTTCAATACTTCAACAAGATTGTCAATGCCTTTTTGCTGGGTTAATCGGCCGACGAATAATATATCAACATCCTTTTCTTGCTCAATCTTTTTAAACTTTGGGGCGATAGGGTTATAGATAACCTCGATTTTATCCAACTCAATTGAATACAAGTCTGACATGGATTGCTTCATTGCATTACATTGCGCTATATATCCATCCATTTTGTTATAAAAATAACGCATCAGAAATTTTGTTATATGACGCTTTAAGGTATTTCCTTTTTTGGCATTCAAATCAAGTTTAAGATTATTTACATTCCGAGCAATGATGGTCTTCTTTATAAAGCACACTCTCGTTAATATGTATAAGATGAGCGATATTTGGTGATTAAATGCTATAAAAACATCTGTATCTTTAATCAACCCAGGGCGTGAAAAAAGAGTTAAAAAAGCGAACATTCCATTCTTGGAATTTAAGTTCACAATTTTTATGCCAGCATCTAGCTCATCCAGATAGCTTTTCATTCTTTGGTTAAAAACCATGATTGACACTTCAAATCCAAGACCAAATAAAATATTAGCATAGGTAACACAGACCCTCTCTGCACCACCAGTACCAAACGTATCTATAAAAAGTGTAATTTTTTTTCTCATAACTCAACTTATTAAAAACTGATTAAAAACTGATTAAAATTCATTTTTCAGCGCTAGATGAGACTATTTGAGTAGTTCTAGAAGATGTTGCTATTTTAATTTTGTTGTTAAGATAGACAAATACAAAATATAAAATAAAGATTACACTTGTATATTTTATCTTAGTTATCAACAGAACACTGTTCAATAAGAAAATTCTATTATTACTAATTTTAAACCTAAGAAAAATAATTAATGAAATACACCCCAACAGACCAAATTTCATCAAGATAAAAACAATCAAACCATTATCATTTAGTGCTGGAAGCCCATTCTTTGCCCATGATTGTGATTCACTGTTAACTATACCTTCAATATTATAAGGAACACCTATTGGACCATTTCCAAATACTATCTCCTCAATAGATTGACTGAAAATTATATCAAAGAATCCCGTCCTTATACCAACCGCATCATAATTTCCTGACATCCTAGCCTCTAACATACTAATCAGCAGGGGGGATAGCGCTAATGATATTAAAAAGACTACCGGAAAGTATTTTACCAATCCGTTTTTGTTCATGTTAAATATCATGATAATCAAAAATGCATAAAATATTGACGCAAAAGATAGAGAAAGGAAAAAAGATAGTATCGTTATATAGCTAATTTTATCTAATTTATTTGACAGTAAATAGCGGAGTAAAAAAATACATAATATATAGGCACTGTATGTAGATGGTTCATTGTACATACCGGTAGGCCTGAATGTAGCACCAATAAAGGGCACCGTTACGCTCCAAGTGTATCGCGCATGCTCACCGGTGAATGGCTCTAACATGTCGATATAATAACCACCAGTCACATAGACTACCAGTAACTGCATATAGAAAATAGCTAGGTGAATAATAAGAACACTACTTACTATCCTTAATAAATTATCTTTATCTTTTAAAGTTAAATTAAGGAATATGAAGGACATCAATACTTTAATCGAAGTAGAAAACAAAAAATCAATTTCGCTATATCCTACCATGTTGCTTCTGTATGAAGCGAAGTTAATTTTAGATAAAACTGACAGCCCAATTAATAAGCATAGAAATAAAATCGCCCCCTTTATAACTTGCTTATATATCAAAAGCTGTCCTTTAAAAAGGTAAGCAGCCATTAATAAAAAACTCGCCAAATAGATCCTTAATTCGCCATGATCTTCTAATGAAAATAGAAATAGAGCGCATATCAATAGCACCTCATATATTCCAAATTTTTTTATCTTTATCTGATTGATCATGGAAACCTCAAAAAACATTAAAAAATTCATACAGTGCGTTACTATTCTAATCTAATTTAGACATGTCTTCCTATGCCTATGAGGATCAAATAATAGATGCTCAATAATCTCTAACAGCGGAAAATTGGATAAATTTTTCTTCTCAGCATAAGGCTAATCATTAATTATCGCACTCACACTCTGTGTGTCTAGAGAACTCAGGACACTATACTATCTTTCACTCATGTAACCGACTAAACCTACTAATTTGGGGCCACAGATAGCATAATGATTAATTTTTCCATGAAAAATTTGATAATAACAATGGATATAGTAAAAACTAGTTTGTAGTGAAGATAAGTGAGCTTTCAAAGCGAAATACATTATTAATGTTTCTAGTTTAATAAATTGACGAAGAACGTTATGATCAAAAAACGCCTGTTATTAAGTAACGGTATTGTAGAAATGACTTATCTACATGAGGATGCAGTCAAGAGTTATAGCTAATTAATATTTATATTAAAGATAAATATCTAGCTCTAATCTCTTTCTTTTTTCTCTTAGACTCAAGGCTTTTGTGAACTTTATTTTAGGAAGCACTTTCTCTTTGTATGCCTCTATTGTCATTATTTTTTTCACCGGCACACCAGCATAGACATATCCTCCATCAAGTTCGCCACGAACAATAGAGCCAGCCCCTACGATAACATCGTCCCCAATATGACTGTTTGGCAGAACAATTACATCGCAGCCTAAGAAAACATTTTTCCCTATGTTGATGCAACCAAAGAGGTCAGCATTCCTCAGTTCTGGATATAGATTCCTCAATACATTAACAGAACCATCATGCGTAATGAATTTAATTCCTGTCGAACAGTAAAAATTATCGCCCAGGGTAATTAAGTATGGCTCACTACCAAAATCGACCATCTTATTTAACTTGCAATTATCCCCCAACTTAACGCCTTTCAACTCGGCAAGCTTATTGGCGGACAGAAATATTTTTTGAATTCTACGGTAGAGACTACTTATTAATGACATGATATCACCTGAAAAATATGATTCTGTTCACATATAACTGCATTATAAAATGGGCTATTTGAACAATTAAGAAACAGATCGCTAATCCGATAGCATCATATTTAATAACCAATGGATAGACGATAATCAAGTTAAGCAGCACAGTAAAAAATGTGATCCTTGATAAGACCGCACTTCTGTTCTCAATAATCAATACTGTTGATAGAACGCTACCGACTGAAAACAATAAGCACAATGAAAATATTGCAAGCATATCCTGCATATATTGACTGCTTTCTTTCATCAGCATTATTAAAATATAGGTTTTAGATAGATATAACAACAATGATGAGGCAACCAAAACAATAAGAAATATTATAAAGGATTGTTTTATTTTTATATTATACTCTTCCGCATTATTTAACCTTAAACGAGATAAATATGGAAATACTGCTTGTATTAACGGGTTAAGCATCTCTCTTATGGCCATATATATCTTTTCAGCTACAGCATAGTAGCCTACCATGATCGGTGATGATAATAATCCTAGTAGAACAACATTAAACCTAGTATAAAAAAGAACTGAAAACTTTGATAAAAAAATATGCCAGGAAGCTCTCAATGTAGAAATAACACTTCGATAGTTAGGCGCATGAAACTCAATATTAAACTTTTTTATTGCCCATGAGAAAGAAATTAATGACGAGATTAACGCAACACTGCCTTCAATAAGTGGTATGTATAATGTATCGTCACTAGAGTTAACAAACAACATTGTCAGCCCAACAAATATAAATCGACTGGATAACTTTAGTACGGTTATAGCTTTCATTCTCTGCACACCTTGATATAACCATATAGGGAAAAATACATCCGCAAAGGCTAAAATAAACAAGGCAAACAGAAGACTTTTCACTTCATGAAACTGAGGTATGAATAGAGTCAGACTGACTAAAAGCGCAAAGCAAAACAGGGAAAGAAGTATCTTAGTATAGATTATCTCTTGGAAGATCTTGCCAACCTCTTTGAGGTCATCAGATACTTCTGCAATGGCTTTAGTTCCACTTAAGTCGAATCCATATGATACAATGGCTCTAAAAAACATTATAACTGCAGTCGCGAAGCTTAGAACACCGAACTCTTTCACTCCAATCTTAATAATTAGATATGGAGTCAGCACAAGTGGCACTATGTAGTTACCTACTTGCAATAAAGCCAATGATACAAAATTTATAATTACATCTCTATAATTAGAATTCATGCATCATCCCAACAATAGTTTGAACACGAAGATCAATACTTATTAAATAAGCTTTAAATTCAAATGGCATATCAATTCCAATTATAAATTGTATATCTTAATTTTTTTTAATCTTATTAATATCTACTTCCAAATGTTTCATATTCTTAACCCACTTTCCCAACTTCCATGCATGTGACAAGCAGTAGGAATAAGCAGCAAATAGCAGCAGATAGAGTACCATCATCAGCCATTCAGGCAGTTGGGCTTGTTCGGAAAAAATGCCGAAGAAGACGATGCCCAGATTGGCCACCACGATCAATAGCAGGGCCTCGCGGGAGGTAAAACCGGCATGAAGCAGAATATGGTGCAGGTGATTGCGATCAGGGCGCAGGGGGGATTGGCCTTTGCGAATTCGACGGATCATGATGCCCACCATGTCCATCAACGGCAAACCGATCAGCCAGAGTGCAGTCACGGGTCGAAATGCGGGTATCATTTCATGATGTTGTGAACCGAACAGCACCAGGTAGCCGATAACAAAGCCTAGGAACATGGAGCCGGCATCACCCAGAAATATTTTTCGCTTGAAGGGGGGAATATTGAGATTGACCAGCAGATAGGGCACCAGGGCAATGGTGATCACCAGGCAGAGCTGAGCCATGTCAGGCATGGTGTTGGCAAACAGGATGGAGAGCCCAATCAGTGAAATACCGGCCATGCTGCCCGCAAGACCATCGATCCCATCCATCATGTTATAGGCATTGATGGCGGCGCAAACCGCCACAATAGCGACCAGCAGATCCACAAAGGGGATGGTGATATTCCCGACGCCCAGCACATTACCAAACTGATGCAGGCTGATATCGGTCGAGAGGCAGAGAACCAGAATCAAGAGGGCTTGCAAGCTAAGCCGGATCCAGGGGGAGATATCCTTGGCATCATCAATGGCGCCAATCATCATCATACAACCGGCACAGCTCAGCATGATGATGATCGAACTTTGCAAGGGAATCGTGAAGAAGACGCTGAGGTAAACCCCCAGGCACACCGCAATGCCTCCAATCAGAGGGACTGCACCAACGTGCTGTTTACGCTGATTAGGTAGATCAACAAGTTGTAATTTAGCTGACAATGGGCGCAGGCAAGCTATAGCCAGCGCGGTGCCAAAGAACGCAACCAGACCAGACGTTTCCATTTTATTTATCCCTAAAAAAATATCAGGTTCGCTTCTTAGAACGACCTGCTTTTAATTTGCAAGCATTATTAAATGACCGATTCAACTGTCGCCACTAAGCCCTCTGTCGACTCAATAGCCAACAGAATGGCTACCGCCCCTGAGTTACAGCTCCCAGTGTGCTCACAGTCTGAATATTTTTAATATTCCCAAAGAATTGTGACAATTTTTCGATCCTGTACGCCTCGTCAAGCAAGGTAGCGAGAAGCGCGTCATGCTTGTCAGCCGTAATAACACTGCTCATTCTGGGCCTTTTGAACTCAAGAGGTTGCAGGATTGATTTTGAATCGGCGGGCGTGATTCTACCTGCAGTTTGCTGAAATTAGTAGCCAAACTGGTCTAATCAATATCCGAATGATTAAAAAACAACCAAATCCAGTTCCTGCATATCATCCCCTATTCTTGCCAGCACCCCATATAGGGGGTTAAAAATAGATTATTCCTTGACATGTAGCGATAGTCGCATGAATAAAAAAAGGAGGCCCTAGCCTCCTTGAATCATAAGGGTATCCGTTTACTTGATGCTGTCTTGCTCGCGAAAGGCGAATCGTATCACCACAATCCCTACTCCCAGCATCCCGCCAAACAGGGTGGCCAATACCACCACCAGAGGTCGTTTGGGTTTGTCCCGAGAAAGAGGCTCGCTTGGAGATGCCTGATAGGCGAAGGATTGGAACGGTAGTGCATCCAGCTTGATGGCCATGAGGCTGCTCAGTTGCAGACGCAGATCACTGATGCTGGGGTTCATGAACTCAGGGTTCTTGATCTCCTTGAGCACCTTGAGCTTCTCTGCCAGAGCCTTGGCCCCCAAATTGATGGCAAAGCTGTCCTGATTTTGCAGGTTTTCTACTGGCGTCTCGATCCCCGCAGCTTGACTGATGCGCAGGCTGTATTCAGTCCGCAGAATATCATCTTGCAACTGCTTGAGGGTATCGGCCTTAGCACTTTCATACTGGCTCTGCAACGTCTTGATCCGGTTGCGCCAGAGGGTGTCGAGCTCCTTGCTCTTTGCGGCAGACTCCAGGCTCTGGATGAAAGAGATGTACTGCTCTAGCCGCTCTTTGGCCTTTTCTGCCGTGTTCGCAGCGAAGGATAGAGTAATATCTTCGCTCAACTTGTCCGGCGCTCTGGCATCTATCCCCTCGGTCATCTTCTTGAGCAGCAGCCGCTTGCCCCTGCTGTCCGTAACGCCGGTATTCGCCGCTTCGGCATCCAGATAGCCTCTTTCCATCAAAAACTGGCTTTTGTTATTGAAGCTGTTGAAATTATTGACAAAATCACCATATATCGCCTTCTTTTCAAAGGCGGTGAAGGCACTTGCAGGTACCAGTGCATTCATTAGCTGGTTGATGTTGAGTTCAAGGGATTCAACTTCCTTGAGAGTCGGCCGTTTGATCTCGGCCTGACTGACCCACACCTGAGGAGCCAGCAGTGCATAAGCGACGCCACCCGCCGCAAACAGGCCGGCAACACAGATGATCAGCAGCTTGCTCCGCCAGAGTTCCAGGATCAGCGCTCTCAAGTCGATGTAACTGTTGGGTCGGGACTGAATCCATCCTTGTGGAAGATCTGCCTTGGACTGTGTCAGGGTTGGTTCTTGGTTACTCATATTCTCACATTTCTCTGATTGGAAACTGGGTGGGCAACAGCCCATGAAAAGGGGAGTGGGTCAGCCGGGAACAGGCTCTATATAGTCACGATACCAGCCGGTACAATATTTCACACCCGCGCCGTTGTTGATGGTTGATGGCATCTGATAATCCATGGTACTCAGCTCAAGTGGCATGCACATCGCAAGGCTTCACCGGCTTCATCTTATCGATGGTGCCTTGCCGATGTTGCACAGGCACCCGATCCGCTAAGTGCACTATCCCCTCCACTATGCCATCCACATGGAAGAAGTCTTGTGACTGCTACCTCTGGTGGTAGTCATTGATGGGCTCACCAGTCACCTTGGTGAACCTGAGCAGTGCCATATCGGGTAGCCACTGAAAATGCGCCGGCCAGTGCGCGGGTTTGCCATAAAAAGGGATCCAGCAGTACGTCATTAGTGCATTGCCTTTCTTGTTGATAGCATAGAGATAAATGGGGGAATTAATCCCCGTCATGGCAAATGGTATCTTGCCGTTGAAACCTGACCCTGAGCGAGAGAAGGCATAGACAAACGGGTTATCCAAGGAGTAGTGCTTTCCGGTAAGGCGCCTAGATACCGCTCTCGATCGCCTCTCTACTCGTGAAGCAGCCGAGCCATGCCAAGACACTCCGTCAGACCCGACTTGTGGAAGCAATACTTTGCCAGGGGAACAAACCAGGATGAGCGTCCTTAAGGTTCTCTTTGCAGCCATCGTTGATGGCTGTCAATCTTGCTCTCCTCATTGCCACCAACGCACAAGAGGCAGCACCGGTAACCAGATACGCCATTTCACAGTCCTGCAAAATGGTTCTCGGGAGGGAACCCTATCGCTCTGGCTAGTCGCTGCCGAACAGATCGCGGGTATACACCTTGTCCGCCACATCGCTTAGTTCGCTGGCCATGCGATTGGAGAGGATCACGTCGGAGAGTTGTTTGAACTCTGCCAGGTCGGTAATCACCCGAGAGTTGAAGAAGGCCGGCTCCTTGAGCGCAGGCTCAAACACCACCACCTCTATTCCCTTGGCCTTGATCCGCTTCATTACCCCTTGAATGGCCGAGGCACGGAAGTTGTCTGAGCCCGACTTCATGATCAGTCGATAGACCCCAACCACCCTGGGGTGGCGACGTATGATGGAGTCGGCGATGAAGTCTTTACGGGTAGTATTTGCATCGACGATAGCCCGTACCAAGTTGTTCGGCACATCGTCATAGTTGGCCAGTAACTGCTTGGTGTCCTTGGGCAGGCAATAGCCGCCATACCCGAAAGAGGGATTGTTGTAGTGACTGCCAATACGTGGGTCCAGCCCCACGCCTTCAATGATCTGGCGGCTGTCAAGACCATGAGTCTGGGCATAGGTATCCAGTTCGTTGAAATAAGCGACCCGCATGGCGAGGTAGGTGTTGGCAAACAACTTGATCGCTTCCGCCTCCGTGCTGTCGGTCAACAAAATCGGTACGTCCTGCTTGATGGCACCCTCTTGCAAGAGGGCGGCAAAACGTTCAGCACGCTCGGAACGTTCACCCACTATGATGCGCGAGGGATGCAGATTGTCATAAAGCGCCCTACCCTCTCTCAAAAATTCAGGGGAAAAGACTACATTTTTGCAACCTAGTTTATCTCTTATCGTCTTGGTGTAACCCACGGGTACAGTGGACTTGATCACCATGACGGCAGTCGGGTTGATGGTCATCACATCCCGGATCACCGCCTCCACAGAACGGGTATTGAAGTAGTGGGTGCTCGCATCGTAATCGGTCGGTGTCGCTATGATGACAAAATCAGCCCCTTGATAAGCCTGATGCTTATCCAGCGTCGCTGTCAGATTAAGAGGCCTATGGGCGAGGTAATGCTCCAATTCGCTGTCTGCGATGGGCGATTTACCCTGATTGATGAGCTCCACTTTTTCAGCCACCAGGTCGAGGGCTACCACTTCGTTGTGTTGGGCAAGTAACACTGCGTTGGACAGACCGACATAGCCGGTTCCCGCTACGGCAATTTTCACCATGGGACTACCTGATTGATTAAATTAAGGGTCTGATTTTGAGTCGGCAATTGTGCCACAAGAACACGGACTTACACTAATTCCGGGGACTGAAACAGGGGGCGTGGGCATCCTTTTCGGACAGATGTAACGGCACGCCGTGCAACAGAGGCCAATCGATAGCCAGATGGGGGGAATTCCAACGCAGGACCTTTTCCCCAGCAGGATAGTAGTAGTCACTGCATCGGTAGAGCAGGTCAGCAATTTCACTCAACACATAGAAACCGTGTGCAAAACCGGGCGGGATCCACATCTGGTGGTCATTCTCCTCTGACAGAAGTTGGCCAACCCATTGACCATATGAGGATGAGCCAGGGCGCACATCCACCGCCACATCAAAGATGCAGCCCCGAACAACTCTCACCAATTTTCCTTGAGGCTTCTCCACTTGATGATGTAACCCACGCAATGTGCCTTGCCAGGAGCGACTGTGGTTATCCTGCACCAGGGTGTATGGGCCACATTGACGTTCAAACTCATCCTGGCGCAGAGTTTCCATGAAAAAACCACGCTCATCACTATGGCGAGTGGGCAGCAGCAATTTGACGTCTGGAATCTCAAGAGATTGATATTTCATAAGCCTCTTCAAATGTTGAGCCAGGGAAGCTGCGCTATAGCAAATTCAGAAGAATCACTGCATGTTTCTTTTAGCTCGACAATCGGCTTGCAGGCCAGAACTGGCGGATTGTGACAGTCAAGAAAATGATGCAGGTGTGCAGGAACATGGCCCTTTGAGTTAACAAAGGGAAATGATGGGAGACACTATGCTCCCATTCCATTGGAGTCCATTCTCAATCTGATCAGCCAATCCCTCATCTGCGCCTGCCAAGAGGGCAGCACGATACCAAAGGTGGCGGAAAACAATCGACAGTCGAGCCTGGAATTCTGAGGGCGGGGAGTTGCCTGGAGCCATCTCTCCGACGAAATGGGATTCACCGGGACGGGCTTAGCCAATAAACCTAGCCCATAAGCTTCCCGTACCAGCGCCGAGGCAAAACCATACCAGTTCGTTTCCCCCTGGCAACTCAGATGATAGAGACCTCGCTTATCAGGTTCTATCAACACCCTATCCAAGGAAAGTAGTACCATACGCGCCAACCAATGAACTCGAGTCGGAGCGCCCCATTGATCATCTACGACTTGTATGGGTAGGCCTTCTTTGGCGCGCCCAAGTATGGTGCTGGCAAAATGCCGCCCCTCCCCTCCATAGAGCCAGCTAGTACGCACGATCAAATGATCAGGACATAGTGCTTGAATTACCTGTTCACCGGCATACTTGCTGGCGCCATAGACATTCAAAGGTCCAGGCTTATCCGTTTCCATCCATGCTGCAGTACCGCTGCCATCAAAGACATAGTCGGTGGAAAAATGCACCAACAGGGAGCCACGGGCCCTTGCCTCTCGTGCCAGAGTAGCTACGGCTTCACAATTGATACGATCTGCGAGCTGAGGCTTGGCTTGTGCCTCATCGACAGCCGTATATGCCGCGCCATTGATGATCACATCAGGCTGATAGCGGTTTAAGGCACCGGTTAAGGAAGTAGGCTCTGTGATGTCACACTCGTCTCGGCCCAAGGCGGCCACCTGCCAGTGGGGATAATCCAGACATAGAGTAGAAAAAAGGGCTCGTCCTAACTGGCCACGAGCACCCAGCAACAAGATCTTCATCGCGATTACCGCGCGCCAAAACCGGTCAGAATGGTGCGGATGGTTTTGAACACAATGAGTACATCAAGCCAGAGAGAAAAGTGCTTGATGTAGTAAAAATCGTGCTCAATCTTGATGCGTGTATCATCTGCATCGGCAGCATAACCGTGTACAACCTGCGCCCAACCGCTGATCCCGGGCCGCACTATATGGCGATACATGTAGAAGGGGATCTCCCGCTCGAACTGGTCGACGAAAGTACGCTGCTCCGGTCTCGGCCCAATCAGGCTCATGTCCCCTTTGAGGACGTTGAAAAACTGTGGCAACTCATCGATGCGCAGCTTGCGGATCACCTTGCCCACCCGGGTGACGCGCATGTCACCATCTTGGGCAAACTGGGCTCCGGCCTTTTCAGAATCCTTACACATGCTGCGGAACTTGTAGATACGAAAATCCTTGTTGCCCTTGCCAACCCGGTTTTGCAGGAACATGACTGGGCCCGGACTCTCCAGCTTGATGAGGATGGCCGTCACCAACATCAAGGGCGAGAACAGCGGGATCGCGATCAACGCAGCCAGGATGTCCATTCCCCGTTTGATGAAGGCATAAACGGGCGATGGTAACAGGGAGCCAAGTTGGTTCTCGTGGAGATGATCAATTTTCACTCGCCCGGTCAGTGCCTCGCTGATCTGTTTGATGTGATAAACAGGGATATGGGCCAGGGCACAACGTGCTAGGAAACGCTCCCACTCCCCCGCTAGCTTCTCATCCCGAAGGTCCGCCACCACGGCATCATAACGAACCTCCCCCAGATCAGGCTTGTCCAGCAGACGCCACTGTACACACTCATGACTCGTCAGGGGTTGGTAATCGCCAAATGGAAGCAAGGCATACTTTGGAGTCCGATAGCGACGGCCTATAAAATAAACAAGCCAACAGCAGAGCAACGCTACCACATATGATTCGAACAATACCTGACGACTGTAAGGTAAACGCAGAAAGAAAAGGATCCCGACAAGTAGGCCATAGAGGGTCGTCACTGTTGGGATCATATAGGCAACTGGGCTTGCGCCTGGGTATCGCAGAAAACGGTGAAGCACGATCCCTGTGAGCAAAAAAGCTACAAAGGCTCCCACCAAGGTATTGACTCTTACCGCATCGAGCCCCCCCCAAAAAAACCACCCCCAGCGCTCAATTGCAGGGACGCATACTGCCAGCAAGGCCCCAAAAAGAAACAAAGAGGGCGGACTAAATAAGACACGCTCATACCAGCGTGAGTGACGGCGTTGATAGCTCAATTATTACCTCGGGATTATTCTTATAAAATGAAAGTTAACATTACTTGGAACCTAATAAATTATTAGTGTAGATCGTCTCGAACATATCATCAAGATTTTCCACTACAGCTCTTGTTATGTCTCAAACCCATCAAGTTTTAAAAGTCAATTCTACTTTTGATTGATACAGAACATTTACCTTGCTAACAAAATTTACATTTCATATATTTCATATATTTCATGGCTACCAATCAACGTTATGTGAATAATCATAAATTAATTAATATAAACTCTATACATGAGCTGGCATTCACTACATATTACTAAGTATTATTATGACTGACTTCATATCTCTTTCACTAAAACATTAAGACTATTAAGACTATTAAGACTGAAGATATAGTTATTAACAACAAAACATACATGGATCAATCAATGGTTTTCTATTTATGTCATTATGACTTATGTTTTATAAGTCCATTAACGGCGTACCAGAAAAAATACCATGAAGATCTTAAAACACCTAAATTGACTACTTTCCTGTAAAACTCCCATTGATATTTAGCCACATGGATTTTGTTTTGCGTCATCCCTGAGTCAGTTCTGTATTTTGCGAGGATATCCGGTAAACTATAGGCTTTATTGCAACTTGTGAGAAGAGATAGCCAAAGCCCCATATCTTGTCTTTTTCTTATCAATGGCATTTTCTGCTTACCTAAAGCCTCGGCATTATATACTGCAGTGAGGCATCCGATTACATTGCCATAGAGGAGCTGATTATATGATACTGACTCTGGTGCACTAACTACTTTCCCATCACCAAGATGAGAAAACATCTGGTAAGATGTAAAAGTAAAAAGATAGTTATTCTCCTCCATAAATGAAATTTGCTTTTCTAGTTTATCGGCAGACCAAAGATCATCCGCATCAAGGAATGCTATATACTTTCCATTCGCTCGTTCGATAGATGCATTTCTTGAGAAACCAGCACCTCTGTTCATGTCGTTAACAGTGATGGTAATTCGTGGCTCATCTAATGCTATTTTTTTAATGATATCGAGTGTGTTATCTTCAGAACAATCATCCGTAATAATTAACTCCCAATTATCATAGCTTTGATGCAATACACTTTTTATACTATCGAAAATTGTATTGGATGAGTTGTATGTTGGCATTATGATAGAAACCAAAGGTCGTGAAGTATTTTTCATCACCTGATTCAACCTCGCCATAAAGTGGACTTTAATGCAGTCTTGATAAAGAAGAACCCAAAACCAGCTTTATAAGCGATAGCACTTTTCTTCACAACAAAGAGAATAAAAAGAAATAGACCGCAGCGAGGTGATACCCTCAAAAACATATTCTTCTTGGCTATTATCTTTTTATCTGTTGAATAAAAGTCAGCCCCTGAGGTGACTGGTGGGTGTGAGGATACTTCTACAGGATAACGCTGGATGGACAATCCATGGCTCAAGCAATCCGATAAGAAAATCATTTCCTCACCAGAGGGATTATCTGTGCCTAATCCAAACTTCTCATCAAACCGAATCTTGTTATTTAAAATAACCTTTCGATTAAAACATATGTCAATGGATGAGGGCTTAGCGATAGTAAAAAAATTAAGCTTGTGTGAAACCTGGCTGTTTAACGTGGTTCTACCATCTTGGTACCTATGATAATAAGTACCTACATCGACATTATCCCTCTTCATTCTCTTTATTATATCTAAAATCTTTTCAATGGAAAAAACGACATCATCATCCATGATCATCACGTATTCACCATTAGCATTTTCCAATGCTATGTTCCTGCTAATCGACAATCCATTGGTATCCGTTGGGATATATGAGACATCATCCCTATCCTTTAAATTGTTAATTGCTTCCAAAGACGCTTCAAGTGGCTTTTGGTGGACAATGATATATTCAACACTTGGATTGAAGTCCAGGCTTAACTTACTAATTCGATCTGCATAAGTAGATATTGCTATTGACAAATAAGCCATATAATCACTCAGGAAGGTTTAATTTTATAATTCAAGTGTGCGGCTTGTAGCGCATTATTTAATTAGCAATGAGTGATCACTATTCTCCCCTGCTTTGTGACCCATCCAGTACCTTAAAGCGCCAACAACATATACTGGTACAACCAAGAAAAACAGAACATATAAAAAATATTTTTGATATATAATAAATTGCAAAGATTGATTTATTGGTAATGTTGAAAAGAATATAAGTGATACTGGCCAATATATTATGCTATTTAATGATGTTAACCACCTAAAAAATATCAGGTAAACTAATAATGAAAATAAAGTGAAAGAAGAAAACAAATATACACCCAACTCTCCGGCATATGCCCACATCTCACCGACAATAAATGTATTAGAGTTTATGACATGCCCGCTATCACTGTATATATATGGAACTATCCATTCGTCCGGCTTTAGCTCTTTTAATCCAAGAAGATGTGAGAATGGCAGATCGGAAAACACACCTGTAAGCTGGGGTTTATAATATTGCATGATATAGTACATGCCTTGTGCTTGACCAAATATACTACGATCAAGCATTCTAAATAAGGCATTGCCATCACCAGACATCATCGTAGAATATATTAAACCAGTAGTAAAAATGAATGCGATTGAAAACATCAAGATTTTCAATACTGACTTGGAAAGCAAGAAATACGTCACTCCCATCATCATGAACAGCAAGAACAGATGTGCTTTTTGGCCATCAAACGTGAGTTGAATTGAAGATATAGCAACAATATAAAATAGCCTTGCTTTAGAGGCTTGATTATTACTTACCAATATCATCGTGGCTATTGTTATATAAAAGCAGAGGAAGTAAAATATTTTACCAACATAAGGGATATCAACAAAAATCTCTCCTTTCTGAATGGCGGCTCTAGACAATGCGGCTTGTGTATAATCACCTAATGCAACAAAGTAGAGCGGGGATTGTTGATAGAACAGTATAAATTTGACCAAGCAGTATATAACAAAAAGCACAGACAATGGATTGATGACATTTACAGCTTCATTAACCTCAGTCTGGTCATGTAAAGAAATCATCTTATTATCGACGAAAAAAAAGTACGCTAAAATCCCTATGAAAATAATCATGACTGAAAATGATGTCATGTAATAGACACTATGTATGATTTCTTTATTGAACCCATCCAACCTAGTCGATATATCTGGAAAAAAAACAACCAGCACCGTAGAAAGCCAAGACGTAAAGAAAATATTGAAAACTATTAATATAAAGCAAGATATGCTTTGCTCTTTCTTCTGGAGCATGCTCATTACAAGAAGTGTAAAAAGCCCCCCAACTAAGACTGCTATGATAACCTCACTAACCATTATTTTTTCCTTAGTTGTGAAGTAAATTACACATAAAGAATTTCAAGTACTCTCAATAAAAAACATTAACAATCAACATCCAAGATATATTCTTAGCTTTTTCAACTGGAAAGAAATAAACCCTGGCTTCAATACATTAATCAAACTGACTATGACTTTGGAAAGAGAATTCGGTGTATTATTAAAAAGCCCAGCTACATACAACATTGCCTTTGGCCATGCTTTTTTTCTTAACTTTAAGATATATTGACTTTTCTTTAGGTCAGGTATTACAACCACTTCATCAATTAATGCCATTTCATTGAAGTAACGTTCATTAATGATTTTTGAACGACTACTACTAATACTATCAGACTTGCGATATTGCACAGTTTTTTTGTTAAAAAATCTAAGAGTGTAACCTTGTCTTGTCAATTTAAGCCATAGAGGGTAATCCTCTATTAATCTAAATCGTTCATCTGCATAACCTACCGATACTAATGCACTTCTTTTAATAAAAGATGAGGGCGCAATGGGAATTCCATTAATTTTCAAATAATTATATTGAGCTTCAGCAGTTAGATCAAAAAAATGATAATATGCTGAAGATGGCATTAAGTTAGTATTAACTTTATTGGATTGCTCATCCAAATAAAAAACCTGCATCAATGAAAATACAGCACCAATGTTTTCACTACCCCTATTGATCACATAATCAAGATTGTCATTAAGACAATTTGGCAAGAGTATATCGTCGCCCGCAATAGTCTTTATCCATTCTGAAGTAGATGCAGTCCATGCAAGGTTTATATTCCTTGAAACACCACCATTTACTTCACTTTTGAAAAAAGTGACTTTATTAAAACTAGACTCATGCAATGTCAACCAATCATGAACAACTTCCACTGTATTATCTAGTGATGCGTCATCGGAAATTATCAATTCAATATTTTCGGCACCATACGTTTGATGATAAATGCTATCTAATGTTTCAGTAACTGTCTTCGAGGAATTGTAAGTTATTACAGCAACGGATATTATATTTTTCATGGTTATATCTTGAAGCTCGGTGATGATAATTAATGCATGTCATTTGGATATTTTTCTTACATTGAAAAATACAAACAAAAAATACAAACAATAATTAACTAAATATGCCATAGGTGCACCTTCAACCCCCATGACATTGACAAGCGAATACGATAAGACCACAAACGTTATTGAGGATATAATTTCGCTAATTATAAATATTCTAGTAGCCCCACGGGAGAGCATAGGATATGCGTATAGCCAGCTGGCGATTTTCATTATGTCACCACACAACTGAATGGCAAATAAATCACGTGCGGAGTTGAACTCTGCAGTGAAAAGAAGCCATATAGCTATATCACGTAGTAAATACACCACCAGTGCCATCACTGCCACAACAGGGATAACAACCCGAGCTGTCTTATGGATTTCACTAACGATAGCATCAATACCGACCAAGGATGATAAACGAGGCAAGTAATACGTACTGAGAGCCATCGTGATAACACCAAGATATACTTCAGATATTTTCCACACAGCTTGCCAATATCCAGCGGCTTCCCATCCAACTGCCTCGATTAAAAACGTCCTAACCAGGATAAGTGATATTGGAACTGTTAAAGCACTGGTGATTGCCATCAGCATATAGCCACCAATGGATTTCCTTGCCTCAACACTTGTCTTGCCCCACCAATACTGCATCTTAAACCAAGCTTGGTGGAAGTTCACAATCAGCATAACCAGCCCTATCAGCCCTGCCTGTACTGCAGCAGCCAATAAGGCACCTTGGATATCAGCCATCACAATCATCATCAACATCACACTACTGGATATGACTACCGATAACATACCCAATAATACATAGCGTCGATAAAGCTGCTGACCATTTATGACTGAGTTACAAAGCGTACCCACAGCTGATAGAGGCAAAACGCAAACAGTCGCCATCACAACCCAAGCCAGCTTAGCATCCTGAAATAGCCAGTTAGCAACATGTTCCGCCAATAACAATCCACTAGGGATTAGCAGAGCAGAAATAACCAAAACCCACTGCAATGATGCTCGCCACCAAGGGGCACAAGATTCAAAACCCTGTTGGTTATTTTCAGCGGTATAACGTACTACCCCACTACCGACAGGAGCATTAACAATTCCATTTAGGCTACCCACCATACTTTGTACTTGGCCTAACATGGCCATACCAGCAGGGCCTGTATATATGGCGACAATTTTCGCAATAACAAAACCCATCGCCATTTTAAGCAGTGTTAAAAGCCCTGTCATGACAGTCACTTTAAGCAAGCGTCTCATGCTTTGAAGCCATTTACCGCATCTATCACCCTTGTCACGGCTTCATCACTCATGGTGGGATCCATAGGAAGAGAAAGCACCTGCTGATGAATTCGCTCCGTCACTGGCAACAGGTAATCCCGATACTGTGGATACGCCTGTTGCTTATGAGGAGGTATTGGATAGTGAATCAGAGTCTGAATATTTTTCTCAGATAACCACTGCTGAAGCTGCTCACGCACATCACAACGCACAACGAATAAATGCCACACATGTGCGCCTTCATTTTCCACATTGGGTAACGTCACTAAAGGATTGTTAATTCGTGCGCGATAGGATTGGGCGATATTTTGACGACGAGCAGTCTCCCCTTCCAGATAAGGCAGCTTCACTCGCATCATCGCGGCTTGGATTTCATCCAATCGACTATTGACCCCTTGATACAAGTTCTCATATTTTTTATGCGAACCATAATTGCGCAGTGCTCTGATTGTCTGAGCCAACTCATCATCATTTGTTGTCACTGCACCTGCATCTCCTAGAGCACCTAGGTTTTTACCTGGGTAGAAACTGAAACCAGCAGCATCCCCCCAGTTACCTGCGCGCTTACCCTGAATTTCGGCTCCATGCGCTTGGGCGCAGTCTTCCAACACCAATAAATCAAACTCAGTAGCAATTGCCATCAGTTCTGGCATAGGAGATAACTGTCCGTACAGGTGCACAGGTAGTATGACTTTGGTTCTGGGTGTGATTGCCCCTCTAACCAGAGCCGGCTCCAGATTAAAAGTTTCTGGGTTTGGTTCAACTAAAACAGGAACCAGATTGTTTTCAGTAATCGCCAAAATGGACGCAATATAAGTATTAGCTTGTACTATAACTTCATCACCAGCTTGCAATTTACCAAGTTCTTTCCATGCTCTCAGAACCAGGTTAAGAGCATCCAATCCGTTCGCTACACCAATAGCATACTTGGTACCACAATAGCGAGAAAACTCGTTTTCAAATTGAGCTAGCTCATTCCCCATAATATACCAGCCAGAATCAATAACTCTGGCACAGGCATCTTTTAGTTCATTTTTGTACTGATTATTGATAGCTTTCAAATCGAGGAAGTTAATCATTTTTCTATCTCAATATAACGAATTATTTTAGCTGGACTTCCAGCGACAACAGCATAATCAGGTACATCTTTAGTGACAACTGCTCCTGCACCTACCATTGCATATTTTCCAATTGTAATGCCAGGCAATAGAGTTGCATTGGCACCTAAAGATGCTCCAGACTTTATTCTCATCTTAGGAAATTCAGCTGGATAAATTTTAGATCGAGGATGTTTGTCATTAGTGAATGCAACACAGGGGCCAATGAAAACGTCATCCTCAATTGTGATGCCATCCCAGATATATACACCAGATTTGATCGTGACACGATCACCTATGGTGACGTCCCCCTCAATTAGGGTATGTGCACATATATTACATGCTTTACCAATTTTTGCGCCTTGAAGTATAACTGAGAACTGCCAAATACGAGTGTCATCGCCTATATCATTTGACATCACATCGCTAAGATGATGAATAAACATTTATATCTCTCCTGGCTAGACGCAGAAAATCCTCATACTTTCTTATATAATCAGATTCATCATATAACTGATCAGCTAATACCATCAGCACACAGTCATCAGAAAAATCATGCATCTCACGCCACATAAAAGACTCTATTAGCAACCCTTTAGTCGGCATATCAAGAATAACTTCTGCCTTATCCGTCCCATCATCGAGGACAAAACGACAAGAACCAGATACTGCAATCGCAACCTGCTTTAGCTCTTTATGTGCATGGAAGCCACGAGAAATACCTTTTACTGTATTAAAAATATAATAAACTCGCTTTATATCGAAAGGGATATTTTTGTTACCTTCCAGTGATAGTAAAGAACCACGTTCATCACCGAGCATTGGAAATTCAATTAGTTTAATAAGGTCCATCTTAATTCCTTATCAAATCTAGTAGATATTGACCGTAGCTGTTTTTAGCCATCCGTTGTGCTGTCATAGCCACTTCTTCTTTACTTAGCCAATTATTTCGTAATGCAATCTCTTCAAGACATGCAATTTTGAAACCTTGCCTTGCTTCAATGGTTGCCACAAAGTTAGATGCTTCAAGCAAACTTTCGTGTGTACCACTGTCAAGCCAGGCAAAACCTCTCCCCAGTAGCTCAACATTAAGCTGCCCTTGCTCCAAATACTCTTGGTTAATACTAGTAATCTCAAGCTCTCCTCGCTTAGAGGGTTTTACTTTCTTGGCAATGTCAACAACTTGATTGTCGTAAAAATAGAGCCCAGTCACTGCAAAATGTGACTTCGGCTGCGCCGGTTTTTCTTCGATGGAGATAACACTCTGCTTATCATCAAACTCTACGATACCAAAGCGCTCTGGATCCTGGACCTTATAGCCAAATACTGTTGCGCCTTTTCCCCTGCTAGCGGCCTCGCGTAACATCGGTGAGAACCCCTGTCCCCAGAACATGTTATCACCCAATATCAAGCATACAGAGTGATTACCTATAAACTGCTCACCAATAATGAATGCTTGAGCAAGTCCATCCGGGCTTGGCTGTATGGCATATTCCAGTACAATACCAAATTGACTGCCATCACCTAAAAGACGTTGAAAACTGACCTGATCTTCTGGGGTGGTAATAATCAATACATCCCTGATCCCTGCCAGCATCAATACTGACAAGGGATAATATATCATGGGTTTATCATAAACCGGCAGTAGCTGCTTGGAGACCCCCATGGTAATAGGATAAAGGCGAGTTCCTGAGCCACCAGCAAGAATAATTCCTTTCACTATTTTTTATCCTCATACTGCTGAGCTATCCAAGACTGATAAGCCCCGCTCTTGACATTGTTGACCCACGGTTGGTTATCCAGATACCACTGTACGGTCTTGCGAATACCGGATTCGAAAGTCTCTTGCGGTTGCCAAGCGAGCTCAGCGCTCATCTTGCTGGCATCGATGGCATAGCGTCGATCGTGGCCGGGACGATCGGCCACATAGGTGATTTGATCGCGATAGGGGCCGACCTTGGGTACCATTTCATCCAGCAGATCGCAGATGGTATGAACGACTTCCAGATTCTGTTTCTCGTTATGACCACCGATGTTGTAGGTTTCGCCAATCACACCTGTGGTAACCACGGTATAGAGTGCACGGGCGTGATCTTCTACATAGAGCCAGTCACGGATCTGGTCGCCCTTGCCGTAGACAGGCAGCGGCTTGCCATCCAGGGCGTTGAGGATCACCAGAGGGATCAGCTTCTCGGGGAAGTGGCATGGGCCGTAGTTATTGGAGCAGTTGGTGACAATGGTCGGTAGACCATAGGTACGGCGCCATGCGCGCACCAGATGGTCGCTCGATGCCTTGGAGGCAGAGTAAGGGCTGCTGGGGGCGTAAGGGGTTGTTTCGGTAAAAAGCGGCAACGCCTCGCCTGAGGCAACTTCATCGGGATGGGGTAAATCACCATACACTTCATCGGTAGATATATGGTGGAAGCGGAATGCTGCCTGGCGAGGCTCATCCAGTGCACTCCAGTAGGCACGTGTGGCTTCCAGCAACATATAGGTACCGACGATATTGGTTTCGATAAAATCGGCTGGACCCAAAATGGAGCGATCGACGTGGCTCTCGGCCGCCAGATGCATCACAGCATCAGGCTGGTGCTGGGCAAATACCCGATCCAGTTCGGCACGGTTGCAGATATCGACCTGCTCAAAGGCGTAACGATCGCTGGCGGATACCGCCGCCAGAGATTCCAGGTTGCCCGCATAGGTCAGCTTGTCGAGGTTGACGACAGAATCTTGGGTGTCACGAATAATATGGCGCACCACGGCCGAACCGATAAAACCGGCACCGCCGGTTACAAGAATCTTCATTGAAAAGTTCCAGATTGAAATAGAAATAGATGAAAAATAAATATTTTCATAAGTAGTTGCCGCTGTATGCAACCAACATATTTCTGTAGAAAAGAAATGTGACTATCGTGATGGGGTGAACACTCACTCCCATACTTGACTAGGTAGCCTACTTACATCAGGCATAGAGAACACTGGTGGCTACAGGTCAAAAAAGGTTGAGACGACCAAAAGAAATAAATGCTACCGCCCTTGAGTTACAGCTCCCAATACGCTGCTTTTAACCTGATTGTGCGC
>RCUT01000326.1_pt1 | contig 25657 bp, 19 predicted proteins | sample 2166171 | NCBI WGS metagenome assembly RCUT01 (sample SAMN09932757, study PRJNA488358) | compost metagenome | isolation source: compost soil in 4-hydroxybenzoic | place: Germany: Experimental Botanical Garden
GAAGAAGCTTTCTTGGCCACTTTTGTTCCTCTGTGCTGAGGACAAAAACTGGTCGGCCCCAGGGGGTTGAGCCCGACCGCGAAGCCCCACTCTGGCAGGGGCGGCGCTACTGCCGCAAGACCTGCGGCAGCCCGAAAAGGGCGCGCAGTGTAACGATAAATCCGGCTGTTGCTAAGTACTGGAATGCGGCATTTTGCGAATGTTTTGCGACTCCTTTCGACACTGGGGCTGCTTTGCAGCCCGATCGCGACACAAGGCCGCTCCTACAAAGCCCTGCGTACGCCGATCAATGTAGGAGCGGCCTTGTGTCGCGAAAGGACCGCAAAGCGGTCCCCGGCGTCATCCCAGGCTGGCTTTGTAGCGCTGCAACGCCGCCAACGAGTCCGGGCAATACGGCTTGGTCAGGCTTTCTTGCTCAGCCTGTTCCAGGCCAATGAAGCGCGCCTCGATCACCTCTTCCGGCTGTAACCGCAACGGCGCATCCGACACCGCCGAATACACCGCACACCACAAGCGGTTATCCGGCTGGTCAAAGTAGAACCGCTCATGAAAACGCAGTTCCACACCGTCGATCCCCAGCTCCTCGGCCAGCTCCCGCGCCGCCGAATCGGCATACGCCTCCCCAGCCGCCACCATGCCGCCTGCCGCCACATCCCAGTACCCCGGGTACAGCGCCTTGCTCAGGGTACGCCGGTGCACGCACAGCTCACCGGCACTGTTGAACAGCAGAATGAAGGTGCAACGGCCGATCAGGCCACGCTCGCGCAACTCTGCGCGGGGCAATGCCCCCAGTACCTGATCGGCCTCGTCCACCCAGCTGACCAGTTCGCGGTCGGAGGCCGCCCGGTGGGCGGCCTCGTTCGGGCTGATGGCCATCATCAACCCTGCGACAGCAGCTGACGCAGGTCGATGACCGCCGCGTTGGCCCGGGAAATGTAGTTGGCCATGACCAGCGAGTGGTTGGCCCACATGCCGAAGCCACTGCCGTTGAGCACCATCGGGCTCCACAGGGCTTCCTGCGAGGCTTCCAGCTCACGGATGATCTGGCGCACGCTGACCGTGGCGTTCTTCTTCGCCAGCACGTCGGCAAAGTCCACCTCGATGGCGCGCAGCAGGTGCGACAGCGCCCAGGCCTGGCCACGGGCTTCGTAGAACACGTTGTCGATCTGCAGCCATGGGGTTTCCACCAGCTCCTCGTCCACCTGCGGCGCCTGCCCGGCAACGACCGACTCGGTCTTCAGCGTGGTGTTGAGCTTGACCCGGCCAACGCTGGCCGACAGGCGCTGCGACAGCGAGCCCAGGCGGGTGGCCACATCGCCCAGCCAGTTGTTCAGGTTGTCGGCACGGGTGTAGAAGATCGCGCCCTTGTCGCCGGCAGCCAGACGGGTCTGGTAGCGGGTCAGCGACTTGATGCCCTCTTCGAACTCCGACTCGCTCGACGGCAGGATCCAGCTCTTGTTGTCGAAGTTGAAACGCGGCTCGGCCTTGGCCAGGTCGGCGTCTTCGGTGGACTGCGACTGCGAACGGGCGAAGTCCTTGCGCAGGGCACGGGACAGGTCGCGCACCTGGACCAGCACGCCATATTCCCAGCTCGGCATGTTGTCCATCCACAGCCCTGGCGGGAAGCGGTCGTTGGAAATGTAGCCACCCGGCTTGTTCAGCAAGGTGCCGGCCACGGTCTTGAGGGTTTCGATAGTGGTGTAGCCCACCACCATCTGCTGGCCAGTGCGCTCGGCTGCGGCCTGGGCGTTCTGCTGCACCGGGAACAGCTCCGGCTCCTGGCTCCAGTACCAGCCCAGGCCGATACACACCAGCAGGTACAACCCGATCAGGGTCCCCAGGGCACGGCTCCACAGGCCGCCAAGGTAGCTACGGGCGGCAGCGCCGCGGCCGTCGACACGCTCACGGGGCTCGGCTTTGGCCTCGCGGTTTTTCCAGTCCAGCATGGCTTTGTCCTTAATCAGTCACGACGGTTCAGGGGCTTGGACCACAGGCCTGCGCCAGGGTGCCACGGCAAGCCCGCGTGGCAGCACTATAAAGCAGACACCGCCTTACGCATAAGCGACCAATCGGTCAGCAACTGAATATTCGTTCTGGCCGCTTTGTTGATGCAGCGCACTCACGCGCCTGAAAAGAACTGCTAGCATAGAGCCATCATTGCCCCTGCACACCCCAACCTACAAGTAGCCAGGACATGAGCCAAGCAGCCGAGCCGAGCCCGCTGTGCCCCGCCCAACAGCTGACGCGTAGCGGCCTGCGCAAGGACGACCCGCTCGACCAGGTGCTGCTGCCGCCCCTGCGCAAGCCGGTGTACATCCTGCTGCAGGACCACGAGCGTGCCCAGCGCCTGGCCCAGCAACTGGAATTCTTTGGCCTGGTGGTGCAGGCGCTGGCCAGCGCCGCGGCGTTTCAGGCCTCGATTGGCGAATACCCACCCTCGGCCATCATCATGGATGTCGACTTCAACGGTGCCGGCCAAGGCCTGCTGCTGGCTGCCCAGGTGCAGCAGGGGCTGGCCCGGCATATACCGCTGCTGTTCTTCAGCCACCACGAAACCGACACCCCGACCCGCCTGGCCGCCGTGCGCGCCGGTGGCCAGGACTTCCTCACCGGCACCCTGGAAGCCTCCAGCCTGCTGGAAAAGGTCGAACTGCTGACCAATGCCACCCCGCACGACCCGCTGCGCGTGCTGATCATCGACGACTCGCGCACCCAGGCGCTGTACACCGAGCGCGTGCTGGCCGGCGCCGGCATGCTCACCCGCAGCCTGACCGACCCGATCCGCACCATGGCCGAGCTGGCCGACTTCCAGCCCGACCTGATCATCCTCGACCTGTACATGCCGGCCTGCACCGGCCCGGAACTGGCCAAGGTGATCCGCCACAGCGACCGTTATGTGAGCGTGCCGATCATCTACCTGTCTGCCGAAGACGACCTGGACAAGCAGCTGGATGCCATGAGCGAAGGCGGTGATGATTTTTTGACCAAGCCGTTTCGCTCACGCCACCTGATCACCACCGTGCGCAACCGCGCCGCCCGCGCCCGGCACCTGAAGGCGCGCATGGTGCGCGACAGCCTGACCGGGTTGTACAACCACACCCACATCCTGCAACTGCTGGAAGACTGCAGCTTCCGCGCCCGTCGCGAGCAGCAGCCGTTGAGCTTTGCCATGCTCGACATCGACCACTTCAAGAAGATCAACGACCGCCACGGCCACCCCATGGGCGACCGGGTGATCAAGAGCCTGGCGCTGTTTCTCAAGCAGCGCTTGCGCAAGACCGATTTCATTGGCCGTTACGGTGGTGAAGAGTTCGCCATTGTCATGCCCAATACCGCGCTGGACGCGGCGCACAAGGTGCTGGACGAAATCCGCCGGCGCTTTGCCGAGATTCTCTACCCGGCGCAGCCACGGGACTTGCAGTGCACCTTCAGTGCCGGGGTGGTGCAACTGGATGAGGGGCTGGATGCGCTGACCATGGCCAGTGCGGCGGACGAGGCGCTGTATCGGGCCAAGCATGCCGGGCGTAATTGCGTGGTGCGTGTAGAGCCCTGAATCAGGCTTTGCCTGTGCCGGCCTCTTCGCGGCTAAAGCCGCTCCCACAGGGACTGCGCAATCCCTCAGTCCGGTGGAGTACCTGTGGGAGCGGCTTTAGCCGCGAAGAGGCCGGCACAGATTGAAATAGAGGCACTGTGCCACTTTTTTATGGCACCAACCCCCTGTCGTCATCACCCCGTCACAAAATCGCAATAACTTCAGCCACCGACCTCTCCCCTCCCCGCAGGAAGCTCGCGGCTATGCGCCTGAAGTGGCTGACCAATTTCAACACCCTGTTGCTGGTAACCGTGTGTATCGCCCTGGGCGCCACCCTTTGGTGGTCGCAGCGGGCCCTTGAGCGCCCCTACCAGTTGATGGAGCGCTACCTGGGCCTGTCCCAGCAGTTCCAGAACCAGGCGGCCCGCAACATCCAGGCCTACCTGGGCAGCGGCGATGCCCTGCGCCACGCCGCGGCGATGGAGGCCAACCAGCAGCTGCAGGCCGCGCTGGCCGGGTGGCCCAGCGAACTGGCCGACAAACTGCGCCCCAGCCTGGACAGCCTGCAAGCCTTTACCGCCGAGGAGCTGCTGGCCGCCGGCAAGCTGGCCGGCGACCCGCAAGCCCTGCTGCTGCAGGCCGAGCGGGAACTGGGCGCCAACTTCGAACAACTGGCCGGCTACGCCCGCGACAGCGGCAGCGCCGACGCCAACCGCTACCTGGTGCCACTGCTCGACGCCACCGTGCACCTCGGTCGCTTGTCGCTGGCCCGGGACAAGCTGGTCAGCAGCGGCCGCCCGGAACTGGCCGACGAAGTGGAGCGCGAACTGCAACTGATCCGTGCCCAGGCTCAGGCGATCGACGCCTTGCCCTTGCTGGGCATAACCCGTAGCGCCGAATCCGGTGCCGACGACTTCGCCGCGATGATGGGCCTGGAAACCCAGGCCAGCGCCCAGCAGGAAGACATTGCCGTCGGCCTCAAGCGCGAACTGCAGAGCCTGCTCGGCCGCTACCCGGCCGAACTGCAGCGCACCCGCGAACAGATCGAGCGCCGTGTCGCCCTGGCTACCAGCACCGGCCAACGCCTGGAGGCCGTGCAACAGGCCATTGCGGCGCTGGAGCCCGAGGTACGCGGCCAGCATGCGAAAATTGCCGCCGAAGTGCGCATCATCCAGGGCCTGATGATCGGCCTGATCCTGCTTATCGCCCTGCTGATCGACACCTTGCAACGCCGCCTGGCGCGCACCCTGACCGGCCTGGCCCCGGCCCTGTCGCGCTGGGCCGAGGGTGACTTCGCCGAGGCCATCGCCCTGGGCAGGACCAACCGCGAACTGCGCGATATCCAGGAATCGCTCAACCGCCTGCGCCAGTACCTGGTGGAGCTGGTCGGCACCATCCGCCACAACGCCGAGCAGGTGGCTGGCAGCAGCCACGCCCTGGCCGGCATGAGCGCCGCCCTGCATGACGGCGCCGAACGCCAGGCCGGCGACACCGGGCAGATCCGCGATGCCTTGGGTGAGCTGGAAGCGACCATCCAGCAAGTGGCCGGCGACGCCAGTGCCGCAGCCGACGCCAGCCGCGATGCCGGGCGTGCAGTGGAGCAGGGCCAGGCGGTGATCGGCCAGAGCCTGTCAGGCTTGCGTGAGTTGGTCGACGAGGTGCAGGGCAACGCCCGCATGATCGAACAACTGGCGGAGGAGTCGGCCACCATCGGTGGCGTGCTGACGGTGATCCGCTCGATTGCCGAGCAGACCAACCTGCTGGCACTGAATGCCGCGATCGAAGCGGCCCGCGCCGGTGATATGGGCCGTGGTTTCGCCGTGGTAGCCGATGAGGTGCGTTCGCTGGCACAGCGCACCACCGGTGCGACCGGCGAGATTCAGGCACTGATCGACCGCTTGCAGCAGGCAGCCAGAAGTTCGGTGGCCGGGATGCGTGCGCAGCTTGAGCATGCCGAGGCCACGGCCAACCAGGCGCAGGCGGCGGATGGGGCGCTGGACGAGATTGTCTGTGCCATTCGCACCATTTCGGACACTGCGGTGCGGATTGCCGATGTCACGGCGCAGCAGAGTGGTGCCGTGAGTGAGATTCGCGACCACAGCGAGCGGATTCATGAGCTGGGTGAGGACAACCTGCAGCGCATTGGCGAGGGGCGCGAGCAAGGCGAGCAGTTGCTGAGCCTGGGCGGTGAGCTGAACCGGGCGGTGCGGGCCTTCAGAGTCTGAGAAGGCATACGCTGTACCTTTGTGGGAGCGGCCTTGTGTCGCGAAAGGGGTGCGAAGCGCCCCCAGTATCTGTGCATCACAGCTGATATTGCCGGGGCCGCGTTGCGGCCCTTTCGCGACACAAGGCCGCTCCCACAGGTACAGCATATGCCTCGAGGTTGGAGCAGGCCCTGTGGGAGCGGGTTTACCCGCGAAGAGGCCGGCACAGGCAGCACATGAGCCAGCGGCCATGTGTCGCCCCCGCCACCAGCATGGCCCCAACCTGCACCAACTCCGCTATCATGCCCAGCACGTTCCACCTCGCGAGTCCGCCATGCGCCGCCTGTTTTTCCTGCTGTTCCTGCTGCTGGCCAGCCCTGCCTTCGCCACGGGCCTGCTCGACAACCGCCCCAGCGCCACCCTCGGCGCCGCTTCGCTGGCCAACAACGCCGACTTCCTGCCGGTACACGAGGCCTTCAAGCTCAGCCTGGTCCAGGCCGATGCGCAAACCATCAAGCTGCGCTTCGTCGCTACCGACGGCTACTACCTCTATCGCCACCGCTTCCAGTTCCGCACCGAACCGGCCGACATTGCCCTGGGCACACCAAGCATCCCCAAGGGCGAGGCCAAGCACGATGAGTTCTTCGGCGATGTCGAGGTATACCACGGCGTGCTCGATATCGAGCTGCCGCGCAACGACCCGCGTGCCTTCACCCTGCTGGTGGGCTACCAGGGCTGCGCCGACAAAGGCCTGTGCTACCCGCCAGAAACCGCACGCCTGAGCATCGATGGCGAAGGCGGCGCAAGCACCCCGGCCAGCGGTGAACACGCCTGGACCTGGAAGTCGCTGCTGCTGTTCTTCCTCGCCGGGGTAGGCCTGACGTTCACCCCCTGCGTGCTGCCGATGCTGCCGATCCTCTCCGGCGTGGTGCTGCGTGGCCAGGCCGGCGGCCTGCGCGGGCTGGCGCTGTCGCTGGCCTACGTGCTGCCGATGGCTGCCAGCTTCGCGGTACTCGGCGCCCTGATGGGGTTGTTCGGTGCCGGCCTGAACCTGCAGGCGCGCCTGCAGTCGGCCTGGGTGCTGGTGCCCTTCGCGCTGTTCTTCGTGGTGTTCGCCCTGGCCATGTTCGGCCTGTTCGAACTGAAACTGCCGCAAGCCCTGAGCAACCGCCTGAACAATGTCGCCAGCCACACCCGCGGCGGCTCGCTGCTGGGCGCGGCAATACTGGGCGTACTTTCCAGCCTGCTGGTTTCGCCCTGTGTGTCGGCGCCGTTGGCCGGTGCGTTGCTGTACATCAGCGCCAGCGGCGATGCCCTGGGCGGCGCACTCAAGCTGTTCGCCCTGGGCCTGGGCATGGGCGCACCATTGCTACTGGTGGCTACCGGTGGCGCGGCCTGGCTACCGAAAAGCGGCCCTTGGCTGAACACGGTGAAGAACGCCATCGGCGTCCTGCTGCTGGGCTTGGCCATCGGTTTGCTCAGCCGTGTGCTGCCAGGCCCGCTGACCTTGCTGCTGGTCGGTTTCCTCGCCGCTGGCGTGGCGCTGTTCCTCGGTGCCCTCGAATTTGTCGTCAAGACCGCGCGCCAGCGCCTGGCCCAACTGCTCGGCCTGGCCCTGCTGGTGTACGCCCTGGCCTGCTGGTACGGCGCCCTCAGCGGCCACGGCGACCCGCTGCGCCCGCTGCCGCCGGCAACACTTGTGGCCACCGGCAACGGGCCGGCGGTGCAGGCGGATAGCTGGCAGACCATCACTACCCCCGCCGCACTGGACGCAGCCCTGGCGCAGGCCGAGGCGGCCGGCCAGCCGGTACTGCTGGACTGGTACGCCGACTGGTGCATCAGCTGCAAGGTGATCGAGCGCGAGGTGCTCACCGCCCCGCAGGTGCAAGCGCAACTGGCTGGCTTCAAGCTGCTGCGTTTCGACATCACCGAAAGCAATGCCGAACAACGCAGCCTGCTCGACCGCTACCAGCTGTTCGGCCCTCCCGCCCTGTTGTTCTTTGCCGCGAACGGTAGCGAAATAACCGCTGATCGGGTCATTGGCGAGATAAATGCCAGTGAATTCGCGCAAATTCTGACACGCGTGCGCGGCAAAGTCGGTCTATAACTTCCCGCGAGCTGTGAAAAATCCTGAAATCAGTGACCGAATTTAATTATTTGGTCACATACTTCGCGCGAACCTCGGACATCGTGCTGGCTATTGCCGGGAACTGGACACTTGCCGTCGCTTTACGGCACACTCGCCGCGCTGTGTCGAATTGCCCTACAAATCCAAGGAATCCGCAGATGGCAACGCTACTGGTGCTCCACGGCCCCAACCTCAACCTGCTCGGTACTCGCGAGCCTGGCCATTACGGCGCCGTGACCCTGGCCCAGATCAACCAGGACCTGGAGCAACGTGCCCGCGCCGCAGGCCACCATCTGCAGTACCTGCAGAGCAATGCCGAATACGAACTGATCGACCGCATTCACGCCGCACGCAACGAGGGTGTGGACTTCATCCTGATCAATCCGGCTGCTTTCACCCACACAAGCGTCGCATTACGTGACGCATTGCTTGCGGTGAGCATCCCATTCATCGAAGTGCATCTGTCCAACGTGCACAAACGCGAACCGTTCCGCCACCACTCCTACTTTTCCGATGTTGCCGTAGGGGTGATCTGCGGCCTGGGCGCCAGCGGTTATCGCCTGGCCCTGGAGTCCGCGCTGGAACAACTGGCTGCCAACGCACAGCCCAAATGATGAAAACCCTGGCCTCAGTGGGCCAGGGTTCGAGAGAAACGTTTCAGATACGTTTTTTTGTATTTCGCCCCCTGACCGAACCTTTGGGAGTTGATGATTAATGGATATCCGTAAAGTCAAGAAACTGATCGAGCTGCTGGAAGAGTCTGGCATCGACGAACTGGAGATCAAGGAAGGCGAAGAGTCGGTCCGTATCAGCCGTCACAGCAAGACCCCAGCTGCCCAGCAGTACTTCGCACCGGCTCCGGTAGCCGCTGCTCCTGTTGCTGCCCCGGTCGCCGCTGCCGCTCCGGCCGCTGAAGCCGCTGCCCCGGCCCTGAAAGGCACCGTGATCCGCTCGCCGATGGTAGGTACCTTCTACCGCAAGCCTTCGCCGACCTCGCCGAACTTCGCTGAAGTTGGCCAGACCGTGAAGAAAGGCGACACCCTGTGCATCGTCGAAGCCATGAAGATGATGAACCACATCGAAGCTGAAACCAGCGGTGTGATCGAATCCATCCTGGTAGAAGACGGTCAGCCGGTTGAGTTCGACCAGCCGCTGTTCACCATCGTTTGAACCGCGGAGAGCCAACGATGTCTGCGAAGCTGGAAAAAGTCCTGATCGCCAACCGCGGGGAAATTGCCCTGCGGATCCTGCGTGCCTGCAAAGAGCTGGGCATCAAGACCGTCGCCGTGCACTCCACTGCCGACCGTGAACTGATGCACCTGGGCCTGGCAGACGAGTCGGTCTGCATCGGCCCTGCATCGTCCAAGGATTCCTACCTGCATATCCCGGCGATCATCGCTGCCGCCGAAGTGACCGGCGCCACCGCGATCCACCCGGGCTACGGCTTCCTGGCGGAAAACGCCGACTTCGCCGAGCAGGTGGAAAAATCCGGTTTTGCCTTCATCGGCCCGAAAGCCGACACCATTCGCCTGATGGGCGACAAGGTTTCGGCCAAGGACGCGATGATCAAGTCGGGCGTACCGACCGTGCCGGGCTCCGATGGCCCGCTGCCGGAAGATGAAGAAGTCGCCCTGGCGATTGCTCGTGACGTCGGCTACCCGGTGATCATCAAGGCCGCCGGTGGCGGTGGTGGTCGCGGCATGCGCGTGGTGCACAAGGAAGAGGACCTGATTTCCTCGGCCAAGCTCACCCGTACCGAAGCCGGTGCTGCCTTCGGCAACCCGATGGTCTACCTGGAGAAGTTCCTGACCAACCCACGTCACGTGGAAGTTCAGGTACTGTCCGACGGCCAGGGCAACGCCATCCACCTGGGCGACCGCGACTGCTCGCTGCAGCGCCGTCACCAGAAGGTCCTGGAAGAAGCACCAGCCCCGGGCATCGACGAGAAAGCCCGTCAGGAAGTGTTCAAGCGTTGCGTCGATGCGTGCATCGAGATCGGCTACCGTGGTGCCGGTACTTTCGAGTTCCTGTACGAAAACGGCCGCTTCTACTTCATCGAGATGAACACCCGCGTGCAGGTTGAGCACCCGGTGTCGGAGATGGTGACCGGTATCGACATCGTCAAGGAGATGCTGAGCATCGCCGCTGGCAACAAGCTGTCGTTCCGCCAGGAAGACGTGGTGATCCGTGGCCACTCGCTGGAGTGCCGGATCAACGCCGAAGACCCGAAGAAGTTCATCCCGAGCCCAGGCACGGTCAAGCATTTCCACGCCCCGGGTGGCAACGGCGTTCGCGTCGATTCGCACCTGTACAGCGGTTACGCGGTTCCGCCGAACTACGACTCGCTGATCGGCAAGCTGATCACCTACGGCAAGGACCGCGACGAAGCCATGGCGCGCATGCGCAATGCCCTGGACGAGATCGTCGTCGACGGCATCAAGACCAACATCCCGCTGCACCGCGACCTGGTGCGTGATGAAGGTTTCTGCAAAGGCGGCGTCAACATTCACTACCTCGAACACAAGCTGGCAAACGAGCATTGATCGAATAGTGTGATGAACCAGAACCCCGGACTTGTTCCGGGGTTTTTTATTGCCTGTCAGGGCCTCATCGCCGGCAAGCCAGCTCCCACAGGGATTGCACACGGCTTGAGGTCTATGCGGTCGAGGTGGGAGCTGGCTTGCCGGCGATTGGGCTGCAAAGCAGCCCCCGGGCCCTACCCCTTCATCCGCGGCATCTCGATGTGGTGCTCATGCACCCGCCGGTACAAGGTCGCCCGCGATATTCCCAAAGCCCGCGCCGCATCGGCCGGCTTCCAGCGATGGCGGATCAGCGCATCCAGCAGCAACTGCCGGGCCGGACAAGACATGCTGCTTTCTGCCGAAGCGACCACCTCGCCGCGTACTTCCTGCGGCAGGTCCTGCACCTGTACCCGCCCGCCCTCGCTCACCGCACAGGCATAGCGCAACACCTGCCGCAGCTGGCGCAAGTTCCCCGGCCAGCGGTAAACCAGCAGCGCCTGCAGCGCATCATCCGCCAACACCACCTCGACCCCGCAGGCCTCGGCCTCCTCGGCCAGCAACTGGTGAATCAACCCCAAGCGGTCCTCACGCTCGCGCAGCGGCGGCAACTCGAAGCGGGCATTGGCCAGGCGGAAGTACAGGTCCTCACGAAAACGCCCATCCTCCACCATCGCCGCCAAATCACGGTGGGTCGCGCAAATCACCTGGATATCCACCCGCTCCCGCCGCGCCGCGCCCAGCGGCGCCACTTCACCCTCGGCCAGCACGCGCAGCAATCGGGTTTGCAGGTTCAGCGGCATGTCGCCGATTTCGTCGAGGAACAGCGTGCCGCCATCGGCCTGCTGCAACAGCCCCTGCATGCCTTTGCTGGAAGCCCCGGTGAAGGCCCCGGCCACATAGCCGAACAGCTCGCTCTCGATCAGGCTTTCCGGAATGGCCGCGCAGTTCAGGGTGACGAACGGGCCATCGCGACGCAGGCTTTGCTGATGCAGCTGGCGGGCGAACACCTCTTTGCCGGCCCCCGTCTCGCCTTGCACAAGCACCGCCAGGTTGCAGTCCTTGACCCGCGTGGCCAGGCGCAAATGCTGCTCGATGCGGGCGTCCTGGGCCTGGCGCAACGGTTGCGCACGCTGGCGCTGGCGGGGTGCGCTGACCCGGCCGTAGAGCCCACCCAGGCCCGGCAGGCGTTGAGCGGACGATGCGTTCACGCGGCGCAGTTGGTCCATGTCGAACAGCTCGCCAATGTGCTCGGGCAAACGCCCCAGGTGCTCCACCAGCCGCTGGCGCGCCAGGCTGTTGATCGCCTGCAGGCGGCCATCGCCATCCCAGGCCAGCAGGTAGTCGGGCTGGCTTTCCACATAACCCGGCGTGCCATGGGCACGCATCACCCAATGGCCCTGGGCACTGTGCATGAAGAAGGCATTTTCGATCTCGCGGGCAGTCTGCTCGACCAGTTGGCGGATCAGGTGCTGGCTGCGGCGGTCGTCCGGCGACTGCAAGGCCGAGACATCCACCACGCCCAGCAACTCGCCCAGCGGGTCGAACACCGGTGCCGCCGTGCAGGTCAGGCCAATGAACGCAGCGCGGAAGTGGTCGCGCTTGTGCACCGTGACCGGCGCCTTGCTGGTCAACACCGCCGCCACACCGCAGGTGCCCTCCTCGCCCTCCGACCAGCAGGTGCCCAGGTACAGCCCGGCCTTGCGGCAGTCGTTGCGGATGGCCGACTCGACCCGGTAATCGATGGTGCGCCCCAAGGCATCGGTGAGCAGCACGCAGTAGTCGGCACCGCGCACCCGCTCATGCAGGCGGGCCACGGCATCGCTGGCGATACGCAGGAACAGTTCGGCGCGCTCACGGCATTCGTTGAGCAGGCTTTGGGACAGGATGCGCGGTCCCTGCTGGGACCCGGGGTCGAGGCGGTACAGCTCCATGGAACGGCGCCATGAATCGAGGATCAGCGGTGGCACCGGCGCCTGCGGCAGGCGGTCGGCATTCTTCAGCACCCTGCTGACGCAGTCGACATGGGCTCGGGAGTTCGCGGCAAGCATTCAGGCCCTCCGGTTCTCGTTGCTGTTTTTATCGTTGTCCGGCCATTAAGCGCTTCCGGGCATGCCCCGACAAGCACTGCGTGATTACCGGCCGGCTTGAGACGCAGCGTCTCAGCGTCTCGGCAACGTCGGCCCCGCGCTGGCACCGGGCGTCTCGCCAGCAGAACCATCAGCACCTGCCGGAGCGCAATAAAACCGCTCTATTGCAGGCACTTCAGCCAATTTCAAAGAAGCTGGCACCGTGCTTGCTCCTGCCCTGGCAAACAAGAATACGAGGTGCGCCATGCCGCTACCCGCCCCAACCGTCGGGATCATTGCCAACCCTGCTTCTGGCCGCGACCTGCGCCGCCTGACCGCCAACGCCGGGCTCTATTCGAGCACCGACAAGGCTTCGGCGATCCAGCGCCTGCTGGCCGCCTTCGGTGCCACCGGCATCGGCCAGGTGCTGCTGCCCAGTGACATGACCGGCATTGCCGCCGCCGTGCTCAAGGCCAGCCAGGGCCCGGTCGCCCGTGACCAGCACTGGCCGGCCATCGAAATACTCGACCTGCCGCTGACCCAGACCGTTGCCGATACCCGCCTGGCCACCCGCCGCATGGTCGAACGCGGTGTGGCGATGATCGCCGTGCTTGGCGGCGACGGCACCCACAAGGCAGTCGCTGCCGAGGCCGGTGACGTACCGCTGCTGACCTTGTCCACCGGCACCAACAATGCCTTCCCCGAACTGCGCGAGGCCACCAGCGCCGGCCTGGCCGGTGGCCTGCTTGCCAGCGGCCGGGTACCGGCCAGCATCGGCCTGCGCCGCAACAAGCGCCTGCTGGTGAAGGTGCCCGAACAACAGCTTGCCGAATGGGCCCTGGTGGAGGTGGCGGTGTCGCCCCAGCGCTTCATCGGCGCTCGGGCACTGAGCCGCAGCGAGGACCTTTGCGAAGTCTTCGCCTGTTTCGCCGAACCCCATGCCATCGGCCTCTCGGCCCTGTGCGGCCTGTGGTGCCCGGTCTCGCGCCAGGACCCGCACGGCGCCTGGGTACGCCTGAACCCCGGCGCCGAGCAGGCGCTGCTCGCGCCGCTGGCACCCGGCCTGCTGCAAGGCTGCGGCATCACCGCCAGCGGCCCGCTGACGCCCGGCGTCGCCCACCGCCTGAGCCTGGCCAGCGGCACCCTGGCCCTGGATGGCGAACGCGAAATCGAATTTGCCGAGCACGACACGCCCACCATCACCCTCGACCACCAAGGCCCGCTGAGCGTGGATGTCGAGGCCGTGCTGGCGCATGCCGCCCGCCATCACCTGCTGGCCGTACCGCGCGGCCACCGGTTGCACCCTGCAAACCCGTGTTGAGACAACCCTGGAGAACAACAAGATGTCCAATCAACTCAGTACCGAACAACTGCTGCATGCCTATGAAGTGATGCGCACCATCCGCGCCTTCGAAGAACGCCTGCACGTGGAGTTCGCCACCGGCGAGATCCCCGGCTTCGTCCACCTGTATGCCGGCGAAGAGGCTTCCGCGGCCGGGGTCATGGCCCACCTGCGCGACAGCGACTGCATCGCCTCGACCCACCGCGGCCATGGCCACTGCATCGCCAAGGGCGTGGACGTGTACGGCATGATGGCCGAGATCTACGGCAAGAAGACCGGCGTATGCGGCGGCAAGGGCGGCTCGATGCACATCGCCGACCTGGAAAAAGGCATGCTCGGCGCCAACGGCATCGTCGGTGCCGGTGCACCGCTGGTGGCCGGGGCCGGGCTGGCTGCCAAGATCAAGGGCAACGACGATGTGTCGGTGGCCTTCTTCGGCGATGGCGCTTCCAACGAAGGCGCCGTGTTCGAAGCCATGAACATGGCCTCGATCATGAACCTGCCGTGCATCTTCGTGGCCGAGAACAACGGCTACGCCGAAGCCACCGCCTCGACCTGGTCGGTTGCCTGCGACCATATCGCCGACCGCGCGGCCGGTTTCGGCATGCCCGGTGTCACCATCGACGGTTTCGACTTCTTTGCCGTGTACGAGGCCGCCGGTGCTGCCATCGAACGCGCACGCTCCGGGCAAGGCCCGTCGCTGATCGAGGTCAAGCTCAGCCGCTACTACGGCCATTTCGAAGGCGATGCACAAACCTACCGCGCCCCTGATGAAGTGAAGAACCTGCGCGAATCCCGCGACTGCCTCATGCAATTTCGCAACAAGACCACCCGCGCCGGCCTGCTCACGGCCGAGCAACTGGACGCCATCGACGCCCGCGTCGAGGACCTGATCGAAGACGCCGTGCGCCGCGCCAAGTCCGATCCCAAGCCACAGCCCGCCGACCTGCTCACCGACGTCTACGTCAGCTACCCCTGAGCCGCGGATTACAAGAACAACAGGAGAACCACCATGGCAAGAAAGATCAGCTACCAGCAGGCCATCAACGAAGCCCTGGCCCAGGAAATGCGCCGCGACAACACGGTGTTCATCATTGGCGAAGACGTGGCCGGCGGCGCCGGTGCCCCCGGCGAGGATGACGCCTGGGGTGGCGTGCTGGGCGTGACCAAGGGCCTTTACCATCAGTTCCCGGGGCGCGTGCTCGACGCGCCGCTGTCGGAAATCGGCTACGTCGGCGCCGCCGTCGGTGCTGCCACCCAGGGCCTGCGCCCGGTGTGCGAGCTGATGTTCGTCGACTTCGCCGGCTGCTGCCTGGACCAGATCCTCAACCAGGCCGCCAAGTTCCGCTACATGTTCGGCGGCAAGGCGGTCACCCCGCTGGTGATGCGCACCATGTACGGCGCCGGCCTGCGCGCGGCGGCCCAGCACTCGCAGATGCTCACCTCGCTGTGGACGCACATTCCCGGCCTGAAGGTGGTGTGCCCATCCTCGCCTTACGATGCCAAGGGCCTGTTGATCCAGGCGATCCGCGACAACGACCCGGTGATCTTCTGCGAGCACAAGCTGCTGTACAGCATGCAAGGCGAGGTACCGGAAGAGGTCTACACCGTGCCGTTCGGCGAAGCCAACTTCCTGCGCGATGGTGACGACGTGACCCTGGTCACCTATGGCCGCATGGTGCATGTGGCGCTGGAAGCAGCCAACAACCTGGCCCGCCAGGGTATCGACTGCGAGGTGCTGGACCTGCGCACCACCAGCCCGCTGGACGAGGACAGCATCCTGGAAAGCGTGGAAAAGACCGGCCGCCTGGTGGTGATCGACGAAGCCAACCCGCGCTGCTCGATGGCCACCGACATCAGCGCGCTGGTGGCGCAGAAGGCCTTCGGCGCACTCAAGGGCCCGATCGAGATGGTCACTGCACCGCACACCCCGGTGCCGTTCTCCGATGCCCTGGAAGACCTGTACATCCCTGACGCGGCGAAGATCGAAGCAGCCGTGCGCAAGGTGATCGAAGCCGCAAGGAGTGCCGCATGAGCCAGATCCATACCCTGACCATGCCCAAGTGGGGCCTGTCGATGACCGAGGGCCGGGTGGACACCTGGCTGAAGCAGGAAGGTGACGAAATCAACAAGGGCGACGAGGTGCTGGACGTCGAGACCGACAAGATCAGCAGCAGCGTCGAAGCCCCGTTCAGCGGTGTGTTGCGCCGCCAGGTGGCCAGGCCAGATGAAACCCTGCCGGTCGGTGCCCTGCTGGCGGTGGTGGTGGAAGGCGAAGCCGAAGAAGCTGAAATCGATGCCGTGGTGCAGCGCTTCCAGGCCGAGTTCGTCGCCGAGGGTGGCGCCGACCAGGCTCAGGGGCCGGCCCCGCAGAAGGCACAAGTGAGCGGCCGCCTGCTGCGCTGGTTCGAGCTGGGCGAAGGCGGCACGCCGCTGGTGCTGGTGCACGGCTTTGGCGGCGACCTCAACAACTGGCTGTTCAACCACCCGGCGCTGGCTGCCGAGCGACGGGTGATTGCCCTCGACCTGCCGGGCCATGGCGAGTCGGCCAAGGCCCTGCAACGGGGCGACCTGGATGAGTTGAGCGAAACCGTGCTGGCCCTGCTCGACCACCTGGACATCGCCAAGGCCCACCTGGCCGGCCATTCCATGGGCGGCGCGGTCAGCCTGAACGTGGCGCGCCTGGCGCCGCAGCGGGTGGCCAGCCTGAGCCTGGTGGCCAGTGCCGGGCTGGGCGAGGCGATAAACGGGCAGTACCTGCAAGGCTTCGTCGCTGCCGCCAACCGCAATGCCCTCAAGCCGCAGATGGTGCAGCTGTTTGCCGACCCGGCACTGGTCACCCGGCAGATGCTGGAGGACATGCTCAAGTTCAAGCGCCTGGAAGGGGTGGACGACGCGTTGCGCCTGTTGGCATCGGCCATCGCCGACGGCGACCGGCAGCGCCACGACCTGCGCGGGGTGCTGGGGCAGCACCCGGCCCTGGTGGTGTGGGGCGGCAAGGACGCGATCATCCCGGCCAGCCATGCCGAAGGGCTGGAGGCTGAAGTGCTGGTGCTGCCCGAGGCTGGGCACATGGTGCAGATGGAGGCGGCCGAACAGGTCAACCAGCAACTGCTCGCGTTCCTGCGCAAGCACTAAGCCCTTTCCGTGAGCCTGGAGAACAACAATGAATGACCTGAGCCACACCCACATGCGTGCCGCCGTCTGGCATGGCCGCAATGATATTCGCGTCGAACAGGTGCCCCTGCCGGCCGACCCTGCGCCCGGATGGGTGCAGATCAAGGTGGACTGGTGCGGCATCTGCGGCTCCGACCTGCACGAATACGTCGCTGGCCCGGTATTCATCCCGGTGGAGGCACCGCACCCGCTGACCGGCATCCAGGGCCAGTGCATCCTCGGCCACGAGTTCTGCGGCCAGATCGCCAAGCTGGGTGAAGGCGTGGAAGGTTTTGCCGTCGGTGACCCGGTGGCTGCGGACGCCTGCCAGCATTGCGGCACCTGCTACTACTGCACCCACGGCCTGTACAACATCTGCGAGCGCCTGGCCTTCACCGGCCTGATGAACAACGGCGCCTTTGCCGAACTGGTCAACGTGCCCGCCAACCTGCTGTACCGGCTGCCGCAGGGTTTCCCGGCAGAGGCCGGGGCGCTGATCGAACCGCTGGCGGTGGGCATGCATGCGGTAAAGAAGGCCGGCAGTCTGCTTGGCCAGACGGTGGTGGTAGTTGGGGCCGGCACTATCGGTTTGTGCACCATCATGTGTGCCAAGGCGGCTGGCGCGGCGCAGGTGATCGCCCTGGAAATGTCCTCGGCACGCAAGGCCAAGGCCAAAGAGGTTGGCGCCAGCGTGGTGCTGGACCCCAGCCAGTGCGACGCCCTGGCGGAAATCCGCAACCTGACTGCCGGGCTAGGGGCGGATGTGAGTTTTGAATGCATCGGCAACAAGCACACGGCCAAGCTGGCCATCGACACCATCCGCAAGGCGGGCAAGTGCGTGTTGGTGGGGATATTCGAGGAGCCTAGCGAGTTCAACTTCTTCGAACTGGTGTCCACCGAAAAGCAGGTGCTGGGAGCGTTGGCGTACAACGGCGAGTTTGCCGATGTGATTGCCTTCATCGCTGACGGCAGGCTGGACATTCGCCCGCTGGTGACCGGGCGGATCGGGCTGGAGCAGATTGTCGAGCTGGGCTTCGAGGAGTTGGTCAACAACAAGGAGGAGAACGTGAAGATCATCGTTTCGCCGGGCGTGCGCTGATTGCACCTCAAAGGCAACACGGAACCTGTGGGAGCAGGCGACGCGGTGCCTGGCACCGGCTTCGCCGGTGTTCGCGGCTAAAGCCGCTCCCACAGGTATTGCGCAAAGCTGAAAGTCACCGCAATACCTGTGGGAGCGGGCTCACCCGCGAAGAAAGCCACACGGTGCATGGCACCGGCTTCGCCGGTGTTCGCGGCTACAGCCGCTCCCACAGGTTCCGTGCCAGCTTTTGGATGCAGTGCAGGCTCGAGAGCTGCGCCAGCACATGCGTTCGCTGTTTCAGGATCCCATTCTGCGTCATACTCGGCAGACCTATTGCCCGGTTCTCGCCATGCGTTCACTGCTCCCCGTCACCCTGGTCCTGCTGCTCGCCGCCTGCGGCGATGGCGAATCGCTGCTCCCGCCGGACGCGCGCCTGCCTGACGGTGGGCGGTACCGGGGGCAGGTGGTCGATGGCCTGCTGCAAGGCGAGGGACGGATCGACTACCCCAACGGCAGCTGGTACGCCGGTACCTTCAAGGACGGCCAATGGCACGGCCAGGGCGAATGGCACGGCCGCAACGGCGAGGTGTACCGCGGCCAGTTCGCCGCAGGGCTGTTCCAGGGGCTGGGTGAGCTGAACACCCCGGGCAGCCACTATGCCGGCACTTTCAGCCACGGCCGCCGCGACGGCGAAGGCACCCTCAAGCAAGCCGACCAGACCTACCGCGGCCAGTTCAAGGACGACCTGTACGAAGGCGCCGGCGAGCTGGAACTGGCCGACGGCAGCCGCTACCAGGGCCTGTTCGCCAAGGGCAAGCCCAACGGTGCCGGGGTGCGCAGCGATGCCAGCGGCAACCAGTTCAGCGGCCACTTCATCAACGGCCAGCTGGAAGGCAGCGGCACCTACGACAGCGTCGACGGCGAGCAGTACATCGGCGAGTTCAAGGACAACCGCCTGGAAGGCCGTGGCCGCTACGAAAACGCCGATGGTGATGTGTGGATCGGCGAATTCAAGGACGGCTCGCTGGTCGGCGAAGGCGAACTGCTGGGCAGCGATGGCAGCCACTACAAGGGCACCTTCGCCGACTGGCGCCTGTCGGGCCAGGGCAGCCTGCAACTGGCCGACGGCAGCAAGTACATCGGTGGCTTCTTCAACGATGCCTACCACGGCCAGGGCCGGCTGATCATGACCAACGGCAAGGTCGAAAGCGGCACCTGGAGCAACGGCGTGCGCGTACGGGACCAGAACGGCAAGCTGTTGCCCGACCCGCTGGACCTGGCGCTGCTCAACCAGGGCCGTTTGCTGGACGAAGCGCTGGCCCGGGTACCGCAGTCGGCGCCACCAGTCCAGCTGTACAGCCTGGTGGTGGGCGGCGATGGCCAGCAGAGCGTGTTCATGCGCGAAGCCGACTACGTCAGCAACATGCTCAAGGTGCGCTTTGGCGCCCGTGGCCAGGTGACCTTGGTCAACCACCGCGATCACATGACCACCCGCCCCATGGCCACGCGTGAAAACCTTACCCGCGCCGCCCGCACCCTGGCCGAGCGCAGCGGCCCCGAAGACCTGGTGTTCATCTACCTCACCAGCCATGGCAGCCACGACCACCAGCTGGTGTTCGACCAGCCGCGCCTGCAGCTGGCCGACCTGTCCGCCGACGAACTCGCCAGCGCCCTGGCGCCGCTGAAGGACCGCGACAAGGTCATTGTCATATCCGCGTGCTATTCAGGGGGCTACATCGCCCCGCTCAAGGACGAGCGCACGGTGATCATGACCGCCGCCCGGGCCGACCGCGTGTCCTTCGGTTGCTCGGAAGAAGCCGACTTCACCTACTTTGGCGATGCCCTGTTCGCCGAAGCGCTGAACCAGACCGACGACCTGAAACAAGCGTTTGAACTGGCGCGCGCCAGCGTTGCCGAAAGAGAACAAAGGGAAGGTTTCGAGGCCTCTGAACCGCAGCTGTGGGCGCCGCCGAATGTGCTTGAGCACTGGCAGCACCTGCGCCGGCAACAGGCCGAAGAAGCATTGCGTAACGCCGCACAGGCCAACGTGGGGGAACAGGCGCAAACGCCCGGCAGCCACTAAGCTTGTGTGTAACAAGGGAGAGACATCATGTATTTGACGCCTCAGCATGTCCTGCTTGCCGGTGCCACGGGGCTGACAGGTGAACACCTGCTCGACCGCCTGCTCAACGAGCCCACCATCACCCGCGTACTGGCGCCTACCCGCCGGCCACTGGCCGAGCACCCGCACCTGGAAAACCCGGTGGGCGACCCGGCGGTATTCCTTCCACAGCTGGCCGGGCGGGTCGATATCGCCTACTGCTGCCTGGGCACCACGCTGAAGCAGGCCGGTTCCGAATCGGCCTTCCGTGCGGTGGACCTGGACATGGTGGTGGCGTTCAGCAAGCGCGCCCGGGAATTGGGTGCACGGCATCTGCTGGTGGTCAGTGCCTTGGGCGCCGACCCGAAATCGTCGGTTTTCTACAACCGGGTCAAGGGCGAGATGGAAGAGGCACTCAAGGCCCAGGATTGGCCGCAGCTGACCATCGTGCGGCCATCGTTGCTGCTGGGCGAGCGGGTCCAGCCGCGGCTCGGCGAACAGTTGGCTTCGCCGTTTGCCAAGCTGATACCCGGGAAGTATCGGGGGATCGAGGCTTGTACCTTGGCCCGGGCGCTGTGGCGGCTGGCGCTGGAGGAAGAGGACGGGGTGCGGATTGTGGAGTCGGATGAGTTGCGCAGGTTGGGCAAGAAATAATCCCCGTAACTTTGCGTCCACACCTGTGGGAGCGGCCTTGTGTCGCGAAAGGGCCGCACAGCGGCCCCCGGATATCAACTTCACCGCAAGTAATGCTGGGGCTGCTTCGCAGCCCTTTCGCGACACAAGGCCGCTCCCACAGGTGCCGCGCGCCCCTTACAGGCCACCGGTGGCCTGGAAGCCTACACCGGCCGCTGTCAGCAACGACAACGGCAGCAACAAGGTATCCAGCAACATGCTCCCCGGCAGGTCCAGCCCCGGATACGCCGGCGCCTCAGCCCCGTAATGATCCCGCGGGCAGCACCCGCCATTGATCACATACAAGTCCAACCGGGTACCGGCATACACCACCGGTGCCCCGGGCTTGTTGGCATCCAGCGTGCGCACCGTGGCGCAGCCACCAAGCAGCACCAGCGCCAGCACGCCCGCCAGCGCTCGCTTCAATCATCCACCCCGAAGTGGTGCTCACCCCAGCGCGGCAACATATCCTGAGGAATGTTCAGCAGGTTGAGAATGCGCGCCACAACGAAGTCGACCAGGTCGTCGATAGTCTGCGGCTGGTGATAAAAGCCCGGCGCCGCCGGCAGGATCACCGCGCCCATCTGCGACAGCTTGAGCATGTTCTCCAGGTGGATGGTGGAGAACGGCGCCTCGCGCGGCACCAGGATCAGCTGGCGACGCTCCTTGAGGGTAACGTCGGCCGCACGTTCGATCAGGTTGTTGCAGGCACCGGTGGCAATCGCTGACAACGTGCCGGTGGAACAGGGCACCACGACCATTGCCGCCGGGGCGCCGGAGCCCGAGGCCACCGGCGACATCCAGTCTTCCTTGCCATACACGCGGATCTGCCCGTCGGCAGCGCCGGTATATTCGGTGAGGAAGGCCTGCATCGCCTGTGGCTTGGCCGGCAGCACCACGTCGGTCTCGGTGGCCATCACCAGTTGCGCGGCCTTGGAGATCAGGAAGTGCACCTCGCGGTCCTCACGCACCAGGCAGTCGAGCAGGCGCAGGCCATACTGGGCGCCAGAGGCGCCCGTCATGGCCAGGGTGATGCGTTCCGGCCCGCTCACTTCAGTGCCTCGGCCAGCTTGCCGTGCAGGCCGCCGAAGCCGCCGTTGCTCATGATCACTACATGGGTGCCTGGGCGAGCCTGGCCCTTGACCCGCTCGATGATCGCTTCGAGGCTGTCGGCCACCACGCTGGGCACTTTGCATTGCGCGGCGGTGGCAGCCAGGTCCCAGCCAAGGTTGGCCGGGGCGTACCAGATCACCTGGTCGGCGTCGTTGACGCTTTCCGGCAGGCCGTCACGGTGGGCACCGAGCTTCATCGAGTTGGAGCGCGGCTCGATCACGGCGATCACCGGGGCCTCGCCGACGCGCTTGCGCAGGCCGTCGAGGGTGGTGGCGATGGCGGTCGGGTGGTGGGCGAAGTCATCGTAGATGGTCACGCCCTGCACTTCGGCAACCTTCTCCATGCGCCGCTTGACGCTCTTGAAGGCGCTCAGGCCTTCGATACCCATGGCTGGCACCACGCCTACATGGCGCGCCGCTGCCAGGGTAGCCAGGGCGTTGGCGACGTTGTGCTGGCCAGTCAGCGCCCAGTCCACCACGCCCTGCGCTTCGCCGTCGAACAGCACTTCGAAGCGCGAGCCGTCGGGGCTGAGCAGACGGGCTTGCCACTGGCCACCTTCACCGGTGGTCTGCACCGGGGTCCAGCAACCCATGCCGATCACCCGTTCCAGCGCCAGCTCGGTGGTGGGGTGGATGACCAGGCCTTCGCTAGGGATGGTGCGCACCAGGTGGTGGAACTGCCGCTCGATCGAGGCCAGGTCGGGGAAAATGTCCGCATGGTCGAACTCAAGGTTGTTGAGGATCGCCGTGCGCGGGTGGTAGTGGACGAACTTCGAGCGCTTGTCGAAGAAGGCGCTGTCGTACTCGTCGGCTTCGACCACGAAGAACGGCGTATCGCCCAGGCGCGCCGACACCGAGAAGTTCTGCGGCACACCGCCAATCAGGAAGCCCGGGCTCATGCCGGCATGTTCCAGCACCCAGGCCAGCATGCTGCTGGTCGTGGTCTTGCCGTGGGTACCGGCAACGGCCAGCACCCAGCGGCCCTGCAACACGTGGTCGGCCAGCCACTGCGGGCCGGAAACATAGGGCAGGCCCTTGTTCAGCACGTATTCCACCGCCGGGTTGCCACGCGACATGGCGTTGCCGATGACCACCAGGTCTGGCGCCGGGTCCAGCTGGGCCGGGTCATAGCCTTGGGTCAGCTCGATGCCCTGGGCTTCGAGCTGGGTGCTCATCGGGGGATAGACGTTGGCGTCCGAGCCGGTGACGCGGTGGCCAAGTTCCTTGGCCAGCACCGCCAGCGAGCCCATGAAAGTGCCGCAAATACCGAGAATGTGAATATGCATGGTCGACCTCGCAAAACATCGAGGCAGGGTAGCCCAGGGCGCGACAAATCGCACCCGCTGTTTCGCTCAGTCACCCCTGGTAATGCCGTGTTTGCGCAGTTTTCGATACAAGGTATTGCGGCTGATGCCCAAGTGCTCGGCGACACGGGTGAGGTGCCAGTGTTTTGCCTCCAGGGTCGCCAGCAGCGCATGGCGCTCGGCATCCTCTAACGCGGCAGGCCCTATCGCCGGCAAGCCAGCTCCCACAGGTACAGCGCCAGCTTCGAAAGCCCCATTCACCCTGAGGGAGCAACTGTCTTGTGCTACCTGCCCTGGCCCTATCGCCGGCAAGCCGGCTCCCACAGGGATTGCACATGGCCTGAAGCCACCGCGATCGAGGTGGGAGCTGGCTTGCCGGCGATCGAGGGCGAAGCCCTCGCGAACAATGGCGGGGAGATCAGGGAACACGATCCGGGAGTCTTCGCAAAGTGCCACCAGGGTACGCAGCACGTTGCGCATCTGCCGCACGTTGCCCGGCCAGGCGAAGTCGAGCAGTGCCTGCCGCGCCCTGGGCTCGATATCGATCGGTTCTCCCTGCGCCTCCTGACGCAGCAGAAAGTCCAGCAACTGCGCCTTGTCACTGCGCTCGCGCACCGCCGGCAACGCCACCTCCAGGCCATTCAGGCGGTAATACAGGTCCTCGCGGAAACTGCCCTGCTCCACCCGTTCCAGCAGGTCACGGTGGGTAGCGCTGACAATGCGCACGTCGACCGCCTGCGGCTCGCCACCGATCGGCACCACCTGGCGCTCCTCCAGCACGCGCAGCAGGCGGGTTTGCAGTGCCAGAGGCATGTCGCCAATCTCGTCCAGCAGCAAGGTGCCGCCATCGGCCTGCAGCAGCTTGCCGCGCATGCCTTCCTTGCGCGCACCGGTAAAGCTGCCGCCGCGGTAGCCGAACAGTTCGCTCTCGATCAGGCTCTCCGGGATCGAGGCGCAGTTGATGGCGACGAACGGCTTGCCGCGCCGCTCGCTGGCCTGGTGCACGGCCAGGGCAAAGGCCTCCTTGCCACAGCCGGTCTCGCCGCGCAGCAACAGCGGCACATCGCGCTCGAACACCCGCACGCTGCGGCGGAAGTCGTTCTGCAAGGCCGGGTCGAGCAGGCAGATTAGCGGTTCCACTTCCCGTGCGGGTCGCGGCTGGGCGGCCGGCACCGACCACACCGGTGCGCGCGCCTGGCCACGCAGGCTGGCGAACACCTGGCGCCCGTCCAGGGTATGCAGCGGCCAGGCCGTGCTGCCACCGGGCGTGGCGCGGCTGAACAGTTCGTCGTGGCTGCAAGCGAAAAAGCGTTCCAGCGGTTTGCCCAGCACGCCACCACGCACCGTGCCCAGCAGGTTCAGCGCGCTCTGGTTGGCGGCGCAGATGCGCCCTTCACCGTCGAACGCCAGCAGGCCTTCGCTGAACAGGCCGACCGACTCGGCCTGCAGGTGAAAGCGCAGCAGCCACTGCTGCTCGAAATGGCGCAGGAAATAGCAGCTTTCGATCATCTTCGCCGACAGGTTGACCAGGGCCATGGTGTGGAACTGGCTCTGCCGGGAAACGTCGGGCCGTGCCGAAGACACATCCAGCACCGCCAGCAGCTCGCCATGCGGGTCGAACACCGGGCTGGCCGAGCAGGTCAGGCCGGTGTGGCGGCCACGGAAGTGCTCGTTCTGGTGGATGGTCAGCGCCTGGCGCTCGACCAGGCAGGTGCCGATGCCGTTGGTGCCCTCGCGCGCCTCGCTCCAGTCAGCGCCCAACCACAGGCCGGCGCGCTCGAAGCTGCGCCGCTCGGTCGGCGCGCTGACGCAATTGAGGATCACCCCACGGGCATCGGTCAGCAGCACCGCATGGCCGGCCCCGGAAAGCTGCTGGTGCAGGCTGTTCATTTCATGGTCGGCAATCTGCAGCACCTGGCGCAGGCGCTCGCGGCTTTCCAGCAGGCGCCCATGCTCGAGCACCACCGGGGCCTCGATCACCGACGGGTCGAGGTGGTAGTCCTCCAGGCAGCGCAGCCAGGAGCGGGCGATGGACGGGTCACTGCCGCCCTCCCCGGCCCCACCATGGGCGACGGTATGGACTTGCTGGGCATGGCGACTGAAATGATTGCTCTGCATTGTTGTAGTTCTCCGCAGATAGAGAGTCCCGCCAGCATCCTCCACCCGGGAAGGCTTTGCAATGCACCCTCTGGTTACGTGTCGCAAATGGCACAAAGTGTCACCCCCGCGCGTACCGGCGCTGGCACAGCGACCGTGGGCCAGGCCCAAAGAACCGAGCCAAGTCATTGATTTGCCTGGCGCTCGAAACGCTGGCCCAACCTTTGCTCTACGCTTTCCAACTCCCTAACAAACACAATAGCCAGGAGACACACCATGCGTTACGCACATCCCGGTACCGAAGGCGCGAAGGTTTCCTTCAAGAGCCGCTACGGCAACT
>RCUT01000327.1_pt1 | contig 25649 bp, 25 predicted proteins | sample 2166171 | NCBI WGS metagenome assembly RCUT01 (sample SAMN09932757, study PRJNA488358) | compost metagenome | isolation source: compost soil in 4-hydroxybenzoic | place: Germany: Experimental Botanical Garden
GAGCAGTTGACTTTTAATCAATTGGTCGCAGGTTCGAATCCTGCACGACCCACCAAATTTAGAAAAAAGCGCCTTTAGGCGCTTTTTTCGTTTCTGCGCACTATGCTCAACCGTGCAGGATGAGAGCCTGCAGCAGGTTCGACAAAATCGCCGGGAGCGATTTTGCATCGCCACTTGTGGCGACCCGCAGGGCGAGTCTCAGGATGAGACGAGTGATATCCTGCACGACCCACCAACGCAATAGCCGCCTTTTTGCTCTTCGCGATATACAAGCTTCAACCCGCAGCGTTATCCCTTTTCCCACGGATAAATTCCCCACGACATTTTCTGTACAATCGGCTATCTTGTTTAGCATATAAAACACTACGGCCGTCCCGGTGCCGCGTGAAGGCATTTTAACGGTCTTTGAGTTAAGCCAGTAAAACGAGATTGCAAGATGAGCGTAATGTTTGACCCTGAAACGGCGATTTATCCTTTTCCCCCCAAGCCGATGCCGTTAAGCCGCGATGAAAAGCACTTTTATCGCGAAAAGATAAAGCGCCTGCTGCGCGAACGCGATGCGGTAATGGTTGCCCATTACTATACCGACCCCGAAATTCAGCAGCTGGCGGAAGAGACCGGCGGCTGCATCGCCGACTCGCTTGAAATGGCGCGCTTTGGCGCCCGGCACCCGGCATCCACGCTGCTGGTCGCCGGCGTGCGTTTCATGGGGGAAACGGCAAAAATCCTCAGTCCGGAAAAAAAGATCCTGATGCCGACGCTCCACGCCGAGTGCTCCCTCGATCTCGGCTGCCCCATCGAGGAGTTCAATCAATTTTGCGATGCGCATCCTGACCGCACCGTGGTGGTCTACGCCAACACCTCCGCGGCGGTTAAGGCCCGCGCTGACTGGGTGGTGACCTCCAGCATTGCGGTTGAGCTGATTGAGCATCTTGATAGCCTGGGCGAAAAAATCATTTGGGCGCCGGACCGCCATCTGGGCAACTACGTGCAAAAACAGACCGGCGCAGACGTCCTGTGCTGGCAGGGCGCCTGTATTGTTCACGATGAATTTAAAACCCAGGCGCTGAGCAGAGTGAAGTCGCTGTACCCTGAGGCCGCGGTGCTGGTCCATCCGGAATCGCCGCAGTCAATTGTCGACATGGCCGATGCCGTCGGCTCTACCAGTCAGCTGATCAATGCGGCGAGAACGCTGCCTCAGCGCCAGCTGATTGTCGCCACCGATCGCGGCATCTTCTATAAAATGCAGCAGGCGGTACCGGAGAAAGAGCTGCTGGAGGCGCCGACGGCCGGTGAAGGCGCTACCTGCCGCAGCTGCGCCCACTGCCCGTGGATGGCGATGAACGGCCTGAAGGCGATTGCAGAAGGCCTCGAGCACGGCGGCGTGGCGCACGAGATTCAGGTTGACGAGCAGCTGCGGACCGGCGCATTAATCCCGCTTAACAGAATGCTGGATTTTGCGGCTACACTACGGGGATAACCGACAACGCGTGCAATACGCTCTGGGGATAAGATGGATTTTTTAAGTACGCAGAATATTTTGGTACATATACCCATTGGCGCCGGGGGATACGACCTCTCGTGGATTGAGGCCGTCGGGACGATTGCCGGTCTGCTGTGCATCTGGCTGGCGAGTCTGGAAAAGATCGGCAACTATGCCTTTGGGCTGATTAACGTCACCCTGTTTGCCATTATCTTCTTCCAGATCCAGCTCTATGCCAGCCTGCTGCTGCAGGTATTTTTCTTCGTGGCGAACGTCTACGGCTGGTACGCCTGGTCGCGGCAGACCAGCAGCCATGAGGCCGCGCTGCAAATCCGTTGGCTACCGCTGCCCAAAGCGCTGGGCTGGCTGGCGGCGTGCGTGGTGGCGATTGGCCTGATGACGGTATTTATCGATCCGGTGTTCGCATTCCTGACGCGGGTGGCGGTGACGCTAATGCAGGGGCTGGGGCTGCAGGTCGCTATGCCGGCGCTACAGCCGGATGCCTTCCCGTTCTGGGACTCCTGCATGATGGTGCTGTCGATAGCCGCCATGATCCTGATGACCCGCAAATACGTTGAGAACTGGCTGCTGTGGGTGATCATTAACGTGATCAGCGTGGTCATTTTTGCGCGCCAGGGCGTCTATGCGATGTCGCTGGAATACCTGCTGCTGACCTTTATTGCGCTCAACGGTAGCCGGATGTGGATCAACAGCGCGCGTGAGCGGGGTTCTCACGCGTTTTCTCGCTAATGATGATGCTGATGGGCGTGTCCGGAGTGAGCCATGTTAAGGCGGCACTCCGGGCCGCTGCAGGGCTGATACTCCATCTGCACGGTTGCGTGCTCAACGTCATACTTGTGATGCAAAAATTCCTGAATACGATTCAGCAGGGCGTCGTGATCGTGCGGTGGGACGACCTGGACGTGCAGCGTCATCACCGTTTTTTCTCCGACCAGCCAGACGTGGACATGATGCACGTCGCGGACTTCGGCCACCGAGCGGCGTAAATCACGCTTCAGGCCTTCAACATCCAGCGAACGCGGCGCGCCTTCCAGCAGTTCGTTCAGGCTCTCCTGCAGCAGGCGCCAGGCGCTGCGCAGCACCAGGCATGACACCAGCACCGACAGAATCGGGTCAATCGGGGTCCAGCCGGTGGTTAAAATCACTATTGCGGCGACGATCGCCCCTACCGAACCGAGTAAATCACCCAGCACGTGCAGCGCCGCGGCGCGAACGTTAAGGTTGCGCTCCTCGCCGCCGCGGTGAAGGATCCAGAAGGCCATAATATTGGCCAGCAGCCCGGCAACGGCGATCGCCATCATCGGCGCCCCGGCGACGGGCTGCGGATGGTTAAAACGCTGAATCGCTTCCCATACGATAAGAATGGTAATCACCACCAGCGCGATGGCGTTGACGAAGGCGGCGAGGGTCGTCAGACGCAGCCAGCCGAAGGTATGGCGGGCGTTGGGCGGGCGGTGAGCAAAACGGACGGCCAGCAGGGCGAAGAGCAGGGCGGCGGAGTCGGTGAGCATATGCCCGGCGTCGGCCAGCAGCGCCAGAGAGCCTGAGAGCGCACCGCCAATGGTTTCAACCACCATAAAGCCGGCGGTAATGATAAAGGCCAGCAGCAGGCGGCGAGCGTTATTATCCTGCGGCTGCTGAGCTGAAGTATGCGAGTGCGCCATGGTGTCATCCCCTGATTATTATCATTATTACTGTATGACATCATACCGATTTTCGGTGAATAAAATAAAAAAGGAGAGCCGCGGCTCCCCTTATTTTCAGCCCTTATTTCAGGCGTGGATGCTACTGTGTCGTCCCGTCCGTTTTGCTGCCGTTATCGCTCGGGGTACTTTCCGGGCAGCGGCCATCCTTGCACATCGCGTTTTTATGCGCTTCGTCGCTGGTCATCCCGTCATGGTTCATGGTTGAACCGTCGGAGTTAAGCATCTTGTCGCCAGAGTTGATCTTGTCGTTATCAACCTTGTTTGGCGCGACGTTGGCGCGGGCATCAGGTGCGACCTGCCCGGCATCAGCGGAGGCGTTGGCCTGTCCGTTGTTGGATTGGGCGCCGGTATCTGCAGCCAGCGCGGCGGCGCTGCTCAGGCCAAGGGTGGCGGCTAAAAAGAGTGGGGTGAGGATGGTCATTTTCATAGGATGCTCCTGTTATGGTCGATATGTCGGATAACCTCTTCCAACAGTGCATGTGCCAGCGCTCGCTCGCGCTCTATGGTTAAAAGCTTCACATCAATAAGTTACATCAGCACGGAATACTGATTAGCGGCGTGAAGATTGCTCTTAACAGTTAAAAATTGTAGCTCATGGCCTGTTTTTCGCTTCTTTATTGCGAATTTTAATCTATTTTCAGGATTAATCTGTCGTCACTGTAAAATCACGTTTACACTTTTTGAACGAAGAGATAGATTGGAGGGATTGCATTTAAATAGATAAGATGGCAGAGCTGGAAAGAAAATGAATTATCAGAACGACGATTTACGCATTAAAGAGATCAACGAATTACTCCCTCCCGTTGCGCTTCTCGAAAAGTTTCCCGCGACCGAAAATGCTGCTAACACCGTTGCGCATGCTCGTAAAGCGATCCACCAGATCCTCAAGGGCAACGACGATCGCCTGCTGGTGGTGATTGGGCCCTGCTCAATTCACGATACGGCTGCGGCGAAAGAGTACGCTGAGCGCCTGCTGACGCTGCGAGAAGAGCTGAAAGGCGAGCTGGAAGTGGTGATGCGCGTCTATTTCGAGAAACCGCGCACTACCGTCGGCTGGAAGGGGCTTATCAACGATCCGCACATGGATAACAGCTTCCGCATCAACGACGGCCTGCGCATTGCGCGTAAGCTGCTGCTGGAAATTAACGACAGCGGGCTGCCGGCAGCGGGCGAATTCCTTGATATGATCACGCCTCAGTACGTGGCTGACCTGATGAGCTGGGGCGCAATCGGCGCGCGTACCACCGAATCTCAGGTGCACCGCGAGCTTTCCTCAGGCCTCTCCTGCCCGGTTGGCTTTAAAAACGGCACCGACGGGACGATTAAAGTCGCGATTGATGCGATTAACGCCGCCGGGGCGCCGCACTGCTTCCTGTCGGTGACCAAGTGGGGTCATTCGGCGATTGTGAATACCAGCGGCAACAGCGACTGCCATATCATCCTGCGTGGGGGCAAAGAGCCGAACTACAGCGCGAAGCACGTTGCTGAAGTGAAGGTCGGGCTGGCGAAAGCGGGTCTGCCGGCGCAGATCATGATTGATTTCAGCCACGCCAACTCCAGCAAACAGTTTAAGAGACAAATGGACGTGGGTAGCGACGTTTGCCAGCAGATTGCCGGCGGCGAGCAGGCGATTATGGGCGTGATGATTGAAAGCCATCTGGTGGAAGGCAGCCAGAGCCTGGAGAGCGGAGAGCCGCTGACCTACGGTAAGAGCGTGACCGATGCCTGCATTGGCTGGGAAGACACCGATACCATCCTGCGCCAGCTGGCGAATGCGGTGAAAGCCCGCCGCGGATAGTACCGTTCGCCGTCCGTGCGCGAAGCGCGGGCGGAATGAAGAACAAAAAAAAGCGTGGAGCAATCCACGCTTTTTTTATGCCAGCGAAAATTACTTCGCTTTGCCCTGGTTCGCTACTGCCGCCGCTTTTGCCGCGATTTCATCAGCGTTGCCCAGATAGTAGTGTTTGATCGGCTTGAAGTTTTCGTCAAACTCATACACCAGCGGTACGCCGGTCGGGATGTTCAGTTCGAGGATCTCTTCTTCACCCATGTTGTCGAGGTATTTAACCAGCGCACGCAGGGAGTTACCGTGAGCGGCAATGATAACGCGCTCGCCGCTTTTCAGACGCGGCAGAATGGTTTCATTCCAGTAAGGCACCACGCGCTCGATGGTCAGCGCCAGGCTTTCGGTTACCGGCAGCTCGGCATCGGTCAGCTTCGCGTAACGCGGATCGTGGCCCGGGAAGCGCTCGTCGTCTTTGGTCAGCTCCGGCGGCGTAATAGCAAAACCACGGCGCCACTGCTTAACCTGCTCGTCACCGTATTTTTCAGCAGTTTCAGCTTTGTTCAGACCCTGCAGCGCACCGTAGTGACGTTCGTTCAGTTTCCAGGATTTCTCAACCGGCAGCCAGGCTTGATCCAGTTCGTCCAGCACGTTCCACAGGGTATGGATGGCACGTTTCAGCACAGAGGTATAAGCGAAGTCGAAGCTGAAGCCTTCCTCTTTCAGCAGTTTACCTGCCGCTTTTGCTTCACCCACGCCTTTCTCGGACAGATCGACATCGTACCAACCGGTGAAACGGTTTTCGTTGTTCCATTGGCTTTCGCCGTGACGGACCAGTACCAGCTTAGTTACAGCCATTCTCTCACTCCTCAATACAACACGCCGTCCTTCGCGCTGTGGCTCAGCGGCCGCCCTGTTCATCCTGCGCGCATAGTTAGCTATGTTTTGCGGGACTCACTCAGTGGCCGAATCGATACAACCCGAACGCTGCGGTGTATGCGTTTATTGATTGATAACTATTCTCATTATATTGCTGTGATTTACCTCACGGCAACGCTTATCCCTAACCATAGCGAAAATAGTGGCTCAGTGTAAGATGCTTGTAAATCAGCGGTTATATTTTTGTCTGAAGGTGGCGCAATTTACGCCAAAGTGGCGAAAAAAAGCCCTCCATCAGGAGGGCGGGGGATTATCTGGCGATAAACTGGTATTCCGTCAGGCTGACGTACTCCTCGCCCGGGCGCAATACGCAATCCGGCTGCGGCCAGTGCGGATGGTTTGGCGAGTCGGGCAGGAATTCGCTTTCGAGCGCCAGGCCCTGCCAGTCGGCGTACGGCTGCTCCGTGCGCGACGGCGTGCCGCCGAGATAGTTGCCGGAATAGAACTGCAGCGCCGGGGCGGAGGTGTAGACCGTCATCTGCAGCTTTTCATCCTGCGACCACAGGTGAGCCGCCGGCTGGCCGGCGTCGCCCTGCGCCTGCAGCAGAAACGCATGATCGTAGCCTTTCACCTTGCGCTGATCGTCATCGCTCAGGAAACGCTCCGCCAGCAGCTGAGGCTCGCGGAAGTCAAAGCTGGTTTCGGCCACGTCGCGCAGATCGCCGCCGGGGATCCCGTCGCTCTCTACCGGCAAATAGCGGTCGGCGAAGAGCTGCAGCCGATGCTGGCGAACGTCGGTCTGCTGGCCATCAAGGTTAAAGTAGACGTGGTTGGTCAGGTTCACCGGGCAGGGCCGATCGACGGTGGCGCGGTATTCGATGGCAATACGGTTATCGTCGGTCAGGCGATAGTGCGCCGTAGCCTGCAAAGCCCCCGGGAATCCCTGGTCGCCGTCGGCGGAAGAGAGTGAAAACAGCGCCTGACGCTCGTCGGCGCTGACTATCTGCCAGCGGCGCTTATCAAATCCGTCCGGCCCGCCGTGCAACTGGTGGCCGGCGTCAGTAGACGGCACCACGTTGACGATATGGCCATCGAGCATAAAGCGGCTGTTGGCGATGCGGTTGGCATAGCGGCCGACCGAGGCGCCGAGAAAGGCCGCCTGGCGGGTATACTGCTGCGGCGAGGCGCAGCCGAGCAGGGCTTCGCGGACGCTGCCGTCAGCCAGAGTGACCCTGGCGGAGAGCAGCGTAGCGCCCCAGTCCATCAGCGTGACTACCATCCCGGCGTCGTTGCGCAGGGTAATGAGTCGCCACGGCTGGCCGTCCGGCGCGCGTTCTGTGGTTTGATTTAGCACTGGCCGGCTCCCTGGGAAGGTTTGCAAACGTAGAAGGTCTCTTTAATCCCGGTTTTCGCTTCATACTGCGCGGCAACGGCCTGCTGAACGGTATCCACCAGCTCTTCCGGTACCAGCGCGACGATGCAGCCGCCGAAGCCGCCGCCGGTCATGCGTACGCCGCCTTTGTCGCCGATGGTGGCTTTAACGATCTCAACCAGGGCGTCAATTTGCGGGACGGTGATTTCAAAATCATCGCGCATCGAGGCGTGGGATTCCGCCATCAGCTCGCCCATCCGCTTCAGGTCGCCTTTCTCCAGCGCGGTCGCCGCTTCGACGGTACGGGCGTTTTCGGTCAGCACGTGGCGAACGCGCTGAGCAACGATCGGATCCAGCTCCGCGGCCACGGCGTTGAACTCGGCAAGGGTGACGTCACGCAGCGCCGGCTGCTGGAAGAAGCGCGCGCCGGTTTCACACTGTTCGCGGCGGGTATTGTATTCGCTGCCGACCAGGGTGCGTTTAAAGTTACTGTTGATGATCACCACCGCCACGCCTTTCGGCATCGAGACGGCCCTGGTGCCCAGCGTGCGGCAGTCAATCAGCAGAGCGTGGTCCTTCTTGCCCAGCGCGGAGATCAGCTGGTCCATTATGCCGCAGTTACAGCCGACGAACTGGTTTTCCGCCTCCTGGCCGTTCAGCGCGATTTGCGCGCCGTCCAGCGGCAGATGATAGAGCTGCTGGAATACGGTGCCGACGGCAACCTCCAGCGAAGCGGAGGAGCTTAGGCCGGCCCCCTGGGGTACGTCTCCGGCAATCACCAGATCCGCGCCGCCGAAATGGCCGCTGCGCTTCTGCAGATGCTTCACCACGCCGCGCACGTAGTTGGACCACTGCTGGGTATCGTGGCTAATAATTTTGGCATCCAGCGAGAACTCGTCGTACTGATTTTCATAATCGGCGGCAATCACGCGTACCACGCGGTCGGTGCGCGGCGCGCAGCTGATGACCGTTTGATAGTCAATGGCGCAGGGCAGCACGAAGCCGTCGTTATAGTCGGTATGTTCGCCGATCAAATTAACGCGGCCCGGAGCCTGAATGGTATGGCTGGCAGGGTAGCCAAATTTCTCGGCAAACAGGGCTTGGGTTTTCTCTTTCAGACTCATTGTTATTCTCCGGATTCGCGAAAATGAACGTCGCTGACCGCGCGCAGACGCTCGGCGGCTTGTTCCGCCGTCAGGTCACGCTGGGTTTCGGCCAGCATTTCGTAGCCGACCATAAATTTGCGTACCGTAGCGGAACGCAGCAGCGGCGGATAAAAGTGGGCGTGAAGCTGCCAGTGATTATTGTCTTCACCGTTAAACGGCGCGCCGTGCCAGCCCATCGAGTAGGGGAATGAGCACTGGAACAGGTTGTCGTAACGGCTGGTCAGCTTTTTCAGCGCCAGCGCAAGATCGGTGCGCTGGGCGTCGGTTAAATCGGTCAGGCGCAGGACGTGCGCCTTCGGCAGCAGCAGGGTCTCAAATGGCCAGGCCGCCCAGTAGGGAACGACGGCCAGCCAGTGTTCAGTTTCGACCACCGTGCGGCTGCCGTCGGCGAGCTCACGCCGGGCGTAATCCACCAGCATCGGCGTGCCGTAGTCGGCATAATGGGCTTTCTGCAGGCGATCTTCGCGTTCGGCTTCGTTCGGCAGGAAGCTGTTGGCCCAGACCTGGCCGTGCGGATGCGGGTTGGAGCAGCCCATCGCGGCGCCTTTATTCTCAAACACCTGCACCCACGGGTAGTGCTGGCCGAGATCGGCCGTCTGTTCCTGCCACGCTTTAACCACGCCTTCCAGCGCTTCAACGCTCAGCTCAGGCAGCGTTTTGCTGTGGTCTGGCGAGAAGCAGATGACCCGGCTGGTCCCGCGCGCGCTTTGACAGCGCATCAGGGGATCGTCGCTTTCCGGTGCGTCCGGGGTATCGGTCATCAAGGCCGCAAAGTCGTTAGTAAACACGTACGTGCCGGCGTAGTTCGGGTTGGTATCACCGGTGACACGGGTGTTACCCGGGCACAGGAAACAATCCGGATCGTGCGCGGGCAAGGTCAGTTTTGCCGGCGTCTCCTGCGCCCCCTGCCAGGGGCGCTTGGCGCGATGCGGGGAAACCAAAATCCACTGCCCGGTTAACGGGTTATAGCGACGGTGCGGATGGTCGACGGGGTTAAATACGCTCATGACGGTTCCTTAGTCTGGGTAACCCTGCGGATGACGGGACTGCCAGTGCCAGGTGTCCTGTGCCATCTCGTCAAGGTTGCGCGTGACGCGCCAGTTCAGTTCACGGTCGGCCTTTTCGGCGTCAGCCCAGTAGGCCGGGAGATCGCCTTCACGACGCGGCGCGAAGTGGTAGTTAATCGGTTTGCCGCAGGCTTTGCTGAAGGCATTAATGACGTCAAGGACGCTGCTGCCTACGCCTGCACCAAGGTTATAAATATGCACGCCTGACTTACCGGCCAGTTTTTCCATCGCCGCAACGTGCCCGTCCGCGAGGTCCATGACGTGGATATAGTCGCGCACGCCGGTGCCATCCTCGGTCGGATAGTCGTTACCGAATACCGCCAGCGATTCGCGACGACCCACCGCCACCTGTGCAATGTACGGCATCAGGTTGTTAGGGATGCCCTGCGGGTCTTCGCCCATATCGCCGGACTGGTGAGCGCCAACCGGGTTGAAGTAGCGCAGCAGCGCAATGCTCCAGTCCGGCTGAGCTTTCTGCAGGTCGGCAAGAATTTGCTCGACCATCAGCTTGCTTTTGCCGTACGGGCTTTGCGGCGTGCCGGTCGGGAAGCTTTCAACGTAAGGGATTTTTGGCTGGTCGCCGTAGACGGTGGCGGAGGAGCTGAAAATAAAGTTTTTGACGCCGGCGGCGCGCATGGCGGCAACTAATTTTAATGTGCCGGTCACATTATTGTCGTAGTATTCCAGCGGTTTGGCGACGGATTCGCCGACGGCTTTCAGCCCGGCAAAGTGGATCACCGCCTCAATGGCGTGATCGTGCAGGATCTCGGTCATCAACGCTTCATTGCGGATATCGCCCTCAACAAAGGTCGCTTTTCCCCCGCCAAGACGCTCAATCACCGGCAGTACGCTGCGCTTACTGTTGCAGAGGTTGTCGAGGATAATCACCTCATGCCCCTGCAGCAGCAGCTGCACGCAGGTATGACTTCCAATGTAACCGCTACCACCTGTAACCAATACTTTCATGACTCGCTCCAATAGGCTTATCGTATGTGAAGACGATAGCATATCAAAGAACGAAAAAGTGTGACACAGACCAAATTGGTGGTATCGCTTACACTAAAATACATAAACGCTATATTTAAATTATTATCATTTTAAAACATGGTCTTAGATGTTATTTGTGAACTTTTTCTGAAAAAAATCAGGGATCCGCAGACCCCTGAATTGGCCTATTTTGCCAGCGGACCGATTCGATAAGTGTAATCGTCTCCACTGGGGATAAACTCGAGGCGGTGGGTGATGCAGTCCGGGGCATCCTCGGCGTGGTGGGAGACAAACAGCAGCTGGGTTGCCCCTTCGCTAATCAGTACGTCAACAAAGCGGCGTACCAGCTGGCGGTTAAGAGGGTCGAGCCCCTGCAGCGGCTCGTCGAGGATCAGCAGCGTCGGGTGTTTCACCAGCGCGCGCACAATCAGCGCCAGGCGCTGCTGGCCCCACGACAGGCTGTGGAACGGGGCGTCGGCGGTGCGGCCGTCGATACCCAGAATATCCAGCCAGGTCTGCACCAGCTTGCGCTGCTTATCGGAAACGGCCTGATAGATGCCTATCGAGTCGAAATAGCCCGACAGAATGACGTTGCGCACGGTGGTGCTGACGCGATACTCCAGGTGCAGGCTGCTGCTGACGTAGCCGATATGCTTTTTGATATCCCAGATGGTTTCGCCGCTGCCGCGACGGCGGCCAAACAGGGTCAGATCGTTGCTGTATCCCTGCGGATGATCGCCGGTTATCAGGCTGAGCAGGGTCGATTTCCCGGCGCCGTTGGGCCCGACTATCTGCCAGTGCTCGCCGGGATTGACCTGCCAGTTCAGATGATTGAGGATTGCCCGGTCGTTATAGGACACCACCCCGTCGTTGAGGATAATGCGCGGCGTATCGGCAACCAGAGAGTGGCGGGCGGCGGGGGCATCCGGCTCCGGCAGTGCGATCCCGTCAAGCTGCTCGCTGTGGGCCAGCTGAGCGATCAGCGCCTGCTGCAGCAGGGTCTGCTTCTCCCCGATTTCGCTTAGCGTACAGTCCGCCAGCACGCCGGCAAACTGGACGAAAGCGGGGATCTCGTCGAACCGGTTGAGCACCAGCACGAGAGCGATGCCCTCGCCGTGCAGGGTCGCCAGCAGCTCGGCCAGCTGGTGGCGGGAGGCCACGTCAAGGCCATCGAAAGGCTCATCGAGGATCAGTAAATCCGGCTTCGCCATCAGCGCCTGGCACAGCAGCGTTTTGCGCGTCTCGCCGGTAGAGAGATATTTAAAACGGCGCTGCAGCAGGCTGGAAATGCCAAACAGCCCGGCAAGATGCGCGCAGCGTGCGGCATCCTTATACTCATCCTGGATTATCTCATGGGTAAAGCGGCCGGTGTCGTCTTCACCCGGGCTGAGCAGATCGGTGTTGTTGCGCTGCCACTCGTCGCTGACCAGCTTCTGTAGCTGTTCAAAGGAGAGACGGGTGATGCGGGTAAAATCACTTTCACGCTCGCCGGAGAGGAGGGTGAGTTCGCCGGATAGCGCGCGGGCCAGCGCGGATTTACCGCTGCCGTTGCTACCGACGAAGGCCCAGCTTTCGCCGGCGCCAACGGTGAGGTGTTCAATATTTAACGTTTTTGTGTCGCTCAGGCGGAACGTGCCTTGCGATATTTGCAATGATGCCATTGTGTATCCCACTTTTTGCAGCAATATGCTTCAGGGATACGTCTTCAGGCGGGCAATGTCAATCCCGTCAGCACAAGGTGGCAATAATGATGCGGTCGGCATTGAAATAGGCGATCGCCTCGGCGCCTTCAGCCAGCCCTTCGGTCTGCTCCCGCGGCAGGGTTGCGCACAGGTTCTGACCGTCCGGCAGCGCCATCAGCACTTCGCACTGCTCCGGCCCGTATTCAATATGGTCGATCCGTCCCGTCAGCTGGTTGTCGGCCTCTGCCGCCACGGTTGGGTCCTGGGTCATACCGACCCACGGCGCTTTCAGCAAAACCAGCACCTCCTGGCCTTCATCCAGGCCGAGCCGTTCGGCGCTTCGGGCGGTGATCGCGACTTTTAGGCGGGTTTGGCCGTCGGCCAGCAAAACCTCAACGTGCTGCTGCACCTGCTGATGGTCGCGGCCGGTGATGGTGCCAAACCACTGGTTACGGGCGCTGGTTTGCAGGGAGAAGCGGGAGATGGCGGCGAGCAGGCTGTCGAGGGGCAGCGCTTCGTCGTCGCTCAGGACGTCAAACGCTTTCTGCTGAATCTGCGCCAGCAGGTCGTAAAGCTGGATCAGCCGCTGGCCGTAGCGGGTCAGCACCGCGCCGCCGCCGCCTTTACCGCCGGTGGCGCGGTCAACCAGCGCCTGCTCGCTCAGCTGATTCATTTCATTAATGGCATCCCACGCGCTTTTATAGCTAATGCCGGCATTTTTCGCGCCCTGGCTAATGGAACCCGTCTGGTCAATTTGCTTCAGCAGGGAGATGCGGCGAGGGTCGGCGAACAGGCGCTGCTGTAATTTCAGGGTGAGGAGAATTTCGGCCTGCATAATAATATCCTGGCAAAAAGGGTATTGTGACCGATAGCGGGCATCTTGCAAGATAGTTCTCTGGCGATAGTCGGCGAGGCATCGCACAAATGGGGCGTGTTTTTCCTGCTGAAACGGTTACACTTAAGCATTCGTACTTTCTGGAGCCAACTATGTTAGAGCTATTGAAAAGTCTGGTTTTTGCCGTGGTCATGGTCCCGGTGGTGATGGCTATCATCCTCGGTCTGATTTACGGTCTGGGCGAAGTGTTCAACATCTTCTCCGGCGTCGGTCATAAAGATCGCGGCCAGCAAAAAAACTGATTTCCTGACGCCCGGTTTCGCCGGGCGTTTTTTTATCCCTCCCTTTTTATCTCTCCCTTTTGATCCTCATCTGGTTACCGCCAATTGGCGCTGGGAAAACTCTGCGCACATCGTTATATTGTTTATTACATAACGCACACGCAGGAGTTTCAGATGGCACGTCAATGGGTACGTATTTTTGTCGGAGCAACGCTAACGCTCTCCGTTGCCGGACAGGCGCTGGCTGAAGAGGGGAAGATAACGGTCTTCGCGGCGGCTTCATTAACCAACGCGATGCAGGATATCGCGAAGGCCTATAAGCAGGAGAAAAAGGTTGATGTGGTCTCATCTTTTGCCTCCTCTTCAACGCTGGCACGGCAAATTGAGGCGGGCGCGCCTGCTGACCTGTTTATCTCCGCAGACCAGAAGTGGATGGATTACGCGGTCGAGAAAAAAGCGATCGATACCGCCACGCGCGCCACGCTGTTGGGTAACAGCCTGGTCGTCGTTGCGCCTAAGGCCAGCACGCAAAGTGAGATTACCATTAGCAGCAAGACCGACTGGACCAGCCTGCTGAAGGGCGGTCGTCTGGCGGTGGGCGATCCGCAGCACGTGCCGGCCGGGATTTATGCTAAAGAAGCGCTGCAAAAGCTGGACGCGTGGGATACCCTGTCAGCAAAACTGGCTCCGGCGGAAGACGTGCGCGGGGCGCTGGCGCTGGTTGAACGTGACGAAGCGCCGCTGGGCATTGTTTACGGCTCGGATGCGGTTGCCAGCAAAGGGGTTAAAGTTGTGGGGACCTTCCCGGAAGACTCGCATAAGAAGGTTGAGTATCCGCTGGCCATCGTTGATGGTCATAAAAATGCGACCGTTACCGCATTCTATGACTACCTGAAAGGGCCCGAGGCGTCAGCCATCTTCAAACAATACGGATTTACTACGCGCCAATGATTTTAAGCGATCCCGAATGGCAGGCGGTGCTGCTGAGCCTCAAAGTATCATCCCTGGCGGTGGTGTTTAGCTTACCCTTTGGGATCTTTTTTTCCTGGCTGCTGGTCAGGCGCAGCTTCCCCGGAAAAGCGCTGCTCGACAGCCTTCTCCACCTGCCGCTGGTGCTGCCGCCGGTGGTGGTCGGCTACCTGCTGCTGATTGCGATGGGCAGGCGCGGTTTTATCGGCAGCTGGCTGTATGACTGGTTTGGCCTGACGTTTGCCTTCAGCTGGCGCGGTGCGGTGCTGGCGGCGGCGGTGATGTCGTTTCCTTTAATGGTGCGGGCGATTCGCCTGGCGCTTGAAGGGGTCGATATCAAGCTTGAGCAGGCGGCGCGCACCCTGGGCGCCGGGCGCTGGCGGGTGTTCTTTACCATCACGCTGCCGCTGACGCTGCCGGGTATTATCGTCGGCACCGTGCTGGCCTTCGCCCGCTCGCTGGGCGAGTTTGGCGCGACCATTACCTTCGTTTCTAATATTCCCGGCGAAACGCGCACTATCCCCTCGGCAATGTATACCCTGATCCAAACCCCGGGCGGAGAGGGCGCCGCCGCGCGCTTATGCTTAATTTCCATCGTGCTGGCGCTGATCTCGCTGCTGGTTTCCGAATGGCTGGCGCGCCTCAGCCGCGCGCGGATGGGGAAATAACGATGCTTGAACTCGATTTTACCCAGACGCTGGGAACCCACTGCCTGAGCATTCAGGAGACGCTGCCCGCCAGCGGTATTACCGCGGTGTTTGGCGTATCCGGAGCCGGTAAAACCTCGCTTATCAACGCCATCAGCGGCCTGACCCGGCCGCAGAAAGGGCGCATTGTGCTCAACGGCAGGGTGCTGAACGATGTTGAAAAGCGGATCTGCCTGGCGCCGGAAAAACGGCGCATTGGCTACGTTTTCCAGGACGCCCGCCTGTTCCCGCACTACAAAGTGCGCGGCAATTTGCAGTACGGCATGGCGAAGAGTATGGCCGGCCAGTTCGATAAGCTGGTGGCGCTGCTGGGGATTGAGCCGCTGCTCGATCGTCTGCCGGGCGGGCTCTCCGGCGGCGAGAAGCAGCGGGTGGCCATCGGTCGGGCGCTGCTGACCGCCCCCGAGCTGCTGCTGCTTGATGAGCCGCTGGCCTCGCTGGATATTCCGCGCAAGCGCGAGCTGCTGCCCTATCTGCAGCGGCTGGCGCGGGAAATTAATATCCCGATGCTCTACGTCAGCCATTCGCTGGATGAGATCCAGCATCTGGCGGATAAGGTGCTGGTGCTGGAAAACGGCAGCGTGAAGGCGTTTGGCGATCTCGAAGAGGTGTGGAGCAGCAGCGTGATGCACCCGTGGCTGCCGCAGGACCAGCAGAGTACGATTCTCACCGTTTCGGTTGTCGCCCAGCATCCGCAGTATGCGATGACCGCCCTGGCTCTCGGCGAGCAGCGGCTGTGGGTTAATCAGCTTGATCGGCCTGCGGGCGAATCGGCGCGCATTCGCGTTCAGGCCTCCGACGTATCGCTGGTGCTGGAGCAACCGCAGCGGACCAGCATTCGCAATATTTTACGCGCGCAGGTCGTGCAGTGTATTGAAACCAACGGGCAGATTGAGGTGCAGCTGGAGGTCAGCGGTCGCACGCTGTGGGCGCGCATTAGCCCGTGGGCCAGAGATGACCTGGAGGTGAAGCCAGGTCAGTGGCTGTATGCACAAATCAAGAGCGTGTCGATTAGCGCCTGATCACAGCAGGTTGCGGTTGATAAAGTCGGCAATACTGTTGCTTTCGTTCTCGCCAATCACCACGTTCGCGCGCGCTTTGACTTCGTCGACCGCGTTACCCATCGCCACGCCGGTACCGGCGGCTTCCAGCATGCTGAGGTCGTTATAGTTGTCGCCGAAGGCCACTACGTCCTGCATTGATAGCCCCTGGGCTTCAACCCACTGCGCCAGGCGCTTGCCTTTGCTGTTGCCGGCGCGGGCAATATCGACCTGATCGTGCCACGACCACTCGCACTCCAGCCCCAGCGTCTGGCCGACGTGCTGCGCGAACTGCTGCAGTTTAGGAATGTTTTCGTCGGTGAGGGCGAACTTCCACACCGCCTTCACCTCGCGCGCCGCCTGCGCCAGGGAGTCAACCTGGGTGAAGACCGGGCGCTGCTCCGGCGGCAGCGACTCTGCCCAGCGGGCGGTACGGATGACGTGGCCGGTCGGGTGTTCGTAGAGCATGGCGTCGTCGACGTACATCAGGCCGTGAACGTCGTGGTCGGCGAGCATCGCGGTGAGGCTCAGCGCCTTATCGACCGCCATCGGATCGGCCTGCAGAACCTTTTTTGCCTGATAATCATACAAATAAGTGCCATTACAACAAATTGCAGGTGTATCCAGAGCCAGTGCCTGATAAAAAGGATGGATCGCGACGTGATGTCGGCCCGTGACGACGATCACCTGGTAACCGGCCGCGCGGGCACGAGCCAGCGCCTCAAGCGAGGCGGGCAGGATGGTCTTGCTGGAGGTCAGTAGGGTGCCGTCTAAATCCAGGGCAATCACGCGTGAGGTCATGTGTTGTTTCCGGTTAATGGTGAAAAGTGAGCAGGCCATGATGGTACACCGCTGTGCCTCAGGGGCAAATTTTTCAGCATCTACCGTTAAAAGAGTCTATACATTGCATCGAACAAGCAGTTTGATGAATGAAATGTATAAGTTTTCCACGTGCAGTGAGGAAAGGAGCAGTCATGAAACAAACCGTTTATACCGCCAGCCCGGAAAGCCAGCAGATCCACGTCTGGAGCCTGGATCTTGAGGGAAATCTGACCCTGGTGCAGGTTGTCGACGCCCCGGGCCAGGTGCAGCCGATGGTGGTGAGCCCGAATAAAGAGTATCTCTACGTCGGCGTGCGTCCGGAGTTTCGCGTACTGGCCTACCGCATTGCGCCAGATAACGGGGCGCTGACCTTCGCCGGTGAAGCCGCGCTGCCGGGAAGCCCGACGCATATCTCCACCGACCGACTGGGCCGCTTTGTGTTCAGCGCCTCGTATAATTCGGGCTGCGTGAGCGTCACTCCGCTGACCGACGGTCTGCCGGGTGAAACGGTGGCGGTCGTTGAAGGTCTGGAAGGCTGCCACTCTGCCAATATCTCTCCGGATAACCGCACGCTGTGGGTTCCGGCGCTCAAGCAGGACCGCATCTGTCTGTTTACCCTCAGCGATGACGGTTTCCTGGCCGCACAGGATCCGGCGGAAGTCACCACCGTTGAAGGCGCCGGCCCGCGTCATATGGTGTTCCATCCGAACCAGCAGTACGGCTACTGCGTGAACGAGCTGAACAGCTCCGTTGACGTCTGGGAGCTGAAGGATCCGCACGGCAAAATTGAGTGCGTGCAGACGCTGGATATGATGCCTGCCGACTTTACCGGCGTGCGCTGGGCGGCGGATATCCACCTGACCGCCGACGGCCGTCATCTCTACGCCTGCGATCGTACCGCCAGCATTATCACCATCTTCAGCGTCTCCGAAGATGGCAGCGTGCTGGCGATTGAAGGCTACCAGCCAACCGAGGCCCAGCCGCGCGGCTTTAACCTCGATCACAGCGGCAAATACCTGATTGCCGCCGGGCAGAAATCCCACCACGTCGCGGTGTATGAAATCAGCGGCGAGCAGGGCTTGCTGCAGGAGAAAGGGCGCTATGCCGTCGGTCAGGGGCCGATGTGGGTCGTTGTTAACGCTCACTAAGCCAAAGTGGCCGACAAAACCTCGCTGCGGCGAGGTTTTTTTATGCGCCGAGCAGACTTAAGTCACCCTCCGATCGGGCGGCGTTGCGCTTATGACAGCGCCGCCTGCAGCGTCCGGGCGCTGTTTTGCAGCTCTGCGCCGGGGTTGCGGCCAATTAAGACGAACTGATATCCCCGATCGTGCCACCAGGCAAGATTCATCCCGTGGCGCTGTTCGCTGCTAATCTCCGCGCTGCCCGGCTGGCGTTGCGCAGAGATGCACAGCGCCATGGGGCCATACTCGGCGTGCATCCAGGCAATCTGCGCGATGGAGGTGCTGTCGTAGCGCAGCATGCGGACCATTTTAAGCTCCGCGCCCTGCAGCCTGAGCTGTTGTTCATTGAGATGCAGGCCAAGATCCTCGGCGGTGCGCGTCAGCCCGCGCTGCAGAAGCGGCGGCGAGCTGTCGAGATCGAGCAGCGTTTCGGCGCTGTAGAGCGACATGTAGCGGGCCTCAAGATCGCGAATGTTGTCGCTCTCATCCTGCTCGTCCGCCGCCGGGTGCGCCAGATAGCCGACTCCGCTACCGATCAGCAAAAAGCTGATCGACGCGGCAATCATTGCGCGGCGGCTAAACGACGGACGCGGCGCGGCCGTGCGGCTATCCTCGGCCTCCGCCAGCTGCGCGTCGAGCCTTGCCTGCATGCGCTCCAGCGGCGCCTCATCGAGCAGGGGCGCAAAGGCCTGGCGATAGTTCTCATTGCTGCTCATCAGCTCGGCGGTGCGGGCGGCAAGCTGACCATCGCTCTTGAACGCCGCCTCGAAGCTGCGGGCGTCGGCGTTGCTCATCTCACCGTCCAGCCAGGCGACGATGGCTTCATCGTTATAGGGAGGCGTAAAACTTAACGATTTCAAGAGCGTTTCTCCTTCGCTGAGGGCGGGGTAGCTATCGATTTTGCCAGCGTCAGCCTTGCCGCCGCCAGCCGGCTCATAATGGTACCGACCGGCACCGACAGGGTGTCAGCCGCCTCCTGATAGGTAAAGCCTTCGACATACACCAAAAATACGGCATTGCGCTGGGCTTCCGCCAGCGCGCCCACGCGGCGCATAATTTGCCTGTACTGCAGGCTATCTTCCGCCATTTCGCGGGAATCAGGCGCAACCAGCTCTTCGCTGTCGACGAATCCTTGCCCCATCCGCACGTGGCGCGCGCGCAGCTCTGAAATCCAGATGGAGTGGAGAATAGAAAACAGCCATCTGTCGATACGCGTTCCCGGCGTATACTGCGCGCTCCTTTCGAGCGCGCGTACGCAGGTGGACTGTACCAGCTCCTCGGCGACATCGCGGCTGCGCGACAGGACCAGCCCGTAGCGCCAAAGGCGGGAGAGATGCGCGGCGAGCTGTGAGCGAACTTCACTGGTTGTGATTTTCTTACCCTCGTGACGATAATCAGGATTCAGGATGCCCGTTAATGGCCGCCTGCAGATCGCGATACTCCTCGCAGCCCTGGCCGCAGATCCCGGCAATCACCTTCAGCTGCTCCTTCGCGAGATCCGGACGACCTTTTATCATCCATGCTTCACCCAGATACTCCCGGGCTTTGGCATAGTTCGGCGCCAGCGCCAGCGAGCGCTGATAGTAACCGATGCCTTCGTCCGTGCGTCCGAGCTTGCGGGTCGCATAGCCGCGGTAGTTCCAGGCCTCGGCCGTATTGCTGTTTTTTAGCGAATCCAGCAGGTTCAGCGCCGCCTGGTATTCGCCTTTTTTCGCCAGATGGTAGGCGTAGTTAGTTTTATCCTGGTCGCTGAGGCTGCTGGTTTTCTCCGGCACGCACTGTTTAGTGGCGCTGTCATAAACCTGCCCGCTCGGGCAGTCAGGCGTTTTACTCTCGGTACTATTATCGCCCATGGCAAAAACCGGCGGCACGGACAGGAAAAATAGCAGTGCCGGAACGGCCATGCGGCGCGAGGCGGGGCGTAATACGGATGAAAGTACGTTCATTTTAGTCTCCAGAATGGGCGAATGCGCGACCGGGCGCGGCGCCTGGGCGTAGAGCCGAACCGCAGGAGGTAAGCGCCGTCGTTGTCTTTCATCGTGTAAACGCGCCAGCGGGCGTTTTTATTCGCCTAAAAAGCGTCTTTTTTTGCGCAGGGGGAAAGCCGGGCGGGAAGAGGGGGGCAAAGGGGGGAAGCGGCTCCCCCCTTCAGGCAGGACGATTACTGCTTAGGTTCAGCCACGATAAAGCTTCCCACGCCGCGGTTGTTGTATTCCCACATGCGGTTGAAGCCGTCGTCGTTGAGGTTACGCTGCGCAACGCCTTTGGCGTCTACCGCGCCGGTATTACCGCTGAAGGCGCGGTTAGAGGCTGCCGCATCGGCCCACGGCTTAGCGATATTAAAGCCTTCGTTAATCACGCTATCGCGGATAACCACCTGACCGTTGGTGTTGCTATCAACGTCCAGTGAGCGGCCCAGCTGCGCGACGCCATCGCCGGAAGCGGTGAAGCGGCTGTTGATGGCGAGGAAGCCGTAGGTGACGCTCTTCAGCGTCGCCGGCGCAAAGACGTAGCCCTCTTTCTGCGTGCGGGAATTCACGACGCGGAAATCGGTGTTATCAAAGACAACGGCGCCGCGGCCGGCAACGATATCAACGTCGCCTTCAATATAGCTGTTGCTGACCAGCGTGCGGGTCTGGCGATCGTTCTGCAGACGGTTCTGCACGCCGCTGTTGGTCACGAAGAAGGTGTTCTGGCGGCCGAGAATATTGACGTTGTTAATCTGCACCTGGTCGCCATCGCTGCGCAGCGCGACGGCCTGGTGGGTGCCGGCATCAACGCTATCGCCGAGGTTGTTAGCGATGGTCAGGTTCTGCAGCTGCAGGCCGTTATTCTGCGACCAGAAGACCGCAGAGCACATCACGCCGACGGTGGCGGTACGCTTGCTCTGGCAGCTGTCGAACATATACCACGCCGGTTTGCCTGGCATATATTTTCCGGCCGGATTGACCAGATGACGCCAGCTGGTGACGTCCATTTCTGAATCGATCGCCTGGCTAATTTTCACATCCAGCGGCTTCTCGCCGGTACCGTAGAGGGTCAGCGCGCCGGGGGCGGCCGGGACATACACGGTACCGGTATATTCACCCGGCATAATCGCGATGAACTGACGGCGGTCGGAGTGACGGGCAATTGCCGCATCGACGGCGGCCTGGATCGTGGTGTGGGTCACGCCCTGAGTCCCCGCAGGCCCGACGACGAAGTCAGGCTGGGCCGGCGCGGCAATGGCCGCCGGCGTCCACGCCGCAGCGTTCGGGTTAAGCGACTGGAAATAGCTCGCCGGCAGGAAATTCTTCGCTTCATCGGCGCTTAAAACGGGGCGAGAGGCGGTGCCTGGCGCTGCCTGGGTAGAGGGTTTCTGATCGGCAGGGGTTGAGCTGCAGGCGGATAACGTCACGCCGAAGGCCAGCGCCAGCGTCAGTCGGGAAACTGAAAATGTGTTCATGTTGCTCCGGGCAAGAATCAATTAGCTATACCCGCCATACTTCAAGCCGCTTCTTTGCTGGCAGCGTGCGCCTGCCACCTCGATACGGGCCGAATTATTTGGGGTGTGTGAATAGATAAGCTCTTTAAAACCTGCTTTTTTATACTAAGTTGAGCAAAACGGGAAGACGCTGAGCCAAAAAGTTAGCGTTATGCTGTTTTGCACCCGCAGGCGGAGACGTTCGCAGTCACAAAAAAATAACAATAATCCCTGCTTTTATTGACATTCATGGTGGAATGAAAATAAATGTCTATACAACCCATGACAAGTTGACCGCTATGACTGAAGCCACTTCCGATCTCGTTATCTGGCGAAACGCCCGCCTCGCCACGTTGAACCCACAGGACTCGCGGCCTTATGGCCTGCTGGATCGCCACGCGTTGCTGGTGCGCAATGGCCGGATTGAAGCCGTGATCCCCGAAAGCGACGCCCCGGCCGGGCGCAGCGTTGACCTTGGCGGCAGGCTGGTGACGCCGGGGCTGATTGATTGCCATACCCACCTGATCTTCGGCGGCAGCCGGGCGCAGGAGTGGGAGCAGCGGCTCAACGGCGTCTCTTATCAGACCATCAGCGCTAACGGCGGCGGCATTAACTCGACGGTGCGCGCCACCCGCGAGAGCAGCGAAGCGCAGCTACTGGCGCTGGCGCAGCAGCGCCTCGATCGCCTGCTGCGTGAAGGGGTGACGACGGTTGAAATTAAGTCCGGCTACGGGCTGGATCTGGAAAGCGAACGCAAGATGCTGCGCGTGGCGCGACAGCTGAGCGAAAGCAATGCGTTTGAGCTGTCGGCCACGCTGCTCTCCGCCCACGCGACGCCGCCGGAGTATAAAGGTGACCCCGACGGCTATATCACCCTGGTCTGCGAAACGCTGCTGCCGACGCTGTGGGAAGAGGAACTGTTTGAAAGCGTCGACGTGTTCTGTGAAAACGTCGGCTTCAGCCCGCAGCAAACCGAGCGCGTGTTCAAGGCGGCACAGGCGCGCGGAATTCCGCTGAAGGGCCACGTCGAACAGCTCTCCTCCCTCGGCGGCGCCCAGCTGGTGAGCCGCTATCGCGGGCTCTCTGCCGACCATATCGAATATCTGACGGAAGAGGGCGTGGCGGCGATGAGCCACAGCGGGACGGTCGCAGTGCTGCTGCCCGGCGCGTTCTATTTCCTCAACGAGACCCGCCGGCCGCCGGTAGAGCTGCTGCGGCAGTATCAGGTCCCGATGGCGGTGGCGACGGACTACAACCCGGGCACCAGCCCCTTTGCCAGCCTGCATCTGGCGATGAATATGGCCTGCGTCAAGTTCGGCCTGACGCCGGAGGAGGCGTGGGCCGGCGTGACCCGCCACGCGGCGAGGGCGCTGGGGCGTCAGGCGAGCCACGGCCAGCTGGCGCCGGGATTCGTCGCCGATTTTGCCATCTGGGACGCCGAACATCCGGTAGAGATGGTGTATGAACCGGGGCGCAGTCCGCTCTGGCATCGCGTAGTACGAGGAAAGATGCAATGAAGCTGTGGCAACCGACGCCCGCCGGGCTGTGGCAAGGGCGTGACGACAGCGGCGAAGCCGCCAACGCGCTGCGCCTGTTTCAAACGATAGCGCGGGCGGAGCGTTTCGCCCCCGACGAGCAGCCGGGCGACATTGCCCTGCTGGGCTTTGCCTGCGATGAGGGCGTACGGCGCAACCTCGGGCGCACCGGAGCGGAAAAGGGGCCCGAGACGCTGCGGCGGGCGCTGGCGAATATGGCCAGCCACGGCGGCCACGACCGCTGCGTGGATATGGGCACCGTTAGCGTGATGGGCGAGGCGCTGGAGGAGGCTCAGCAGGCGCTGCGCGAGGCGGTGGCCGCCTGCCAGCGTGCCGGCAAACGCACCCTGGTGCTGGGCGGGGGCCACGAAACGGCCTTTGGCCACGGCGCCGGCGTGCTGGACGCGTTCCCCGAGCAAAAGGTCGGCATTATCAACCTCGACGCGCATCTCGATTTACGCTTTGCCGAACGGGCCAGCTCGGGGACGCCGTTCCGCCAGCTGGCGCTGGAGTGCGAGGCGCAGGGGCGCGGCTTTCACTACGCCTGCATCGGCGCCAGCCGCGCGGCAAATACCCAGGCCCTGTGGGATGAAGCGGCGCGTCGCGAGGTGCGGGTCATTGAGGATCTGGACGTACTGCAGGCCTATGACGAACGGGTTGCGCCGGAAATCGCGCGCCAAATCGCCCTCTACGATCGCCTTTACCTGACCATCGACCTTGACGTCATGTCGGCCCGCGAAATGCCGGCGGTCTCGGCTCCCGCGGCGCTGGGCGTGCCGCTGACCACGCTGCTGCGCATCGTCGAGCCGCTGTGCCGCAGCGGCAAGCTGCAGGCGGTGGATCTGGTGGAGTTTAATCCGCAGTTTGACATCGATAGCCAGGGCGCCCGCACGGCGGCCCGGCTGGTATGGCAAATCGCCCATTGGTGGCGCTGACGATTCAGTATATTCTGATCGTTTCGCCGCCCATTGAGAATAAGGAAAGCCAGGCTATGTTTTCACAGCAATCTCGCTCCGCGCCGGCACCGTTCTATGAAAAGGTGAAGCAGGCGATCAGCGAAAAGATCCAAAGCGGCGTCTGGCGCCCGCACGATCGCATCCCTTCGGAAGCGGAGCTGGTGGCGCAGTTTGGTTTTAGCCGTATGACCATCAACCGCGCGCTTCGCGAGCTCACCGACGAAGGCCTGCTGGTGCGCCTGCAGGGCGTGGGGACCTTCGTGGCGGAGCCGAAGGGGCAGTCGGCGCTGTTTGAAGTTCGCAGCATCGCCGATGAAATCGTCTCCCGCCACCACCAGCACCGCTGTGAGGTGCTGCTGCTGGAAGAGACCCAGGCCGATCTTATCCAGGCGGCGGCGCTCAACGTCGCCGAAGGCACGCGGATATTTCACTCCCTGATGGTGCATTTCGAAAACGACGTACCGGTACAAATTGAGGACCGCTGCGTCAACGCCACCGTGGTGCCGGACTATTTGCGCCAGGACTACACCGCCACCACGCCGCACGACTACCTGTCGCTGATTGCCCCGCTAACCGAGGGGGAGCATATAGTCGAAGCGGTGCAGGCGAGCGCGAAGGAGTGCGAGCTGCTGCACATTCATGCCCACGATCCCTGCCTGATGATTCGCCGCCGCACCTGGTCGACGACGCATATTGTTTCCCACGCCCGCCTGCTGTTTCCCGGCAGCCGCTATCGCCTGCAGGGGCGCTTCGGCTCCTGATCCTCAGCGCGTCGGCAAAAGCGTGATTGCTGACGCAATATAACAAAATTGTATCATTTCTGTTAAATCCTGGCTTGCGTAGAGTTGTATAGACAAGTATATGTATCTACGTAAACAACGTTAATAGTCAGGAGAAACCCCGATGTCGCAAAGCAAATACCGCCAGCTGGACGTCCGTGCACCGCGAGGCACGACGCTGAGTGCGAAGAGCTGGCTGACCGAAGCGCCGCTGCGTATGTTAATGAATAACCTCGATCCGGACGTCGCCGAAAACCCGCATGAGCTGGTGGTTTACGGCGGCATCGGACGCGCGGCGCGTAACTGGGAATGCTATGACGCTATCGTGAAGGCGCTGAAAAACCTGGAAAACGATGAGACCCTGCTGGTGCAGTCCGGCAAGCCGGTAGGCGTATTTAAAACCCATGAAAATTCACCCCGCGTGCTGATCGCCAACTCTAACCTGGTCCCGCACTGGGCGACCTGGGAGCACTTCAACGAACTCGACGCCAAAGGCCTGGCCATGTATGGCCAGATGACCGCCGGAAGCTGGATTTATATCGGCAGCCAGGGCATCGTGCAGGGCACCTACGAAACCTTCGTCGAAGCCGGCCGCCAGCACTACGAGGGCAGCCTGAAAGGCCGCTGGGTACTCACCGCCGGCCTGGGCGGAATGGGCGGTGCGCAGCCGCTGGCCGCGACCCTGGCGGGCGCCTGCTCGCTGAACATTGAGTGCCAGCAGAGCCGTATCGATTTCCGCCTGCGTACCCGCTACGTTGACGAGCAGGCGACGTCGCTGGATGATGCCCTGGCCCGCATCAAGAAATATACCGCCGAAGGCCGCGCCGTCTCTATCGCGCTGTGCGGCAACGCCGCAGACATCGTGCCGGAAATGGTAAAACGCGGCGTGCGCCCGGACATGGTCACCGACCAGACCAGCGCCCACGACCCGCTGC
>RCUT01000328.1_pt1 | contig 25616 bp, 27 predicted proteins | sample 2166171 | NCBI WGS metagenome assembly RCUT01 (sample SAMN09932757, study PRJNA488358) | compost metagenome | isolation source: compost soil in 4-hydroxybenzoic | place: Germany: Experimental Botanical Garden
CGATGGCCGGGGTGGTGCGCAACCGTGGCAAGCACAATGGCCTGCGCTACCTGGCTTGTTCGCTGTGTGCCTGCGAATGGCATGTGGTGCGGGTCAAATGCGTGTACTGCGAGTCGAGCAAGGACCTGCGCTATACCAGCCTTGACGATGACCGCCATGCGCCGGGCAAGGCGCCGCTACGGGCGGAGTGCTGCCCGGAGTGCGAGAGCTACCTGAAGCAGAACTACCTGGAAAACGATGCGGCGGCCGAGCCGCTGGCCGATGACCTGGCCAGCCTGGCACTGGACATTCGCCTGGACGAGGAGGGCTTCCATCGGTTGGCACCGAACCTGATGCTCGCACCCGGGTAATGGAGAGTGTCTACACTGTAAGACCGAGTCGCCTTCTTCGCGGGTAAACCCGCTCCCACAGGGCCCGCGCAGCTTTTGAGGCTTGCGCGGCCCTTGTAGGAGCGGGTTTACCCGCGAAGAGGCCAGTACAGACAACGGATCAGTCCAAGGTAGTACCGCATGTCCTCCAGCCTAGCCAGCGACACCCCACGCCTGCCCTCCATCGACACCCTTTTGCGCCACTCAGCCTGCCTCCCGCTGATCGACCGCCACGGTCGCGACGCGGTCCTGGCCACCCTGCGGCAACTGCTCGACGACCTGCGCGACCCCGCCCGCACCGGCCAGCTCAGCGCCGCCGAACTGGCCGCTGAAGTCCTGCTGGGCCGCACTGGCGAACGCTTGGCCACCCAGCAACGCAGCCAGGTCCGCCGTGTGTTCAACCTCACCGGCACCGTGTTGCACACCAACCTCGGCCGCGCCTTGTTGCCAGAGGAGGCCATCGAGGCCATGCAGACCGCCGCCCGCTACCCGCTCAATCTGGAATTCGACCTGGCCACCGGCAAGCGCGGCGACCGTGACGACCTGATCGAAGGCCTGATCCGCGAGCTGACCGGCGCCGAAGCCGTCACCGTGGTCAACAATAACGCCGCCGCCGTGCTGCTGGCGCTCAACAGCCTGGGCGCGCGCAAGGAGGGGATCATCTCCCGCGGTGAACTGATCGAGATCGGCGGTGCCTTCCGCATCCCCGACATCATGGCCCGCGCCGGCGTGAAGCTGCACGAAGTCGGCACCACCAACCGCACCCACGCCCGTGACTACGAGGCCGCCATCAGCCCACGTACCGGCCTGCTGATGCGGGTGCATTGCAGCAACTACAGCATTCAGGGCTTCACTACCCAGGTGCCCACCGCCGAGCTGGCGCGCATCGCCCACCAACATGACTTACCGTTGCTTGAAGACCTTGGCAGCGGCAGCCTGCTTGACCTTACCCGCTGGGGCCTGCCCGCCGAGCCGACCGTGCGCCAGGCCCTGGCTGACGGCGCCGATATCGTCACCTTCAGCGGCGACAAACTGCTGGGCGGGCCGCAAGCCGGAATCATCGTCGGGCGCAAGGAGCTGATCGCCAGGATCAAGAAGAACCCGCTCAAGCGCGCGCTGCGGGTCGACAAGATCACCCTGGCCGCACTCGAAGCGGTGCTGGCGCTGTACCGCAACCCCGACCGCCTGGCCGAGCGCCTGCCCAGTCTGCGCCTGCTGACCCGCAGCCAGGCCGAAATCCAGACCCAGGCCGAGCGCCTTGCCCCTGAGCTCAAAGCCCGTCTGGGTGAACAATGGGCGGTCAGTGTGGAGCCGGCGTTGGGCATGATTGGCAGTGGCAGCCAACCGGTGGCCCGACTGCCGAGCGCGGCGTTGTGCCTGCGCCCGCAGGTGTCGAAGAAGCTGCGCGGGCGCAGCCTGCATGTGCTGGAGCGGGCCTTGCGTGACTTGCCGGTGCCGGTGCTCGGCCGTATCGCCGATGACGCACTGTGGCTGGACCTGCGCCAACTGGATGACGAAGCCCAGTGGCTGGCGCAGTTGCCCGCCCTGCAATTGGGGCCGGTACAGTGATCGTTGGTACCGCCGGCCACATCGACCATGGCAAGACCGCACTGCTCCAGGCCCTGACCGGTCAGGCCGGTGACCATCGCCAGGAGGAGCGCGCCCGTGGCATGACCATCGACCTTGGCTACCGCTATGCGGCGTTGACCGAGGGGGCAGCGCTGACCGGCTTCATCGATGTACCGGGCCATGAGCGCTTTATCCACAACATGCTGGCCGGCGCCCACGGCATCGACCTGGTGCTGTTGGTGGTGGCGGCCGACGACGGGGTGATGCCACAAACCCGAGAGCACCTGGCGATCATCGAGCTGCTGGGCATCCCCCAGGCCCTGGTGGCGATCAGCAAATGTGACCGGGTAGAGCCGGCCCGCCTGGCCGAAGTGCAGGCACAGGTCAGCGAGCTTCTGGCGCCGGGCCCATATGCCGGTGCACGGCAGTTTCCGTTGTCGAGTGTGACCGGCGAAGGTATCGATGCCCTGCGCCAGGCCTTGCTGGCCGCGCAACAGCGCGTGCGCCAGCGCAGCGTGCGTGGCGGTTTCCGACTGGCCGTCGACCGCGCCTTCGCCGTTACCGGTGCTGGTGTGGTGGTCACGGGCACGGCGCTGGCCGGGCGGGTCAGTGCCGGCGACACCTTGTTGCTGGGCAAGGCCGGCAAACCGGTGCGGGTGCGTGGCCTGCATGCGCAGAACCAGGCCGCGCTGGTGGCCGAGGCGGGCCAGCGGGTGGCACTGAACATCGCTGCCGAACGGCTGGCGGTGGAGCAGGTGCGCCGGGGTGACTGGCTGGTGCCCGAGTGGCTGCATGCGCCCAGCGTGCGGGTGGATATCGAGCTGAACCTGTTGCCGGGCGAGACCCGGACCTTCGAACATTTCAGCGCTGTGCACGTGCACCTCGGCACCCAGGACGTAACCGCCCGGGTGGCCTTGCTCGAAGGTGAAACCCTGGCGGCGGGCCAGCGCATGTTCGCCCAGTTGCTGCTCAACGCGCCGCTGCAGGCGGTACATGGCGACCGCCTGGTGCTGCGCGACCAGCGTGCCCAGCGCACCCTGGGGGGCGGCAAGGTGCTCGACCCGTTCGCGCCAAGCCGTCAGCGTCGCAGCGATGAGCGCCTGCGCCAATTGCAGGTGCTGCGTGATGCCGAGGACCTGGAGCAGGCCTTGCCGGCACTGCTTGCCAGCGCACCAGGGGGTATCGACCCACAGCGTCTGGAGCGGCAGTTCAATCGCCTGCGCGAAACCTGGCAGTTGCCGGAAGACGTGCTGGTGGTGGCCACGCGGCAGGGCCAACTGCTGTTTGCCAGTGCCCGGTGGCAGGCGCTCAAGCGCCAGGTGCTGGAGCAGCTGGCGCGGTTCCATGAACAGGAGCCCGACCAGCTCGGCCCGGACCGCGACCGCCTGCGCCGCTTTGCTGCCTTGCCGCTGGAGCGGCCCGCTTTTGTCAGCCTGCTGGATGAGTTGCTCGAGGACGGCGCCATTGCCAGCAGCGGGCCTTGGCTGCACCTGCCTGATCACAAGGTGCAGCTGAGCGAAGCCGACAGTGCGTTATGGGCGAGTCTGCAACCGAAGTTGCTGGCGGGGCAATACGATCCGCCCTGGGTCAGGACGCTGGCGAGCGAGGAAAACTGTGCCGAAGCCGATGTGCGCCTGTTGCTGCGCAAGCTGGCCCGGCTGGGCCTGGTGCACCAGGTGGTGCGCGACCTGTTCTACCCCGAGGCGACGCTACAGCGCATGGCAGAGCTGCTGCTGGGGCAGGCCAGCGAAACGCCGATAGTGCAGGTTGCCGCGTTTCGCGATATGTTGGGCATCGGTCGCAAGCGCAGTGTGCAGATTCTGGAGTACTTCGACCGCATCGGCCTGACCCGGAGGGTGGCCGATCAGCGTCACATTCGCGCCGACAGCGCCCTGGCCCAGCAGCAGGCCAGGCACTGAGTTCAAGGAAGGCAATCGCGCCCGGTGGCGCGGCCGGGCTTCAAACCCGGTTGGGGACGGCAGCCGTTCCCGGGCAGGTTCGACTCCCGCTGCCTTCCGCCATTTTCTTTTGCCTGTCAGGGCCCTATCGCCGGCAAGCCAGCTCCCACAGGTACTCCACAGGCCTCAGGCCTTGTGTTATCCCTGTGGGAGCTGGCTTGCCGGCGATAGGGCCAGACCAGGCAACACTCAGGCCCGTTCCCCACACAGATCCAGGGCAAACCACCTTTCTGCCGTGTCGATATCCAGCCCGGCCCCCAGCAGCGCAACCATCTTGGCCAGCGCCGCCTCCCGGGTCATGCCCCCGCCACTGACCAGCCCGGCCCCGCGCAAGCGGTTACCCGCCGCATAGGTATCGAACACCACCGACCCCTCTGGGCACTGGCTGATAGCCGCCAGCATCACGCCCCGCTGGCGTGCCGCGCTCAGCACATCCAGCAACGCCTGGTCATCCGACGGCCCTGTACCGCTGCCGTAGCACTCCAGCAGCAACCCTTGCACGCCGCTGCCCAGCAGTGCCTGCAAGTGCCCGGCCTGCAGGCCCGGGAACACCGGCACTACCGCCAGGTTGACCGGCTGGCGCGGGTGCTTGTAGCCAAGCTCGGCAGGGATCGCCGTGGCGCGCTCACTGTCACGATGGCGCGGCAGCGCGGCAAAGGCATCGAACGCCTCGCTGCGCAGCTTCGACGCCCGGCAGCCATGCAGCAACTGGCCATGGAAGTACAGCTGCACGCCATCTTCCAGGCCGTGTTCGAACTGGCGCAGCGCGCCGCACAGGTTGCCCCAGGCATCGCTGTTGGCGGCACCTGCCGGCAGCATCGAGCCGGTCAGCAGCACCGGCACCGGCAGGCCCAGCAGCAGGAACGACAATGCTGCAGCGCTGTAGGCCAGGCTGTCGGTGCCATGCAGCACCAGCACGCCATCATGGCCAGCCACCTCTACCGCTGCGACGATGGCATCGCGCATCGCCAGCCAGTTGTGCTGTTGCATGTTGGCGCTGTCGAGCAGCGGGTTTAGTTCCTGCAGGGTCCATTGCACCTGGGGCGCATCGGCCAGCTGGGCGAAGTGTTCACGCATCCGCGCGTCGAAACCACCGGCCGGCGCCAGGCCTTCCGGTGTTTCGAGCATGCCGATGGTGCCACCGGTATAGAGAACGAGAAGATTCTTTACTGCACGCATGGAAAACATCCGTAGCGGTGAGCCGAGAAAGAAAAGCCGCCCGCGGAAGGGGCGGCTGGGCAGGGGAGGATATCAGCGCTGCGTCTGAACTTGGCCGACTGCTTTGTCAGTGGCTGTTTCCGCCTGCGGATTGGCAGGCCAGGCATTGCGGTCCAGGTCCAGGTCGGTGAACTTGGCCGAGTCGAACACTGGCTGGTCGACGCCCGCCTTGCGCTGGTCGTCGTAGTCGCGCATCACCCGCAGGCCGACCTTGAACAGCAGGGCCAGGGCCACCAGGTTGACGAAGGCCAGGCAGGTCATGGTGATGTCGGCGAAGGCGAACACGGTCGACAGGTCCTGCATCGAACCCCATACCACCAGCGCCAGCACCAGGCCACGGAACACCATCAGTACCACGCGGTTGCGGCTGAGGAACTGCAGGCTGTTCTCGCCCAGGTAGTAGTTGTAGAGGATGCAGGTGAACACGAACAGCGACAGCGCCACGCTGACGAACACGCGGCCCCAGTCACCGACCACGGCGGCCAGCGAGTTCTGGGTCAGGACGATGCCGTCACCTTCGAAGCCCGGGGTGTAGAAGCCCGACAGCAGGATCAGCAACGCGGTGCAGGTGCAGATCACGAAGGTGTCGAGGAACACGCTGAAGGCCTGGACAACGCCCTGGGCGCCAGGGTGTTTCACGGCGGCCACGGCGGCGACGTTCGGCGCACTGCCCAGGCCCGCTTCGTTGGCGAACACGCCACGCTTCACGCCCATGACGATGGCGCTGCCGAGCAGGCCGCCAAACGCCGGGTCGAGGCCGAAGGCGCTCTTGAAGATGGTTTCCAGCATGGCTGGCACGTGCTCGATCTGGGTGCCGATCACGTACAGGGTCACGCCGATGTAGGCCAGGGTCTTGACCGGTACCAGCAGGTCGGACACCGCGGCGATGCGCTTGATGCCGCCGATGAAGGTGATGGCCAGCAGCACGGCGAGGACGATGCCGGTGTGCTTGGGGTCGAAGGCAAAGGCGTTCTGCAGCGAGTGGGTCACGGTGTACGACTGCAGGCCGATGAAGGCGAAGCCGTAGGTGACCAGCAGCAGGATCGAGAACACGATGGCCATGCTTTTCAGCTTCAGGCCGTGCTGGATGTAGTAGGCCGGGCCACCACGGTACAGGCCGTCGCCATCGGCGCGCTTGTAGACCTGGGCCAGGGTGCATTCGAAGAAGCTGCTGGCCATGCCGACCAGGGCAGTGACCCACATCCAGAACACCGCACCTGGGCCGCCCAGGGTCACGGCGATACCGACACCGGCGATGTTACCGGCGCCAACGCGGCCGGCCAGGCTCAGCATCAGGGCCTGGAACGAGCTCAGCTGGCCTGCCTGGCCACGCAGCGATTCCTTGAACACGGCGAACATGTGGCCGAAGTGGCGGAACTGAACGAACCGCGAACGGATGGTGAAGTAACCGCCGAGACCGACGATCAGCACGATGAGGAGTTTCCCCGAAAGGAAATCGTTGAGTGCTTCGAGCATTGGAAAATGACCTCGATTCTTATTCTTCGCATGGAAAGACCAGCGGACGGCAGGCGCACCGCTATTCGTTGGGGCGCATGGTTGGCTATGACAAGAGTGGTTACAATTTCGCGGGTTGCTCTGATTTGATGCGACTTGATGCTACACTGGCATCATTCGCGTCACCTGAGTCCCCTGCCATGAGCGATCATTTCGCTACCAACCTGAAATTGGCCTGCAGCCACTACCGCTCTATCTCCGAAGTTTGCCGCCAGCTGTCGATCAACCGCGCGCAGTTCAACAAGTACCTGAGCGGGCAGAGCCGCCCGACGGCCTACAACCTCAAGCGCATCGGCGACTTCTTCGGGGTCGAGGACTACGAGCTGAGCCTGCCGGCCGATCAGTTCGCCCGCCTGATTGGCGCCCGTGTGTCGCCGCTGGCCGAGCAGTCCGGCGACCCGATCAGTGAATTGTTCCGCCCATTGCATGAACACTCCGGCAACCTTTCGCGCTATTGCGGTTACTACTTCGAGTATTCCAACTGCATGTCGGTGCCGGGCACGATCCTGGTGTCACTGGTGCACCTGTGGGAAGAGCGCGGCCGCTTCCTGTTCGAGCGCCAGGAGCGTCAGGAACGCTCCAGCACCACCGACCAGCATGCCGAGGTGCGTTGCCGCTACCTGGGCGCGGCGTTCCAGTTGCAGGACCGGGTGTTCCTCATCGACTACGAGTCGCTGACCTTCAACGAAATGAGCCAGACCATCCTCATCCCCAGCTTCAAAAGCCGCATCACCCGCCTGAACGGCCTGAAGGCCGGCGTCTCCAGCGGCGACCGGCGCAACCCGGCCTGCACCCGGGTGGTGTGGGAGTACCTGGGCGAGGAGATCAATCGCATCAATGCCTACCGGCAGGTAAAACTGTACCGGCCGGATGATCCACGCATAGATGACGATGTGCGTGAGCGGCTGAGCGTGGGGCCGTTGCGCAACAGTCTGTTCGAGATCGAGTGATGTATTTTTCAGAGAACAAGTTGATGTAACCACTCGCCAATCGGGTTGCCTGGGTCGAGCAGCAACTTGATTGCCATGATGCAGCAAACACAGACCAGCAATGGCTTGATCAGCCGTGGGCCAAAGTGCACTGCGCAGCGTGCGCCCAATTGAGCCCCCACAAAAGCCGCGAACGCCATTGCCAGCGCCAGTGGCCAGATGATCGCCCCGCTGAGTGAAAAGACTGACAATGCACCCAGGTTACAGGCTGCGTTCAAAAGCTTGCTGGTGCACACGGCTTGTATCAGGTGCTGGCCCAGGAGGATCACGCAGGCCAGCATGAAGAACGAGCCGACACCGGGGCCGAAGATACCGTCATAAAAGCCAATGATCGGTGCAACCGTCACGCAGAACAGGCTAGTCGATACCTTTGCCTTGCGCGCTTGTTCATTCGGCTTTGGGCTGAAGGCAAAGTAGGCGGCTATCAGAATCAGCAGTGGTGGGACGCACGCCTGCAGAACGCTTTTGGGCACGTAAGTTATCGACAAGGCACCCAACGCCCCTCCGATAAACGACATGACAGCCATTGGACTGCCTCGTCGCCAGTCGATCATGCCTTTGCGGGCGAAGGCGCACGTAGCCGAAACCGTAGCCGAAGCCGCCTGGAACTTGTTGGTGGCAATTGCCGCCAAGGGTTCGATACCGGCAATGAACAACACCGGGAGCGTGATCAGGCCCCCACCACCGGCGATGGCATCGAAAAAGCCGGCCATCAGTGCCACCAGTGCGAGTGTCAGAACAAGCGTTACGTCGAATTCGATCATTGGGTGTTTTCCTGTGATCAGCCACGCACCAGCAGCGGGTCTTCAGCGAGCACCAACGGTACTGCGAAGGGGGAGTATCCGAATTGACGGATGAGCAGGCGCCGGTTGTCCTGAACCATGTCGCGGCCGTGCAAGGCTCGGCTGTTGTTGATCAACAATGCGCTGTCAGGCTGCAGGACAAACGCCAGTGGTCGTGCGTTATCCAGTGCTTTCTGAAAGGAGTCGAAAGCGCGCGCCGCTGCGCTGCAGGCGCGCTCATTCAGGCTGAAGCGATAGCTGTTGTAACGAACAGAGAAACCACCATTGGGCTCGAATTGCAGCATTGAAACTGCTTTGCCTGCATTGCCCTGTCCGTGAGCGAAGCAGTCACTGCGGGTAAAGTCGAAGGACGTTGAAGTCAGCGCAAGTGTGTCCAGGCTACCCAGGCGTTCGATGATTTCCCGGAGCGGGAAGACATTCGTAGGTTCATTGGCGGGGTTCCAGCGCGCAGTCAGAATCAGTGCAGAGGGGGCAGGGGAGTTGGCATTGGTGGAAAGTGTCGAGCAGTTGTAAGGCGCCTCAGTGTGCGGCCCCAAGCGCAAGCCCGCATGCGAGCTGGTTTCAACCTCCAGGCAGGGATCTTCGTCGAGCCGCGGAACGCGGCCACCGCCCTTGAAGTTGCCGACCAGGCGAACCTGTTTACCATCGTTGTCTATATCGAAGGCGAAACTGCGGTAGCGCACGAGCTCCAGCAGCAGTTGATTGCGGGAGGCAAGGTATTGGCAGCGAGGGTTTTGCGCCAGGGCGGAAATGTCGGGCAGGTACTCTGGTATTGGCTCGTTGGCACAAGGCATCTGCCTGTACATCAAGGCAGATAGCTGGCCTTCACTGAAGCGTTGTAACAGTGCACGCTGTTCCTCACTCAAGGCTTGCTCGAGTTGATCGGCGAATATACGAGCCTGAAGTGCTACTCCTTTGGCCTCCGGGCCACCCAAATCAGCAATGGTCTGGCTTGCAAAGGTTATGGCCTTGCTTTGCTCCGGGCTGAAATCCAGGTATGCAACTTCCGAACGAGGCATTGAACGTTCCCTGTACTTGTTTTTGTGAGGCTCCCCGGCTGGCAAGTGGGGAAGTCAACTATTCAATGCGGTTGTGCTGTTGCGTGGAAGTCAGCTCGTTCCTGGTATGTCGTAGGAGATTTCTGCCTATGGTGGTATTGAACTGTGGAACTTTGGAATCACTACCGCCTGTGGCATCGAACGGGCCCGGTGTTGGACTTCCCGGGCAGGAAACCGCAAAATGGCCCCTTTCCTTCAATCAACCTCTCCGGATCTGCTGACTCTATGCGTATGCGCCTAATGCTGTTGGGTGGTGGCAATGCCCTCGGGCAAGCGCTGATTCGTCTTGGGGCCGAGGAGGACATCGCATTCCTGGCGCCGCGCCCGCCCGAGAACGGCTGGACGCCGGCCAGCCTCACCCAGCTGCTCGACGATCATCGTCCCGATGCCCTGGTCAACCTGGCCTATTACTTCGACTGGTTCCAGGCCGAGTCGGTCAGTGAGCAGCGCCTGGCCCAACAGGAGCGGGCTGTGGAGCGATTGGCGGAGCTGTGCCAGCACCACCAGATCACCTTGGTGCAGCCTTCCAGCTACCGCGTGTTCGATGGTTCGCGGGCCACGGCCTACAGCGAAAAGGACGAGCCGGTACCGCTGGGCCTGCGTGGCCAGGCACTGTGGCGCATCGAGCAGAGCGTGCGCGCGACTTGCCCGCAGCACGTGCTGTTGCGCTTTGGTTGGCTGCTCGACGAAAGCATCGACGGGGCGCTGGGCCGCTTCCTGACCCGCGCTGAGCAACCGGCGGAGCTGCTGCTGGCCGATGACCGGCGCGGCAACCCGACGCCGGTCGACGACGCCGCCCGGGTGATCCTGTCGGTGCTCAAGCAACTCGATTGCAGTGCGCCGCTGTGGGGCACCTACCATTACGCCGGCAACGAGGCGACCACGCCGCTGGCGCTGGGCCAGGCGATCCTTACCGAAGCAGGCCAGTACCGCCAGCTGGCCGTGCAGGCGCCGACGCCGCAGGCCCATGCCGCACGGCCGGATGCCAGCGAAGAGCCGCAGCACGCGGTACTGGCCTGCAAGAAAATCCTTCATACCTTCGGCATCAAGCCGCGTGCCTGGCGCGCCGGCCTGCCGCCTCTACTGGACCGGTTCTACCGCCATGGCTGACGCCCCCATCCTGATCACCGGCGGTGCCGGCTTCATTGGCTCCCACCTGTGCGATGCGTTGTTGGACAAAGGCTACGCCGTACGCATTCTCGACGACTTTTCCACTGGCCAGCGGGGTAACTTGCAGGTCGGCCACCCACGCCTGGAACTGGTTGAAGGCGATGTCGCCGATGCCGGGCTGGTCACGCAGGTTGCGGCTGGCTGCAGTGCCGTGGTGCACCTGGCAGCGGTGGCCTCGGTGCAGGCGTCGGTCGAGGACCCGGTGCGGACCCACCAGAGCAATTTCATCGGCACCCTCAACGTGTGCGAAGCCATGCGCGTGCATGGGCTGCGCCGGGTGTTGTTCGCCTCCAGTGCGGCGGTGTATGGCAACAATGGTGAAGGCGAGTCGATTGCCGAAGACACCCCCAAGGCGCCGCTGACCCCGTATGCCGTGGACAAGCTGGCCAGTGAGCAGTACCTGGACTTCTACCGTCGCCAGCATGGCCTGGAGCCGGTGGTGTTCCGCTTCTTCAATATCTTCGGGCCGCGCCAGGACCCGTCCTCGCCGTACTCCGGGGTGATCAGCATCTTCTCCGAGCGCGCTGTGAAGGGTTTGCCGATTACGGTGTTCGGTGATGGCGAGCAGACCCGGGACTTCCTCTACGTGGGCGACCTGGTGCAGGTGATGGTGCAGGCGCTGGAGCAGCCGCAGGTCGAGGAGGGGGCGGTGAATATCGGCCTCAACCAGGCCATGTCGCTCAACCAGTTGCTGGCAGCGCTTGAGAAGGTAGTGGGTAGCTTGCCGGCGGTCAGCTATGTGGCGGCACGTTCGGGTGACATTCGCCATTCGCGGGCGGATAACCAGCGCTTGTTGGCGCGGTTCGAGTTTCCGCAGGCGACGCCGATGGTCGAGGGCTTGTCGCGGCTTCTGGGCAAGAGCTGAAATTCTTGGGGGCGCTTTGCGCCCCTATCGCCGGCAAGCCAGCTCCCACAAGAGCGAGTACGCGTTCCCTGTGGGAGCTGGCTTGCCGGCGATGGGCTGCGCAGCAGCCCCAGAATCACTCATGCCGCACCACTTTTCGCAGGCAATCCCCTGCCGCCAGCACCCGCCCATCCCGGGCCCGCACCTGCAGTGTTTCCAGCGCCTGCCCCGTATCACCATCCACCAACTCCGAACGCACCTCACCCGCCTCGAACAGAAACCGCTCCCCCCACTGCCTCAAGCCAACCACCACCGGGAACACCGATTGCCCTTTCTCGGTCAGCACATACTCCTTGTAGGCACTGCCATCCGACGCCGGCTGCAGCGTCAGCAGCCCGCTCTCCACCAGCCACTTCAGCCGTGAGGCGAGGATGTTCTTCGCCAGCCCCAGGTTCTTCTGGAATTCACTGAAGCGCCGCAGGCCATCGAAGGCGTCGCGCAGGATCATCAGCGCCCAACGGTCTCCCAGCACCTCCAGGGCCCGGGCGACGGGGCATTGCGCATTGTTTTCATCGAGCATGGACGGCGCCTTTCGTGATCATCTGGTTGCAGATTAAAACCACATTTGCTAAATAGCCAGCATGTGGTTTCAATTCGAAACCAGATTGACGAGGCCAGCCCGATGAACCCTGCACTGACACGCTGGATAACCCTGCTGCTGGCCATCACCAGCGCCATGGCCGTGGCGACTGTGTATTTCGCCCAGCCTCTGCTCGAGTCGATGGCCGCTGACCTGGGCGCGGCGCAGCAGCAGATCGGTTGGGTAGTAGGCGCGACCCAGGCGGGCTATGCCCTGGGGCTGTTGCTGATCGTGCCGCTGGGTGACCTGATCGACCGCAAGCGCCTGTTGCTCGGGCAGTTGCTGTTCTCGGCCCTGGCGCTGGTTGGGGTAGGCATGGCACCCAACTGGGCGCTATTGCTGCTGGCCCTGGCTATCACCGGGCTGATGGCGGTCATGGTGCAGGTGATGGTGGCGCATGCAGCGAGCCTTGCCGCCCCCGGCCAGCAAGGGCAGGCCGTGGGCACCGTCACCAGCGGCATAGTGCTGGGCATTCTGCTGGCGCGGCTGGTCTCGGGCGGGCTTGCCGACCTGGCTGGCTGGCGCAGCGTGTACCTGATTGCCGCAGGGCTGTTGATGCTGCTGGCCCTGGTGCTGTGGCGCAGCCTGCCCGCGGGGCAACCGGTGTCGCTGCGGTCTGGCTATCGGGCGCTGATCGTTGCCCAGTTCAGGCTGTACCGGCACGACCGGCTGCTGCGTCAGCGCGGGCTGTTCGGCGTGTTGATCTTCGCTGCGTTCAGCGTGCTCTGGAGTGCCATGGTCATGCCCCTGAGTGCCGAGCCACTGGCACTGAGCCATACCGCGATCGGTCTGTTCGGCCTGGCGGGTGTTGCCGGCACATTGGCGGCAGCGCGCGCCGGTCGCCTGGCCGACCAGGGGCTGGGGGAGCGCACCACCGGGGTAGCGCTGGTTCTGCTGGTGCTGTCATGGCTGCCCACGGCCTTTGTCGGGCATTCACTGATGGCCTTCGGGTTGGGTGTGCTGATGCTGGACTTTGCCGTGCAGGCGGTGCATGTCACCAACCAGAGCCTGCTGCTGGCCGGGCGTGGCGCAATGGCCAGCCGGTTGATCGGCGCCTACATGTGCTGCTATTCGCTTGGCAGTGGAGTGGGGGCAGTGCTGGCGAGCTGGGTGTATGCCCATTGGGGTTGGGCAGCGGTGTGTGGGCTTGGGATGGGCATCAGCGCGGTGGCGCTGGGGTACTGGCTATGGCTGCAACGCGCGAGGGCGGCCGAAGCCGCCCTGCAGTGTTCAGGTCAGAACTTGTAGCCAAGGCCGACCATGTACACCCACGGGTCGACATCGACGTCGACCTTGGTCTTGCTGTAGCCCAGTGCGGACGGGCCATCGACGCTGGCCTTGGTGTCGATGTCGATGTACCAGACCGAGGCGTTGACCAGCAGGTTGTCGGTGAGCATGTAGTCCATGCCCAGCTGGCCGGCGAAGCCGACCGAGTCCTGCAGTTTCAGGTTGCTGAAGCCCTGCTGCTTGCGGGTGCCGCTGAGGTCTTCATCGAAGAACAGGGTGTAGTTGATGCCGACGCCGGCATACGGCTGGAACTTGGAAGTCGGTTCCATCGGGTAGTACTGCAGCGACAGGGTCGGTGGCAGCTGCTTGATGTCGGCGAGCTTGCCGTCCAGGCCGCCGCCCAGGCCTTTGACGCCGACGGTGTGCTTGAACGGGGTGGCGGCCAGCAGCTCGAGGCCGACATGGTCGGTGAGCATGTAGGCGAAGGTCAGGCCCAGCTGGGTGTCGCTGTCCAACGTCGCCTTGGTGCCCGATACCTTGCTGCCGTCGAATTTCAGGTCGCCGCTGCTTTCGTTGGGGGCAACGGTGATGGCACCGGCACGGACGATGACATCACCCGCCTGGTGGGCGTGGGCGACAGGGGCGGCGAGTGCCAGGGCCACGAGTGAGGCACCGAGCAAGGTCTTGTTCATGGAAGCTCCCAGAGGACGTGAGTAATCGAGTAGTCCAATGGTACGGATGCGTCTGAACGGAAAGTTTGACCCAGCTCAAAGAAGCGTCGTCACGAATTCGAAACAGTTCTCATCTCAGCTCATAAGCGTATATTTTCTCGGCTTCCATCCGGTAGCCGGCATCTGCCAGCTCACTGCTGGAGGCTCTAACCTGCAGCTTTCCCTCGATCCAGTAGGGCTGGTAGAGGTCTTCTACGCGCACGCCCATTTCGCTGAAGATGTGCACGATCTGGTTCGAGGGTGGTGGTGGCACGTGTATGCACGCGCCGTAGTAAGGGACCAGCAGGAACTCGGTGGTGCGGCCTTCTTCGCTCACTTCCAGCGGCACGATGTAGCCGGGCAGTTTGATCTGCTGGCCGTCGAGGTTTTTTACCACCGGGGCGTCGGGTGCCTGCTGGCGCGCCGGTGGGGCGGACTCGGCGGACAGGGCGTTGCTGAGCTGCGACATGTCGTGCAGTGGCGCGAGTTGGGGCGGGATGACCGGGGCGCCTTCGGGGATGAGGGCGGGCCAGTCAAGTTCGCGGGGTTCCGAGGCCCAGGTGGGCGATGCCAGCGAAAGCAGCATGACCAGGAGTAGTTGTACTGCCTGTACTGGCCTCTTCGCGGGTGAACCCGCTCCCACAGGTCCTGCACAGGCTTTGAAGCTTGTGGTGGACCTTGTGGGAGCGGGTTCACCCGCGAAGAAGGCAGTGAGGTATTGGATCATTGCACGCCCTCAGAGGTGAATGGACAAGCCATCGGCCAACGACTGCCGATAGGCCCGCCACGCCGGCACGCTGCCCATCAACAGTGCAGCTCCCAGGATGATAGCCAGCAACGTCCATTCATGAGCGCTCGGCATGGCAAGCGGCAAATACAAACCATAGTTGGCTTGCACATACCCCTGCGCCAGGGCGATTCCCGCATACAGCAAGCCAAGCCCGGCAGCGATCCCGACCGCCGCCAGCGACAGTGCCTCCAGCACCAGCAGCCCTGCGATATGCCACGGCCTGGCGCCAACCGAGCGCAATATCGCCATCTCCCTGCGGCGTTCGTTGAGGCTGGTGAGAATCGCCGTAAGCATGCCGATCAGGCCGGTCAGCACCACGAACAGCGACACCACGAACAACGCCTGCTCCGCGGTGCCCATCAGGCTCCACAGCTCCTGCAGGGCTACCCCGGGCAGGATCGCCAGCAACGGCTCGCTGCGGTATTCATTGATCTCCCGCTGCAGGCTGAATGTCGCGATCTTGCTGTTCAGGCCGAGCATGAACGCAGTGATGGCGGCAGGCTGCAGGTCCATGGTCCGTGCCTGCTCGGCGCTGATACGCCCGGCGCCACGGGCCGGCACACCGTTGTGCCAGTCGATGTGGATGGCTTCCGTGCCGCCCAGGCTGATATGCAGCGTGCGGTCGACCGGCGTACCGGTGCGCTTGAGCACACCGACCACGGTGAATGGCTTGTCGTCGTGCTTGACCAGGCTGATCGCGGCCACGCCGTGGGCAAGCACCAGCTTGTCGCCCAGCTTGTAGTGCAACGCCTCGGCCACTTCGGCACCCAGCACCACCTCGAACGGATCATCGGCAAACGCGCGGCCCTGGCTCAATTCCAGGTGCTGGCGGCGGCCGTACTGGTAATGGCTGAAGTAGTCGCCGGTAGTGCCCATCACTCGATAACCACGGTGCGAGTCGCCCAGCGAGATGGGGATGGCCCATTTCACCCGCGGGTCCTTGGCATAGTGCTCATAGCTGTCCCAACGGATGTTGTTGGTGGCGTTGCCGATGCGGAACACCGAGTACAGCAGCAGGTTCACCGAGCCGGAGCGGGCGCCGACGATCAGGTCGGTACCGCTGATGGTGCTGGCGAAGCTGGCCCGGGCTTCGGTACGGACCCGTTCAACGGCCAGCAGCAGGCACACCGACAGGGCGATGGCGAAGGCGGTGAGGAATGCGGTGAAGCGGCGGTTGGCCAGGCTGGCCAGGGCAAGGCGGAGCAGGTACATCAGGCCTCCCGGGGCTTGGCGGCACGGTTGAGTTCGGCCAGCGACAGGTGGCGGTCGAACAGCGGCGCCAGGCTCTGGTCGTGGCTGACGAACAGCAGGCTGGCACCGGCGGCGCGGCATTCATCGAACAGCAGGCGGATGAACGCTTCGCGGGTGTCGGCATCCAGCGCCGAGGTGGGCTCGTCGGCGATCACCAGCTCGGGCTGGCCGATCAGCGCGCGGGCGGCGGCGACCCGTTGCTGCTGGCCGATCGACAGGCTGTCGGCGCGGCGGGCGAGCAGGGCGGGGTCGTCCAGGCCCAGGTGGGCCAGCAGCGTGCTGGCTGCCTGGTCGACACTGCCATGGCGCTGCTCGGCGCGGGCCTTGCGGCTGCGCGAGAAGCGGCAGGGCAGCTCGACGTTTTCGCGTACCGAGAGGAACGGCAGCAGGTTGAACTGCTGGAAGATATAACCGGTGTGGTCGACCCGGAAGCGGTCACGGGCGCCTTGGCCCAGGCGGCCGAGGTCCTGGCCGAGCAACTGGATGCGGCCCTGGCCCGGTACGTTCACCCCGCCCAGCAGGCCCAGCAATGTGGTCTTGCCACTGCCGCTGGGGCCCTTGAGAAACAGGGCCTCGCCAGCTTCGAGGCGGAATGCCGGAATATCCAGCAGCGCCGGCTGGCCGGGCCAGGCGAACACCAGGTCATGCAGTTCGATCAACGGCTGGCGCATTCAGAACGCGACCGCGGCCTTGGCCGGTGTGGTTTCCACGCCTTTCTGGCCATTGGGGCCGATCAGTTGAACGTTGATCTTCTGGGTGGCCGGGAAGGCCTTGAACAGCGGAGCGAGGTCCACCTGCGCCAGTTTGTCGGGGTTGGCGCAGGTCAGCTGGTAATGGGCGCCGATGTCGCTGTGCTGGTGCTGGTGCTCGTCACCATCGTCGTCGGCTTTCGGGGCATCACCGAACAGCGGGCTTTCCAGTTCCTGCTGGTCTTCCTTGCAGCCAGCGGCAGCGGGCAGGCCGAACAGCTTCAGTGGCTGCTCCAGCTGCTGGCGCACCGCCGCGACCTTGGCCTTGTCGGCGTCGCTGTTGGCGGCGTGTTCGAAGCCGACCAGGTTCATTGCCGGGCTGTCCAGCTCCAGCTCCAGGGTGTTGCCATCGAGCACGGCGTTGAGCTTGGCCACGCCATGCTCGTGGGCGCCGAGGGTGCCGTGGGCGTGGTCGTGATCATGGTCATCATCGTGGGCATGGGCCACGGCCAGGGGCAGCAGGGCGAAGGGCAGGGCGAGCAACAGGCGACGCATGGACGACTCCGGAGCGGGCGGGAAGATTGGGTTATGTTATAACAACTTTTCCGCGTGCTGCCAGCCTGCGTGGCGCAGGTTTCATGTTGGGGTAGGATGGTGGCATTGACTTGAGTTCAGGGAATGCAGCATGAGAATTCGTGGACAGATTGGTGACTGGCCTGTGGATCTGACCATCGAGCTGGCGCCTGAAGAGTGGGCGCAACTGGGGCGGCAGATCGAATTGCCCGCGGTGCCGCAGAATGCAGCAACGGAAACCGTGGCGACAACTCGTCAGGATGACGGGCAATGGACTGCGGCACGTGAGGTGTTGCGCTTGGCGGGGCAGATGAGCGGGCCGGAATTGCTGGATCGGCTGGAAGGGCTGGCCGGGAGTACGGCGGCGGGTAAACGGCTGCTGGTGCGCTTGCGGCATAGCAGTGAAGTTAAGGTGGAAAGTGGCGTGGACGCGCCGGTGTATCACTGGGTGGGATAAATCTGTATTGCCTGTGCTGGCCTCGTTCGCGGGCTTGCCCGCTCCCACAGGTATACCACCGGTATTGAATTCAGTGCGTACCCTGTGGGAGCGGGCGTGCCCGCGAACGAGGGCAAAGCCCTCGCAATAGGCCTCAGGTCAGAACATCGCCGCCGACAACTTGCGACGATACACGCCGACCAGCGGGTGATCACCGCCCAGCAGCTCGAACACTTGCAGCAACGCTTTCTGCGGCAGCCCGTTCTCATAGCCACGGTTACGCTGGAACAGCTTCAACAACCCTTCCAGCGCCGCTTCATACTGCTGGCGCGCCAGCTGCTGGATGCTCAGCTGATAGGCCGCCTCGTCATCCTGAGGGTTCTGTGCCAGGCGGCTTTTCAGGTCGGCCACTTCCGGCAGGCTGGCGGCCTGGCGCAGGAAGGTCAGCTGGGCCTTGGCGCCGGCCAGCGCGGCCTTGTGCTCGTCGGTCTTGACCGCATCCAGCACCACCTGGGCTTCACCCAGCTCCCCGCGCTCGGCCAGGCAACGGGCATACAGGATCAGCGCCTCGGCATTGCTGTTGTCCTCACCCAGCAGTGCCTGCAACAGTGCTTCGGCCTCGGCAAAACGGCTTTCGGCAAACAGCCCCTTGGCCTGCTCCAGCGGTGATGCGCTGGGTGCGGCGGGCATTTGCACGTGTGGCTCGAGCATGGCGCGGATCGCCGATTCCGGCTGTGCACCGGCAAAGCCGTCCACCGGCTGGCCGTCCTTGAACAGCACCACGGTCGGCAGGCTGCGGATGCCGAACTGGGCAACCACCTGTTGCTCCACGTCGCAGTTGATCTTGGCCAGCAGCAGCTCGCCCTGGTAACCCTCGGCGATCTTCGCCAGCAGCGGCATCAGTGCCTTGCACGGCGCGCACCACTCGGCCCAGAAGTCCACCAGCACCGGCTTGTGGAAAGAGTTCTCGATCACCAGTTGCTGGAAGGTGGCATCGGTAGCGTCGAAAATGTAAGGCGTGTCTTGGGTCATCGCGACTCTCGCAAACTCGTGGATAACACCACTATAAGGTGTCGCGGCTGGCGTGGTACAGGCTGACCCGGCGGAATTCGTGCGGCTCGGCCAGGTCTGGCAGGGTCAGCGCTTCCAGCACGCCCAGCTGCTGGTACAGCGGGTGGCTGAAGTCGCGTACCCGCGAGTCGGCCACCAGCGCCTGGCGCCCGCGGCCGAGGAAGGCATCCAGCAGCGGCAGGTTGGCGCGGTCGTACAGCACGTCGGCAACCAGGATCAGGTCGAAGCGGTCGTCTTCGGCGAAGAAATCGCTGCTGTAACCCAGTTCCACCCCGTTCAGCGCGGCATTCGCGCGGCAGGCATCGAGTGCCAGCGGGTCGAGGTCGCAGGCCACCACTTCCAGCGCACCGGCGCGGGCGGCGGCAATACCGGCGATACCGGAGCCGGCGCCAAAGTCCAGCACGCGCTTGCCGGCTACCCATTCCGGGTGCTCGGCCAGGTAACGGGCCATGGCCAGGCCGCTGGCCCAGCAGAAGCTCCAGTAGGGCGGTTCTTCAAGAATGCGCCGGGTCTCTTCGCTGCTGAAGGCGCGGTCCATGTTCTGGTCGTCGATCAGCCACAGCTTGAGGTCGCAGCCGGGCAGCTCGCTGACGATAAGACGCGCTTCGCCGATCAGGCTGCTGAGGGCCTGTTGCAGGGGCTGTTGCAGGGAGACTGGCGCCACTTACGGCGCCTTCTCGAAACGCAGCGGGCCGATGGCCTGGGTCTGGGCCTGGGTAATGCGCACTGGCGGCAGGTGCATGATCAGCTGGCCAGAGCTGCTGGCACGGCCGCGCAGCTCGACCCGGGCACCGGCGGGGAAGGCTTCGGGGTTGAAGCGCAGTTGGTAGGGCAGGGCCTGGCCGGTGCCGGTCAGGTTGCTGCTGGCCAGCAGGCGTTGCGGGCGGTCGCGTTCGTCGATGACCAGCAAGGCCAGCTCCACGTCGGCACCGGCCGGGATTTCCAGCAAGGTGCCGCTCAGCTCGCGCTGGTAGGCCGGCAGCGGGCCCAGTACTGCGGCCGGCTTGGCCGTGCGGGCTGGCGTGGGTGCCGGAGGGGTGTCGGGCTTCGGCCTGTCGCTGCCGCAGGCGGCGAGCAGGGCGGCGCAGCACAGCACGACGAGCGCTCGGTAGTGCATGGGGTAGTCCTTCACGGGCAGATTTCCCATGGATGTTAACCCCTTTGGCTTGTCTTGCCAGTGGGATGCGCTACCATGGCCCTCCCTTTTTTTGTTGCCTGCCACCATGCACTGTCCCTTTTGCGGTGCCAACGACACCAAGGTCATCGACTCTCGCCTCGTCGCCGAGGGCGAGCAGGTGCGCCGCCGCCGCGAATGCGTCGCCTGCGGCGAGCGCTTCACCACCTTCGAAACCGCCGAGCTGGTGCTGCCCCGGCTGATCAAGCAGGACGGCACGCGCCAGCCCTTCGACGAAGACAAGCTGCGCGCCGGCATGCAACGGGCACTGGAAAAGCGCCCGGTCAGCGTCGAGCGCCTGGAAGCTGCGCTGGCGCATATCAAGAGCCGCCTGCGTGCCACCGGCGAGCGTGAAGTCAAATCACTGGTGGTGGGTGAGATGGTCATGGCCGAGCTGCGCAAGCTCGACGAAGTGGCCTATATCCGTTTTGCCTCGGTTTACCGCCGCTTCCAGGACCTCGACGAGTTCCGCGAAGAAATCGACCGCCTGGCTCGCGAGCCGGCTAAAGAGTGACCATGTCCAGCCAAGCTGCCATCCTCGACGCCCACTACATGGCCCGCGCGCTGGAGCTGGCGCGCAAGGGCCTGTACACCACCCACCCGAACCCGCGCGTAGGCTGCGTGATCGTGCGCGATGGCGAAGTGGTCGGCGAAGGCTGGCACGTGCGCGCCGGCGAGCCGCATGCCGAAGTGCATGCCCTGCGCCAGGCCGGTGAGCGTGCCCGTGGCGCCTGTGCCTATGTCACCCTCGAGCCGTGCAGCCATCACGGCCGCACGCCACCGTGCGCAGAAGCGCTGGTCAAGGCCGGCGTGGCACGGGTGGTGGCCGCCATGCAGGACCCCAACCCGCAAGTGGCGGGGCAGGGCCTGCGGCGCCTGGCCGAGGCTGGTATCGAAGTGGCCAGCGGCGTGCTCGAGGCCGAGGCCCGTGCACTCAACCCCGGTTTCCTCAAGCGCATGGAGCACGGCCTGCCGTTCGTTCGCGCCAAGCTGGCCATGAGCCTGGATGGCCGCACCGCCATGGCCAGTGGCGAAAGCCAGTGGATCACCGGCCCGGCCGCCCGCTCGGCGGTGCAGCGCCTGCGCGCCCGCTCCAGCGTGGTGCTGACCAGCGCCGCCAGCGTGTTGGCCGATAACGCGCGGATGACCGTGCGCGGCGCCGAGCTGGGCCTGGATGCCGAAACCACCGCCCTGGCACTCAGCCGCACACCGCTGCGCGTGCTGGTCGATGGCCGCCTGCGCCTGCCGCTGGATGCACCGTTCTTCCAGGCTGGCCCGGCACTGGTGGTGAGCGCTGTCGCAGATGACCCGCGCTATGCCGCTGCCGGCCACGAACTGCTCAGCCTGCCGGGTGACAATGGCCAGGTAGACCTGCCGGCGCTGCTGCAGGCCCTGGCAACCCGTGGCGTCAACGAAATCCTGCTGGAAGCCGGTGCCGGCCTGGTCGGCGCCTTCGCCCGGCAAGGCCTGATCGACGAGTACCAGTTGTTCGTCGCCGGCACTTTCCTCGGTTCCCAGGCCCGCCCGCTGCTGGACTGGCCACTGGACAAGATGAGCGAAGCGCCGCGGCTGAAAATTACCGAAATGCGCGCAGTGGGCGATGACTGGCGGGTCACGGCCATCCCCCTGCCGGCGCCCGGCGTATAATGCCAGGCTTGCCCCGCGCAAACCGTTTTTGAGGAAGACCCCATGTTCACCGGCATCATCGAATCCATCGGCACCATCCGCAGCCTGACCCCCAAGGGTGGCGACGTGCGCGTCTACGTCGAAACCGGCAAGCTCGACCTGGGTGACGTCAAGCTCGGCGACAGCATCGCCGTCAACGGCGTATGCCTGACCGCCGTCGAACTGCCGGGCGATGGCTTCTGGGCCGACGTCAGCGTCGAAACCCTCAAGCGCACCGCCTTCATCGACCTCAAGAGCGGCAGCAAGGTCAACCTGGAAAAAGCCCTGACCCCCACCACCCGGCTGGGCGGGCACCTGGTCAGCGGCCACGTCGACGGGGTCGGCGAAATCATCTCGCGCAGCGATAACGCCCGCGCCATCCAGTTCCGCGTGCGTGCACCCAAGGAGCTGGCCAAGTACATCGCCCACAAGGGTTCGATCACCGTCGACGGCACCAGCCTGACGGTCAACGAGGTCAATGGCGCCGAGTTCGAGCTGACCATTGTCCCGCACACCCTGTCCGAAACCATCATGGCCGACTACCGTGCAGGGCGTCGGGTAAACCTTGAGGTCGACCTGCTGGCCCGTTACCTGGAGCGTCTGCTGCTGGGCGACAAGGCTGCCGAACCGAGCAAGGGCAGTGGCATTACCGAAAGCTTCCTGGCCGCCAACGGCTTCTTGAAATCCTGATTGAGAAGGGGGTGCCGCGTGGCGCTCAACAGCATCGAAGAACTGGTCGAAGACATCCGCCAAGGCAAAATGGTCATCCTCATGGATGACGAAGACCGCGAGAACGAAGGCGACCTGATCATGGCCGCCGAGTGCTGCAAGCCCGAGCACATCAACTTCATGGCCAAGCACGCCCGTGGCCTGATCTGCATGCCGATGACCCGCGAGCGTTGCGAAACGCTGAAGCTGCCGCTGATGGCGCCGCGCAACGGCTCGGGCTTCGGCACCAAGTTCACCGTGTCGATCGAAGCCGCCGAAGGTGTCACCACTGGCATCTCCGCCGCTGACCGCGCACGCACCGTGCAGGCGGCCGCTGCCAAGGACGCCAAGGCCGAAGACATCGTCAGCCCTGGCCACATCTTCCCGCTGATGGCCCAGCCTGGCGGTACCCTGGCCCGTGCCGGCCACACCGAAGCTGCCTGCGACCTGGCGCGCATGGCCGGTTTCGAGCCGAGCGGCGTGATCTGCGAAGTGATGAACGACGACGGCACCATGTCGCGCCGCGCCGAACTGGAAGTGTTCGCCGCCGAGCACGGCCTGAAGATCGGCACCATCGCCGACCTGATCCACTACCGCATGATCCACGAGCGCACCGTGCAGCGTGTTTCCGAGCAGCCGGTGGAAAGCGAGCTGGGCGAGTTCAACCTGGTCACCTACCGCGACGCGGTGGAAGGCGACGTGCACATGGCCCTGACCCTGGGCAAGATCTGCGCCGAAGAGCCGACCCTGGTGCGCGTGCACAACATGGACCCGCTGCGCGACCTGCTGCTGGTCAAGCAACCGGGCCGCTGGAGCCTGCGCGCCGCCATGGCCGCCGTGGCCGAGGCCGGCAGCGGCGTGGTATTGCTGCTGGGCCACCCGCTGGACGGCGACGTGCTGCTGGCGCACATCCGCGAAAGCGCGGGCGATGCGCCGACCAAGGCACCGACCACCTACAGCACCGTGGGTGCCGGTTCGCAGATCCTGCGCGACCTCGGTGTGCGCAAGATGCGCCTGATGAGTTCGCCGATGAAGTTCAATGCGATATCCGGATTCGATCTGGAAGTTGTAGAATACGTGCCCTCCGAATAAAGCAGGCGGTTTGTCGCGCTGCCATTCGTGTCCCAAACCCCCACAGGCCGCCCGTTTGCGGCCTGGCTCTTTAAGATGAGAACTCCGGAATGACCCTGAAGACCATCGAAGGTACCTTCATCGCCCCCAAAGGTCGCTATGCTTTGGTGGTTGGCCGCTTCAACAGCTTCGTCGTCGAAAGCCTGGTAAGCGGTGCCGTTGATGCCCTGGTACGCCACGGTGTCAGCGAAAGCGACATCACCATCATCCGTGCCCCGGGCGCATTCGAAATCCCGCTGGTGGCACAGAAGGTCGCCCAGCAAGGCGCCTACGACGCGATCATCGCCCTGGGCGCCGTGATCCGTGGTGGTACCCCGCACTTCGAATACGTGGCGGGCGAATGCACCAAGGGCCTGGCCCAGGTGTCCATGGAGTTCGGTGTTCCGGTGGCCTTCGGCGTACTGACCGTCGACTCCATCGAACAGGCCATCGAGCGTTCCGGCACCAAGGCCGGCAACAAAGGTGCTGAAGCTGCCCTGTCCGCTCTGGAAATGGTCAGCCTGCTGGCGCAGTTGGAGGCCAAGTGATTAGCGACGAAAGCGATCGTTTCAACCCGCGCGATCCAAAACCTGCGGATGCCGGCAAGCCATCGAAGAGCGCCAAGCGCCGCGAAGCCCGCAAGCTCGCGACCCAGGCACTGTACCAGTGGCACATGGCGCAGCATTCGCTGAACGAGATCGAAGCGCAGTTCCGGGTCGATAACGATTTCACCGATGTCGACGGTGCCTATTTCCGCGAGATCCTGCATGGGGTCCCGGCAATCAAGGGCGAAATCGACAAAGCGCTGGTGCCTTGCATGACCATCGCACTGGAAGAGCTCGACCCGGTCGAGCTGGCCGTGCTGCGCCTGTCCACCTGGGAACTGATCAAGCGCGTTGACGTGCCGTACCGCGTAGTGATCAACGAAGGTGTGGAACTGGCCAAGGTCTTCGGCGCCACCGACGGCCACAAGTTCGTCAACGGCGTGCTGGACAAGCTCGCCCCGGCCCTGCGCGAAGCAGAAGTCAAGGCGAACAAGCGCTGATCCTGGCGCTTGCGGACCATGGGTGAGTTCGAGCTGATCAGCCATTACTTCGCCGCCGCGCCCTGTGCGCAAGGCGGTGAAGGCGTGGCCCTGGGCATCGGTGACGACTGCGCCCTGCTGAGCCTTCCCGCCGGCGAGCAACTGGCGGTGTCCACCGACACCCTGGTTGCCGGGGTGCATTTTCCGGCGGTGTGCGACCCCTGGTTGCTTGGCCAGCGCTCGCTGGCCGTGGCGGCCAGCGACCTGGCTGCCATGGGCGCCACCCCCATCGGTTTCACCCTTGCCCTGACCTTACCCGAGGTCAGCACCGACTGGCTGCAAGCCTATGCCAGCGGCCTCAACCGCATGGCCGGCCACTGCCAGCTGAGCCTGATCGGTGGCGACACCACCCGTGGCCCCCTGAGTATCACCATGACCGTGTTCGGCCGGGTTCCGGCGGGGCAGGCATTGCGCCGTGACGGCGCTCGCCCGGGCGACCTGCTGTGCGTTGGTGGCGAGTTGGGTAACGCGGCAGGGGCCTTGCCGCTGGTGCTGGGCCAGCGCCAGGCTGATGCCGCGCTGGCGCAACCGTTGCTCGATCATTACTGGTCGCCGTCGCCGCAGTTCGCCCTGGGCCAGCTGCTGCGCGGGCGTGCCACTTCGGCACTGGATATTTCCGACGGCCTGCTGGCCGACTGCGGGCATATCGCCAAGGGCTCCCGCGTGGCGCTCGAAGTGAACCTGGAGCAGGTGCCGGTGTCATCCGCCCTGCAGGGCCTCCTCGGCCCCGAGGCGGCCGTACACGCCGCCCTGACCGGTGGCGACGACTATGTGCTGGCGTTCACCTTGCCGCCAGCCGAGCTTTCATCCCTGCAGGCACAAGGCCTGGCGGCGTTCCATGTCATCGGGCGGGTGCTCGAAGGGCAGGGTGTCAGCCTGCGCGACCGGCAGGGCCAGGACATCACCCCGCGGCAACGCGGCTATCAACATTTTAGGGAGACACCGTGACCGATCACCCCAACCAGGTGCCTGCGGAGTTCGTTCCGCCTTCGGTCT
>RCUT01000332.1_pt1 | contig 25467 bp, 21 predicted proteins | sample 2166171 | NCBI WGS metagenome assembly RCUT01 (sample SAMN09932757, study PRJNA488358) | compost metagenome | isolation source: compost soil in 4-hydroxybenzoic | place: Germany: Experimental Botanical Garden
CTTTAAGTCAGTTTATGGTACTCCCTTATTTATTGAAAAAGGAGATGGACCCTATTTATGGGATGTTGATGGAAATAAATTTGTTGATTTCTGTGCTTCATGGGGTCCGTTGATCTTAGGCCATAATAATGCTAAAATTCGTGAAAAAGTTGCCGAAACAGCTTTAAAAGGGATGACTTTCGGAGCTCCTACTGCGATTGAAAATGAATTGGCAGAACTCATTCTTAAGAACAACAAATATATCCAGAAATTACGTTTTGTAAGTTCGGGAACGGAGGCTGTAATGAGTGCTATCCGTTTAGCCAGAGGTTATACCAAACGCGATAAAATCTTAAAATTTGAAGGTTGCTATCACGGGCATATTGATAGTTTATTGGTAAAAGCGGGTTCAGGTTTAGTTACTTTCGGAGAAACAACGTCTGCCGGTGTTCCTGAGTCGTTCGCAAAAGAAACTATCGTAGTTCCGTTAAACAATATTGATGCTGTTAAACAAGCTTTTGCAGAACATAAAGATCAGATAGCTGCAATAATTATTGAACCGGTACCTGCTAATAATGGTTTATTATTACAAGAGCCAGAGTTCTTACAAGCATTAAGAGATATCACAACAAAAGAAAAAGCCTTATTAATTTTTGATGAGGTAATTTCTGGTTTCCGCATTGGCTTTGAAGGAGCTGCAGGCTACTATCAAATTCAACCGGATATCATTACCTACGGTAAGATTATTGGTGGTGGTATGCCTGTTGGGGCTTATGGTTCAAGCGTTGAAATCATGTCTAATGTATCTCCTGAGGGTCCTGTTTATCAGGCTGGAACATTGTCTGGTAATCCGATTGCTATGGCGGCAGGTATTGCTCAGTTAACTGAGTTAAGCCGTTCAGGATTTTATAAAGAGCTCAATAACAAAACGCATGAATTTGCTGAGTCTATCCAACGTTTTGCTTCTGCTCGTAATTATAAGATACGTGTGCAACAGATTGGTTCGATTTTCTGGATTGCATTTACAGATCTTGAAAAAATCCAATCAGCCGAACAGATCGATCCTACAAGTATGGAAAAATTCAAAATATTCCATCGCGAATGCTTGAACAGAGGTATTTATTTTGGTCCATCGGGTTATGAAGTAGGCTTTATTTCATCGGCTCATACCAAAATAGATCTTGAAGTGGCTAAGCGTGCTATTTTTGAAGCTTTGGATCTGGCTTTTAAGAAATAGATAAAGTTAATCCCGATAATTATCGGGATTCAATCTAAAATATAATGAAACGCAAAGTTCGCCCGTTAACCCTGTTTTATGTATTGATTGCGTATGTGTTGTTTCAGCTAATGTGGTGGGGACAACTACTTATTCAGGCGCAGCCTAATAAAACATCCATGGTTATAGGCGAATTTTCTGTTTTTGTAATCATACTCTTTTGGGGGGCCTTTTCTTTAAAAAGACTGATTCAGGAAGAGATTGCCTTAAATCGACGTCAGAAAAATTTTCTGTTAAGCGTTACGCATGAGTTGAAGTCGCCACTGGCTTCCATCAAACTCTACCTTCAAACCATCTTAAAACGCGATTTGGATAAAGAAAAACAACAAGGATTTATCCGGAATTCACTATTAGACATTGAACGCTTGGATGATCTGGTGGAGAACATGTTGATGGCCACCAAGATTGAGAATAATTCATATAGTTATCCTAAAGAAAACTTTGATCTGTCGGAAGCTGTTCAGCAAGTAGTTGAACGCCATCAGAATATTTTGCAAAAACGGATTGTAAAATCGGATATCACCCCAGATATATTGATAAGGGGAGATAGATTTACCCTATTACTGGTTGTTTCTAATTTGTTAGAAAACGCTGTAAAGTATTCTGCAGAAGGTACTGAGATCAATATTGAGCTATTTAAGAAGAATAATAGAGTCATTCTAAAGGTTAATGATCAGGGAGTAGGAATACCTGATGAAGAAAAACCTAAAATATTCGACAAGTTTTATCGTATCGGACAAGAAGATACCCGTAAAACCAAGGGAACCGGTTTAGGATTGTTTATTGTTAAGCAAGTTCTGGATAATCACGGTGCTACCATTAAAGTAAGAAACAACCAGCCGGTTGGCAGTGAATTCGAAGTGACTTTTTAATTATTACATCGTTTAATAATAGGTAACTGTCAGTCAATTCTTATTCTCTAAAAACTAAGAATTGATTATATTATCCAACAGTTTCAGATAACATGGAAAACGAAGTAAAAGAACCGGACATGAGTTATGGAGGTATTTACTCCTATGCAGATTACCTTCAATGGACGATAGAAGCACGATTTGAGCTTATAAAAGGCAAAGTTTTTAAAATGAGTCCGGCTCCGAGCCGCGCTCATCAAAAACTATCAATGAATATCAGCGGACAATTATGGAACTTTCTCCGACATCAGTCTTGTCAGGTGTTTTCAGCCCCATTTGATGTCCGCCTGCCACGGAAATCCAAGAATGATAAAGATGTAATTACAGTTGTTCAGCCCGACGTTTGTGTGATTTGTGACCCGAAGAAGTTAGATGACAGGGGTTGCATCGGTGCTCCTGATATAGTTATTGAAATTCTGTCTCCCGGAAATAACGATAAGGAACTTCGTAATAAGTATGAAGTATATGAAGAATCCGGAGTTAAGGAGTACTGGATTATTTCTCCTCAAAATAAAACCTTTTTCAGGTATACGTTAGTTGATGGTAATTATCAGGCCTCAAAACTCATGATTACCGGAGATGTTATCGAAACTCCTATTTTACCAGGTTTTCAGCTCGATCTTACCGAATTGTTTGATGAAGTTGAATAAATAGCACATCATCCTTATTTTTCTTAAATTAAAGGTTAAGGAATTACCAGATATGACATTGGCGTTACAGAAAAGCGTCAATAAAATTCATAAACTTGCACAACTTTAAAACATCCGTCAAATGAGTCAATCACGCATTTTATTGGTTGAAGATGAAGAGCATTTGCTTGAAGCCATTAAACTTAATCTTGAGCTGGAAGGTTATCATGTAACCACAGCAATGGATGGTAAAAAAGCATTGAAATTAATCAAAGAAGAGCGCTTTAACCTGGTTTTACTGGATGTAATGCTCCCTGAGATTGATGGTTTTCAAGTGGCTGAAACAATAAGGCTACAAAATTTTGATGTTCCTATTTTGTTTTTAACTGCAAAGAATACCAGCGAAGACCGGGTAATGGGATTGAAAAAAGGTGCTGATGACTACCTTACCAAACCATTTAACCTTGAAGAATTAATTCTTCGTGTAGGTATACTGGTGAAACGTAGCCTAAGAAATACCGAGGAAGGTAAAATGCTGAATACCTATAAAATTGGGGATAAAGAGATTAATTTTACCAGTTTCGAACTAACCTCGGATGATGGCACTACTACCATGCTGACTAAAAAGGAAGCGATGTTATTAAAGTTATTGATTGAAAGAAAAGGAGAAGTTGTTTCGCGGGAACAGATTCTTGAAACCGTGTGGAACTATGATGTTTTTCCTTCAACGAGAACTATCGACAATTTTATTCTCTCTTTCCGTAAATATTTCGAACCAAACCCTAAAGAACCTCGTTACTTTCATTCTGTGAGGGGAGTAGGATATAAGTTCACTGACTAACTTTTATTGATTACGTGTTTCGGGTTGCGTGTTACGAGTTTTCAGAAAAGTTGTTATTGAAATTAATTAACGCAATCAGCAATCAATTTGTATGCAAAATTCTCTATTTATAAATGCTGCGTTTTCGCGGCCAACAGAACGTCCGCCGGTATGGATGATGCGCCAGGCTGGACGATTTATGAAAGAATACTGGGAAATCAAGAATAAATATACATTCCTTGAGATGTGCAAAACTCCTGAAATTGCAGCTGATGTAACCATGTTACCGGTTGATCTTTTAGGAATCGATGCAGCAATTCTCTTTTCAGATATTTTGGTTACTGCAGAAGCAATGGGAGGAGAGCTTTCATTTGAGCAAGGTGTTGGTCCTCAATTTGCCAACCCTGTTCGTACGATGAAAGATGTAGAAGCGCTTGAAGTGCCACCTGCTAAGGAATCATTAAAATATGTTGCTGACGCTATTAAAATCATTAAAGAGCGTTTGGCACCTCATAAAACTCCGTTGATTGGTTTTGCCGGTGCTCCTTTTACGGTAATGAGTTATTTGGTAGAGGGAAAATCTTCAAAGGATTTTAAGCTAACCAAATTAATGTTGCATAATGATCCAGAAACCGCTAAAGCATTGTTATCGAAGTTAGCTACTATAACAGCTGACTATTTAAACATGCAGATTGAAGCCGGTGTTGATGCTATTCAGATTTTTGATAGCTGGGCGCAGGCATTGGCATGGGATGATTACAAAGAGTTTTCGCATTTCTATATTGCTGAAATTATTTCTAAGCTTAATCGTAAGGATATCCCGGTTATTTCATTCTGTAAAGGAAGTTCGGTGTTTGCTCCTTTAATGGCTGAAGCAAATCCGGATGTGATCTCAATCGATTGGAATATTGATCTATTAGATATAAAGAAAAGACTTCCTTCGAACATTGCTGTTCAGGGTAACTTCGATCCACATATCCTTTATGCTGATAAGAAGGTAATTAAAGAACGTATCTTACGATTGTTTGAGCGCATGCGTGGTGAAAACGGATTCATTTTCAATCTTGGTCATGGAATTATGCCTGATCTTCCGTTTGATAATGTGAAGTACGCTGTTGAAGTAATTAAAGAGTTCAGGTATTAACCCCAACCTCTAAAAGAGGCTAAGGGAAATTGCTAAATTTAAATTCCCCCTTTAGGGGGCAGTAGGAATGTACTTATACATCAAAGCTATTCATATCATTTTCGTAGTAAGCTGGTTCGCCGGCTTATTTTACATGGTGAGGTTATTCATTTATCATACGGAAGCAAATGAGCGTGAAGAATCGGAACGGAAAATATTGCAAAAACAGTTTGAGGTAATGGAATCCAAATTATGGAATATTATCACAACGCCGGCAATGATCCTCACTGTTATCTCCGGCTTATGGATGATGATCGAATATAAATGGTTTCATCAGCCTTGGATGATCGTCAAGCTTATGTTCGTTTTGGGTTTATTATGGTATCACTTCGAGTGCCAGGTGATCATGAAACAGCTTAGACATGGGGTTTATAAATGGAGCTCAACCAAATTGCGTATATGGAATGAAGTGGCCACCATTTTTCTTTTTGCCATTGTCTTTATCGTCATACTTAAGAGCGCGGTGTCGTGGATATGGGGCTTCGTGGGACTCATTTTGTTCAGTATGATTATTATGATGGCTGTGAAGATTTATAAACGATACAGATCGAAGCAATAGCATACGTATTACACTTTATTTATATTAGGGCGATGAAAAAAATCGCCCTTTTTTGTGCCTTATTTTTTTGGGTAAAAACTATTTCAGCTCAGCAAAGGCTAACATTTCAACAGATTGGACAGCAGTTTGTTGATAGTGTAAAAGCATTTGAATTACCGCCACTCCAGTTAGCTTACACTGAAAATTTGAAAGCAATATCAAACCAATCGGCTATTGAAAGACAGACTTCTTTTTTCAAAAATGTAAGTAAACAACTTTCACATGTAAAAATTGAAGAATTGGGGAAAAAGGAGCTCATTGATTATAAATTAATGCAATATGAGACCAATTTGAATTTGGAGCGTTTGGCTTTGGAGAAAAAGTGGGTGGCTAATAAACCTGATAGTATTACGAAGAACGGACTTAATCAACTTAAGAACGGTAAAGAATGGTATGCCTATTTTCTAAAGAAATGGGTTGCATCAGCTATTACACCTGAACAGATCTACAAGTTGGGACTTGCGGAAATTGATCGTGTAAATAATCAAATTGAGGTAATACGCTTGAAAACAGGATATTCAGACGAACAGTTTTATAATTACCTTAATGACTCTTCGTTTTTTGTAAATGATGAGACTACTATCGCCAAATTGTTTGACCATGCAAAAACAACAATTCAAGGCAATTTAAGTACTATTTTTAACCAGCAATCAATACCCGATCTAAAGATTGAACGAGGGAAGAATAATGCGTTGGTTCAGGCTCCCGGTTATTATGATGAAAATACATTCTACTTCAATTTTTATGATAAACCTTACTGTAAACGACAAATTGACTGGCTTTTTATTCATGAAGGTATACCTGGACATCATTATCAAATTTCTATTGAAGGAGCTTTAAAAGAATCTGCGATACAGCAGCTTTTCTGGTATCCTGGTTACAGTGAAGGTTGGGCAGCCTACACCGAGGAGCTAGGTAAAGAGTTAGGTGTGTATAAAACTATTTATGATGAATTGGGAAAATGGGAGTGGGATATTGTGCGTTCGGTTCGGGTGCCATTAGATGTTGGAATTAATTATTATGGTTGGTCTGATGAGCAAGCGCTGGCATTCTGGAAAAAGTATATTAAAAACCAGGATGCAATTGCCATGCGGGAAATTAACCGGATAAAAAGGTGGCCTGCACAGGTGGTTACTTATAAATATGGCGCAGGGGAAATATTGCAATGGAAACAACTGTTGCAAAGAAAAGAAGGAGTCAACTTTGATATTCGCAATTTTCATGATAAGATACTCAACAACGGATCTCTTCCATTTTCACTATTGGAAAGTCTTTTGAACTTATCTGAATAGATCATTCAACAGAATTGTATTTTAGAGGCGATGAAAAAAATCGCCTTTTTTTGTGCCTTATTCATGGCATCTATTTCTTCCTTTGCACAAATAGACCATTCCAATTTTGAAGAACGCATTAAGCACGACAGCTCAAAAGCTCAAAGTTTATTCCTTAATATTAATAGTTTCAATTACTTCCGTAATTATGAATACTTTGACAAGTTTGCTGATGGACAAACCTTATTCGGCACCCGTTTTACACCAACGCTGATTTACTATCCGAATGAAAATCTGTCACTAAGGGCGGGTATTTTAGTTCAGGGAGATTTTGGATCAGGGAAATACCGTCAGGTAGCCCCTGTGTTTTCATTAAAGTATCAGAAGAATATGATTGATTTTGTTTTCGGTGCAATTGAAGGAAACATCAATCACCGGTATATTGAACCCTTGTATGATTACGAACGTTTGATTTATCCATCCCTGGAATACGGTGCCCAATTTCATATCAATAGCAAGCGTGTATTTTTGGATACTTGGGTTAATTGGGAGAAATTCATTTACCCGGGAGATGAGTCATCCGAAAAAATTACCGGCGGAATATCTTCGGAGTTTCAACTATTGAATCCTAAAAAACGGTTTAATTTAAGTGTACCTGCTCAGTTGATATTATTTCATACCGGAGGGCAGTTAGATACGTTAAACACACCCGTTCAAACGATAAATAATGCTGCCATAGGGGTTAAGACATCGTATAAATTCGACAGTTTCCTGAAACGGTTATATGCAGAGAACTATTTTGTCATATCAAGGGAAATGTCGGGGGACTTATTGCCTTTCCAAACTGGCTCTGCTGTATACCTTAATATTGGCGCAGACTTTAAGTATTTCAAGTTTATGACCAGTTATTTCAATGGAAATAAATTCATTAATGTAGAGGGAGCGCCATTATATAGTTCGGTTTCCAGGAGTACACTTGATAAAGGCTTTACGGAGGAAAACAGGAATCTGTTATTTTTCAGGATTATGGGTGATTACAAATTAGCTGGAAGCCTATACCTAACTGCCCGCATTGAGCCTTATATAGATTTGAACAACTCAAAGAAATTAGATTATTCTCAAACGCTGTATATCAGTTATAGAGGTAACTTTAGGTTGAAAAAGAAAATAAAGGTTTTTGAAGAATAGAACACACCCCTAACCCCTCTCTAGAAGGGAATTCGTATCAGCAACGCTGATATTAATGCATTATGCAGGGAAGTTCCCCTCTGGAGAGGGGTTAGGGGTGTGTTTTATTGCAGAAATTAATCCATTACAGTGTTAAGCACAGCAGTAACAGAAACATTATGGATGCTTCGCCGACATATAAAATGTGATCTTTCCTCCATCCATTATATCCTTATGAGTGATAAATCTGCGGTTTAGCAGAGTTCCGTTCAACTCAATTTTCTGAATATACACATTCTTGTCAGTTTGATTTTTGGTCTCCACTTTGAACGTTTTTCCATTCTCTAAGTGTAAAACAGCTGATTTTACTGCCGGGCTTCCAATGGAGTATTCCGTAGATCCTGGAGCGACAGGGTAGAAGCCTAATGAGCTAAAAATATACCATGCACTCATTTGTCCGCAGTCATCGTTGCCTCCCAATCCATCAGGTGTCGGACGATACTGTTTCTTCAAAATCATCCTGATTTTATCCTGTGTTTTCCAGGGCTCATTGGTCCAATTGTATAAATAAGCTACATGATGAGCCGGCTCATTACCATGTACATAGTTACCAATAATCCCATCCCTGGTAATATCTTCAGTTTCAGCAAAGAATTCATCGGGCAAATGCATAGAAAACAACGAATCAAGATGCTTTACAAAGCGTGTTTTGCCTCCCATTAATTCAATCATTTTTGAAGGATTGTGTGGAACATAAAGACTATAGTTCCAGGCATTTCCCTCAATATATCCCTGTCCGTGTGTACTTAAGGCATCGAAACCGGGTTTCCAGGTGCCGTCACTTAGTTTCGAACGCATAAAGCCTGTTGACGCATCGTACACATTCAGGTAATTTTCTGATCGTTTAATAAATTCATCATAAATATCCTTTCTGTTTAGCTTTTGAGCCATCTGGGCAATGCACCAATCGTCATAGGCATATTCCAATGTTTTAGAAACAGAAGATGAATTTTTATCCTCCGGGATATAGCCTAACTGCATGTAATATTCCAGGCCATCATAATACCTGTTTCTTGCTGTTGTAATGCAAGCGTCCAGCGCTTTATTAACATCAAAATCAGCATTCCCTTTCATAACAGCATCTGCAATAACAGAAACGCTATGATAGCCGATCATACACCAATTCTCATTTGCATAATGCGACCACACTGGCAGCATTTTATGAACGCTTTGATCGTAATGAGCCAACATAGAGTTAATCATATCACTATTACGCTTTGGTTGGATGATGTTGAAAAACGGATGGAGTGCTCGATAAGTATCCCACAACGAGAATGTGGTATAATTGGTAAAGTTTTCAGCCAAGTGAACATTCTGGTCTAAACCTTTATACTTTCTATCGGCATCCATGTACGTAGTCGGACTTAAGAATGCATGGTACATTGCTGTATAGAAATTGATTTGTTCATCCATAGAGAGACTTTCAACATCAATTTTATTCAATTCCTTATTCCACAATACCTGACCATCTTCTTTAACTTTATCAAAATCCCAATGGGGGATTTCTGTTCTCAGGTTATGAAGGGCTCCCTCCGTACTAACCGGAGACAAGGCAAATTTTATTTTTATCTTTTCACCTTCTTCCGTTTTAAAATCAAAATAGGCTCGAAGTTGTTTTCCGGCCATCTCTGGAAAGTTCTTAGTTTGATCAAATTTCCTCCAAAAACCTTTGTAAACATTGTTAGAGAAATTCTGCTGACCGTATTGGACAAATGGCTTCGAGAAACTCATCGCAAAATAAACAGTACGGGTACGGGCCCAGCCGTTTGTTTGCCTGAATCCGGTTATCAATGTATCATTCTCAACCCGTACAAAAGTCCAAACGTTTTTATTGTCATAATTATAGATTCCAGCCATCAGATCTAAAATAATATGCGCTTGATCAGACTTAGGGAATGTATATTGATGAAATCCAACTCTGTTGCTCGCTGTAAGTTCTGCCAATATGTTATACTCATCAAGCTTTACTTTGTAGTAGGCAGGCTGTGCGAATTCATTTTGATGAGAAAAGGTAGAACGGTAGCCGCTTTCAGGATGGTCTGCAGTACCGGGATTTAATTGAAGAGGTCCAGTAGTCGGCATGATAAGAAAATCACCTAAATCAGCATGTCCGGTTCCACTAAAATGAGTATGACTAAAACCTGTAATAGTTTTATCGTCATATTGATAACCTGCACAATACTTATACACATCACCATTGTACTTGCCGTTTTTTTCATAGCTGATTGTGTCAGTCTCAGGACTTAACTGTACCATACCAAATGGAACTGTTGCTCCCGGATAGGTATGCCCCATTCGTTGAGTACCAATTAATGGGTTTACATACTTAATCAGATCCTTTTGCTGTGAAAAAGCAAAAACAGGTAATAATAGAATAGCAAGTAGTAATCTTCTCATGGATTTTCGTTGGTTGAACAGTTTTTATAGCTCTTATGTGCTTAATATCATTAGCCTGCTAAAGTAATAACAAACCTGAATTATAAAACTTTAAAAATGCCATAACCTACTCCATCCATTTCTATTTCGAAACCATCATTTTGTTTCTTAAAGGAACATTTTGAAGAAAATACTGGATGTAATTTCCGAACATTTCGAAGATCGAATTTTGCTTTAACTTTTGTAGCTGACGGATTAATAGCAATGACAAAGCGTTGATGGCCTGAAGTACGTAAGTAAACTACAGGGTAGGTTTTCTCATGAATATATAGCGCCTGCACTTTGCCATCATTACCAAGTGCCGGATTTGCCTTTCGCAGAGCAATGATGTTTTTTACGAAATTCAATAATGAAGCTTTATCGGCAAGTTCCTTTTCAACAGTAGGTCTGTTAGGATCGGGATCGATTGGTAAATAAAGTCTTGAGGACGAAGAAAAGCCTGCATGTGCAGTTGAATTCCATTGCATAGGGGTGCGGGTGCCGGCACGATTGTTTCCATCGGGTAACACGCTGCCTTCTACATCTGGTAAATCCTCAATAAATCGCATTCCGATTTCGTCACCATAATAAATAAATGGAATCCCCGGCCAGGTAAACAAAAATGCCATAACGGTTTTTAATTCTTCTGTAGAATTTCTGTTTCCGCAGTTAGGACGTTGAAAATCATGGTTAGCTGAAGGGATAACAATATAACCTTTGCCTTCGATAGCAGTTAACTGCTGGTTATAGTTTTGCCAGAACAGCTGAAAATCTCCTTTCCCATTTTTGTCGAAGAAGGCATCTGTTCCTTTAAAAGTGCCGTTTTCATTAAAAAATAGGGATGGATAGCCCGAAACTCCAAAATGCATCATAAAATCAATATGAAAGCCTGCACTAATAGAGTACTCCGGCTTGCTCCATTCAGCAATTAAGACTCCTTCAGGATAAGTTTTTTCGAACCAGCTTCTTACTTCAGTCCAAAGCTTTTTAGTTTCTACTAAGTTTTCATCGTCTTTAATCAATGAAAATGCCATGTCAACCCTGAAACCATCAACACCTTTATCCATCCAGTAAGCAATGATTTTTTTAAGTTCTTCACGTGTTGCTTTGGGACCTGGTGCATCAACAGGTTCTTGCCATGGTTTATCTCTATTCGGTTTAGCATAACCATAATTAAGTGCCGGTTGATAATCAAAGAAATTTTTCAGGTAGCTTCCATTGCGAGGGTAGTTATTCTTGATGAAAAAACTACCCGGAACTATCTCTTTTGATGGAGTCCAAATGTATCGGTGTGTATATTCATTTGAATCGGCAAGTGCTGAAGCCTTAAACCAAGGGTGCTGATCAGATGTATGTCCAGCAACTAAATCCAGGCAGATCTTAATCCCTTTTTTATGTGCAGCTGCTAAAAGTTCTTTTAAATCTTCATCGGTTCCATACCGTGGTGCAATCTTATAAAAGTTGCTAACGTCGTAACCAGCATCTCTGAATGGAGATTCAAAAATTGGATTCATCCAGATAGCTGTAATACCCAAATTTTGCAAATAATCTAACCTTTGTTCCACGCCCTTTAGGTCTCCAACACCATCACCATTTGTGTCTTTAAAACTTTGCGGGTATAACTGATAGAAAATAGCCTCCTTTAGCCATACAGGGGTTTTCCATTGGGCTTTTGAAGGTATAGTGGATACTGTTAACAGTATAAATAATATGAATCTAAGTGGTTTCATAACATGAGTAGTTGAAAGAATAAAGCCGCTAAAGTTGTAGTTCCTTAGCGGCTTTAAGTTTAATTTATTTTTCGTCCTTACTAAATGAATAAGGCTCGTCTTCAGGACGAATACCTTTAGTTAAATTCGGAGTTTCACTCATATCTATTGTAAAAGATCCACCCTTAAGCATTTCAAAATGGTTTAACCAATTCTTAGCATACGGTTTCCCGTTTAATAGCGCAGCTTTTACGTAGATATTTTTATCACTGTTTTTAGGCGCTTCAATAACAAAGGATTTCCCATTCTCCAATTTCAGCGTAATTTTTTTGAATAACGGAGCACCTAATACATATTGATCTGTACCCGGACAAACAGGGTAGAAGCCCATTGCTGAAAAAACATACCAGGCAGAAGTCTGGCCATTATCTTCATCGCCGCAGTAACCATCAGGAGTTGCTTTATAAAAATCATTCAACACTCTGCGAGTCCAATATTGTGTTTTCCAAGGCTGAGCAGCATAATTATACAAGTAAATCATGTGCTGAATCGGTTGATTACCATGAGCATACTGTCCCATGTTCATGATCTGCATCTCTCTGATCTCGTGGATTACACTTCCATAGTAACTTTCATCAAATACAGGAGGCATGGCAAATACAGAATCAAGCATTTTGGCAAACTGAGCTCTTCCTCCCATTAAAGTTGCTAAGCCGTTAATGTCATGGAAAACGCTCCATGAATAATGCCAACTGTTACCCTCAGTAAAAGCATCGCCCCATTTAAAAGGATTAAATGGCGATTGGAATGTTCCATCCTGATTTTTACCACGCATTAACTTTGTCTCACTGTCAAACAGGTTACGGTAGTTTTGTGAACGTTTGGAATACAAATCCTGTTCTGCTTTTGGACGATTTAATGCTTTTGCTAATTTATAAATGGTAAAATCATCATAAGCGTATTCAAGCGTACGGGCCGCATTTTCGTTGATCTTAACATCATAAGGAACATAGCCAAGTTTGTTATAATATTCAACTCCGGCGCGCCCAACTGCCGACATTGGTCCTTCATTATTGGCTCCATGTTGTAAGGCTTCATACAGGGTATTAATATCATAACCACGTAAGCCTTTTAAATAAGCATCAGCAACCACCGAGGCCGAATTGTTACCCACCATTACATTTCTGAATCCTGGGCTCGACCATTCCGGTAAAAAGCCTCCTTCTTTATAGGCATTTACCAAACCTTCCTGCATTTCCTTATTAATAGAAGGATACATAAGGTTTAAGAAAGGATATAAGGCCCTGAATGTATCCCAAAAACCGGTTCCTGCAAACATGTACCCCGGTAAAACTTTTCCGTTGTATGGACTATAGTGAACCGTTTTGTTATCAGCATCCAGTTCATAGTGTTTTTGCGGGAACTGTAACGTCCGATACATGCACGAATAGAAAGTACGTAACTGATCAACAGTACCACCTTCAACAGTAATACGGCTTAATTCTTTATTCCAGGAAGCCTTGGCTTTTTGTTTGGTTTGTTCAAAGCTGTCGGCACCAATTTCACGGTTAAGATTTAATGCTGCTTGTTCATAGCTAATAAAAGAAGAAGCTACTCGAAGATTAACCTTTTCGCCTTTTTGGGTTTTGAAGCCAATAACAGCGCCAACATGATCGGCTGTATATTCAAGTGTGTCTTTGGCTAATTGTTTATTATGCCAGGTTGAAGCTATACTAAATGGCTTATCTATATAAATGACAAAATAATTCCTGAAGTTAGTGGGTACGCCTCCGCTGTTACGCGTAGTGTATCCGATTATCTTTCTTTCCTTTGGTAGAATTTTAATGGAAGAACCTTTATCAAACGCGTCTATTACGATAAATGAACTATCCGTTTGAGGGAATGTAAAACGGAATTGTGCTGCTCGTGTTGTAGGAGTAATTTCCGTTGTTACATCAGCATCAGCCAAATAAACGCTGTAGTAGTAAGGTTTTGAAACTTCTGCTTTATGAGAAAACCAGCTAGCCCTTGCATTTTGATCAAATTTCAGACGCTTTGTTACCGGCATGATGGCAAATTGTCCGTAATCATTCATCCACGGAGACGGCTGGTGTGTCTGCTTAAACCCTCTGATCTTATCAGCAGTATATTGATAAGCCCAACCATCACCCATAACGTTGGTTTGCGGCATCCAAAAATTCATACCCCATGGAACCGCAATAGCCGGATAAGTGTTTCCATTAGATAAACTTACTTTCGAGTCCGTACCCATTAACGGGTTTATCCACTCAACAGGATCTGTTGACGGAGAGGGTAGAGTTTGCGCAAACGAAGTTGAACAAAACAAAACTGATGTAATCAATAAAGCTGCTTTTCTCATTTTCTGTTTAGTATTAACACTAAAAATGGCTCGAAAGAACCTCTTTCGGGCATGTTATGGATTAATGCTATCCGGAAGTTAATTATTAATATTCCGGATTTTAAGAGCAATACTTAGAAAATCAATAATAATAAAGCTAAACCGATTTTGCAATACTAATTAACTCGATTGAGTTAAATTTTTCATTTTTATACTGAGCCTCTCTTAACCAGTTTTACTGGCAACTGAACTACGGGGCTTTTTGATGCGGTAGAAGTGGATGTTTGATTGATCTGATCCATCAATAATTTGGTAGCCGTTTTAGCAATATCTTTCATAGGTTGCTGAATACAGGTAATGCCCGGTGGATACAGTCTGAACAAATCATGATCGTCAAAACAGATAACCGCAATATCTTCAGGGATTTTTTTCTTCAGTGTCATTAAACTTTCCAGTCCCATTATGCCCAAATAGTTGGTGGCAAAAAAGATGGCATCAAGCTCCGGTGTACGTTTAATCCAGCTTGTTATCTTATCGACTGCTTCATCTCTTTCAAATCCATATGGGAGTTTCAAGAGTAATTTCGCATCTCCGGAAAGTTTGTTGTTTTGTAAAGTATCCTTGTAGGATTGGGTACGTTGCTCCATTTGATCCAGTTCAATGTCGACAGTTACAAACCCAATATTTTTATGTCCTTTGCTAATCAATAATTCAATACCTTCTTTTACTCCCGAATAATTATCAACAGAAACGTAAGGTACATCGAAGCCGGGCAAATTACTATCCATAAAAACAACAGGCTTTTTACGGTTAATAAGATCTTGTATTGAATTTTCCATACCCAAAGCAGGAGTGATTAAATATCCATCTACTTGTCGCTGAGAAAGCATGTTGATGATGTCACAGCCTTTTTTTCCATCATTATCTGTACTACTATGCACAACTTTATAGCCGGTGCCATTCATTTCATCTTCGATTAGCTTAGCTAAAGTGCTGAAAAATGCGCCGGTAATCGTTTCTACAAGCACTCCAATCATTTTTGACCGGCCGGTTCTTAAGGATACTGCAATCTGGTTAGGCTGGTATCCGGCTTCCTGACTAACTGCAATTATTTTTGCTGTTAATTCTTCGCTGATACGCATTTCCTTAGCTTTGCCGTTTAAAACAAAGGATACGGTTGAAGGTGATGCGCCGGCTAGTCTGGCAATATCTTTAAGTGATAATTTCTTCATAAATAATGGCTAACTGCCCTAAAGATAAGATGGGTAGGGTGAAAAATAAGAATTATGAAAAATATTATAAAAAGTATTTTAGTATCCTTCTTTTTTGTTTGTTGATAATTAGGTAGTTATGTTAATTGTGAGAGGAAAATGAAAGTAATGAGAAAAAAAGTACACAAAATTTTGAATAAGATGCAACCATGGAGCGCTCATGATCATCTTATAAATGAACCAAATGAAACTGATGCATAAAATAGGGCTTGATGAACTTATCGCAGGCTGTCGATCGGGGAACCGAAAGGCACAGCAAGGCCTATATGATCATTTTGCATCAAAGATGTTAGGGGTTTGCATGAGATATACTAAGGACAGAGATGAGGCGGAAGATGTGTTGCAGGTGGGCTTTGTCCGAATGTTTGAAAAATTGCATTTGTTTAAAGGTGATGGATCGTTTGAAGGTTGGGTGAGAAGGATTATGGTAAATACGGCAATAGAGTTCTATCGTCGTAACTCAAGAATGTACCCTGTGGTAGATATTGAGGAAGCAGTAAATGAATCCAGCTATGATCTGCCGCTTTCAACACTAAATGCAAAAGATATTTTGAAGTTGGTACAACAACTTCCACCCGGATATAGAATGGTGTTTAACATGTATGCTATAGAAGGCTTTAGTCATAAAGAGATTGCTGAACAGATGGGAATCAGTGAAGGCACATCAAAATCACAGTTGGCAAGAGCCCGTACTCAATTAAAAGAATGGTTATTAAATATGGAGGGAGGCAATAATGTCGCAACTATCAGATAAAGATTTGGATAAACTCTTCAGTGACGCTTTCGAAGATTTCACTGTTGAACCATCAGCAAAGGTTTGGTTTGCTGTTGAAAATGATCTGGAACGTCAGCGCATTGCCGGTAGAAAACTCAAACTGGCTAAATGGTCGGTTGCTGCTTCTGTTGTATTATGCATGGCTTCTGTTGCTTTGTATTTGGGTCGTCAGCAAAAACTTGCAGGTGAGCAAATTGCCGTAGCTGTTGATAACGATCACGGCATGGAAAAAGACAAGGAAACCAGAAGTAGGGCAGTAGTGATTCAGTCGCCTAAAGCACAAGTAAGTAATGAATCTGTGCAAACAGTAGAACAGCCTAAAGAATCGAAAAAAGTTCCGGTGAAGAAAAAATCGGTTAAAGAAGTGAAACCAACAGTAACGTTGGAGGAGTCAGAAGACACACGTCTTGCAATGGTAGCTGAACCTGCAACGTTGGAATCAAAATCAAGAGCAAAAGTTCTTGCCTATGATCAATGCTCTCCGGAAGTACAACCTAAGCTGTTACATCAGGCATTGGTTAATACAAACGATCCGGCTAATAGCAAAGGAATACCAACAATTGGTGATGCGATAAATTATATCGCTGATAAAGTGGATAAAAGAGATAAAAAGTTTGTGGCGGTTGATAAAAATGCCCGTACATTCTCTCTTAACCTGGGGCTATTAAAATTAGAGCGTAAACGTCCAACTGATTCGGAGGAAGAACAGACCAGCAAATAAGCTTTAAACAGAACTGAAATGAATGGAGATGTCCTTGTTCTTTAACAAGGAGAAGGATGTCTTGTGCTATTACTAAACATATATAAACAGATGAAACCTATAATTACTGCAATTGCAATGATTGCTTTTCTGAGTGCCGCAATGGATACTGTTGCTGCTCAGGAAACAGCCCGGGATACGATAAAGCGTAAGGCCGATTCTACAATTATTAAGATGGGGCCGAAGGATAATATTACAGTTATTATTCGTTCTGGCGATGAAGAACAGTATGTTGAGAAGAAAAACCCTTTTCGTTTTACCTTCTTCGGAGGAATTGATTTTGGATTTACCAATTGGTTAGATAATGGAAGTTTTACTACTTCTGATCCTAATCTTGAACTAAGTACAGGAAAGTCGTCCAACTTTACATTAAACCTGGTATCAGGAAGTTTAAATATCTATAAGAAAAAATTCAAACTTAACGCGGCTTTAGGAATCGATTGGCAGAATTATCGTTTTAAATCTGACATTACTCCTGTAGCCAACCAACCTCAGTTTACCTATGTACCTTCTGATGTAGCATTAAGTAAGAATAAATTAATGTCTAAGTACCTGGTTATGCCTGTGGTATTGCATTTTCAACCTAAATCGGCAAATAGAAATAAAGGATTCTTTGTTGAGGGAGGGATGGATTTCGGTTACCTGCTAGGGGCACGTACCAAACAGATTAGTGATGAAAATGGAAAAGTAAAGGTAAGTGACGATTTTAACTTCAAACCTTTCAGATATGGTGTTATTGGTCGTATTGGATATGACTATGCATCGATCTATTGTAAGTATTATTTCAATGATGTGTTTGCTCCCAATCAGGGGCCTGAGTTGAATAATATTTCATTCGGTATCTCATTAACAGGTTTCTATTAAGATTAGCATTTCGCTCTCTATAAACTATTAAGGGTCATAAATAACATCTACCTATCTAAAACATGAAAACAATTATTGGAGCATTAGGAATATGCTTTTTATTATCGGGGTGTGCAACGTCTTCTATCAGCACTGTTTCAAATGATAAAGCGATCAGTCCGTATAACCAGATTTTAACCTTATATACTGATGCTGAGTTTGATTTTTATCAACTGGATTCAGTTACATATGAACAAAATTTTAGAAGAAAAATTAATAACCTAAGCGATTATGACTACCGTAAACAACTGGAAAAAACACTTCGTAGAAACCTTAACGGCAATCAAACACGAATTGTTAAGTCGACTGAGATATTCAAAGTTAATGAAGACATACCCTATGGTGAATTTAAGACTAAAATACAGAACGCAGAGGTAGATGCCATTCTCATTATTAATATGAAGAACTACTGGTATTCGAAAAGTGTAAAGACTGATATTTTTGGTCAACCATCAGTCTCGGAAGATCCTAACGCAGCGTTTTTAAGCTACTTGTATGATGTTAAATCAAACAAAACAGTGTGGATGGCAAAATCAGTTGTGAGCGGAATGTTGTATGCTGGTTATGAAACATTAAACAATACGATGGCGCGAAGAGTCGCCAGAAAATTATCGAAAGGAAAATATATAAGTGAACCCCAGTTATATGCACAGAACTGAGCACTATAAAGATTTTTTGTAACAATGGTTTGGTTTAATCGAAAGAAACCGGTGAATTAACGATATCTGACAATAATATATTTTGGATCCGGTTTCGAAAAAGTTGAAGCCCGTCGTGAGATGGGCTTCTCTTTTTTTATAATACTTTCAATTAGCATTGGCTAAAATCAAATTGCATGCTTATTTTTAATGCCTATGTTAATAATCAATAGCATTTCTAAGAAATATCCCGGTAACGAGCAGTTTTTTTTAAGCAATATAAACCTTCAAATCAATAAGGGTGAAATAGTTAGTTTAGTCGGTGCAAGTGGTAGTGGAAAAAGTACTTTACTTAAACTCATTTATGGTATTTTGGATGCAGATGAAGGAACAATTACCTTTAACGAAAAACCAATCTATGGTCCTTCTGTAAACTTACTGCCTGGTACAAAAGGAATGCACTTTGTGCAGCAGGATTATAATCTTAATCCTTATGCGAAGGTTTATGATAATATTGCTCCCGTACTTCCTAATACTGATCTGGATTATAAAAAGAAACGTATCCATGAAGTCTTAGAGCTACTTAATATCCTTGATCTAAAAGATAAGCAGGCTATTAACTTGAGCGGAGGACAGCAACAGCGCGTAGCTATTGCCAGAGCCTTGGCTTCTGGACCAGATTTACTGCTTTTGGATGAACCCTTTAGTAATCTGGATGTAATTCTTAAGAACCATTTGAAGCGTGATTTGGAAGCATTAGTAGAGAAAACTGGTATTTCAATTTTGATGGTTACTCATGATTCAACTGATGCCTTATCTTTATCTCATCGTATTGTAGTAATGCAAAACGGTAGTATTGTTCAGGAAGGCTCACCGAAACAAATTTATAATCAGCCACAATCTACCTACGTAGCTCGTTTATTTGGAGCTGTAAATATTGTTGATGCTTCGTCATTTGCTACCACATTTAACAGAGAAGTAAATACCTCAGATAAAGTGTTGATTCATCCTCATGAAATTACCCTATCATCCGTTTCCGGAACACCTGCAAAAGTGTTAAAAGCAGAATACAATGGTGGTTTTGAGTTATTAATAGTTGAAATTGAGGGATTGAACAGGAAATTACAGGTTAGTTATCCACATATCGGACGCTTCAAAAAAGAAGATCAGGTATTTGTCAGCATAATGTCTTATGCTGAGGTGAACGAATAGGGAAGTTATTAAGCTTTGATTTTCTTAATATATAATTCTTCTACCTTTTGTCGGGCCCAAGGTGTTTTTCTTAAAAATGTCAAACTTGATTTAATACTCGGATTGCTGATAAAACAGTTTATCCTGATCTGGTATCCTAATTCTTCCCATCCGAACCTATTAACAAGTTCTGTCAGGATCATTTCAAGTGTTTTTCCATGTAAGGGATTATTGGGCTGTATGCTACTCATAATTATTGCAAAAGTAATTAAAGGATAGAAGGCTTTATAGAATGCTTAAAACAAAATAGTCAATTTGGTTGTCATTAATGGATATATAGTAGATAAGCTATATGTTATTTTAATTTAAATAGAATGACTTTACGTTTAAGTGTTTTAGATCAATCTCCGATAAAAAAGGGTGGAACAGCCGAACAAGCCATAAGTGAAACTGTAGAATTAGCTAAACTAACTGACAAGTTAGGATATACCCGTTTTTGGGTATCAGAACATCATAACACCAGAAGTCTGGCAGGGTCAACACCAGAAGTATTGATAGCCCATCTGGCCGGACAAACACAACATATAAGAGTGGGCTCAGGTGGAATTATGCTTCCTAATCATAGTGCACTGAAAGTAGCAGAAAACTTCAGGATGTTGGAAACAATTTTCCCTGGCAGGATTGACTTGGGAATGGGGAGAGCTCCCGGAACCGATCGTATTACTGCATCTATTTTAAATCCTTCAAATAACTTTAGCGAACAAGACTTTATAGAGCAACTTTCAGATCTGCAGCATTATTTGCATGATACTGCTGAAGCAGGAACGTATTTGGCAAATATTCATGTTACACCCAACTCGCAGTCTTCACCCGAGCAATGGATATTAAGTTCGAGTGGACAAAGTGCTGTTTTTGCTGCTCATTTTGGATTAGGATTTTCATTTGCTCACTTTATTAATCCGATAGGGGGGCCGCAAGCAGTTGAATTATATAAACAACGTTTTAGTACCAATGGAAATAATGCTAAACCAGAAGCTAATGCAGCTTTTTTTGCATTCTGTTCTGAGGATGAAGAAAAAGTACGCCAACAAATTGAAGTCATGGATTACCGTTTTATCCAGCTGGAAACTAAGGGCAAATTTGATCCGGTATCTTATGATGATGTAAAAAATGCAGTTTATACACCTTTTGAACAGGAGCGAATTCAGTTTAATCGTCAGCGATTAATATGCGGCACACCCGATCAGTTAAAAATACGATTGGAGCAGTTGGCAAAAGATTATAAAGTGAATGAACTGATACTGGCTAATATCACGCTCGATTTTAAAGATCGTTTACGGTCTTATGAGCTGCTAGCAGAAGTTTTTGAATTGAAGCAGCATTAATTCATCAGATAAAAAAATCCCGTTCCGGTTAAACCGAGACGGGACTTTTTTATTATAATTAACAAGAAATGTTCTCTGTTATTTTTCTACAACACCATCAGCTAGTAAAACCACTTTATTTTTAAGTACTTCTACAACACCACCTTTAATGTTGAATAGCTCCTGAGTTTTATCTTTCAAGCGGATTTCTACCAAACCGTTTTCTAATGTAGAAATAATAGCAGCGTGATTTTCCCAAATCTGGAAAGAACCACCTTTGCCTGGAACGGTTACTGAAAGAATTTCACCGGAAAAAACTGTTTTATCAGGTGTTAAAATATCTAAAATCATAGTATTAAGATTTGAGATGTGAGACGTGAAATATGAAATTGAAGACAGTGGTCTCAAATCTCATATCCCATATCTCAAATCAAAATTATGCGTTTGCTTCAGCTAATAATTTTTTACCTTTTTCGATAGCATCTTCGATAGTACCTACAAGGTTGAATGCTGATTCCGGATATTCATCCACTTCACCATCCATAATCATGTTGAAGCCTTTGATTGTATCTTTGATATCAACCAATACACCTTTTAAGCCAGTAAATTGCTCAGCAACGTGGAATGGTTGTGATAAGAAACGTTGTACACGACGAGCACGAGATACAGTCAATTTATCTTCTTCAGATAACTCATCCATACCTAAGATCGCGATGATATCTTGTAACTCTTTGTAACGTTGTAAGATATTCTTAACTCGTTGAGCAGTTCCGTAGTGAGCATCTCCTAATACAGCAGGACTTAAGATACGTGAAGTAGAGTCAAGAGGGTCTACCGCAGGATAGATACCTAACTCAGAGATTTTACGACTCAATACCGTAGTAGCATCCAAGTGGGCGAAAGTAGTAGCAGGAGCAGGGTCAGTTAAGTCATCGGCAGGTACGTATACAGCCTGTACTGAAGTAATTGAACCACGTTTAGTTGAAGTGATACGCTCTTGCATTAAACCCATCTCTGTAGCAAGGGTTGGTTGGTAACCTACCGCTGAAGGCATACGACCTAAAAGCGCTGATACCTCAGAACCTGCCTGAGTGAAACGGAAAATGTTATCAATGAAGAAAAGGATATCACGGCCACCTGATTGCTCATCGCCGTCACGGAAATATTCAGCTACAGTTAAACCTGATAACGCAACACGAGCACGTGCACCAGGAGGCTCGTTCATCTGACCGAACACTAATGTAGCTTTTGATTCTTTAAGTTTATTTTTATCAACTTTAGAAAGGTCCCAACCTCCGGCTTCCATTGAATGTAAGAATTCTTCACCGTAGTTAATTACGCCTGATTCAATGAACTCACGTAATAAGTCATTACCTTCACGGGTACGCTCACCTACACCGGCAAATACAGATAAACCTGAGTAAGCTTTAGCGATGTTGTTTACCAATTCCATGATCAATACGGTTTTACCTACACCGGCACCACCGAATAAACCAATTTTACCACCTTTTGGATAAGGCTCCAATAAGTCGATAACTTTGATACCAGTAAATAATACTTCAGTATCAACACTTAATTGATCGAACTTAGGGGGTTTGTTATGAATTTCGTAGCCATTAGCATTAGAAACTTGATCAATACCATCGATCGCTTCACCAACAACATTGAACAAACGTCCTTTAATAGCATCTCCAACAGGCATTTTAATAGCAGAACCAGTGTCAACTGCATCCATACCACGAACTAAACCGTCGGTTGAGTCCATCGCAACAGTACGCACACGGTCTTCTCCTAAATGTTGTTGAACTTCTAAAATAATTTTTTGTCCGTTGTCTTTTGTTACAACCAATGCATCGTAAATCTTAGGCAAAGTAGCATCATTAGCGAAGCTAACGTCTACTACAGGTCCGATGATTTGAGCAATTTTCCCAATATTTGGCATAATTTTGAACTTTTTTCTTTGTTATTAAGCGTTTTAAGGCTGAATTATAAGTGTCGCAAAGATAATTTATTTAAAAGAAAATCAAACCCATTTTTACATCATTTTTTAACATTCTTTTTGCACCTCTTTTTCAGTTGAAATATTGTAGAATAGCGAATTAGTTAAAACTACTAAGTCAAACAGTTAATACACTTTAGTAAAATAGATTAAAGTGTATCTTTGAGGCAGTTTACCTTAATTTTTTTATAAAGACGGATCAAAAAGTATAGTAAATATTTCTGCAATGGGATTCACCTATCACCTTACCAATAAAAAAGATAATCAGGCAACACAGGTTTCATTTTTAGAATATATAAGCACAGTGACAAAAAAAGTATTAATTACCGGCAGCAACGGTTTATTAGGTCAAAAGCTATTAGATAAATTACGCAACAATTCAACTTATACAGTTATTGCAACTGCAAAGGGCGTTGATCGATATCTTGAAGAAGGTTATAGCTATGAGAGTTTAGATGTGACTAATCATGCGGAAGTAATTGCAATTATGCAAAAGCATAAACCCGATCATGTTATTCATACCGCAGCAATGACAAATGTTGATGCTTGTGAATCGGATAAAGAACTTTGCAAAAAACTAAATGTTGATGCTGTTCAATATTTTATTGAGGCGTGCAAGCAAACTGGAGCACATTTTATTCATTTATCTACCGATTTCATTTTTGATGGAGCTGATGGTCCATATGATGAAAACGCAGTGGCTAATCCATTGAGTTATTACGGACAAACAAAATTGGAATCAGAACTGCTCTTAATTAATAGCGATATTGCTTATGCAATTCTGCGTACAATTATAGTCTACGGTGTGGTAAAAGATATGAGCCGTAGTAATATAATTCTATGGGCTAAAGGTGCTTTGGAAAAAGGACAAAAGATTAATGTAGTGAATGATCAATATAGAAATCCAACGTTAGCCGAAGATTTAGCCGATATATGCGTGTTAGCAATGGAAAAGCGTGCACAAGGTATTTATAATGCATCCGGAAAGGATTTTATGAGTATTCTTGAAATTGTTGAGCGCGTCGCTGATTTTTGGAACCTCGACAAATCATTAATCACTCCAATTTCTGCTGAAACCTTAAATCAATCTGCAAAAAGACCTGTTAAAACAGAGTTTATTTTAGATAAATCTGTTAAGGAATTAGGATATAATCCCCATTCTTTTGAGGAAGGCCTGAAGATTGTAAATAATCAATTGAACCATAATTAATTTTATTACTTTCGGGTTATTTTATTAAAGTTTAGATTTCAGTATCCAGACTTCTTTTTACAATTAATTATTCATCTATGGAACCAATTACCATTGTATTGTTTGTAGTTGGTGCAGTAATTGCACTTTTTGTATTCCTTTATTTATTCCCAGTTAACTTATGGTTTACAGCCTGGTTATCTGGAGCTCCTGTAAGTTTGATCAATTTAGTATTGATGCGATTGCGTAAAGTACCGCCTGCGTTGGTGGTTAATGCGATGATTACATCAACTAAAGCCGGATTAAAAATTACCAGTAATGATATTGAAACTCACTTTCTGGCTGGCGGACATGTAAATAATGTAATTAAAGCATTAATATCAGCCGATAAAGCAAACATTCCGTTAGATTTTAAATTGGCTACAGCCATTGACTTAGCTGGTCGTGATGTATTTGATGCGGTTCAATTATCAGTAAACCCTCGTGTAATTAATACTCCTCCGGTAGCAGCCGTGGCTAAAGATGGTATTCAATTGGTGGCCAAAGCGCGTGTTACTGTTCGTGCCAATATTAATCAATTGGTAGGAGGGGCCGGTGAAGAAACAATTTTGGCTCGTGTAGGAGAAGGTATCGTAACAACAATTGGTTCTGCTGTTAATCATAAAGAAGTATTGGAAAATCCTGATCGTATCTCTAAAGTAGTTTTAGGAAAAGGTCTGGACTCTGGAACTGCTTTTGAAATCCTTTCTATTGATATTGCTGATATTGATATCGGAGAAAATATTGGTGCAAAACTTCAAGCAGATCAGGCAGAAGCAGATTTAAAGGTAGCTAATGCACGTGCAGAAGAGCGCAGAGCGATGGCTGTTGCGTTAGAGCAAGAGATGCGTGCTAAAGCACAAGATGCTCGTGCAAAAGTTATTGAAGCAGAAGCAGAGATTCCTAAAGCCATGGCAGATGCATTTAAATCTGGTAATATGGGAATTATGGATTACTACCG
>RCUT01000333.1_pt1 | contig 25401 bp, 24 predicted proteins | sample 2166171 | NCBI WGS metagenome assembly RCUT01 (sample SAMN09932757, study PRJNA488358) | compost metagenome | isolation source: compost soil in 4-hydroxybenzoic | place: Germany: Experimental Botanical Garden
CGTTGACATCGTAGGGGTCACAGGTTCAATCCCTGTCACGCCCACCATCCGAATTCTTGAGTATCAGGGCCTTGCGAAAGATCGCAGGGCCTTTTTACATTTTGGCCTTGCGATTTGGCGATCTGCCGAAACCGCTTTCCGCAACGCTCAATCCAGTGCCTGCGGTCCAAAAGCTGGTTACGGGCAATAATAAATTACAAATTCCCTATTGCAGGTCACTCACGCCGAAGCCTAGATTTTCCAGGGGGAGAAATGAGAGAGCAATGTCGACCCTTGGTAACCTCATATCCCTTGTTGTCCTTGCAATGGGCATTTTCGCCTCTTATCGATGAATGTCTGATAACGTCAGCAGGGAAAACAGGAAATCGGAGCCGAGATAGTGAGTTCGATCCCAACAGATACCGCAATATCCGAGATAAGAAACCGGGTGATAAAAATCATCAGCGAGCAGCTCGGAATAGCGGATGACAAAATAGTCGATACAGCAAATTTTTCCGAAGATTTGAACGCCGATTCACTTGAGGTCGTTCAGATCGTCATGGAGATCGAAGAGGAATTTGGCATCGAAATTCCCGATGCTGCCGCAGACAGCCTCTCCACTGTCGGTGATGCCATTCGCTTCATTCAGCTGGCAACAACTTAACCCGATCCGGAAAGGCGCGTTCGACATGGCGGTAATCCATTCCTTCATGTACGTCCTTCCCGCCCTTGTCGGCGCTTACGCCCTCTACAAATTCATCCTCTATCTGATCGGTGCCGATTAGGCGCCGTTCGCCGCTTCCGTGCCTCTTGCCCGTGTTTGCGTTCAGGCTCTCTGCCGGCCTTCATTCGCGTCCCCCTGTATGAGATTGAAATAAATTTCACGTAGTAAAATAAAATTCAAACAGCATTGACGGTCGCTCTGTTTCCGGCTATCTCATTCCTCATGCAATAAATTACAAAGTCTAAAATTTATTGCGGACTAAGTCATTGTCCTTGGGAGGGGAATATGTTGGCTTTTCTGAAATCGACCGCTGCCGCGGGTGTTTTAGCCGTGGCGATTTCCGCTGGTGCCGGTTCTCAGGCCGTCGCTGCGGGCAAATTCGCCTGCGAGCCGGGCGAGACCTATGTGATGAACGTCATGGTTTCCAGCCACCCCTATTGGGTGCCGGTCTTTGAGGGCTTCAAGCAGGCAGCAAAGGCGCTCGGCTGCGAGGCCGTTTTTACCGGTACGCCGGAATATGACATCACCAAGCAGATCGCGTCCTTCGAGCAGGAACTCGTGAAGAAGCCGAAAGGCATCCTGCTGCACCCGATGCAGGCCGATCCATTTATCGAACCCATCAACAAGGCGATTGGCTCCGGCGTTTCGGTGACGACTTTTGCGGCGGATTCTCCGAAGTCGAAGCGCACCGCCTACATCACCTCTGATAATGTCGCCGAGGCGAAATTCGCGGCTGACGAAATCGTCAAGAAGCTTGGTGAAAAAGGCGAATATGCCGTTCTGGAAAATCCGGGACAGAGCAATCACGATCTGCGCGTCACCGCCCTCATCGACTATATGGGGCGCACCTATCCGGGAATGAAGCTGGTCGGCCGCCAGGCGACCAACCAGGATGCGAATGTCGCCTATCAGGCAGTTGGCGCCCTGCTGCAGGCCAATCCAAATCTCGGCGCATTATGGATACCCGAGGCCGGTTCGGCTGAAGGCGCGACCACCGCTGTTCTCGAGGCAAAAAAGAAGGTCCTGATCCTGCATGCGGATATCACGCCTGCAACGCTGGAACATATCAAGCAGGGCAATATCTACATGTCCATCAATCCCAATCAGGGCGTTCAGGGTTTCATGGGTTTCATGAATACCTTTCTCGGCGCCCATTCGGACCTGATCGACCCGTTCAACGACTACAAGGTTTCCGGCTTCAACCCGATGCAGGTTCCTTCGATGGACAATGGTTTCGCCGTCATCACCAAGGCGAACGCCGCTTCCTTCGATCTCAACGACTATATGAAGGGGCGCTGACGCGTCGCTCTGGACCCGGCGAGGTTTGCGCCTCGCCGGCCATATGGGGAAGCAGGTTCGGGAGGGCGTTATGGGTGAGGTCATCCTCAGCATGACGAATATTCACAAGGCGTTCGGCCCCGTGCGGGCGCTGCGCAATGCGGCATTTGAGCTGCGGCGCGGCGAAATCCACGCGCTGGCGGGTGAAAACGGCGCCGGCAAGTCGACGCTGATGCATATCATCGACGGCATTTTGCAGCCGGATGGCGGGGAAATCCTGCTGGATGGCAAACCGGTCAAGATATCCTCGCCCAATGCGGCGAACCGGCTTGGCATCGGCTTCGTGCATCAGGAGATCGCGCTCTGCCCGGAGATTTCGGTCGCCGAAAACATGTTCATGTCGCAGACCGGCCAAAGCCGTTCCTGGTTCATGAACTATCGCGACCTCGAAAGGCAGGCGGCAATCGTGCTGCGGGAAATCGGCGATATCGATCCCACCCGCCGCGCCGGCGACCTTTCGATTTCGCAACAGCAGATCGTTGAGATCGCCAAGGCGCTGACGCTGGATTGCCGCATCCTGATCCTTGACGAGCCGACGGCGGCTTTGACCGAGACCGAAGCCCAGACGCTTTTCAGGATCATGCACCGGCTGGCGGAACGGGGCATTGCCATCATCTATATCTCGCATCGCATGGCGGAGATTTTCGACCATTGCGACCGCATCACCGTCATGCGCGACGGCTGCCATATCAGGACGGAGAATATTGCCGACATTTCCCCCGAGGAGGTCGTCAACAGCATGGTCGGACGGGTGCTCGACAAGCTCTACCCGCCAAAGCTTTCGGACGACGAGAAATCCGATGACATCATTCTTTCGGTTCGGGGCTTGAATGAAGGAAAGCGCGTTTTCGATGTCAATTTCGATCTGCGTCGGGGCGAAATCCTGGGGTTGGCAGGGCTGATCGGTGCGGGAAGAAGCGAGATCGCCCGGGCGGTCTGCCGGTTGGAGGGAAAACCGAGAGGCGAGGTTACGCTGCGTGGCCGGCCGCTGAGGCTGAAAGACTACCGTGACAGCATCCGCGAGGGGCTGGTCTATCTGTCCGAGGACCGCAAGGGGGACGGGCTGTTCCTCAATATGTCCATCGCCTCGAATGTCTCCGCGCTCGATATCGGCAGGGTATCGAACGGCATGGGCTTCATCGAACGGCGCAAGGAGATGAAGCGGGCCGATGAGCTGGGACGTCGGCTGAAATTGCGGGCGAACAGTGTTGGCGATGCGGTGTCGACCTTGAGCGGCGGCAACCAGCAGAAGGTAGCGCTGGCGAAGATGCTGTCGGTAGAGCCGGAGGTCATCTTTCTGGATGAGCCGACACGCGGGGTGGATGTGGGCGCGAAGGCGGAAATCCACCGCCAGATCCGGGAACTGGCGCGTGAGGGGGTCGGCGTGGTCGTCATTTCCTCGGAACTGCCGGAACTTATCGGCGTCAGCGATCGCGTGCTGGTGGTGCGCGAGGGACGGATCACGGGTGAGGTCGAGGGCGAAGACATGACGGAGGAAAAGATCATGCAGCTTGCATCGATCAATATTGTGCATAGCCCGGAAAGGGCCTGAGGGAGCGGGAAAATGGCAACATCGGAAACACCTTCAAGCCTTGCCGAAACGGCGGTTCGCCGCACCGCCTGGTGGGAGCCGGCGCTCAAGGCGCGGGAAACCGGGCTGATCGTCATCATCCTTGCGCTTTTTGCAGTGATGTCCTTCATATCTCCCTATTTCCTGACCGTGGACAATCTGCGGGCCATGGCCATGGTCTTCGCCATTGAAAGCATTGTCGTGGTTGGCATGACGATCCTCTTGATCTCGGGCGGCATCGATCTTTCGGTCGGCTCCGTCACCGCACTGGCGATGGTGGCGGCCGGCTGGCTTTTCCTTAATGGCGTCGATCCCTGGGTGGCGGCGGGGCTGGCGATCTGCCTGACGACATTGGTCGGCATGGCCATGGGATTTCTGACCACGGTCATCGGCCTGCATCATTTCATCGTGTCGCTGGGCGTCATGGTGATTGCGCGCGGTGTTTGCCTGCTGGCAACCGGCGGGCGGCCACTGGGGCTCTATTCCCTGCCGCCCGAATTCAAGTTCATCGGCCAGGGTGTGATTGGCGGCATTCCGCTGGTGCTGATCATATTTGCGGTGGTGGTCGTCTCTTTCGATCTGCTGCTGCGGCGCACGACCGCCTTCCGCAAGGTGTTCTATACCGGCAGCAATCCCAAGGCCGCAGCCTATTCCGGCATCCGCGTCGGCCGGGTCGTGTTTGCCACCACCACGCTTTGTTCGATGCTGTGCGGTGTTGCAGGCGTTATCTATATGGCCCGCTTCGGTTCTGCCCAGCCGAGCTTCGGCGTCGGCATGGAACTCAACGTTATTGCGGCGGCGGTTATCGGCGGCGCGAGCCTTTCGGGCGGCTCGGGCACCATTCTCGGTGCAATCCTTGGGGCGATCCTTCTCTCGGTCGTTTCCAGTTCGCTTGCCTTGCTCAATGTGTCTGTCTACTGGCAGGACATCATCAGGGGAAGCATATTGCTGACTGCGGTTCTGTTCGACCACTATCTGGTCAGGCGTCGCCGCTGAGCGCCCATTGAACGCCCATGGGTAACTGGAGAAAGACGATCATGCTGGATATCAAGGACGATTTCGATCAACAGAGACAGATGTATTCCGTCCTGGTGCTGCATTTCATCGAGGGGGTGAAGCAGTCGGAGATCGCCGAGCGGCTCAATCTTTCCCATACCAAGGTGAACCGCATGATTGCGGCCGGCCGCAAGGCGGGCATGGTGAAGATCACCATTGCCAGCCCCTATCAGCGGTTGGTGGATCTCGAAAGCGAGATCACCCGTCGTTTCGGCCTCAGGCAGTCTGTGGTCACACCGACGGTATCCGATAATCCGGAAACCGCCTTGCAGATGGTGGGTCGGGTGGCCGCCAACCATTTGCTGGAGACGATCCGTGACGGTGACGTGATCGCGATTACGGGCGGCAAGGCGGTGAGCGCGGTTGTCGACAATCTGCAGGCGGAGCGTCGTTTCGATGTGCGGGTGGTGCCTTTGACGGGCGGCGTGCAGGGCAAGCACTATACGGATGTCAATCATCTCGCCACGCAGCTGGCGGAGAAACTCGGCGGCAGCGCCTCGCTCGTGCATGCGCCGCTGTTTGCCGAGGATGAGGAACAGCGCGATTTGCTGATGAACGTCGCATCGATCCGCGAGGTCTTCGATCTGGCGCGGCAGGCGCAGGTGGCGCTGGTCGGCATCGGTTCGGTGGAGGCGCCGGGCTCCGGCTACTACGATCTTCTGCCGGATGCGGCCCGTGGCGGGCAGGCGCTGGTGGATGCGGGCATTGCCGGGGAATTTCTTGCCCACCTCACCATGGCGGACGGGCAGCTGGCGCGGATCGATCTCAACTCGCGCGTGGTGGCGCTGGACCCGGGGCAGCTTGCCCGGTGTCCGAATATCATCGGCGTGGCGGCAGGCGCCATCAAGGCCGGCCCGGTGGCTGCCACGCTTGCCGGCCGTTATCTGACCTCGCTCGTCGTGGACGAGGCAATAGCCGGCTATTTACTGGATCATGAAGGAGGGGAAACCTCGTGACAGACAATGCAATATTGACCCGGACGATCGGCGGCAGCGCCATCAGCGCATCCGCCGTGGGGCTTGGCACCTGGGCCATCGGTGGCTGGATGTGGGGTGGCACCGACGAGCGGCAATCCATCGCCGCCATCCAGGCCTCCATCGATGCGGGCATTTCCCTGATCGATACCGCCCCGGCCTATGGCATGGGGCTTGCGGAAACCATTGTCGGCAAGGCGATTGCGGGCCGGCGTGACAGGGTGGTGCTGGTCACCAAATGCGGGCTGGTCTGGCATGTGAACGAGGGTGCCTATTTCTTCCATCAGGATGGCAAGCCCGTTCACCGTTATCTTGGCGCCGCTTCGATCCGGCATGAGGTCGAAGAGAGCCTGAAGCGGCTCGGAACCGACTATATCGACCACTATGTCACCCATTGGCAGGACGCAACGACGCCGGTTGCCGAGACGGTCGAGGCCTTGGTGCGGCTGAAGGAGGAGGGGAAGATACGCTCGATCGGGGCAAGCAATGTCTCACCGGGCGATCTCGAAGCCTATATCGCCACCGGCGCGCTCGATGCCGTTCAGGAAGAATATTCCATGGTGAAACGCGATATCGAGACGACGCTTCTGCCGCTTTGCCGAAAAAACGCCGTTTCCGTGCTGAGCTATTCGTCGCTGGCGCTCGGTCTCCTGTCGGGCAAGGTCAGGCCTGAGCGGGTCTTTGCCGAAGACGACCAGCGCCACGGCAATCCGCGTTTCAGCCAGGCGAACCGTCAGAAGATCGCACGGTTGATGGGGGTGCTGGAGCCGGTGGCGGCCGCCCATGGGGCGTCTATCGCGCAGGTGGTGATTGCCTGGACGATCACCCAGCCGGGCATAACATTCTCGCTATGCGGCGCGCGCGATCCGGCTCAGGCGGTGGAAAATGCCGCTGCGGCCCGCCTGCGCCTCACGCAGAGCGAGCTGGCGCTCATTAGCGCCGGCATCGCCGAGTACCTTGTGGGGCTCGACAGCTGAAATACATAGCTGAGGCGGGATTTCTGGCGAAGAGCAGATAAGTTTCGCTCCCCGTCTCTGACGTCGCTTTAAAATTTCAACATCATTGGGACGCTGGTCAATAGCCGGCGAACGGTATTCCTATGCCCGGTTTTCGCGAGGACGCTCTCTGCCGTATCCGTCAAGACGGTGATTTCGACGCCGTCGTCATCGGTGGCGGCATCAACGGCATCGCCGCCTATCGTGATCTTGCCCTGCAGGGGCTGCGGGTATTGCTGGTCGAGCGTAACGATTTCTCTTCCGGATGCAGTGCCGCACCTTCGCGCATGATCCATGGCGGACTGCGTTATCTCGAAAATGGCGAATTCGGTCTTGTGGCGGAATCGCTGCGGGAACGTGATGCGCTGCTGACACTTGCGCCGCATATGGTGCATCCGCTGCCAACGACGATCCCGATTTTCTCGGTGTTCAGCGGGTTGTTCAACGCGGCGGCCACATTTTTCGGCTCTGGCGGAAAACCCGCAAGCCGGGGCGCGCTGGCCATCAAGGCGGGCCTCACGCTTTATGATTTTGTTACCCGGAAGAACCGCATCCTGCCACGGCATGAGTTTCGCAGTGCGGGCAAGACGCTGCAGCGCTGGCCGGGCCTGACGCCGGCGATCCGGTATTCGGCCACCTATTACGATGCGTGGATAAGCCAGCCCGAACGGCTTGCGCTGGAACTCCTCGTCGATACCGCAGCCGATGCGCCGCAGAACATTGCACTCAACTATGCGGAGCTTATCCGCACCGGGGATGAATATTGTCTCCGGATGGAGGAAACGGAAGAATTGCTGCCCGTCAGACCACGGATCATCGTCAATGCCACGGGCGCCTGGATCGACGAAACGATCGGCGCGCTTACCGCCGTTCCGGCTGCGAAAAAGGAAAAACCGACCGTTTCCGGCACCAAGGGGTCGCATCTCATCATCGCCAGTGACGCGCTTCTCAAGGCCCTGAACGGCCATATGATTTTCTTTGAAAATGCGGACAATCGCGTTTGCATCCTCTTTCCCTATCTCGGCCGGGTTCTCGCGGGTTCGACCGACATCAAGGTGGATCGTCCCGAGCGGGTGCGGTGCGAGCCGGAGGAGCGGGACTATATTCTGGACGCCATCCGTCAGGTCTTCCCCGATATCGCCATCGACCATTCGGACATTGTCTTCAGTTTCAGCGGCATACGTCCGCTGCCGCGCAGCGATGCCGCCTTTACCGGAAAAATTTCCCGCAGCCATTTCATCCACCGTGTTGCGGGTGATCCGCCGCAGCTTTGCATGATCGGCGGCAAATGGACGACCTTCCGGGCTTTTGGCGAGCAGGTGAGCGACGAGGTTCTGGCGTTTCTCGGGCGCAAGCGATTGACCGGGACGATGAACCGCCCGGTCGGTGGTGGCAGGAATTTCCCCGCCGGTACCGGGCGTCTGTCCAACCTGTTGTCGGAACAGTTTTCGATCGGTCGGCAGCGGGCGGAGCATCTGGCTTTGGCCTACGGCTCCCGCGCCTTCGAATTGCTGGGTTTTTGCCGGGGTCGCCCGGACGACGTGCCGCTTTCAGACAAGTCACCGATCACGGCTGCGGAGGTGATCTGGCTGATCCGCTGCGAACATGTCCGGCACCTGACTGATCTGATCCTGAGGCGCACGACGCTCGCCATCACCGGCGTTGTCAACGCCGATCTGATTGACGCCATCCTCGGCGTTGCGGCGCGCGAGCTTGGCTGGCCGGCCACCCTGGCGGCGGCGGAACGGCAGCGGCTTATCCATGAGCTGGAGACCTTTTACGGGGTCACGCCGGCGATGCTTCAACACAGATGCAAGGAGAATGCATGATGATGCGGATTTCAAAAAAGGCGCGCATGAACCGGCTGTTCCGCAATGGCGGATGCCTTGATGTGGCAATCGATCACGGGGTTTGCAACGAGCCGAGCTTCCTCATCGGGCTTGAGGATATGCCGCAGACCGTCGAAAAGCTGGTGGAGGCTGGTCCCGATGCCATCCAGATGGTCTACGGGCAGGCGGATCTGCTGCAGCAGAGGCCGGAGCGGGACAAGCCGGCCCTCGTCATGCGCATCGATATGGGCAATCCCTATAACTCCACGCGTCACAGAACCATGTGGTCGCAGCTTCAGAATTATCACGACCCGATCATCGGTGCGCTCGAGATGGATGCGGCCTGCGTTGTCGTGAACCTGTTCATGCTGCCGGATGAGCCGGAACTGTTCCGTCAATGTGTCGAAAACATCAGCCGGGTGCGGGCCGATTGCCATCGTTTCGGCATGCCGCTGATGATCGAGCCGCTGGTGATGCTGCCCAACGACGTACGCGGCGGGTATCAGGTGGATGGTGATGCGGAAAAGATCGTCACGCTGGTGCGGCTTGCCTCGGAAATGGGAGCCGATATCATCAAGGCCGATCCCACCAGCAACCCGCAGGATTTCCACCGGGTGATCGAGGCGGCGCGCTGCCCGGTGCTGGTGCGGGGCGGGGGGCGTGAGGATTTGCGGAATGTGCTGGCAAAATCGGCGGCGTTGATGGCCGAGGGCGCGAACGGATTGGTTTATGGCCGCAATATCTATCAGCATGATAATCCCAAGGCCGTTGTCGCGGCCTTGATGGCTATCATCCATCAGGGTGCGAGCGGCGAAGAAGCATGGGACATCTACAATCGTGGCTGAGAAAAATTACATATTGGGCCTGGATGTCGGCAACACGGTCATCAAGGCCGTCCTGTTCGATACGGAGGGCCGGCAGGTCGCCCAGCATGCCATCGACGGCCATTCGACGTTTCCGCAGCCCGGTTATGTCGAGCGCGATCTTGAGGAGCTGTGGAAGAACGGTTGCGAAGCGATCCGTCAGCTCCTGGTGAAATCGTCGGTCGATCCCCGCAATATTGTGGCGGTGGGCTGCGCCGGCCACGGCAATGGTCTTTACCTGCTCGACAAACGGCAGCAGCCTCTGATCGGCATCCAGTCGCTCGACAGCCGCGCCGCCGATATGGCGGCCGAGCTTGACCGGCAAAGCGGCGCGCTCTTACAGGCGCGCTGCCTGCAGCGGCCATGGCCAGCGCAGACGCCAAGTCTTCTGGCATGGGTGAAACGACATGCCCCCGACCTCTATGCGCAGATCGGTACGGTCCTGTTCTGCAAGGACTTTGTCAATTTCCGCCTGACGGACTGCCTTGCCAATGACATTTCCGACCTCAGCGGCGCGGGGCTGCTTGCCTTGCCGCAAGCACGGCTCGACCGCGAACTTCTCTCACTTTATGGCCTTGAGGATGCGTTCCCGTTCTTTCCCCGTCGTGTGGAATCGGCGGACATTGTTGGCCGTGTGACGCGCGAGGCTTCGGGTCTGACAGGGCTCTGGGAAGGCACGCCTGTCATTGGCGGTTTCTTCGATGTGGTTTCCAGTGCCATGGGCTCTGGTGTCATCAATGCGGGGGAAGCCTCCATCATCGCCGGCACATGGAGCATCAATCAGGTTTTTGCCGATAAACCGGTCATCAGTCCGGATGTCTTCATGGTCACGACATTCGGCCTCGACCGCTATGTCAATATCGAATCCAGCGCCACCTCCGCCGCCAATCTGGAATGGTACGTTCACCGTGTTCGCGCCGACCATGGCGACCATGCCTTCGAGCGATGCAACGAGCTGGTCGGCTCCGTCACGCCGCGCGCTGACGATCCGTTCTTTCACCCGTTCATTTTCGGCTCGCGGTTGGGAGCGGAATTCCGCGGCGGGTTTTACGGCCTAGCCGGCTGGCACGGCGAAGGCCATATGTTGAGAGCGCTGTTCGAGGGCGTCTGCTTCGAACACCGCCGCCATATCGGCGTGTTGCGCGAGGCCGGTTTGCCGGTCGAAAGCGCCGTCATGTCCGGTGGCGGTTCCCGCAGCCAGCATTGGCCGCAGATCATGGCGGATGTTCTGGAAATTCCCCTGCGTGTTGCCGAAGCGCGCGAGACGGGCGCGCTTGGTGCGGCAATCGGTGCCGCCGTGGCCGTGGGGCTTTATCCAGATTATGAGGCGGCGGTTGCGGCGATGACGCGTGTGGCGAGCGCTTACCGGCCGGATGCGCGGCAAGTCCCGCATTATCAGCGCCGCTACGGTCTCTACACGCAGTTGACCGACCAGCTGCGTGGTTTTTGGAGCGCCTTGCGTCTGCAGCAATAGGCATGTTGGACTGGCGGCACGCCTGCTGCGGTCTCGGTCATTGCGGGGCGGATTTGTCGGGAAGACACGCCGTTTAAACCGGCAAAGGGCGAAGAGCCATCTTCAGTTTCACTTCAGTTACGCCTCATCCAGCACTTATAAATAACTGCTAAATAGCGAAGCGAGGCGCGCCGGCCATGTCCGGCAAGCGCTCCTCGCCGTCCTCTACTTCATGGGGTTTACGGTAAGCTGCATCAGATGTTGATTGGAGGAAAGCTGTATGTCTCCTCTGCTTTGGACAATGGGATTATCGTTTAAAAAGGTGATCCGGACAGTCTTTGGCATCGTGCTGGTTCTGGCCGGTGTCGCTTCCTTGAATCCGGCAGAAGCCCGAAGTTCCCTGGAAAAGAGAATAGCGTTTGTTGTGGGCAATGCCGCCTACAAGACGGGCGCCTTGCCGACACCGGCCAATGATGCCGGCTTGATTGCACAAACCTTGCAGGCAGCCGGTTTTGATGTGATCGGTGCGCGCGACCTCGACCAGAACGGATTGCGTGACGCGATGCGGGACTTTCTGACGAAAGCGAATGCATCGGGACCCGATACCGTCGTTTTTGTCTATCTGGCCGGCTATGGGGTGCAATATCAGGGCGATAATTATTTCGTACCGGTCGATGCGCAGATCAAGCAAGCCACGGATGTGCCCGTCGAAGCCCTGCGGATAACCGATTTCACGAGATCGCTGGCCAGTCTTGACAATCGCGGCAGCATCGTTGTGCTCGATGCGGCAAGAGCCAATCCATTTGTGCAGTCCAGTCAGCCGCTGGCCGGTGGTCTGGCGCTTGTCGATCCGGACGCCAATCAGTTGATTGCCTTTAATGCCGCGCCGGGCACGGTCGCTACGCAGGAGGCTGGCCCTTACGGTTCCTACGCCCATGCCCTGGCGGAAATGATCCGCACGGGTGGGCTCCCGCTCGGCGATGTCTTCGACCGGACACGGCTGCGCGTCAGCGATCTGACCAGAGGCAGTCAGATTTCCTGGAATGCCTCCAAATTCAAGGATGCATTCACGTTTTTCGATCTTGGTCCCAATCCACCCACCGCTCAGGTTGCCGGGGATGATGCGGCCGTCCGGACGAAGCCGATCGGTGACTTCGACGAACGGGATGCCTATTTCGCCGCGCTTGATCGCGACACGATGCGTGCATATGAGGATTTCCTGGCGGCCTATCCGAACGGTTCAATGGCAAGGCGGGTGCGGGCGATTGTTGCGGTGCGCCGCGAAGCGATCACCTGGCGCGAAACCTGGAATGTCGATACGCCGGAGGCCTATTGGTCCTATCTGAGGCGTTATCCGCATGGCCCGCACGTCTGGGATGCCCGCCGTCGTCTCGACCATTTCGAGGCAGCGCTTGAGCCGCCGCCGTCATTCTCGATGATCGCATATGACGTGCCGCCGCCGCCACAGCCGGAAATCGTCTATGTCGAGCGGCCTGTCGTGTATTTCGATGATGCGGATTTCGCTTATGCGCCGCTGCCGCCCGTTTTTCTGGCGCCGCCTCCGCCGGATTTCGTGATGCTCCCGCCGCCCAGACCCCCAGTCGATCTTTATGTGCTGCCGGAGCCGGTCTATGTTCCGGTTCCTCAATGGGTGGAGCCCCCGCATGATGTTGCGCCGCCCGAAAACAACATCATCTTCAACAACATCCACAATTCTGTCGTCAACAACACGGTTATCCATGAGAACGAGGCCGTACCGGCTGCGCCGCCCGGATTGACGACGGGAGAAAAGCTCGCCGGCGCGGCCGTCATTGCCGGAGCGGGTGCGGCAGCGCTGCACGTTGCCTTGCCGCCCTCGGTACAGAAAAAGGCCGAGGCAGTGCAAAAGCAGGTTCCGACCCAAACCGGGACGCCGACACCCGCAGCCGGTCTGGTGCCGGCGCCTCCCCATTCGGTTCAGCCCCGGACACAACAGATGCAGACCGGACCTGTTGCGGCCCATGCGCTCCCCGGCGCGAACGGCGAGCCGTTGCCACCCACCGGCCAGCCCGCAAACAGGCAGCAAGCGGCGCCGGTAGAGAAAACGCCACCGCCCAAAACAGAACCCGAGACGGCGCAGAAACCGACGGCGGTTATGCAGCCGCCGCTTCACGGCGCAAATCCCGGTGCGCATGTGCTTCCTGGTGCAAAGGGTCAGCCACAGCAGCCCGAAGTTAATTCGTCTGCCGCGAAAGGCCAGGGCAACGTCACCGGCACGCCGGCGCCGGCGGCAGTTCCGAATGCCAAACTGAAGGCAGGTGTCGCTCCTCCGGCGCCTGAAGCGCACGGCCCGGCAGCAAAGCCTGCCACACCGGTAATGAATGACAAGCGGCCGGCAAAGTCCGGTATTCCCGATAATGGCGAGCCTCGGCTCGGTCATCAGGGTCATGTTGTTCCGCCGCCTTTCCATGAGGCCGCTCCGCCGCCGTCTCTGCCCAAGGAGCCACATGTGGCTGCACCGGCGCATGCACCCGTACCGAAACCAGAGGCGGAATCGAAACCCAGACCGCAGGCCCCGCCCCAGCCAAAGCCGATGGTGGGCGAGCAGCAATCGAAGAAACCGCAGGCTGCTGAAAGGAAGAAGTGCGGTGCTCCGGATTTACCGGCATGTTCCTAGGCAACGGGCATGGAAGAAGAAGCTGTTTTGGAAGGACTGCGGCAGCGGCTGGCCGCGAGTGGAGGATCTGTCGCTGATGTTCGCGGCGCGGTGCATGGCATACAGGGCCTCATCTGGCATGGCACTCTTCCAGGCGGCGGCGCTGTCATTGCCGTTAATAGTGCTGGGAACTCATTCCGCGTTGGGTCAGGATGCAGCCTCTTCCGATAGCCAGTGGGTCATAACGCTTGGCGGGTCCGTCGAATACGGTCCCTCCCATGAAGGGTCGAAGCACCGGTCCTTCAGCGGCCTGCCGTCTTTCGATTTTCGGCGGCTCGGCGAAGCGCCTGAATATAGCGCGCCGGACGATAATATCGACTACGGACTGTTCGATATCGGCGGGGTCGGCATAGGCACGGTCGTCGGGGTGAGAGGCGGACGGTCGACGTTCGATGATACCGAGTTGCAGGGGCTGCATTCGGTGCATTGGAACCTGGACGCCGGCGTCTTCACACAATACTGGCCATTGGAGGATCGCTTGCGCCTACGTGCGGAAACGCGTCAGGCGCTATGGGGCGGAGACGGTCTGCTGGCCGATCTTTATCTCGACTGGTTCCAGCCGGTCGGTGATCGCTGGCTGCTGTCCGCCGGTCCGCGCCTGTCTCTGGCGAACGGAACCTATATGCGCAACAATTTCGGGGTTTCCGCCGAGGAAGCCGCCAGAAGCGGTCGTGTCGAGCCATTCGAGGCGAATGGCGGCCTCAAATCTCTCGGTTTCACTGTGGCGGCCACCTATATGCTGACGCCTGCCTGGAGCGTACAAACCTACGTCAAATATAGCCGCCTGATGGGTGATGCCGCCGACAGCCCTGTTACCTCAAGGCTTGGATCGGCCGATCAGAACGTCATCGGTATCACGCTCAACCGCTCATTCCAGATCGGGTTTTGAATTTTGCGCCTTCGCTTCATGCTGGCGGCATGTCGCGCGTCACGGGAGTGGCGCCGCTAGGCCTGCCTGGCGCCAGCGATCAGCCAGACACCGGCGAGGATCAGACCGCTGCCGATGATTTGAAATCCGACGATCGGTTCGCCGAAGGCAAACCAGCCCGTGGCGATGACCAGCACGTAGCTGATGCCGGACAGCGGAAAGGCCTTGCTGAGGTCGAGTTCGGCGAGAACCGTCATCCAGATGAAGAAGCAGATGATCTCGACGGCGATGGCCGCCAGAATCCAGTGCGAGGTCAACGCATTCTCCAGCCACGTCATTCCCCCGGTATTGCCGAGTTGCGCCGCGCCAAGCTTGGTGAATATCTGGAACAATGTGTTGAGGAGGGGTACGGCAAGCCATGTCAGGCGGATCGGTGTCATCAGTTCTCCTCATCCTGCGAAAAGAACGGCGAAACCAGCTGTAACAATGCCTGCAGCAGCGGATTGCGGTGGCGGAAGAACATGGTGTTTGCCGTCAGCCGGCTGCCAAGCCGAATCTTGTTTTCATAATAGGCCTGACCACTCTGATAGCGGGAAAGGCCATGATCGAGGCAATAGCGCAGATTGGTAAACCAGCTGAGGAAGTAGAGATTGTAAGGCCGTCCCTGCTCGGCATCCATGCAGAAGAACTTGTCGATTGCGAGCCGCTCGTCATGAACAATCAGATTGGCGGCAAGCAGCGTATCGCCGACGAAATAAAGGACGCAAAAAGCGCGGCCCGCCATATGGGTGAGGATGCCCTCGAAATAGGCTGGGGTCAGTTCCTCGAACTGCCATTCGCTGCGATTGCGCGTGTCGTGGTAAAGCGTCATCACCCGGGAAAGCAGATCGCCTATATCGGTTCTGATTTCCACCCTGACGGCATCGAGGGATTTCAGCTTGCGCCGCATGTCCTTTCGCGTACCTGCCGACAGTCGGGCCATGTAGTCGTCGATTGTCTTGAAATCGATATCAAGCCATGCGGTTGGCAGGCTGCCGATGGCGGCATAGCGGTGTTTTGAAAGCAGGACGCCGAATTCGGCGGCAACCGGTGCCGGGATATCTTTTATCCCCATCAGTCCGCAGCCCTCTCGAGCCGCAAGCGCCTCGAAGGCGATGAGCAATTCCGCCAGCAGAACCTCGCGGCGTTCCTCCGGTACGTCGGCATGAAAGCCGATCGCGCCGGTTTCGGTGCAGGGTGAACCAAGACAGGCGAGCCGCAGAACGAGAAAGCCCGAAACATGGCGTCTCATGCGGCGTATCAGCCGGCGCGCCACGCCGTCTTCGAGCGTGGTATCCAGCGGATAGGGGCACAGGAATGCCGGTATGGCGGCGCTGACTTTTCCATTCTCCGTGACGGTCAGGTAACGCCACTCAAAGTCGCCAATGCCGGCATCTTCTATCGCCAGCAGGCAATCATAATCCTCGACATGGCCGTGGAAGCAGGCGTTCCACGCCTCCCGGCCGATAGCGCGGATCGTATCGTAGACCTGCGCGACGGGCTTGGCATTCCCGGGCAAGGATTGCTTATGGGCGAACTGCAGCATGGCTTGCCTCGAAAAAATCGGCCGTGAACCCCGCGACCTGCCGATGCTGACGATCGAGATGGATCATATGGTAGCTGTCCTTGATCCACCTGAGTTCATGCGGTCCGCCAATATGTTCGGAAATGTAGAGGGCGTGTCTTGGGTTGCTCAGATCGTCTTCTTCCGCATGCAGGATCAGTGTCGGTGTCAGGATCTGCGGCAGGGTTCCGCGAAGCGCCTTGCCGAGCCGGTACATTTCGACGATGCCTTTGCCGGGGAATTTTTCGAGCATGCCCTCGCCGGCCATGCCCTCGACCATGCGCCGCATCCGCTCGTCCTTGATGCCGAGCGACCCATTTTCCCTGAAGTTGAGACGGTCGAGGAAGGGGATGCGGGACAACCAGCCGATATGCGATGACAGCAACGTATAGTGCCTGGGAACATCCCAGCCATCATAATGGAAGCAGGGCGAATAAATGGCGACAGCCTTGATCAGATCCGGCCGCTGCCGGGCCGCAAGCAGTGACAGTTCGCCGCCAACGCAGATGCCCGCCGCAAACATCTGTTGTGTTCGTTCTGCAAGGAATTCGGAAGCCTGCAACACACTTGTCAGCCAGTCTTTCCACTGCGTCCGGCGCAATGTCCTGATATCCTGCCCATGACCGGCCAGCAGCGGCGCATGGACGCTGTAGCCCCGGCGATTGAGCTGGCGGGCGACGAGCTTCATCTCCGCCGGCGCTCCGGTCAGGCCGTGTATCAGCAGCACGCCTTTTCCATTTGTGCCTTCAAGGTAGAAACTCAATTCCTCAGACCTCATGCCGAAGCTCCGCGTCCCGGTTTTCCGGGGCTATGAAACCGAGCGCATGACAGGTGCTGATCACATGCGTACCGGCTCGCTCCTGTTCGTCCCTGATCTGTTCGTGCAGGGCCGAAAGTTTCGTCCAGTGGGTTCGCGGCCGGTAATGATGCTCGGCGTGATAGCCATTGCCAAACCAGAGCCAGTTGTAGAAGGGCTTGTGGCTGCTGACGCCCCAGGCGATCGGTTCGTCCGGATCGCCATGAAGATGCTCGTAATAGCCGTTGAGCGAAGACAGGCAATTGCCGGCATAATAGAAGGGCAGGAAGAACAGCACGGCCTTCCAGTCATGGATAAGGGCAATCGCCACCAGACCGAGGAACGCCAGAAGTTCAAAACGACCCCATGCGGCGTCGAAAGGATGCCGCTTGGCGATGGCCTTGTGGATGTCACCGAGACTGTCGCGGAAGAAGCTCTTCAGCGTGTAGGACCAGACATTTTCCGGCTCGCCGTTCCGGCCATGGCGATAGATCGACAGCAGATCGACCGTTTCGCCCCTCTCGTCCGGCCGGTCGCTGTTGCCGGAGTGATGGCGCATGTGCACCCAGTGATAATAGGTTTGGGAAAAGCCGATCGCCACCGATTCCATGAGACTGAAGGCGTAATTCATCCAGCGCGGCTTGAAATAGGGGGTGTGGATGAAATTATGCGAGATGCTGTTGATGTTCCAGGATATAGATACGGCATAGAGGCAGCCCAGGATCAATGACGCCCAGAGCGGCCTGCTCTGAAAGCCGGCGATCAGGTAGACGTCGAACACGAGATGCGCGACGGCGGCGAGCACGGGTGCCGCATCCCATCTGGTATGAGCAAAGATTTTCATAGTCCGGTTGCTCCGACACAGGCCACGCCGGCGGTAACGAGAAACACGCCTGTCGCGTGACGGAGGTTGATATTTTCCCTGAAAATGACGGCGCCGGCGCCGACGGTCACCACATAGCTCAGCGCCATCAGCGGAAAGGCGATGGTGAGAGGTACGCTGGCAAGCACGCTTGTCCAGGCAAGCAGTTCGATGGCCCAGAAGGCGATACCGAGCCAGGTCAGCGGTTTGGCGAGCGTCGTCAGCATGGGGCCGTCGCTGGCGGCCTGCTTGAAGCAGACCTCGCGCGCCGTTTCCGCCAGCACGCAGAAGAGGATCAGGCCGAGCGTGGGCACGGTAAGGCTGCCGGTCATCCCATCGTTTCCGCGAGAACTTCCAGCAATGCGTGATTTGCAGCGCTGTTGATGTTTCGTACCACATCGGCCGCCTGCCGCAGGCGTGGCTGGTCGATGAATATTTCAGCCTGCTTGAGCAGGCGGGTCGTGAGGCCTCCAGCATAATGCGGCGCTGAATAATCGCCGATCACATCAGCGCCGATGACGTGATGCCGGCTACCGATTTCGCTGATCAGAGCCATCAGATAGGGCAGCCGCATGCGCCCCTGATCCCAGTTGGTCACGGCGTCATCGACGGCGAGCACGTCTTTGTCGATGGTGAAATAGACGGCTTCGGTGCTGATGCGGCTGAGTATCCGGTCGATGAAATTGTCCTCGCCGATCTCGGAGATGGAATTCCAGTGCAAGGCGCCTCTGTCCTGACGGTAGCTTGCGCCGTTGCCATAATCGGTCTTCACGCGGCTCGGCGGATGTTCGTACGGATAGAGTTCCAGCTTGCCTTGTCGCAGCCAGCTCAGATTGGCGCCCTTGCGCTCGGGATTGCGCAGATCGCTGCTGCAGACCCCAATGGTCACGACCTTTGCGACATTGGCATTTGAAAGTGCGCTGTTGATCCATGAGCCGCAATGCATGCCGCCTTCGAAATTCACCCAGTCGGGGTGGTTGTCGAAATGGACGAGCGTGGTGGAAGCCGGGTACCGTTCGAGAGCGGCATCCAGCAGCAGGGCGGTCACATGGTGGAAATCGCCCGAACCAATGAAGGCAAGCTGCGGTCCTTTGCTGCGCGGCGGTAGCGATCTGGCTATGTCCCGCCCCAGTTCGGCAAGCATCTTCTGCCTGCCCCACAGTCTGATTGCCTTGCCGCTCGACTTGTCGACATGGTGGCACGCGCCCGCAAGCGTACAGGCGCGCACGAAGTCCGGCTGCAACTCCAAAGCATCGTCGAGATGAAGGAGGAGAAGCTGCACGACCCTACCTCCGGACTGCGCGTGTGAAGAGCTGGTCGAGCAGTGTCAGCGCCAGGTCGATCTCCTCATGGGTAATCAGGAGGTTCGGGGCCAGCGTGATGACGTTTTTATGGTATCCGCCGACATCGAGAACGAGGCCATAGGTCTTGTCGCCGACCCTGAGATCGCCTTTCATACCCTCGTCGCAGAGCCAGTCCATCGTTGCCTTGTCGGGCGTGAAGCCGTCTTCCCTGCAGATTTCGCATCTCAGCGCCAATCCGAGCCCGTCGACATCGCCGACAATCGCATGGCGCTTCTGGAGCTGCTTCAGGCCGTCGAGGAAATAGGCGCCTTTTTCCATGATCGCGGCACCGAAATCCTCTTTCTCCAGCATTTTCATCGTCTCAAGCGCGACGGCCGTTCCCATCGGATTGCTGGCGAAGGTGGAATGGGTGGAGCCGGGCGGGAAGACCGTGGGATTGATCATTTCTTCTCTTGCCCAGACACCCGAAAGCGGATTGAGTCCGTTGGTGATCGCCTTGCCGAAGACAAGAACATCAGGTGAGACGCCGAAATGTTCGATCGACCACATCTTGCCGGTTCGATAGACGCCCATCTGGATTTCGTCGACGACGAGCAGGATGCCGTGCTGGTCCAGAACCTTCTTGAGCCCGGAGAAGAAATTCATCGGCGGAATGACGTAACCGCCTGTGCCCTGGATCGGTTCGACATAGAAGGCGGCATATTCCGCACTGCCGACTTTCGGGTCCCAGACGCCGTTATATTCGCTTTCGAACAGGCGGGCGAATTTGCGCACGCAATGTTCGCCATATTCTTCCTTCGTCATGCCCTTCGGGCCGCGGAAATGGTAAGGAAACTCGATGAACTGGGCCCTTTCGCCGAAGTGGCCGAAGCGGCGGCGATAACGGTAGCTGGAGGTGATCGCCGACGCGCCCAGCGTGCGGCCGTGATAGCCGCCCTCAAAGGCGAACATCAGGCTTTTGCCGCCGGTATAGTTGCGCACCAGCTTCAGTGAATCCTCGATCGCCTGCGATCCGCCGACATTGAAATGAACGCGTCCCTTGTGGCCGAACTTGCGTTCGGCATCCTGCGCGATCATCGCCGCCAGCTCGACCTTCTCGCGATGCAGATATTGCGAGGCGACCTGCGGCAGCCGGTCCAGCTGGCGATGGACGGCGGCATTCAGCCTTTCGTTGCGATAGCCGAAGTTGACAGCGGAGTACCACATCTGCAGATCGAGAAACGGTGTTCCCTTGCTGTCATAGACATAGGACCCCTCACATTCTTCAAAGAATTTCGGTTCCGCCGAATAATGAACCGTATCGCCATGCGAGCAGAAGGTTTCTTCAAGCAGGCGTAGCTCGGCTTCGGTCGGGCTGGAGAGCGACGTTTTTTCGTTGAAGGTTACAGCGTTCACAATATTCATGAGGGACCTCTTGGTCTTCCGGTTCAGGCGATTTTCGATTGCGGCATCGTTCGGTTTTGACGGGCGATACCGGGAATGACGGCGTTCATCTTGGAAAGCAGGTCGGTGAAGTCATCAAAGGCGATGAAGGGGATGTTGTTGTCGCGGCAATAGTCGGCGAGCTTGCTCTTGGCGAAAACGAGGTCGGCTCTGCCGGCGACGCAGAAATCGCTCCGCCCGTCACCGATATAAACCTGCGGCTCCGTGCCGGAGACGATCCGGCATTTGCAGACGCCCGAGCCGGACAGACATCCGGTCGAGTTCGGGGCTGGTGCCAAGGTATAGGTCTCAAGGCAATCGGCGGTGCCGTAGCGAAGAAGATTGGCGACGACAGGCAGGTCGGTAATGCCGTTTCGCCTCAGAACATGACGGATAAAATAGTCGACGCCGTCGCTGACGACGGTCAGGGGCAGGCCGTTGACGCGGCAGTAATCACGAAAGGTCAGGAAGCCCGGATCGATGGCCACGGTGTCGAGAACTTCATCGAGCTCACGGCGGCTTGCCTTGATGAGGGCGATCTGGCAGCGCATGCACTCTGCCGATCCGATCAGGCCGGCTTTCCACTGCTGCTCGATGTCTTCCCATTCAGGTTCGGCAAAACGGGAGAGCACGACATCCGTCACGTCCTGAATGGAAATCGTGCCATCGAAATCAGAAAATACCCGCATCAAATAATCCTTCGGTCTGCCTTGCGACCGGATTTACCGGCGGCTGATGAGGCAGGCCTGATGGGAAAATGATGCCAAGATGAAAAATGTTGGAGCCGTCGTTGCCGCGTCAGTTCCGGGACAGTCGCAGCTCGGCGCGCAGGCCATGGCCCCAGGAAGGGGTGGAAAGCCTTACGGAAGCGGCGAGCCGGTCTGCGGTGTCGGCAACGATTGCAAGCCCGAGGCCCGCCCCTTCGGCGTTGCGCGTATCGAGGCGATAGAAGCGGTTGAAGACAGCCTCGCGCTCTTCGGGCGGTATGCCGGGACCGTTGTCGCTGATCGATATCAGCCAGAATTCGCCTTCCGAAGACAGGGTAACCTCGATCACGCCGCCGGCCGGCGTGTATTTGATGGCATTGTCCAGGAGGTTGCTGATCATCATCTGCAGCAAGGATTCATCTGTCCTGATCTCGGCCGATTCAGGGCCTGTCAGCGAGATGTCGAGATTGCGACTGGTGATGATATTGCCGAAATCCGCCAGGGTCGATGCGATCATGTGGTAGAGCGGAACCGGCATGGGGTTGAGCGGATGATGGCTGACCCTGGCAAGGCGCAGCAACTGTTCGATGAGATGCGTGGCTCTGTTGTTGCTGGTCACCAGATCCGAGATGATCGCTTTCTGCTCCTGCTGGTCATCGGTACTTGCCAGCATCTGCAGCAGCAGCTTGACGCTCGCCTGCGGCGTGCGCAGCTGATGCGCCGCCAGATCGGAAAACCGTCGCTCAAGCGTCAGGGACCGGCCGAGCTTTTCGAGAAGCTGGTTGATTGAACGGCCGAGGGGCACGAGGTCCCTCGGCAACTCCTTAACGGCAATGGCTGACAGATCGTCCGGCGAACGGGTGCGGATCTGGTTCACCAGCCCGCGAATGGTCCGCAGGCCGTTATGGATGCCGAGCCAGATCAGCAAGCCGATGACCGGCACCAGCACGAGCAGAGGAAAGGACAGGTTCAGCAGGATGTTGGCAACCAGCGTCTCGCGCAGGGACATTTTTTCTCCGACTTCCATGACGATGCCTGAAGCCGGGATCGGCAACGAATAGACCCGCCATTTCTCTCCACGGTAGGAAAGGTCGGTGAAGCCCGCTTTCTGGTAGGGCACGTCGGAAGGAAAGGCCGTGCTGGAGTAGAACATGATCTTGCCGTTCACCCAGGCGCGGAACATCTGCGCGTCGGCGTAGTCGTCTGCGTCCTCGTTGAAAGCGAGCTGATTGTCCATGCTGAAGTCGATGTCGTCCACCTGTTGCGGCGTAGGTTCGGGTGAATGCTGCAGCCGTTTGTGCAGCAGTCTCCACAAGACATTCGCATCGTTGATGAGCTGTGCATCGTAGATATTGTTGATCTCGCGCGTGGCGCTGTGAAACGCAAAGGCGCCGATTATCAGGATCGTCACCACCACGACAGGCGCGATCCGCAGGAAGAGCTTGCGTGTGAGGGTGGAGGGGCTCATCGTTCGATCATGTAGCCGATGCCGCGGAACGACTTGATGAATTCGGTGCCGAGCTTCTTGCGGAGATTGTAGATCGTCACTTCGATGGCATTGCTTTCGACGTTGCTATAGGCATCGTAGAGTGCGTATTCGATGTCGTTCTTCGTGACGTAGCGACCGCTGCGCTCCATCAGGAGCCTGAGAAGGTGGAATTCCTTTGCCGTTGTATGCACCTGTACATTGCCTTTGCGGGCCACCATTGCCGACGGATCCAACTCGACATCGCCACATCGCAGCAGGCTTTCGGTCCGTCCGTCGCGACGTCGGATCAGCGCGCGCAGGCGGGCAAGCAATTCATCGAGATCAAAAGGTTTGACCAGATAATCGTCCGCTCCCTCGTCGAAACCCTCGACCTTGCGCCGGACGTTGTCGAGCGCCGTCAAGAGCAGGATGGGAACTGTATTGCCCTTGCGCCTCACGCCCTTCAGAACCTCGATACCGCCGAGCAGCGGCAGGTTGATGTCGAGGACGACGGCTGCAAAATCCGAATGTTCCGCCGCTTCGAGACCGGACTGGCCGTCGCGCATCCAGTCAACGCCATAGGCGTGTTTTTCCAGTGCCTTCTTCAGGGATGAGCCGAGAATGCTGTCGTCTTCAACAAGTAGAATGCGCACGGTCGTTCCATTCCTACGACGGGGGTAGGGCGGATGAGAGGCGCGATTTAAAGCATTGTTGTGGCGGGTTGCCGGGGAATCGCAACTCTTTCTCATCCGCAGGCAGATGTGCCGCCGATCAAGGCCTGCACATTGCTGTGAACGTAACATACGTTTCAACGGAGCGGCTGCCCGAAACATGGCAATGGGCAATAACTTGTAGCCGCAGGCGGCCATGGTGGTTGTCCTGCGCACGGAGATCGATGTATTCAGGGTGTAGATTCACTTGAACCCGCAGGCACATGGAAACATCGCTTTATCTGCCCGTCAAAGGCTTCCTTGAGGAGGCGGGTTACACTGTCAAAGGCGAAGTTGGTGGCTGCGATCTGGTTGGTCTGAGTGACACTGATCCGCCCGTGGTCGTGATCTGCGAGCTGAAGCTGAGCTTTAATCTGGAACTCATTTTGCAGGCTGTCGATCGCGCGGCCATTGCGGAGGAGGTCTGGATTGCGGCCCGAGTGTCAGCCAAAGGCAAAGGCCGTGAGGCTGACAGGCGCTATCGCGATCTCTGCCGCAGGCTCGGAATCGGTATGCTTGGCATTTCCGATGCCGGCGATGTCAGCATTATCGTCAGTTCCATATCGCCGATGCCGCGAACCAATCCGAAACGGCGCTCGCGGTTGATGCGTGAACACCAGCGGCGGCGGGGCGATCCGGCTGTAGGCGGGAGTACGCGCGCGCCGATCATGACCGCATATCGCCAACAGGCGCTGGGCTGCGCTTTGGCGCTGGCATCAGGGCCGCTGCGCGTTCGTCAAATCAAACCCGCTGTGCCGGATGCCGGAAAGATTTTGCTTGCGAATGTTTATGGCTGGTTTGAACGGCTCGACAGAGGAATCTATGGCTTGACCGAGGCCGGACGAGAAGCGCTGCAGCGCTGGCCGCAGCAGGACATGTCCGCAACAGTCGTCGTTACCGGCTGATTTTCGAAAACACATCTTTCCCTCATGCGGTTACTCCGGACCGGCCTGTCCGTGCCGAGCGAGGTTTCCAAAGCAATGATGCCACGCCTGGAGGGTGCCGATCGGTGGGGTTGATCCCTTGCTTATAAGCGTGTGCATCGGACATACTCACGTTTGAACCACAAAGGCCAAGGGCAAGACGAAGCCAGAGACGCAGTGCTGGATCGCGGAGCCATGCGAGAAGATTTTACCTCATGAATACGCGATTTCTCGAAACTTTCCTCTGGGCTGCACGGCTGAACAGCTTTTCGGCGGCGGCGGAACGTCTGCATACCACCCAGGCATCGGTGTCCAACCGGATCGCTGCTCTGGAGAGGGAGCTTGGCGTGGTGCTGTTCACCCGTGATGTGCGCTGCGTCAACCTGACGCCCGCCGGTCGTCTGGCACTGCAGCATGCCGAAAAGATCGTCAACCTGACCGGTGAGTTCCGGCAGATCGTGAGCAGCCGCGAGGCGCTGAGAGGCACGGTACGCATCGGCGCGGCGGATACGATCGTCTATGCCTGGTTGCCGCTTCTCATTCGCCGCATGAACGAACAATATCCCGGTGTCAGCCTGGATCTGACCATCGATACCAGTCTGAAACTATCCCAGCGCATTCAAAATGGCGAAGTCGACGTCGGTTTCATCATGGGGCCTGTCATGGCCGCGAACATCTATAATTCGCCGCTCTGCACGTTCGAGTCCTGCTGGGTGGGCGCGGTGGATTTATCGTTGCCGGAAACGGGCGTCACGCTCGAAGATATCGCGCATTTTCCGTTGCTTACCTTCTCGACCGGCTCGCAGCCGCATCAGGCGCTGCGCGCGTTGCTCGATGCTCACGGGCTCTCCGACAGCCGCATCTACAACTCCAATTCGCTGTCGATCATGACCCGCCTCGTGGCCGCCGCCGTCGGCGTAGGCGCCTTGCCGCGCGTGCTGGTGGACGACATTATCAAGTCAGGCGTGGCGCGTATTCTCGACATCGTTCCGTCGGTGCCGCCGCTGACTTTCCATACCGTTTATCAGGAGCAGGGTGACAACGCACTTGCCCGGGCCATAGCCGACATGGCGGCGGAAATCGTCAGTGAGACCACCACGCAATGGATGACCGCTGCGGCCTAAAATTTGTGCTGCAGCGCAAAATGATTAATCTATAAGCTTACCTTATGGGTTCCGATAGAGTTTTTCCGTTTGTCATGAAAACCGTTCCCGTTCTTAATTCTCCTCGCAACATGAGAGGAGAGCAACGTGAAAGTCTCA
>RCUT01000334.1_pt1 | contig 25375 bp, 17 predicted proteins | sample 2166171 | NCBI WGS metagenome assembly RCUT01 (sample SAMN09932757, study PRJNA488358) | compost metagenome | isolation source: compost soil in 4-hydroxybenzoic | place: Germany: Experimental Botanical Garden
ACAATATCCCTCAGCGGCAGCTTTTAACCCTCGAATTGCGAATGGTGACGGAAGCGCCTATTTCAAGCGGCGTTCCTGGCTTTTGCCACGCCGACAATACATGGCTAAAGGCTGGCCTGCGGCCGACAGTCAAGTGCCTGTTCTGAGCGGCGCTGCGTTTTTCGTTTCGAAAGAAAATTTCGAAAAAGTCGGTGGATTCGACCCCAATATTTTCTTGTACCACGAAGACGATGATCTTTCTCTTCGGCTCTCGCGGCTAGGTCAACTCATGTTCGTTCGGAATTCGTTGGTTGTTCATGCTGCAGGGCACTCCTCGGGAAGATCACCAGAAGTCGCACGTTTAAAAGCCTTCCACATGGCTCGCTCAAGAATCTACACCGGTATTAAGCACGCAAGGCCATTTCCTCGGATATCGACGTTCCTGCAGGCACTGGCTCTTTTATTTTCGCCTGTCGCGCTATTTTCGGCGCGCCGACGGGCAAAGGCTGTCGGCTTTCTTAAAGGCACACTGGACTGGAAATAGGAATAGAAAATCCCAGCGTTTTTCGTCCAAAGGGCAAATCGCGCGCTACGCTAACCGCTTTTTGAGTTTGCGAGAGATAAGCCACCTCACGATGATTATTTCTCGACCTTATTGTCCTTTAACCAGGACCAGACACTCGCTATGCCTTCCCGCAATCCGATCTTTGTATCCCAATTAAAATCCATCTTGGCACGCTCGACATCAAGAACCGAAACAGGGACATCCAAACTTCTCTGCGGCTTATAAATAATCGGAATAGGACTGCCGGTTACTTCCTGAACAACTTCAGCGATATGCAATACTGACGTGCCGGTACCGCTACCACCGTTATAAATACCAACCTTGTCGCTCTCAATCGCAGCAACGCACAGGCTCGTGAGATCTTTCACATATATGTAATCTCTTATAGCCGACCCATCGCCCCATATTTCAATTGGCTGGTGATTCAGCGCTAAATTCAAATAGGTTCCTATAATCCCCTGCACACCAAGATGACCCTGATACGGGCCATAGGGATTAGACGCACGAATCACTATCGGCTGCAGTCCAGACTTTGTTTCGTAGAGTTTCAGATAGGATTCAATCGCGACTTTCACGACCCCATAGGAACAAATCGGATCGAGAATATGCCCTTCCGGTATTGGAATTTCCTGTGGCTTTCCATAAACCGTTCCGCCTGACGACAGATATAGTATACGTTTTACCCCGCAAGCTGCCATGTCTTCCAGAAGACTTAAAGTCCCAAGAAGGTTCACTTGCACGTCTCTGCCAGGATCCCGGTCTCCCGTGGCAGGCACCGTCCCGCTCACAAGGTGAGCCACGACGTCAACATCCTGCAGAACTTTCCGCAGCAGCTTGGTGTCAGCCAACTCTCCCGAAACATATTGAACCCCAGGCGGAAGCGGACGTATTGACAGAGGACTTCTGCCTACAACAGTGACGGCATGTCCTGCCGCCACCAGATCATCCACAAGATGGCAGCCTATAAAGCCGCCGCCGCCTAACACCAATATATTCATAAGGATTCCATCAACTTACATCGATTTTGCGGAGAAACGCCGCGTGATTATCGAACGGTATTCGCCGATATATTCATCAGCCAAGAGGTCGATGTCATAGGCTTTACTCAGAGCGTTTGCATTGCCTTTCAGATCGTCGCGAACTGTAACATTCAATATCGCTTCCATGGCCGCCGTGAGTTCTGTTACGAACTTATCGGTATCGCTGGTGTTTGAGATGATAATGCCTGCTTGCTTATCATCGATCTTGGACATCGCTCTAATCTCTCCAATATCGGTGGCAACACAAGGCACGCCAACCTGAAGAGCCTGAATCAAACAAAGAGGGAAAGATTCACCCGGAAAACGCGTTGGAAGTAAGGCAACGTCGCTTATGCGGTAGAGTCCGTAAATCTCCTTAACAAAACCAAGGAAGTGGATTGTCGAATCTGACGCAGCCAACAGCTTTGCCGCCTCCGTAGAAGGCCCCTCTCCAACCATGAGCAACGCCATCGGCACATCTGGCTGCCGTTGACGCAAGAGAAGATAGGCCTTGACTGCATCTTCCCAACCTTTGCCTTCCGCTCCTCTTGCGACCATGGAGAATACGACAGCATTGTCCGCAATGCCGAGCTGCGCGCGGCTTTTGGGGAACGCTATCTCATCTACCGGCATAGCATTCGGAACCTTCAGGAATTTTTCGCGCGGCACGCGAAGCTGTTCAAAGGGAGCAAGGTTCCGGTCGGCAGTATATGCAAACTTGTCGATGCTTTTACTCCAACGCTCGATCCTGCTTTTGGCAACATCCATAGCCTCATATGAACCGTGCAGAGTAGCAAGATAAGGAATAGAAATATTTCCATCTTCCAGCAAAAACGCTTCCACGTTCGCAACATGAGAGTTTACGACAGAAATTCCAGCATCTTTTAAGAAGTTTTGGACACCCATATCGCGCACTGCATTAGCAGTATAGACAGGAATACCAGAATTAAGCATGCGCCTCACATCAGGATGATCGTCAGCGTCGTGCATTTGTAGTATCGATACCATTATACCTTTTCGATAAAGCGCATTCGCTAGGTGAATGGGAAATATTTCTCCTCCGCCGAAAGAGAAGCCCAGAATTCCAACAAGCACGTGGATGTTGCTTTGCGGCAATGTCCGCAACGCGTCCTCGGGCACAAGTTGGTCGAAATCCGCGCCTACGCTACCGGCGTGCCGGTAAATGCTGCGGCAGGAATCCAAAAAACGTCCCAGTGTTTCGTTCGGAATTTTCCAGCGCGCTTTCAGCGCGGCCATAAGACGAAAATACTCCTTATAGTATTCCGGTTTGGCCTGTGCGCTGCTGCCAGACGTATTGTTGTCGTGAATTCGGAAATAACTTACTGCACCTGGCTCATAAGCAATCTGACCACCGCCGGCGACAACTGAATACAGGTACCAATCGCCCATGATTTTAAAGCTTCGAGCTTCCTCCCAGGCGGAGTCAGGAATATCGAAGCGCCGCCATAGGCTTCCACCCACGTTCGCTATGACATTCTTGACACCAAAACCGCCCCGAAACCAAGTTGCCGCGGGACGGATAGTACGTGTATCCCAGATTCCGGGCTCGCTTTCTTCACGATAATGATCCAAGCCAGGCAGGTAATTGCCATCATTGTTAGCGAACTGGATTCGACCGAAGGCCAACATCACGCTCGGATCCCGGAATGCACTTATGGTCCGTTCAACGAACGTAGGCTCGCAGAAATCATCGCTTTCACAGATCCAGACCAGATCACCAGTTGCCTGAGAATGACCTTTTTGCCATTGGCGAAAGACGTTGCCCGAATTTTCGGAATTATAGATTGCCCGGATTCGCTCCGGATAACGTTTCACATAAGAATCGATGACGGAGCGGCTGTCATCGCTGGAACAGTCATCAAGAACCAGAATATCGATGAGCGGATATGTTTGGGCCAGAATACTGTCAAGACGCTGCGGGAGGAAACGAGCATGATTGAAATTGGGAACAATAGCCGTAATCCTGATCCCGTTCTGCGCACTGGAATATGAACGTGCTCTCGCCAGCGTTTTATTTGCAGATATGTGCTGGTAAAAGCTAAGGCAGAACTGATCCACCTTGCGTGAAAGCAGCATCGGATCCCGCTTCTCGGCGGATTTTAAAAATCGTTTACGCCTGCGTTCACTAAACACACCGACCTTAGAAAGAGCGTATAGTAGGCGAACATAAGTCAGGCGCAACAAAAGCTTGCCGGTGGAAGCACGGCTCATCCAGTTTCCACGCTGCAGCCCATCCACTTCACCCGAGATATGATCGATATCCTTGATAATCGCATCAAACCATTGGGCCTCCTCAAACTCCACACGCTTCAGAACCGGTTCAGAAGATTGGATATCTTGAGAAAATACGCCGCTCATACCTATGTCGTTGATCGCGTCGTCGGAAGCCACGGCAATCATGTACATGGGGTTTGCAATACCGGGACCGGTAGCACCGGTTGCAGAATCAGTCTCAAAAAAAAGACCGTCCTTTTTTTCAGGCGCAATAATCGAACCAAAGCCGATCTTTTGGCCGTGCATTGAAACATGAGCAAAATGATGACTTAAAAGTTCATCGAATTCATGCTTGAAAAGTTCTTTTACATGAAACGGATTCACCAACCCCGTAGCGACAGTGTATGCCTCTTTCTCAGGAGTAGAGATCACCAGGACCCCGCCTGGACGCAAGACACGTTTGACTTCCAGTAAAAAAAGCTCATGAGCGTCAATATGCTCAAGCGTCTCAAAGGAAACCACGACGTCGACAGACGCTGATGGCAACGGGATCGCTTCGCAGGAGCCTGTTTTGAATGAAATGTTTCCGGCTTTGTACTTCTCCTGCGCGTGCAGAACAGCCTCATCGGAAATATCGACACCAACTACCGAACGAGCCTTTTGAGCCAGCAGCGCCGAGCCAAATCCTTCACCGCTCGCAATGTCCAAAACATCTTTGTTCGCGACAAAGTTTTTGGCTAAATGATAGCGATGCATATGCTCGAGATAAATATTTCCACCGATAGCCGGGACATAGCGCTCGCCGGTGAAATCAAGGTCGTCGCTCATTATCGTCTCCCGACTGTAGATTTCTGCGTTTCCACGCCGATACCCTATTATTTGGGCTAAGTCGAGAGAATGATCCAACTCCCAAAAATCCGGTATTTGGGGCACATTTGCATTTAAAATATCAAGCGTTCAGACGTGTCGCCGCACTAAAAAAACGATGGACCTGTAAGGCTAACACTTTGAAATTATAATCTGTTAAAAGAAAAATCGCCACCGAGCAGATGGTCAAAAACGAACTCGATGGCAATTATACGCAGGCAACAAATATCAACTGTGCCGGACTATAATAGTGAATTCGTAGAGACCGTAGTCTTGCATCAGCGCAACGGACCTTCCGAAATTTTGCAGGCAGAACTGCAACATCTCAACAGGATCTGCATAATACAGGTTGTCGCGCCGTCTTTCCGGATCACTTGACATCGTGAGCATATTCACCGCGAAGCCACGACGCGAGGAGCGCCCTAAAAGTAGAAGAATATCGCAAACATAGGCATGCCATTCCGCAGTAGGAACGTCGCCTTTCACATTCATTATACCGCTAGCGATGGCATAATCAGCCTGTTCGGTCGGCTCTGCCCCAACATGCCACTCGCGATCCGCACTACGACCATGCAGGCGTTCGGCTTCGGCAATCATCGCCGGGGAGATATCATAGCCAATAAAGCGCCCGCTATGCCCATTCTTCCGCAAAAAACCAAGGAAATCGCCGTAACCACATCCAAGGTCCAAAACAGAGGCGATGGGATCCGACGCAAGCAGCCGAAGAAACTGGTGATGCCGGTTGTCATGAGAAGCCGTACCATTCCAATCCACCCCTTGAGGGGTTGCACCGTGCTGGGCGAGCTTGGTGGTGTAATAAGTGCTAACGTCGGTGAGGATCGATTCTTTGGTGACTGGATTCACCGCATTCTCCAATTTTTTCACGATAACTCAGCCACTCAAACGCCAGTTTTATCTAAATAGCGGCGCGCTTCGTCACCGGTATTGAGAATGAGGTCTACAACACTGACAGCTGGCTCGAAACCGTCCCACAATTGGGGATAGTGCGGGTAGTTCGAGTAGTCCATCCACGCAACTTCAATGCCGCGTTTGTCAAACGCCGCGTGATCGAGATAAGCCTTCGCCGCAGGACCACTAATGTAGCGCGTTGCGCCCACCCGTTCGGACAACGCCGCTAGACGCTCCGAGGAATCCATCTCGGCCATCATCGAAGCAGGCAACAAGTCCGTGCACCTCCGAATAGGCGTGTCGATTTTCAGCTTTTCGCAGATCGCCCGGATCAATTGTTCATTGACATCGGTCAAAAGAGGGTGCTTGCCCGCGCTACGCAGCAATTCCTCCAACCATTGACCGTGCGAATCAAAATGAGCCGCGCGACGATAGGCAAGGGAAATAGTCCGCCAATGGTTCTCGGCCCAAGTGAGATCGGCAATCCGTGTCTCGTCTATGGATTGACTATATTTGCCCTTGACCTCAACCGATATGCTCAGCCAACTCGATCCTTGCGGCGTCTTGATCTTATTCCGGTTTCGCCAATCACGACGGGTATATTGGACACTGTCCAACAACACCACCTCGTCTGCCTGGCTAAACATATCAAAATAGCCGCGCCATGGGATATAGTTTGATTGGGTGATGACCACAGTTTTAGTCAAGCGGTTGTCCTTTTGGCGAACCAATGAGTTATGCTAATGCGGCACTTACCGCGCCAACAACATCGTCCTGTTGTTGTCTGGTAAGATTGGCATGCAGCGGGAGCCGGATGAGACGAGCCGAAAGATCGACGGTATTCGTCATATCGCCCGAGATTCGGCCAAACTTGATACCCGCTGGCGCAGAATGGAGGGGAATATAATGTATGACGGCGGCAACATTCCTCTGCGCGATACGCCGAATGGTGTCGTCGCGATCAATTCCGTCCGGGCACAAGATATAATAAATGTGTCCGTTGGAGTTTGCAGCCTGCGGTACAATCGGACGACGCAGCAAACCCTGTAATTCGAGCTTCTCGAGGTTAGAATGATAATGCAGCCAGGTCGCCAGACGGCGCTCGGTGATATCAAGGCTGTTTTCAAGCTGGGCGCAGAGGAATGCCGCGATCAGTTCACTGGGCAGGAATGAAGAGCCTAAATCGACCCAAGTATATTTGGAGACTTCACCGCGATAAAAGCTCGCACGATTGGTGCCCTTTTCCCATATGATTTCGGCGCGCTCCCAAGCTTTCTCATCATTCACGATGAGTGCGCCGCCTTCGCCCGAAATAATATTCTTTGTCTCGTGAAAGCTGAGGGCCGCGAAGTGGCCAAAGCTACCGAGAGGTTTGCCACGCCACGTCGCGTGATACGCCTGAGCAGCGTCTTCGATGACGATCAGGTTGTGCCTCTCCGCGATCTCCATAATCACGTCCATGTCGCAAGCAACCCCTGCGTAGTGAACGACGCAAATCGCTTTGGTCTTTGGCGTGATGGCCTGCTCAATAAGCGTTTCATCCATATTTATCGTGTCAGCCCGGACATCGATAAACACGGGCACCGCCCCCCTCAACACAAACGCATTGGCAGTGCTGGTAAACGTGTAGGACGGCATAATAACTTCATCGCCGACGCCAATATTCGAAAGCATTGCCGCCATTTCAAGCGCAGCCGTGCAAGAATGAGTCAAAAGTACTTTGCCACCACCGACGTTGGCGCTAATCATTTCCTGACAACGCTTCGAAAAAGGCCCGTTTCCTGATAGCTGTCGGTTATTCACCACTTCAAGAATATAATCGAGCTCTTTCCCAATTGGCGTGGGGACGTTAAAATTTACACGATCCATTCAAAAGCTCTCTGATGGCGGATTCGAAATTGCAACCTGACGCTGACGGCATAGGCACGCAACGCTTAAGCAATTAGCTTCGTTACCGTCAACCTGTATGTGAGGAATCCTCAACAATTAACTCAACCTATGACTTATTCGCCGCTTGAGGCGTGGCTCACGGCTTCCGCGAAAGATAGTGCTGCGTGGCCCTTCTGTCTGGCCGTTTGCCCGGCGGGGCGAGAACTCAGATTTCGAGTTTGGCCAAGCCAAATCCCGTTCGGCCGTAACCATCCCCATTATAAAGCATGTATCGGCTTCCATTGAAATCAAACACGCATGGATAAGTGGTTTCCTGGAGCTCCCAAGCCTCTGGCTCACCCTCAAACGTAAACAGCTCGTCCTTGCGCTGCCAACTCAATCCCCGGTCAATGGAGACAGCATAACCGATAGAATATTGCGGATTACGGCGTGCGTACCACATGGACAGACTGTCATCCGGTTCCTCGATGACCACCGGGCGGGAAACGGCAAATTCGGCAACGTCCGCTTCTCCCGCCAAGGGCACGGCTACGCCAGGCATCTGCGTCCAAAGCACGCCATCTCTTGAACTTGCCTGCTTTATGACGTGGTTCATTTCCAGGCCGCTATCGCCCCAGAACAGATGGCTTCCGAACCACATACGAAGTTCCCCGGAAGTTTTCACCACCCATGGGTAGCCCAGAGTAAAAGGATTCTCAGGGCTTCTTCCAACAATCGGAGCAGGACTCAATCGCTTGAATGTCCCGTCGGGTTGAGCTTCAGCAAGGCCTATAAAATTAGTAAAAGGAACCGACACTCCTTTTGTCCAGCCAAGATAATAGGCCAACAATCTCGCGCCCTGCCGAACAAAAGATGTCACCGTGACGCCATCAGCATCGAACGCGCCGCGTGGGCCGGGCGTAAACAAAGGGCCGCGGACAGGACCAGCCACGAAGCGATCCCCATATATCTCGAGTTCGACGGATGCCAGAGACGACTTGTTGGCTTCATCCCTTACAGAAAAAAAGACGGTGACGTGCCCATCCTTCTGTACGAGCGCGGTGGGATAGCTGGCATGACTTAGCCACCACCCACCGGCAGGCTGAGGCTCAATCACTCGACCAAGACGACGCCAAACCTGTTTCGCCCGAACCACCATTGTCAGATATTACGCAAACGCGTGGACGGAACCTTACGTTTTTCGATTGTTGACGTTGGAGCATACACCCCTTCCCGTTCGGTGCTTTGTTGCACGAGGCATCCTGCACCAAGCAAGGTGAATGGGGCGATTTCTATGTGATCGACGATAGTCGAGTTCACACCGATGAAGCTGTTGTGGCCAACCGTCACCCCGCCCGAAATGACAACATGCGACGATATAAAGACGTTATCCTCAATAACAGAGTGGTGCCCGATGTGATTACCACTCCAAAGCGTGACATTATTACCGATCCGGCAAAATGGCTGCAGGGTATTGTCTTCGAAGATAAGACAATTATCGCCGATCTTATCGGTTAAGACGGTTGCGTTCGGGCTGATGTAGTTGGTCATGGTATAGCCCAATGCGCGCATGGCATCCACCTTCTGCGCGCGGAGCACATTCATGCGATTATAGGACAAGGCCACGAAGGCATCATACTCGGCCGGCGGGAATTGGGCGGACACTTCTTCAAATGCAACCAGAGGCTTACCAAAGACCGTATCGGTTTTCATAAACTCTCTATCTACCGTGAAGGCAGCTACAGTGCGACCAACCGTCTCGCGAAAAAGATAGTCAACGACCTCGGCGATGTCGCCGGCGCCGAAAATTATAACAGGCTTCATAGGCAGTTCGTCCTCACTGCTGTTGTCGAATCTCTCTTACCTTATCGATAACTCGCCAACAACTTCATTCCCCGTCCGCCAATAGCCATACCGTCCTTTTAGTTGCAAAAATATTTGTTTCACATTTTCTGATTATCATTAACAACCCCAGCCTGCGCCTCGCCCAAGAAGCAATGTCGGAGCAAAATTCCCCATTGCAGCCTCCCAAATTTCGGCTTGGCAGGGCGTGTTTTCTGATGGTACAGATCGCACAACAGATATCCGGAGACTCCGTCCATGAATGCTATATCACCGATGCCGCGCTATGGAATCCGTGAACAAATTCAATCAGAAACCGAGATTGACAAGGCTTGTGAATCCCTGAAGCTGCTGGGATATGCCATTGTGGATGGCGGTTATAGCGCGGAGCAAATGTCTCGCTTCTCCGAAGCGTTTGATCGGGCGCTCGAGAAGCTTTATGCTAAATATGGCCGCGACGTTCTGGCAGGGATGGACGAACACAATACCATTCGTATCCTGATGCAGATGGACCCGCTGTTTCTAGAGCTGGCAATGAACCCGAATGTTCTTGAGGTTTGCCAGCGTCTCATCGGCGGAACCGTGGTGCTGAACCAGCAGAACGGTGTTATCAACCCGCCGCTCGGAGAACGCTATAATCAAGGTGCCTATCATCGCGATTTGCCCTACCAGCATTTCGTCTCGACGCGCCCACTGGCGATCAACGCGCTGTTTTGCCTTGATCAATTCACCACCGACAATGGTGCGACTTTTGCAGTACCTGCGTCACATAAACAAGAAGAGTTCCCGTCTGATCTAAGCCTACGGGATCTTCAGGTACAGATGGCGGCACCGGCAGGTTCGTTCATTATCCTGGATTGCATGGTTTATCATGTTGGCGGCGTCAATCGCACGAGCAAATCACGCCGCGCGGTAAACCATGTTTACACCATACCGCTGATAAAACAGCAGATTTCGTTGCCAACGGCACTCGGTAACGACTTCACACAAGACGCCGCCGCTCGTAGTCTGCTTGGCTACAACTTCCAGGTTCCCGAGAGCGTTGATCAATATTTTGCTGCTCGTAAGAAATGAGCTCGTTTCGATCTCACCCCAGGTAAAGATCGCTTTGCCGATTTTGGTGTGAATTAAGGCGCATTCTGCCCACGCGTTTTTGTGGTCGAAGGAATAGCTTACTCAAGGACTGGATGGCGGCGATGAATATCGGCGCCTCTGATTTCGCCTATAGGCAAATACGATGCCTTCCATAAAAGCCAGGCCATCTGCCGTGCGATCGAAAACTGCAATGAAATTCACCCGCAAGCCCCTGGCGCCATAACTTCACCTATGACGCCGATTCAATTTAAATGAATGTCCGGGAATGGAGCAACTCACCTCACTCCGTAGGTGGGCCGCTCGATCTGTCGATCACGTAGAGGGGACGCCTCTTAACAGCATCGAAAACGCGGGACACATACAGACCAACGCCTCCGACGCAAGTCAAAATAATACTTCCAATCATCAGATTGGCTAGCATCAAAGCGGTAAACCCTTCAGGAGGGTTCCCGAAAATGGCGTTCACTATGAAGAAGACGCCAAGCGCGGTGCTGAAGCCGGCACCCATCAGTCCCAGCCATAAAATCCAAACCAACGGTGCGGTCGATTGAAAGAAGAAACCCTGGATCGAATGTGCCAGCAGCGTTCTAAGCGTATAGCTCGATGAGCCGATCTGGCGAGCATGACGTTCATAAGTCAGCGAGACAGAATCGAAGCCGAGCCAGCGCAGAATAAAAAGGTAGTGCCGCTCATGCTCCTGAAAATGAAGGTAGGCATTAATAACTTGCCGCGAAATTAAAGAGAAAGAGCCCTGGCCGGGATCAACCTTATAGCCGACCACCTTGTTCATGAGCAGAAAATACAGCCGATTAGCAAGGCGCCGGCCCGCAGGATCTCCCATGTAGCGGCTTGCATAGACGATATCGAAGCCCTTTTGCGCAGCTTCCCACAAATTGGGGATGAATTCCGGCGGGTCCTGCAGGTCACAATCCATCACGACCGCATATTCACCGCGGCATTCGGCCAGCCCGGCCGTTATGGCGATTTGTTGCCCGAAATTGCGAGACATTCGCAAAACCCGTACACGATTATCCCTTGCAGCGATTTCCGAGAGAACGGGCCATTGGTCCTGTTCTCCTCGGTCATCAACAAATACAATCTCGTGGCGCTCCACGAGTTTCTCCAGCACCTGCGTAAGACGCTCATGGAGGGGGGCAAGCGTGCCTGTGCAACCAAAGCACGGAACAACCACGCTGATTTGTGGAACGCTCCTCATGTCCGCTTGCTCTACCATGGGTAAACTCCTGAAATAGAATACATCTTTTCGATTCGGCGCGATCTTTGCCAAATACGCCGCTCAATAGCAAACTTTTACGACACCCCGCAAACGCGACACACGAAATAAGCCGCCAATAATATTTGATGGCTCTTGGCTAAGGTTTATTGACAACCTGTGCTTTAAATTTTGAAGGACGGCCCCTGAGCTAAATATCTTTGCTCTGGCGATGAACCGGCTTTTATGCCATCAAGCTGAGAGTTGCGGGACGACCAGATACAACCCTCCTCGGATTAGAATACCAAATGTATAGAGACCAGATTGAGATTTCAGATCGAGGCAACGCAACCGCATCGGATCAAACTTTCAAGATCAAATATGGCTGGTTATTCGACGTAACCGTTGTCGGACTATTGCCGGCACTGTTCCTTTTCGCGGCACCAATTCAACGATTTATGCCGGCCGGATGGGTCGATTCCGCGCTTTATCTCGGCCTGTCGATGGACTATTTCGGCATCGTCAAAACCTATGGTTGGGATTATCATTCGCTTCGGGTTTCTTACCTTCTGCCGAATGCCCTCGCCAACATGGTCTTGCCAGTTGTCCAGGCGCGGTTGCTCATCGTTTTCGCATTCTACTTCATCGGGTTACTTGCGCTCTACGATGGCGTTCGCATTCTGTGGGGACGCCCGTCGGCCGCCATCACGGTATCGTGCCTAGCCTATAGTCCCGTTTACCTGCTTGCCAATACGGCAGGATATGTTGATGGCGCATATCTTGCCTATACGTTTTGCGTGTTCTCTGCCTTGGCCAGGTGGAGTGTTTCGCGCCATACTCTATGGGTCGTCGTTGCAGGCATCGCGGCTGCGCTTGGCATTCTCGCCCATATGCTTGCCGCGGCGCCTGTGGGTCTCGTCATTCTTTTCTTTTTAATAGCCAAGTGGGAAGACTTCGGCCGTAAGCCGTTGAGCTTCATCCTTGGTGGTTTAACCGGCGGGTTTCTTACCTGGATATTTTTCGTCGTCGTGCTTTACGAAATAGGCTTTGGTATTGGCGCATTCGTCCAACTGAAATGGATTGTAAATGCCTCGATTACCGGGCTAGGCGCTAAATATCGCTTCAGCATCATGGACTGGTTACCCTATGCGACACGACTGGTCCCAGGTATTGTCGTCTCTTCAACCTTGATTTTCCTGCTGGCCGTCAATCGATTGCGGGGAACCCGCCGCATCGATATTGCGGCAGCTATAGTTGCAGTCGCAAGTACCATTTTGCTTCCGGCTTATGATCTCATATTGGGGGGCAGCACTACACAGGCGTCTTTCTATGCCGGGCTCGCCATGCCCGGCGTCATGATCGGTATCGCCGCGATGACGGCGATGCTTTTGCCGCAAGCCGAGAATAGCCGTGTGGCGCTCTACGCAACCATCATCCTGATCTTGGGTGCGCTTAGCTACTATTCTCTGAGTGTTTCCAAAATCATCGCATCGTCTGGTTTAGCTCTCGATCTGTTCACCCTCGTAGCTTGCTGCGTGGCCGTAGGTCTTTTGTTCTTCACGCCCTTGCGCAACGCAGCATTCTTCCGGTCAACCGCATTGATCGTAATTTTGGCGGTGTGTGGCGTTTCAGTCGTCATGAACAAGGATACGCAGCAGCTTTATAAATCGGCCAACACCATCGACAATGAAGAATATTTTCGAGGCGTGGTCTTTGTTCGAGATATTATTAGTGCCAACGTCCCCCCCGGCCGGTTACCACTTTTCTGGTTCGACAGGGATGATTTTGCTGCCCGCGACGGACGATCGCAAGAATTGGCACGTAAGATGCGCTATGGCGACACCGAAATGGCGCTTACATATTACGACACTCTGGCATCACTACGTCTTTGGCATCGATCGTTTTTTCTGACGGAGTTAAAGCCTGAACAGAACCTGGATTCGCTCCCGTTTTTGATGAATCCGAATATAACAATCGTTGTATTGGAGCAGGACGGCGCAAAGTTAAATGCGGCAATAGATTCGCTGAGGAACGCCGGCGTCGGCTGCCATGTGGGCAATACCTCGACATACAGCAGTCGATCATTCGAGATAAATGTCACGCTGATAGAGTTGCGTGGCGCCGGCGATCGGACACTCTCAAGCTGTGGGCGAACATGAAATATTGCCTATTCACCGCGCGATTTTAATCCCGGCATAAACCAAGCCAAGCGATAAGCAATCGCTTTGCCTTCGTGCCGCATCAGGGCTGAATTCGCCAGACCGCAATATCCCCCACTTTCAATGACGATGTGCTTCCGTCTTTGTCCCATGACGGCATGTCGGTGGTCTGCGTCACGTAAAAACCTATACCATCATTCTTCAGGCGCTCCCGCGCTTCCACCGAACTCGCCATGTGGTGAATAAAGCTGAGTTCGGCCAGTCGAGATTGAATGGTTTCCGAGCGTGGGTAGCCGGAAAGCATATAAAGACCAGGCCGCGACAGATAAGATGGAACCCCGCTTATGCCTGTTAATATCGTTGGAACATCGAAAAGTTTTTCGTCCGATTTAATGTTTGCAACCGCGATACTATCACCGCGCTGTCCTTCCTGCCCAATCCAACGGGCGGCGGCAATAACGCCTGGCGCAACATCGACCTTGTCGTAGGAAACTCCCCAGGCAAAACGACTCACTTTGGCGGAAGGCATCCACCAGCTGGCAGGAATGAGCGTAATGAGCGCGGCAAATCCGGCGACAGTGGGCGATATGCTGATGCGGGACAATGATACGACAAATTTAGCTGTCCAAACGATCATCAGAACATAGACCAAAACGAAGGCTCTATGACGAAACTCCGTGAAATCTCCGTTGAATGGCGTTGGCGCGAGCGTCATCATAACACACGCGTAAGGGAGCAAAGCGGCAGGAAGCCAATCGATATCCTCGACCCTTCGATACCACACCGCGATCGAGAAACCCGAAAGAAACGTCAAGAGCCAAATTCCCGCCATTCCTACAAGTGCCAGCAACAGCCCGACAGGCAAGGCGCCAAATGGCCCCATTTGCTGAATGAGATGAGAATAGAACCCGTCGTAGTTGGTTGGTTCCATGAGGGTATGCAGCAACTCGATGAAACGCGATATGAAGCTGCTGTAGCCTAGTCGCCTCACCTCATCTCTAGCGACCCACAAAAGCGCAATGGGAAGCATTATTGCCCCCAGGGCAATCAGGTGCCCACGAAATCTGCGGACCGGAGCAGGTAGGGAAGCGACGACGACGACGGCAAATGGAACGAGAAGCCATATAAAAATATGAGCGCGAAGAAGGAATGTACTGAAAAGAAGGCAAAGTGCCAGAGCCAGGCTCCGGACGCCTCCGCGCCTGCTCCACTCGGCAAGAATACCCACGCTCGCCAGCGCCGCAGGCAAAGCATATAGCGTGCCAGGTGACGATTCCATCATCCAGTGAAAGGAAAGGAAACCCTGCTTCAAGCCATAGGCGCCAGCATCCGGAAGAAGCGCAAATAGCATCAACGCCAGACTACCGCCGGCGATACCACAGAGAACACGACCGAGCGCAAATATGCTTGTTACGCTAAGGAAAATACCGAATGGGAGCCAAAAGGCCGTTATGACATCGGCGGGACTGAGCGCCAGAATCCTCACCATCAGACCTGGTAATGCATAGCTGGCAAAATGGTAGAAGGTGGGCGCCGTATCAACCAAGCCGGAAAGGCCGCGACCCGCCATTTTCGGATCGCCAAATTGCGCGATTGTTCCCGCGTGTATGAATATATCGAGCCAGAGCCTGAGATGACCCTGTTCCAGCAACGCATAGCGCGTCGTGCTGTCCATAGACCAGATGATCGAAAACCCTGCAATCGCAGCAAGGGCCAGGAGCCACGACAAGTTCGGGGCATCCTCCTGCCTCTGCTCGCTTTTCACCAAAAATCCAATATTTCCCAGCAGCAGACACAATCCCGGAAACAGGATGGAGATATTCATGTAGTAGACCGGCAAAGCTAATACATACGCAACCGCGGTTGCGCCTATCAAAAGCTGCATCTCTGGGGCAACAACACACCCGAACGCACGGGTAATTAATCTTCCCCACCCGATTGCGGAAACGATGATACATGCCGTGGCCAAACCGAGCCAAAGACCGCCGTTGGCAATCACGACGAGCCCACCGAATGCGGATAGAATTATTGCCGAATACAATGATCTACTCCAACGCCTTTTCCATGAGGCCACTACTTGCATACCCAAACGGGAACTTCTCCAGATCCCGCTATCTTTTTTCGATCCTGATATAGATATCCAAAGGAAAATGCGACATTCACAATGCCAAGCAACCAAGCCCAAGCCGCACGGTGTCTTCCGAATATCCAAACCGTGATCGACCCACGTCTGAAGTTTTTTGCCTCACTTGTGGTTTAAACCCGGTTGCCAGATATTCTATCCAGCAACAAAATCATCGTACCTAAATCTTCAGCCGCCCCCGCATAACACAAGGCCTTATCCATAGTATAAATAAATATAATTTATATATACTTATTTATAGTCGCCATAAATAGAAAATTGTACCTATATAAAAATATCAAAAACAAATAATAATTGGGATTATTATCAAAACCAACCTCGATACGGCGGAGTTAAGCTGAAGGCGGGCGTGAGATGGCTTACATAAACAGAATATGAATGTGTTGCCAGAGATTTAGAAGATGGTATGCTCGCGGTCGTTTTGGTGGCAGATAGCTGGCTACCAAAATGGTGTTAGCGTGTTTTTCCAATCCCTAGTCCCCTCATGCCAGAATGGCCAACTCTGTCCCTGCGACATTGGCTGATTGCGAAGTTGTTCGACATGACTCTCATAACAAACTGTCCCGCATGCATGTCCACAAATTGGCGGGCTTTGCCGGGTTGGCCCAACCAGTCGATGCTTTCGGACGGACGAAGCGTTGCCGCACCACTGGAAAAAAAACACTGCGAAGTCTGCGGCTTGATACGGCACTCCGCTCCGCCATCGCAGACGGAAATCGAAGCCATCTTTAACCAGGATTACGCCCTGCACGCTCGCCTCGTCGACAATGTCTTCGAGAACCAACGGCAATCTCTTTATGCCGATTGGATTCAGGATTTATTGAGAGCGTCACCTATCCATTCGATTTTTGAGATTGGCGCCGGTACGGGATCCTTGATGGCAGAACTGCGGCGGCGCGCACCGCAATGGCGGCTTAAGGGCGTGGAGCCGGTAGCGTCGGCCGTCTCCAAGGCGGCCACGGATCTCGATATCGAAGTTGGACTGCTGCGAGACATCGATACGGCATCGCTGAAGGTTGATGTGGTCCTTTCCGTCAACGTCATGGAGCATGTCCATGATCCCGTCGAGTTTCTCCTCCAGTCGCGCGCCGCCCTATCGGAGGGCGGCCGCATTTTGGTGATATGCCCGGATGGAGATCATCCCACAACGGAAATGCTTATATACGATCACATACATTCTTTTACGCTACGCTCATTTGAGAAAATCGCGCAGCGTGCCGGTCTGCTGATAACGAACAGGCAGCCAGCGCCGGCTGCGCTGGGCGCTTTTCAGGCAGTGATCCTCGTCGCCGGACCCGTGACCTCAGTTGTTAGCCCGATGATAGACGACCTTTACGAGCGACGTTCCCATTTTCTGCATCGCTGGCAGCAGCTCGAGCAAGTTCTATTAGAAAGAATTGGCAACTGCCCCAACCTGTGGGCATTCGGCAGCGGAGAGAACGCCCAGCTTCTTCGTGCCTACGCGCCACGTGCCTGGGACAAAGTGCAGGGCATTATGGCGGACGGCGCTGGCGTTTTCGATGGACGTTCTATTACACCCTATGAGACCGCGGAAACTGGCGGAGAGCGCACGATGCTTCTGGCTGTCCGCTCAGATATTCAGGCGCGCGTGGAAGATCGACTTGTAGCCGATGGACATAAGGTCGTCCGGTGGGACGACCTGGTTTAAGGGCGTACGCTTCTTTTCCGCCGCCTCTCGTCGCTGAACAGATGATCCTACTCGACAGCTACTGGTGCCACATTTGCCGAGGTTGGCCGACTACTGCTGCAGGCAAGAATCGCGAAGGAATTATACCCGCGTAGCCACAACCACACGCGATCCCCCAACCGGGAAACGTGCGCCGGCCAGAATTGCGGAGACCTCCGCCTGCAGGATACTTTTCAAAATCGCATTCACTACGTTCGGGGGCTTCGCCTCCATATCGGACATTTCGCTTTGTTGCACATTTTTCTTGCGCCAGCGTTCTACTAGTCGGCTGGTCATCATGATGGGCAGCAAAAATGAACAATAGGACGTCGAAAATACTGGACGGAAACCGTTTCTGTTCAGCTTGTCCTCAAGTTCTCCAAGCTTATACCTACGTTCGTGATAAGCTACTTCATCGGCGGTGCTCCACAACCAGGGATGTTGCGGGACAGCAATCACTACCCCACCACCCGGACGCAGAGCCTTGTGCATCGAATGCAAAACCATTTCATCTTCAGCGATATGCTCAATGACATCATAAGCGCCGATAACGTTAAATGCGTTCTCCGCCATTATGTCACGAGCGTCCATTTGCACGAGCTCAGCGTTTTTCCCGAGACGTTGAGCCGCAACCGCTAGGCCCGACGGATGCAGTTCCGATCCCACCAGACGTCTCCGGATTCCGTCTTTTGAAAGAGCAGAAAGCACGATGCCATTGCCACACCCAACTTCCAGGATGTCTTGAGCATTCGGGAAATATTTCTGAATAAGACCAGCCAGCATTCGATTGCGCGGGACAAACCAGAAATGATCGTCTTCGATTTCAGCGAGCATTTCAAAAGATTTGGGGTCGAAGCCCGAAATCGTGTCAGCCAGTTTCGGTGCAAAAAGCGGTATGCCCATTTCCACAGGTGCAGCATAGCCGCACTGAGAGCAGACATAACCAGTTGGCCATATGGCCTGACCCTCCAGAATGGGGCTGCCATTTCTGCAATCAGGGCAGATACGGTGCGGCGTTCCTTCTTCTGATCTGGTATCCACCACTGTCAAAAACCCCTCTCAGTATATTGGTTAAGCGCCATAAGCCACGATGTGGTTACTGGCAAGCTTCGCTCGATTTGTTTAGGTGGAATTCTACCAAGAATACAAAATTCCATATTTTGAGTGAATTGTAGCGAGGTAGACAAACCCATTTTTCAAGTTCTGGCACCAGTTAATACCGTCGCATCCGCCCCATATTAAGCTGCCGTCGATTGCGGTTTTTTGTAAAAAAGAGGCAGATGCGCGGCAGCGATCAACACCATGACAGGTGTCAGAAGCCTCAGGACGATGGCGGCTGTCTCCGCATGAAGCGGCTCTATACCCATACCGACAAGCATTGCTCGAACGGAAAACTCCTGCACACCGATGCCTCCGGGTATCATTGAGAGGATAGAGATCGCCGCAACTCCTCCGAGAAGAAAGGAGCCCTGCCAGAAATTGATATCGACATTCGCCAGCTTGATGATCAGCATCCACAAGGCCAATGTCAGCCCCCATTTCAGAAAAGTCGTCAATCCCACAATCATAAGGCTGCGAAATGGAAGGGGAGGACCGACCAGAGACTTAAGTCGATCGCCAAAGGAGGTATCGCCGAGCCAGGCAATAAATCCCTGGAGCAGGCGAGGTGTGAAAATGCCAAACAGCGCGATGGAAAAAAGCGTGGCAATCGCCACGACAGAAAGTCCAGTCTGAATGTAGATCAGACCCGCCACGCCCAAGGCAAAAATAGTGAAAAGATCGACGATGCGTTCCAAAGCCAAATTTACGGCGGAGTTGCCAAGTTTAAGGCCGGATTCCTGTGCAAACTTAAGCTTCAGCAACTCTCCAAGCTGGAATGGCGTAACTAGTGAAGCCGCCATCGCGAGAGCCACGTAACAATAGACACGCTTCATAGTCTGCGATTGCCATGGCAGTTGATTAATGGCAATCCAGCGTGCTGCAGAGGTTGCGAATACCAGAATAGTCCCACTTGCCATGACCAAAAGCAGCCAGCCGATTGGAAGAGTCGGCAAGAGCACGACCATATTGCGCCAGTCGAACTGATAAAAAACAACTGAACAAGCGATCAGTGCAACAAGAACCGGCCAGAGACGGCGAACCACGGTGATCATTCCAAAGTCCCTGTTGACGAACCGCTCACCATCCATTTGGTCTTTTGCCGACATGAACGGTTGATTTCAAAATATCGCAAAGCGTTTCTCATTGTGGTTTCACACGGCGTTCACTAGCGAGCCAGATGTATTAGCGCAAGCGCTCATCGCGCTGCCAAGTGCCGCCGAGAGGCTCAAATTCATTTACTGGGTTTCGTCGGCATGTTTTTTATAAACTGCCGTTACAATAACCCTCGGCCGCCGTTTGACCTCAAGGAAGATGCTGCCGATATAAATGGCGATGAGGCCATTAAAGAGCGTGAGAATGCCGCTGAAAAGCATGACCGCAGCCATCACGGAGGTCCAACCCGGCACACCGACACCGGTGATGAAATATCTGGCGACAAGATACAGAATGAATACGAACGCCGCCATACTGATAGTGACGCCACTCAAGAACACCCAGATCAACGGAGTGACTGAAAAAGCGGTGATTGCCGTGAGGAACAGGCGGATCAGCTTTTTGAAGGTATAAGTCGTCGGAGATAGACTCGGCTTCTCAACCGTGACGGGCATCTGCTTAAAACCGGTTACGTGCATCAAACCGACTAGAAATCCTTCTCGTTCATCGTGCAGAAGGAGGGCGTCGACGTATCGCCTGGTCATGAGCCGTGCAGTGCACACATCCCGTGGGAATTGGAAGTCACTTACGATATCGAGTGCTCGATAAAAGGCATTTCGGCAAAACCGATAAACAGGATTGCCTTTCGGCCGTTGCTGGACACCGTATACAACATCCACGGCACTCGTTTTCATCACAGTGAAAAATTGCTTCACCCAATGGGGATCCTCCTCCAAATCCCCGTCCAGGATCATGAGGAAGTCGCCAGAGGCCATCGTCATTCCGGTCCACAAGGCTTTGTGCTGACCAAAATTACGGGAAAGATCGACAACCACAACGCGTGCATCTCTCTCCGCAAGCGACTTGGCTACCTCGAGGCCATTATCCGGCGAGCCGTCATTCACGAACAAAACCTCGCACGCAAAACCAAGCTCACCGGCCGCTTCAAAACATGCCTGAGCAAAGGGCTCAACGTCATTCTCTGTCCAGTAAATCGTTGTAATAAAAGAAATTTTCATTTCATAACTCCGGAGCAAGCAAACAGTGTTCGGCCGCCCCATCTCTTGTCCACTGGTGGCAGATCACCCTTTTATCCAAGCGCCTTTTTCCAGGCAAGCGGACGCTCCGCTGGAAGTTGTGGAGTGATTCCGCACGTATCGGATGCGTGCCCTGCTACCGCGAAAAGCACTAGGGCAGCATATAGTCGACAATAAGCACGGTTACGGGGTTCAGGCCTGCCTTCCATACGGATAGCCGGGATCGAACTGACGATGGAATGTTCAGTGCATCCAGCTTTGCGTGGCCCCGCTCACAAATCGCAGAAACCGTGCACACCATAATCAATGAGGTAGGCATTTTCGGTTGTTTCAACCACTGTTCATTGGCCGCCGAGACGTTTGGCATATCGAAGCTCAGCGTTCCCTTATCCCACAACCAGAGTCCGGCGAGACTATCGAACGTGTTTAGAGGTATCGTGCCGCCACTCACAAAGAAGCGATAGGTCGCGTGCTCGTTGCTCGGCACATCGCTTGACACAAGATCTCTTCGATCAACCCATAAGGCGACACGCCGCCCGTTCAAGCCGGACTTGTCCACCATGTTTCGGATATCAATCGCGAGCTCAAAGAACGTGCGAAACGGGACAGTCCCGCGCTGGGCGAATATAAAGCGCGTATCCAAGTTAACGATACCAATAATGACCGTGAGTATCATCATGGTAGCTACGGCTACGCCACGAATCTTTCTCAAAATCAACAACAGAATCGCAGCGCACGCAACAAATATAATTGCCCACGTGACTTGCGAACTAAAAATATCAACAGATTTTACAATGAAATTATTAAAATAAACAAAAAATATCATCAAAAAGAAAACAGCTGAAAGCAAAAATATACGGAATCGCTCCCCGCGCGCCCTATCCGCAAGCAAAGATCCGATAATGAAAACCATAATAAGACTTTGACCGATAAGCGCGTAGCTGGAGTAGAACCACGTCTGCGTTATCATTCCACCCACGGCAACATCCCATATCACCGACACGATAAAAAACGCGATCGACGTTGCGGCTCCGAGTAAAGCCATTTGCCTGGATTTAACTTTTCCCCAACTTTCGACGTAAACTGTCAGCGCGAAGAAAACGAAGGTAATAAATAGCGAGGCAATACGAAATGTGTTTGGAAGCCATTTTTCCAGCGGCCTGGAAAAAGGGATCGCATTTCCTGCAAAGGCGTTTCTGATGGGATGTGCGTCGTGAAAAAGAAAAATAAACGGGCCGCCAATTGATCTACTATAGATAGCCATCGACAACAGAGCGAGTAATCCGCCGATAAAAATTGAAAGAATTCTATGAAATAAGAAAGCCTTCGTCGATTGCATCGTCATGACCGTGACGAGAAAGGCTACACCGGTCAAGAGTGCGGGTATTGGATGCAGCGCCAATACACAGGCGCAGAGAAACCCTGCCGTGAGATTTAAAAGCGCTTCGCGGTAACGCCAATATCCATTGTTGGCCAACAATAAAACGGCGATCGCCGAGATTGACAAGGCTATCGCCGGACCATCGATGTACCCATTGCTGACTGATGCAATCCAAAGCGGATTCGCGCCTAGCCACCATCCGGAAAGAACTGCAGCAAACGGCCCAAAGATTCTCCTTGCGATCGAATAGATTGATATAAGTGCTATGAGTTGAAACAAGATACTCAAGGCGATGTGAGCATAGGCAGGCGTAAATATCTCGTAGAATAGAGATCCCAGGAATACAGATGGGATACGCTGAGAAAAATAATAGGCACCCAAATTTCGAATCTGGGTCGCCGGATCCAGGAAATATCCGACATAGATCATTGGATCGACCCAGCCCGGCCGAGGAAAAAGCTCATATGCACCGCTAAATTGTGCAAACAGAGGCAGAGAAACCAGCAGCACGATCCAAGCCCATTCAGGAAGGCCATGCGGATTGCGCCCACCGAGGCTGGGGTCAATGTTTTCACATTTCATATCTTGAAGTCGTTTGTGCGCGTGGTCTTCCGAGGACTCGACACGTTGGACGGGTTGAATTGCATTGGGCTGTCGAGTCGTCATCCATTTTCCATTACGATATATTCTTTGTCAGCCGACGTTCCTGACATGCATTTGACACACTCAAGCCCGAGACCCAGATTTAGGGCAAGATTGACCGCCCGCCGCACTCGGCCACCAATCTATTTATTGCCACAACACGGTCAGCCTAGCCCAAAATGTTGACAGTGATAAGGCTTCGACGTATTTGCACCTCTAACGATGTAACCATTGTGGAGCAACGCGGTAATTCTTGGATCGGAAGGAGTGGCTGGAAATATGTCCACCGCAGCTGAGATGGCAAGATATGCTCGATTGAGCCAAACCGTTCTGATAAATTTGCACTCAGCGAACGGCGCGTGTACCCCAAACTGAATAGGATGTTTCCTTGATCGGATCGTTTTTGTCGCCAAACGACAAGAAGTTGCTGACGCGACTTTTTAAAGAAAACTTCAAAAAACACGTTGGATGGTACTCAGCGGCAATCGTGGCAATGGTTGTCGTTGCGGCGACGACATCCCTCAGCGCCTGGATCATGCGCGATATCGTCAACAGTGTTTATCTTAAGCAGGGCTTCAACGTTGTTCTTGAGATTGCGTTCGCGGTCGCGGCAATCTTTATCGTAAAGGGCCTCGCCACTTTCGTGCAGAGCTATTACTTGAGCAAGGCTGGCAACAGCATCGTTGCCGAACAGCAGCGCAAGATTTACGACAGGCTCCTGAAACAGGGGGTTTCATTTTTTCAGAACCTGCCGTCCTCCGAACTGCTGATTCGCGTAACCTATAATGCGCAGGCCGCCCGCAGCGTAATCGACACGGTCGTGACGTCGTTTGTACGCGACCTCTTTTCGCTGCTTGGCCTCATTATCGTGATGTTTGCCCAGAATTTCTTTCTGAGTGCGATTTCAATGATTATCGGGCCTATCGCGATTTTTGGCGTTCGTCTTGTGCTGCGTCGCGTTCGCAAGATCATGGAAGCCGAACTTGCTTCGCTTGGGGAAATCGTCAATGTGGTACAAGAGACCAGCATCGGCGTTCGGGTGATAAAGGCGTTTTCACTCGAGAATCTCATGCGCCAACGTATGAATAAGGCGGTTTCGGACGTTGAACAGCGATCGAACGGAATTGCCAAGCTTGAGGCCGCTACAAGTCCGATTATGGAAACCCTCTCGGGTCTCGCAATCGCCGTCGTTATCGCAGTTTCTGGCTACACCGTTCTCGAAAAGGGTGGCTCTCCCGGCGACCTGATGGCGTTTATCACTGCACTCCTTCTGGCCTATGAACCTGCAAAACGCCTGGCGCGTATGCGTGTGCAAATTGAAGGCGGCATGATCGGCGTACGCATGATGTTCGAAGTTCTGGACGCTCCGCTCACACTTGCCGAGAAAAAAGATGCAGCACGGCTTGCAGAGTCAAGCGGCGATGTGGAACTGAAAAATGTCAGCTTCGAATACGTTTCAGGTCAGCCGGTCCTCAAGAACGTAAGTGTAGTCTTCGAGAGCGGCAAGATGACCGCTCTGGTCGGGCCGTCCGGCAGCGGCAAGTCCACCGTCATCAATCTCGTGATGCGTCTTTACGATCCACAAAACGGCTCGGTCGAAATCAACGGCATGGATTTGCGCGATGTTTCCTTTGCCAGTTTGCGTGAACGCGTATCCTATGTCGGTCAGGAAACGTTCCTGTTCTCGGGAACCGTTAAACACAACATTTCCGTCGGCCGGGACAATGCAACCGACGAAGAGATCATCGCCGCCGCAAAGGCCGCCAATGCGCATGATTTCATCATGAAAATGCCGAACGGCTATGACACGAAGCTCGGCGAAAACGGTTCTGGCCTGTCGGGTGGCCAGAGACAACGTGTGGCGATCGCCCGTGCGATGCTGCGTGACGCGGACATATTGATCCTCGATGAAGCTACGAGCGCACTGGATTCGGAATCCGAGGCCCTTGTCCGCGATGCCTTGGAACGTCTGACACTGAACAAAACGTCGATCGTCATCGCGCACAGGCTTTCTACCATCAACCGCGCAGACAAGATTGTGGTGATGGACAATGGCGAGGTCGTGGAACAGGGAAGCCGTCGCGAGTTGCTCGCAACGGACGGCCTTTATAAGCGGCTTCACAGCATACAGTTCGACGCAGACGTCGCGTAGTCAGAACAGGTCGGGCGGGGCACTCTCCCCGTCCGATCACGCTCCGTGCAGGGGCATCAGCATTGTCGCCGGCATTGTTGCAGCCTGCCTTGCCCATGATTTTCCGCTTTCCTTGTAGGTGTACCGGTACGACTAGATCGCCGTTCGTGTGGCGTGCCAGGAGAATCGTAACAATTGCTCATCGTTCGGCACCACCTCTCCTTAAAGCTGGCGATGCGGTCGAACTCAACACTAATGGCCTTGGCAGACAGCGCCAAATCATGACAGCATCTGCCGTTTGAAACATCCGGGACCCTAGACGCAATGACGGCAATCGAAAAACTGGCCG
>RCUT01000337.1_pt1 | contig 25292 bp, 17 predicted proteins | sample 2166171 | NCBI WGS metagenome assembly RCUT01 (sample SAMN09932757, study PRJNA488358) | compost metagenome | isolation source: compost soil in 4-hydroxybenzoic | place: Germany: Experimental Botanical Garden
ACCACCTGACGATGACCCAGGAGCTGATCGCCAACATGCTCGGCGTGCGCCGCGAGGGCGTCACGGACGCCGCCGGCAAGCTGCAGAAGCTTGGCGTGATCGAGTACCGCCGCGGGCATATCACCGTACTCGACCGACCCAGGCTCGAGGCGCTGAGCTGCGAGTGCTATGCCGTGGTGAAGAAAGAGACCGACCGCCTTCTCCCCTATACGACCCGCGCCAACCACTCCTGAGCGGCTCAAGCCAGGCAGCGTTCTACGTTGTGTCGTCCCCGGCCCCCGGTACCCGCGCGAACCTGTCCCCGGGCCAGGCGCGCGTTCGCCCTGGTCCACAGGGTTGGCAACGGACTTCGACACGGTGATCCCGGCCATCGTCCAGCAGGGGCACACGGTTGTCTTGGAGCCTTTCCCCATCCAGGCCGACCTCCAGGCCGCCCGGTACGCCATCGGCCTGCACCAGGTCGATGTGGTACAGCGTCGAGCCGAAGCGGTAGCGCAGCTTGTAGCCCCTCCAGGCTGCTGGCAGCACGGGTTCGAAGCGCAGGCTTGCGCCTTCGCGTTGCACGCCCAGCAGCGATTCGAGGATGAGGCGGTACATCCAGCCGGCCGCGCCGGTATACCAGCTCCACCCGCCACGCCCCTCGTGCGGGGCCATGGCGTAGACATCGGCCGCCAGCACGTAGGGCTCGACCTTGTAGGCCTCGATGGCGTCGGCGAGGCCATGGCTGACGGGGTTGATCAGTTCCAGCAGTTCCCAGGCCCGCGCGCTGTCGCCCATCTCGGCGAAGGCCATGCTCGCCCAGACCGCGGCATGGGTGTACTGGCCGCCGTTCTCGCGCACACCGGGGACATAGCCCTTGATGTAGCCCGGGTCGGGCAAGGAGCGGTCGAAGGGCGGCGCCAGCAGCAGGATCAGGCGGGCGTCATGCCGCACCAGGTGCTCGAACAGCGAGTCCATCGCCTGGCGCCGCCGCTCGGCCGGGGCCACCCCCGAAAGCACCGACCAGCTCTGGGCAATGGAATCGATGCGGCATTCGTCATTGCTGGCCGAACCCAGGGGCGAGCCGTCGTCGAAGTAGGCCCGTCGATACCAGGCGCCGTCCCAACCGTGCCGCTCCAGGTTGAGGCGCAGCTCCGCGGCCTGCTCGTTGCAGCGCGCGGCAAAGGCCGCATCACCATGCTCCAGTGCGATGGCCGTGAACTGTTCCATCACTGCATGCTGGAAGAAGCCCAACCAGACGCTTTCGCCCCGGCCCTGATCGCCGACCCGGTTCATGCCATCGTTCCAGTCGCCGCCGCCCATCAGCGGCAGGCCGTGGGCGCCTCGGGGCATGCCGCGTTCCAGGGCGCGCAGGCAATGCTGGTAGAGGCTTTCCTGGCGCATCGAGCGCTCCGGCAGGTCGTAGTAGGACTCTTCGCCCGGGTTCAGCTCGCGCCCCTCCAGGTAGCCCACCTGCTCGTCGAGCACGCTCCTGTCTCCGGTCAGCCGCACATACCGGCTGACGGCCAGGGGCAGCCACAGGTAGTCGTCCGAGCAGCGCGTGCGTACGCCCCGGTCCATGGGCGGGTGCCACCAGTGCTGGACATCGCCCTCGAGGAACTGGTGGGAGGCGCAGAGCAGCAGGTGCTGGCGCGCGCTGGCCGGGGCCGTGTGCAGCATGGCCATGCTGTCCTGCAGTTGGTCACGGAAGCCGTAGGCGCCGCCGGACTGGTAATAACCGCTGCGCGCCAGGAAGCGCGAGGCGATGACCTGGTACAGCAGCCAGCCGTTGAGCATCAGGTCCACCGCGGGCTCGGCCGTTTCCACCCGCACCTGCCCGAGGGTTTCGCGCCAGTGCTCGCGTACGGCCTGCAAGGCCGCATGGGCCGCGCCAGGGCTGAGGGCGTTGCGCAGCAGGCCAACGGCAGCCCCGGCGTTCTGCTCGGCGCCCAGGCAGAACACCAGCTCGCGCGAGGCGCCGGGTGCAAGCTCGATGCCGGCCTGCAGGGCCGCGCAGGGGTCGAGGCCGCCGCCGCAGTGCCCGAGGAGCTGCCCCTGGGCCAGCGCGGCCGGCGCCCGGAGGCTGCCGTTGCGGCCGATGAATTCGCTGCGGTCCGAGGTGTGGCTGCGGCACGGCGGGTCCATCGCGAAGAAGGCGACCCGTCCCGGGAATTCCATCGAATAGGCATTGCGCGCGAGCAGCGCTCCGCTGCCGTTTTCGACCTCCGTGACCAGGTGCATGGCGGTCTTGTCGCGCAGATCGCCCAGCACCCATTCGACATAGCCGGTGATGGACAGTTTGCGGGGTCGCCCGGACAGGTTGCGGACCTTCAGCAGGGAGTACTTGATCGGCGCGTCGAGCGCCACGTAGACCCAGAGCTCGCTTTCGATACCCTCTTCGCGGTGCTCGAAGCAGCTGTAGCCGAAGCCGTGGCGCGTCACGTACGGGCCGCTGCCGCGCCTGGGCCAGGGCGTGGGGGACCAGTAGTGCCCGGTTTCATCGTCGCGCAGGTACAGGGCCTCGCCGCTGGCGTCGCGAACCGCATCGTTGTGCCAGGGGGTCAGGCGGAACTCGTGGGCGTTCAGGTTCCAGGTGTAGGCGCCGCCACTTTCCGAGATGACCGTACCGAACAGTGGATTTGCCAGCACATTGACCCAGGGGGCAGGAGTGCTGACGCCGGGCTCCAGCTTGAGCACGTACTCGCTGCCGTCGCGGCTGAAGCCGCCATAGGCGTTGGCCAGGCAGAGGGCGGGGTCGGCCGCGCCAGTCGCCGGCCCCGGAGGCTGTGCCGGCGGGAGGAGGAGGTCGGGGTCGAAGCGCGGCCAGCAGGTCTTGGGCTGGCGACGCAGGACCTGGTCGTGCAGGGTGCCGGCGCTGTCGTTGAGGATGATCCGCGCGACGGCCTTGATCAGGGTGCGGTCTTCCGGCGAGAGCTGCTGCGCCGGCCGCACGAAGATTCCGCCCGGCCGGTCGACCAGGTTGGCTTCGGCGCCTGAGGTGATCAGGCCCATGATCAGGTCCTGCAGCTGTTGCCGGTAACCGGCGCTGTCCTCGTTCCAGATCACCAGGTCGACCGCCAGGCCCTTTTGCCGCCAATAGGCATGCGCCTGTACCAGTTGGCGCACCAGCTCGATGTTGGCCGCCTCGGCGATCTGCACCAGCACTATCGGCAGGTCGCCGGAAATCGCCTGGCCCCAGAGGCCGGACTGGTTGCGCTGGTTGCTGGTCAGGGCGCCGTTCTTCGCCCGCAGGGCGGCGTTGGCGTAGAGGATGGAGGCGGCCATCTGCTCGTAGAGCCAGGCATCGGCCAGGGAGACGTTGAGCTGGCGCAGCAGCACCTGGCTGTGGGTCCAGGCGAGGTCGAAAACCCGGTCGGCGAGGTGGCGGTCGCGGTACTTGTCGATCAGCTGCAGGCAGCCCTCGCGGCTCGCGCTGACGCCGCTGGCCAGATCGAGGGTGGCGGACTGGCCCGCATCGAGGGTGATGCGGCAGCGAATCGCCACGATGGGGTCGAGGACGGAGCCGGCGCTGTCGCCAAGCGCCTCATTGCCGGCGTCCATGGCGGCTGGATTGATCGGGTCGCGGCCCCGGCCGATGAAGCGGGAGCGGTCCGTCTCGTAGGAAATGGCGTCGACGTCCGCGCCGTGCACCGCCAGCAGGTGGCAGAACCAGGGTGCCTGCTCCTCGCTGGAACGTGGCCGGCGCGTGCAGAGGATCGCCTGCAGGGGCTTGAGCAGTTCGGTCTGCACGAAGAGGTTGCTGAATGCCGGGTGCAGCGCATCGCTGATGGCCGGCGCCAGTACCACTTCGGCGTAGCTGGTGAGCTCGATGCTGCGCTGGCTGCGGGAGCGGTTGGTCAGGGTGATCCGGCGCAGCTCGACGTCATCCTCGGGGGAGACGACGATTTCGCTGTGGGCATCGAAGTCCCTGTGGCGAACGCGGAACTCCGCGCGGGCGTCGGAGAAGATGGCTTCGTACTGGTCCGGACGCTTCAGCGTCGGCTGGTGGGCGGCGGACCAGAACTCGCCGCTGGCGATATCGCGCAGGTAGCAGAACATGCCCCAGTCGTCGCAGGTGGCGTCCTCGTGCCAGCGGGTCACGGCCAGCTCGCGGCAGCGGCTGTAACCTCCGCCGGCGCTGCTGACCATCACGTGGTAGCGGCCGTTGGAAAGCAGTTGCACGGCCGGCTGGCGGCGCCCCGGGTCGGCGTATATCCGCAGCCTGCTCTCGATGGGCCGGGTAGCGGTGCTGCTGGCCTGGAGGTCATGGGTGTACTGGTATGCGTGGGCGCTCTTGGGCACGCGCTCCTGCAGAAGCAGCGCGCTGGCCTGGAACTGCGGGTCCGACTCGAAGCGCTTCTGCATGGGGCGGTCCAGCAGCAGGCTGGCCAGTGCCAGCAGGCTCATGCCCTGGTGGTGGGCCATGAACGAGCGCACCACCGCGGAGCTCTGCCCGCGCGGCAGGCGGGCCTGGGTGAAGTCGATGGCTTCGTAGAGCCCGTAGCGCCCGGCCAGGCCTTGTGTCGCCAGGGCTTGCAGGTTCCGGCAGGCCGCTGCGGGGGCCACCAGCAGGGCGAGCGCCGAGGCATAGGGCGCCACCACCATGTCATCGCCCAGGCCTCGCTTGAGTCCCAGGCCGGGCACGCCGAAGGCCCGGTACTGATAATTGAAGTGCGCATCCAGCGTGTTGTAGCCGGACTCCGACACGCCCCAGGGAAGCCCCAGCTGCTGGCCGTACTCGATCTGCCTGGCGACGGCGGCGCAGCAGGTCTGGTCGAGCAGGGTGCCTTCGTACCTCGGCATCACCAGCAGCGGCATCAGGTACTCGAACATCGAGCCGGACCAGGACAGCAGCACCGGTACGCCACGGGTGCTGGTGAGCAGCCGGCCGAGGCTGAACCAGCTCGCCTGGGGCAGTTGGCCCTGGGCTACCGCGACGAAGGTGCTCAGCCGCGCCTCGGAGGCGAGCAGGTCGTAGTAGCTGGCATCCAGACGGCGCTCGTCGACGTTGTAGCCGATGCAGAACAGGTTGCGCTCGCGGTCGTAGAGGAAGCCGAAGTCCATCTCCGCCAGGTCTGCCGCCGCATCGGCCAGGCGTGCGGCATCGTCCAGCCGCGCGACTGCATGGCGGCGGACCGCACAGACGCTGTCGCGCAGCGGTTCCGGCCACTGCCCGGCGTCGAGCTGGGCGAGCTGGCGCCAGGAGGGCAGGGGCGGGAGGGGCGCGGCGATGCTCCCATCGCCGCAACCAGGCAGCAGGCAGGGACGCAACTGGTCGTGCAGGTCCGCACATTGTGCGCGCAGGGCCTGTAGCCAGAAGGCGGCATCGCTGTCGGGTGCGGCTTCGCTGGCCGTGGCCAATGCTTCCACACGGTCGCGCAGCGCCTGCAGGCAGTCGAAGGCGGCCGCCAGCGAGGTCGGCGGCTCGGCCAGCGCTGCAGCCAGCGTACCGCGCAGCCTGCGCAGGGATGGCCTGGCGTGCTCATCATCGGCGCAGGCAGCCTCCAGCACGTCGAGGCTGTCTTCGAGGCCACGCAACTGGTTCGACCGGAAGGGGCAGTCGTCGGCCAGCGCCAGGAGGCCAGGGCACAGGGTCAGCAGCATGCCTGCCAGGTTGCCGCTGTCCACTGTCGACACATATTGCGGGGCCAGGGGCTGCAAGGTCCGGGTGTCGTACCAGTTGTAGAGGTGCCGGCGGTAACGGTCGAGGCGGGCCATGGTGGCCAGGGTTCGCTCGCAGCGCTGCAGCAGGCGCCCCGCGCTCAGGTAGCCGAAGTCATAGGCGGCCAGGTTGGCCAGGATGGCGACCCCGATATTGGTCGGTGAAGTGCGGTGGGCGAGGGTGGCGGTGGGGTGCTCTTGCAGGTTGTCGGGCGGCAGCCAGTTGTCCTCGGGGCCGACATGCTGGTCGAAGAATGCCCAGGTCTGTCGCGCCAGGTTGTGCAGAAACCGCAGGTCCCCCGGCGCCGGAGCGAAGCCCCTGGGCGTCGACGGCCTGCTCAGCCACCAGGCGATGGCCGGGCTGGCCAGCCACAGCACCAGCAGGGGAGCAGCGGCCGCCAGGGCCAGGGGAGTCATCGACAGCAGCGCCGCGAGCGGCACGGCCAGTGCCGGGCCGATCCACATCATCCGGTACAGGCCGCCCAGGCGGTTGGTGCTGGTGCGTTCCACCTCCCGCGACGGGTTCCACTGCAACAGCCGCGACTTGCTGACGTACAGGCGCCACAGGGTGCGGAAGATGGCGTCGAGGCTGTAGTGCGTCTCATGGGGCAGCCAGGCCAGGCTCAGCACGGCGCGGGCGAAGTGCTGGGAGGAGGTGCGCAGGGTCGCCGCGAGGTGCTGCCCCAGGGACATGTCGTGAGGCTTGCGCAGGAGATCGAGCAGCGAGGCCAACAGCGGCGTGAGCATGCCAATGGCCAGCACCGCGAGGGTCCAGGCCAGCGGCTGGTCCACCAGCAGCCAGCCCGCCAGGAACATGGACAGGAATGCCGCAGGCTCCAGGCTGCGCCGCAGGTTGTCGGCGATCTTCCAGCGCGACAGGCCGGACAGGCGGTTGCGCTGGTGGCGCCCCTGGGCGTCCGGCGCCCAGGGCAGGGTCCAGGGCAGCAGCTGCCAGTCGCCGCGAATCCAGCGGTGGCGGCGCTTCGCATCGCTGCTGTAGCGCGACGGGAACTCCTCGTAGAGCTGCACGTCGCTGAGCAGTCCGGAACGGGCGAAGCAGCCCTCGATCAGGTCGTGGCTGAGGATGCTGTTATCCGGGAAGTGGCCGTCGAGGGAGTGCTCGAAGGCATCCACCGCATAGATTCCCTTGCCGATGAACGAGCCCTGCTGGAACAGGTCCTGGTAAACGTCCGATACGGCACGGGTATAGGGGTCGACGCCGGCGTCGCTGCCGAGCAGCTGGGCATAGGCGGAACGCGCGGTGCTCGGCAGGCTGATGCCGATCCGTGGCTGCAGGATGGCGTAGCCGCCGGTGATGCATTGCCCCGGTGGATCGAAGCGGGCGCGGTTGAGCGGGTGGGCCAGGGTGCCGACGAACTGCCGCGCCGCGTCGCGCGGCAGCTGGGTATCGGTGTCGAGGGTGATGACGTAGTTGACCTGGGAGAGGACGTCGAGCCTGCCGACGATCAGGGCGAAGCGTTCCAGGCCGGTGCCGCGCAATACGGCGTTGAGTTCGGAGATCTTGCCGCGCTTGCGCTCGAAGCCCATCCAGGTCCCTTCGGCGGGGTTCCAGCGCCGCGCGCGATGGAACAGGAAGAACCTGTCCACGGCCGCGTCGGGGTACTTGCGGTTCAGCGCCTCGATGCGCTCCCGCGCAAGGCCCTGCAACGCGGCGTCCTGCTCCTGGACCTCGGCGCCGGCATCCAGGAAGTCGCTCAGCAGGGCGAAATGCAGGTTGTCGTCGCGGTTGGCCAGGAAGCGGACTTCGAGGCCTTCGCAGAGCTCGTCGACGTCCTTGGCGCTGCCGATCAAGGTGGGTACCACCACCAGGGTGCGTGCCTCGCCGGGGATGCCCTTGCTGTAATCCAGGCGTGGGAGCTGGTGGGGCGCCACCGTCAGGGTGACCAGCCAATTCACCAGGCTGATCGCCAGCCGGCTGGCCGTGAGGGCGGCTACCGGTGCCAGCAGGGCCACCGCCAAGGTCGGCAGGCCGCTGGCCTGGGCCCAATGGAGGAATGGCCAGGTCAGGCCCAGGGAGAGTATCGCCACGGGGCCCAGGTAGAAGAGCAGGGGGGCGCTCTGCAACAGCCGCTCCCAGCGCTCCCGGAGCGTCAGGCGTACGGCCAGGCGTTGTTCGAGTTCAGGACGCCCGTTGTCGATCAGGTAGTAGCCGACGTGGCCGGCGATACCCCCGGGCGGTGCGCGGCCCGCCAGTTCGAGGGCGGTGCGGGCCACGGCCGTTTCCGAGTGTTCGCAGTGCTTTGCCAGGTGCTCCACCACATGGCGGTAATGGTCGCGCGTGGCGAACTCCATGGCGTCGTAGACGCCGGCCGGGTCCTCGTGCAAGGCCTGTTCGACATGGCTCATGGCCTCGACGAAGTCGCGCCAGTTGGTTGCCGACAACAGGCGCAGGCTGGCGATGCTGTTGCTGACGGCCACCTGGTCGGCGGCTTGCTGCTGGGCATCGGCCGATACCAGACGCTCGATGCTCAGCCCCGATTCGGCCAGGTGCTGCTCGATCCAGCTCAGGGGCAATGCCAGCGCCGCGCTCTGGCCTTGCAGCCGCCGCGCCAGCTCGGCGACGAAGGAACTGGTCATCGGCGGGGCGGCGCGCGCCATGTCCGCCACCGTCAGTACGACGCTCTTGGGGTCCTGCTCGGCGATCTCGGCCAGCCGGTCCGCCCAGTCATCGGCCAGGTTGCGGTCATCCCAGTTCGCCATGACGCGCGAGGCCACGCGGCGCAGGTTCTCGATCAGCGCCAGGCGCAGCATGATGGGAATGGCCCAGAGTTCGCCGAGCTTCAGTGGCGTCATCGCCTGGTAGGCGGTGACGAAACGGCCGAGGCTGTCGCAGTCCACTCGTCCATCGCCGTGGGAGATGGTTTCCAGGGCGATGTCGTAGACCCGTGGCAATCCCTCGGAGCCGCCGGAGGCCAGGTGCGGCAACTCGCGGCAGTACCCCTTGGGAAGGTGCTTGCGTGCCGTTCGGAGCTGCTCTTCGATCAGGTAGTGGTTGTCCAGCAGCCACTCTCCGGCGGGGGTGATGCGCCGGCTGGACAGCGACGCGGCCGTGAGGATCCTGCAACTGCTGGCCAGCGCCGCCTCGTTGTCGGCCAGACGTTGCAACAGGCCGTCCGGCGTCCTCAAGGTGCTCAGCCGGTGCAGGCCGGCCAGGAGCGGACCGTGCTGCTCCATTTGCTCCGCGCTGAAGAGGTCCGAGCGCAAGTCGGGCTCGTACTCGAAATGCCGGAAGGCCGTTCGCCAGCGCACGAGGATGGCGTTGAGGCGGGGTGGCCGGAGCGATGCCAGGGTGCGAAGGATGTCCATCCCGGTGGCCTGAAGTAGTTGTCGCCGCGTCAGCGACCGGTCCGTTGGATGCCGCTGCGATCGAGCATGCGGTGCAGAGTTGCCTTGTCGAGTCTGGGCGGGGGTGTACGCGGGCGTCTGTCTGCCAGCGCACATAGGTGGGGCAGGGCGGTGATCGGTGGCTCAGACTATTCGGCACGAATTCTGGGGGTTCACCCTGTCGGTCGTTGCCATTCGGGTGACGTTTCGCAGGCTGAAGCCCGCGGATACTGGCCATTTACCAGGTATTCGCGCTACTCCGAACCCTCTTTAGCTGTTGCCGGAAGCCTTCACAGACCTGCGAATCACACAGCATCAGGGGATATGTGCGCAGGCGAACAGATAAAGCGTCCTCACATTGCCAAGGTGTTAACTATGGTGCTTCGCAATCTCGCGGGCATGGGTTAATGCAGAGGTCGTCATGAACAAGACTTGCAACCAGGGTCCCAGGCACGATTCAACCAGGCCGCCCGGACAACGCCAGCAACATGGTGGCGGCCTCAGCAGGAGCGAGCGGTATTCCTTTCCCGACGCCGAGGATGAAATACCCACACAACAGAAGCCCGCCCAGGACACGCCAGGCAAAAGCTCTTTGCCTGAAACCAATGATGTGAAGGACTCCAGATCAGACGCAGTTACGTCGGGAGAACCTGTGCGCGAGGAACGACAAAAGCCATGAAAGCCCAATACCTGAACAAGTGCAGCGTGCATTGTCATCGCTTCCTGGAAGCTGTTCGACAAGCCTGGTCCGGCGTATTCAAGGTTGGCCCCAGGGACTCCGACGAAGTCGAGAAGGGGGAACAAGCCCGAAAGGACAAGAACCTCGAGGATTGGAGGCATTAGCTGGAGCGCCATGGCCTGGCCAGGGGCTGGCCGGGCAGCAGGGCGTCGCTGCGCTGCCGGGTGGCATGCCTCAGGTTTTCGACACCTTGGGAGCAGGGTGCACTGTGGTAAGGCGCTGGGCTTCTGACGCCGGAGTTGGCTGCTTGGGCGCAAGCACGACTCCGTGCAGTAACTTTGCAACTGCGAGCGCCAGGCTCAGGGATTTGAAGTAGCGTGCGCCCAGGAGCCGCGCCGCGATTTCCGCGAGGACAAAGGCAGCCAATGCCGGCCGTTGGGTCAGAAAGCGCATCGTCATGCTGCGTGGATAGCTGTCGTCCGAGTACGGACCGGCTTCCAGCAGATGGGCTATCGCGCGTCGCTGCGTATGGAGGCGCTGGCGCAGGTCGTCGATGGAGAGGCTCGGGGCAGGGCTCATAGCTTGCTCCTGATGAGGGCGAGGTCGGCGGAGAGCTCGTCGAGGGTGGCGGCGAAGGCCTGGTCACCGAGTGCGGAGAGGGCCTGGAGACGGTGCCAGGCGAAACCGGCACCGCCGGCATAGACCAGGAGCAGGGCGAGGATCGCCGGAAATCGGTAAGCCGTCTCCCAGCTCAAGGCCAGAACCAGCACGCCGGCCGTTACCAGGGCGCACAGCAGGCAGGCAAAGCCGAACAAGGAAGCCGCCAGCATCCTGAGCAGCCGTCGTTTCTCCTGTGCCCATTCCGCTCGTGCCAGCTGCCCATGCAGGGCAGCCTGGGCCAGCATGGCACCGGCACCCGAGCGCAGCAAACGCATCAGGCGCAGCAGGTGGATGGTGGTGGAGCCTGGCGGCTGGGCGAATGCTTCGGCGGGTGATGCTGGGGGGCGCGGAGCCACGTCTGTAGACCTCAGGACGATGACAGGTGAGAGGGTGCGTCAACCGCGGCGGGCAAGTACGAACCCGAACAGGAAGGCAGCGGCGGCGCTGGCGCCTATCACTTTCCAGGGCTGTTCGTGGACATAGTCGTTGGTGGCGATGGCGGTCCTGCGGCCTTGCTCTGCCAGGTTGTCGCCCAGTTCCCCGAGCGACTCCCTGGCCGCTGATATGCGTTCGCCGAGTCTGGCTCGGGTTTGCGCCAGTTCATCGCCATTGAGCGACGTGGTTTCCTTGATCAGGTCTTCGACATCCGCCAGGAAGTTGTAGAACTCGCGTGATACTTCCTGACTGGCACTGCCTGCACTCGAGCCGAGGCCGTTCGATTTGGTACGCATGGGTGACTCCATAAGATGTGGTGGTGAGCTCCGCTCGCGGGCCTGGTGGCTTTCGCTCGATCGATCCCGGCGTAGTCGGTTTTCCACAGTGGCCTCATCTCCTGGCCTCGTCTGTTCGCCAAGCCGCTTAGCCACCGCGAGTGGAGCTGCAGGGTAGCGGGTTGCGATCAGTGCCCCTTGCGTGCGTTGCCATACAGACCGGTTACTGGCTTCGGGAGCAACCTGTGATCAGGCAGATCATTGCCGTGTTGCGAAAGGAGAACTCTAATGCTCCAAACACTTGTGGTCGTGTTGTTGGTTCTGTGGGTGCTGGGACTGGTCACGTCCTACTCCCTGGGTGGGCTCATCCATATCCTCCTGGTTCTGGCGATTGTGCTGTTCCTGCTCCAGTTCATTCAGGGACGGCGTTCGTGACCCTGACGCGAGACGCTCGGCGAGCCTGTTGCAACTGAGTTCGTGTAATCCGGCTACAAGGGCCTCGCACAGCGGCCAACCCTCCTGAAGGCTCCAGAATCGCGCTAGAAGCGTTTTGAAGCTGGGGCGCAGGGGCTGACCCCTGATCGCCACGCGTGAGGTTATTAATACGTATAATCTATATTATGTTAAATCACGTATTCGCCGTTCAATTGCAAATGGGATCGCTGATCCCTTTTTCGATCTGTAGCTTTCAACTGTGGTCCGGGCTGCCAATATCCGCTGCCCTGCTCCACGTGAAGGCGCGCGTCATCAAGAAGCCATGGACACTCATTGGGCGCTCGGCGTTCCACTGCGCCGAATCGCCTGACATCGAACGGATGCCTGCTGTCTTCCAGCATCATCATCGCCGCACTCTGGCCGGAACGCTGCAAGGCACTGGTGTCCGTGAGCGGGTACCTGATCGGCAGTCAGGAAGCCGGCAGGATGCCGTTGCCGCCGAAGAACGAGCTCCAGTGGTGGTACCAGTTTTATTTCGCCACGGAGCGCGGTCGTGCGGGGTATGACAAATACCGCCGCGACTTCGCGAAGCTGATCTGGCAGAACACCTCGCCGCAATGGAAGTTCGATGACGCCACGTTCGAGCGCAGCGCAGCGGCCTTCGACAATCCGGATCATGTCGCCATAGTCGTGCATAACTACCGGTGGCGGCTCGGGCTGGCAGAAGGCGAACCGAAGTTCGATGAGCTGGAAAAGCGGTTGGCAGGGTTTCCCGTGATAACCGTGCCGACGATAGGAGGCACCACAGGCGTTTGCGCAAGCTGTCGTGGACGTCGACAGGTTCTGATCGGAGCCCCGCGAACCTGGAATGGACATCCGAGCGGAACGGTCAAGGCCTGATGTCCGGCACCCTTCTGACCTGATCTTCCAGACCGCACCTCCCCTCGCGCCAGGGCCAGGCGCGAATCCACGCTTCACGCCTCCGTAAAACTCCCCACCTCCATCCAGCAGAAGGCACGCGTTGCTTCCACGCTATCGAAGGCCATGATTGTCCGTTGTTCCGCACAATGAAAACGATTAGAGCCAGTTTATCCACGCACTATTGGCCAATAAAGTGCGCTCCAGGGCCGAAATCCTTCGGCCAATCTGGAGAAATCGACGATGAGTTCCAAGCGCCTCAACTACTACCAGGCCGCCCCGCAAGCCATGAAGGCCATGCTGGGCCTCGAGAAAGCCGCAGCCGAATCGGTGCTGCCTCGCACCCTGCGTGAACTGGTACGGATTCGCGCTTCGCAGATCAACGGATGCGCCTACTGCGTCGACATGCACACCACCGACGCGGTCAACGAGGGCGAAAGCCTTAGGCGCCTGATGGCGGTCAGCACCTGGAAGGAAACGCCCTTCTTCGACGAGCGCGAACGCGCCGCCCTGCTGTGGACCGAGACGCTGACCCTGGTTGCCACTCGCCACGCGCCGGATGAGATCTACGACCAGGTGGCCCTTGTTTTCACCGCGCAGGAACTGGCCGAACTGACCTTCGTCATCGCCGCTATCAACGCCTGGAACCGTTTCGGCGTCGGCTTTGCGATGCAGCCGGAGTAAGCACCATGAGCCCCGGGCCGACGAGCACCACCAGCCCATCACTCGATCGCGCCCCGCAAACTTGATGCGGACGGAGAACTATTGTGAAAAATCCCGCCCAGCCCAAAGGAACTTCAGTTCGGGAATACTTGCCGACTGCCGGCAGCAAGTTCCCCGCCCTCGCACTATTGGCAACCCTCTCCCTGGCGCTGAGCGCCTGCAAGGAAGGCGTGGCCGATACCGCGACACCGGTCGTGGCGCCCAGCGTCGATGTCGCGCGGGTCGTGCACAAGGAAACCCAGCAATGGAACGAATTCAATGGGCGGATCGCAGCGACCGATGCCGTCGAGATTCGTCCACGGGTCAGCGGCTACATCCACCGGATCGCGTTTGAGGAAGGCGGCGAAGTCAGACGTGGCGACCTGCTGTTCGAGATCGATCCGCGCCCCTTCGAGGCTGAACTGAACAGCGCCCTCGCCCGCCTGGAACAGGCCCAGGCGGCGTCCACCCTGGCCAGGGCCCAGGACCAGCGCGCCCAACGACTGTTGCCCACCAGCGCCATTTCCCGGGATGCCGCCGATTCCAAGCGCTCGGCCCTGCTGCAAAGCGAAGCTGCAGTCAGGGAAGCCAAGGCCGCTGTTGCAGTGGCGAAGCTGAACGTGGAGTTCACCAAGGTGCGTTCGCCCATCGATGGCAAGGTGAGCACCGCACAACTGACCCTTGGCAACCTGGCCGTCGCGGACCAGTCGGTGCTGACCAGGGTCGTCTCGATCAACCCCATCTACGTCTACTTCGATCCGGACGAAAAAAGCTTCCTGAACTACGCGCAAGGCCAGGAAGGCAAGTCCGGCTTTTCCGTCCGCGTGGGCCTGGCGAACGAAGAAGGGTTCCCGCATTCGGGCAAGGCGGACTTTCTCGACAACGTGCTCGACCCGCAGACCGGCACCATCCGGGCGCGTGCCACCCTGGACAACACACACCGCCGGTTCACGCCCGGCCTGTTCGCGCGGGTGCGCCTGGCCAGCGCCGGGAAAACGGATGCCATCCTGGTGGACGACAAGGCGATCCTGACCGACCAGGACAAGAAGTATGTCTACGTGCTGGCCGGGGACAACACCGTCAGCCGCCAGGACATCGTCCTCGGCGGGCTCACCGACGAAGGCCTTCGCATCATCGCGAAGGGGCTGTCGAAGAAAGACCGCGTCGTGGTCAACGGCCTGCATAGGGTGCCCGTGTCGGGCGCTGCCGTTGCCCCCGTCGAAGTCACCATGTAGCCGCAGGTGAGCCGTCATGAACTTCTCGAAAATATTCATTGAAAAGCCCATCTACGCAATCGTGCTGTCCCTGGTGATCTTTGCACTGGGCCTGGTGGCCATTCCGCAGCTGCCGGTGGGCGAGTACCCGGAAGTGGTGCCGCCGAGCGTCGTGGTGCGCGCCGTCTATTCCGGCGCCAACCCCAAGGAAATCTCGGAAACCGTAGCAACGCCGCTGGAGGAAGCCATCAACGGGGTCGAGGGGATCATGTACATGAAGTCCGTTTCGGGCTCGGATGGCACCCTGCAGATCATCGTCACCTTCCAGCCATCGGTAGACCCCGACACCGCAGCAGTGCGGGTGCAGAACCGGGTCAACCAGGCGCTGAGCCGGCTGCCGGAGGAAGTGCGCCAGTACGGCGTGACCACCCAGAAGCAGTCACCCACGCCGCTGATGTATGTGAGCCTCTTCTCCGAAGACCCGAAGTACGACTCCCTGTACCTGCGCAACTACCTGACCCTCAACGTCAAGGACGAGCTGTCCAGAATCCAGGGCATCGGCAACGTCGGGCTCTACGGGGCGGGCGACTACGCCATGCGCGTCTGGCTGGACCCGGACAAGCTGGCCTCCCGCGGGCTCGCCGTATCCGACGTGGTGAACGCGATCGGCGAACAGAACGCCCAGGCATCCGCCGGCCAACTGGGCGCGGAACCCTCGCCGACATCCACGAACTTCCTGGTTCCCATCAGCGTTCGCGGCCGCCTGAAGACCGAAGACGAATTCAAGCAGATCGTGCTCAAGGTGGGGGAACAGGGCCAGGTCGTGACCCTGGCCGATGTGGCGCGCGTCGAGCTGGGCTCCGGCGACTACACCATGCGCGTCCAGAAGAACGGCCAGCACGCCACTACCATCGGCGTCTTCCTTTCCCCCGGCGCCAACGCCCTGGACGTGGCCGATGCGGTCTACGCCAAGCTCGACAAGCTCGCCGTGGATTTCCCCGAAGGCGTCGAGTACCAGGCCGTGTGGGACCCCACTACCTTCGTCCGGGATTCGATCAGCTCGGTGAAGGCCACCCTGATCGAAGCCGTGGTGCTGGTCATCCTGGTCGTCATCCTCTTCCTGCAGACCTGGAGGGCCTCGCTCATTCCGCTGGCGGCGGTGCCGGTGTCCGTCGTCGGCACCTTCGTGTTCCTGCTTCTGCTGGGGTACTCGATCAACACCCTGACCCTCTTCGGCCTGGTGCTGGCCATCGGCATCGTGGTGGACGACGCCATCGTGGTCGTCGAGAACGTGGAGCGCTACATCGCCGAAGGGTTCACACCCAAGGCGGCCGCGCACAAGGCCATGCAGGAAGTGTCCGGCCCGATCATCGCCATTGCGCTGGTGCTCTGTGCCGTCTTCGTTCCGATGGCGTTCCTCTCCGGGATCACCGGCGAGTTCTACAAGCAGTTCGCGGTGACCATCGCCATCTCCACCGTCATCTCCGCGATCAACTCGCTTACCCTTTCGCCTGCCCTGGCCGCCAGGCTGCTGGTGCCCCACGGGGCGCCGAAGGACAGGTTCGAAAGGCTGATCGCCGCCTGCCTCGGCTGGCTCTTCACGCCGTTCAACCGCTTCTTCCTGAAAAGCTCCAACGGCTACGGCCGCTCCGTGGCCAGGACGCTGGGCCGGCGCGGCATCTTCCTGTCGTTCTACCTGGTGCTGCTGGGCGGTACGGCGTACCTGTTCAACCAGGTTCCCGCCGGCTTCATCCCGACCCAGGACAAGCTCTACCTCTTCAGTGGCGCGCAGCTTCCCGGTGGTGCCTCGCTGTCGCGGACGGCAGAGGTGGCGCGGCAGATGAGCGATGCGGCGCGCTCCACCGAAGGGGTCGAGCTGGTATCCGACTACATCGGCTTCAATGCGCTGCAGACCGTGAACACCCCGAACGTCTCGGCTTCCTATGTGGTGCTCAAGCCTTTCAACGAGCGGACCCGCAGCGCAACGGAGATCACGGCGGAGCTGAACGAGAAATTCGCGAAGATCAAGGGCGGCTATACCTATGCCCTGATGCCCCCGCCGATCCAGGGGCTCGGCAATGGATCGGGCTACTCCCTCTACCTGAAGGATCGCGCAGGCCTCGGCTTTCCGGCCCTGAACGCCGCCCTGACCCGACTCCAGGCGGAGATCGCCGCAACCCCCGGCATGTCCTATCCGGTGACCTCCTACCAGGCCAACATCCCGCAGCTCGAAGTGGTGGTGGACCGGGTCAAGGCCAAGGTCCAGGGTGTGTCCGTGAAGGACATTTTCGAGACCCTGCAAACCTATCTCGGCGCGGTGTACGTCAACGACTTCAACAAGTTCGGCCGTGTGTACCGCGTCATGGTCCAGGCGGATGCCGCCTATCGGCAGAAAGTAAGCGACATCGAAAACCTGCAAGTACGGAACAGCCAGGGCGCCATGGTGCCCATCTCCTCGGTGGTGCGTGTCGAGCAGAGCTTCGGTCCTGATCCGGTCATCCGCTACAACGGCTATCCGGCTGCCGATCTGATCGGCGGAACCGATGCCACGGTGATGTCGTCTTCCCAGGCCATCGAGAAGATCACCGAGATCGCCGAGAAGGTGTTGCCAGCGGGAATCGAACTGGAATGGACGGACCTGAGCTACCAGGAGGTGACCCAGTCCAACTCCGCGATCATCGTCTTCCCGGTGGCCATCCTGCTGGTTTTCGTGACCCTCGCCGTGCTGTACGAAAGCTGGATCCTGCCCTTCTCGGTGATCCTGATCGTGCCGGCTTCGATCTTCTCCGCACTACTCGGCGTCTGGCTGACCGGTGGCGACAACAACATCTTCGTGCAGGTGGGGCTTGTGGTCCTGATAGGGCTGGCCTGCAAGAACGCCATCCTGATCGTGGAGTTCGCCCGGGAGCTGGAAATGCAGGGACGGGAGACCCTCGAGGCCACCACCGAGGCGTGCCGCCTGCGCCTGCGGCCGATCATCATGACCTCCATCGCGTTCATCGCAGGGTCCGTGCCCCTGCTGCTGGGCCAGGGCGCCGGCGGCGAGATTCGCCTGGCCACCGGGGTCACGGTATTCGCGGGCATGTTGGGGGTGACGCTCTTCGGTCTCTTCCTGACGCCCATCTTCTACGTGGCGATTCGCAAGCTTTCCGGAGAGTCAATCGCGCGCCCCGCGGAGGATGGGGTTGCACTTTACCCACTTCACCGCTGACTGCAGCGTCTATCGAGCCGGCAACACCTCCGTTGCATTCGACGGTGTTGCCGGCTGCTCGGCGCTTCAGGCTCTCCCGCTCGGGATCCACCCCTGCGCCCCGCTCAGCCATTGGTGCGCACGGCGCACCCTACTGGTCAACTCGGTCGCTCTGCCCAGGCAACTTGCATCCGCAGGCGGTGGGAATTTCCCCGGATTTCATCCGGGCTACGGCACTTCACTTGCTCCACCGTAGGGTGCGCCATGCGCACCGCACGGGATCCACCCCTGCGCCCCGCTCAACCATTGGTGCGCACGGCGCACCCTACTGGTCAACTCGGTCGCTCTGCCCAGGCAACTTGCATCCGCAGGCGGTGGGAATTTCCCCGGATTTCATCCGGGCTACGGCACTTCACTTGCTCCACCGTAGGGTGCGCCATGCGCACCGCACGGGATCCACCCCTGCGCCCCGCTCAACCATTGGTGCGCACGGCGCACCCTACACAACCTGACGGAAGTCCGGCGGGCGGGGCCCCGCCTGTTTCATTGGACGAAAATCCAAGCTTCTCCGAAGGGAAATCCAAGGTCGGCGCAAGGACTTCCCTGGAACGCGAGCGCACTCTCCCTCTACACCGACAGCAATGTTGCCGTCGGTGGAAGCGGAGACAAACCATGAAGATCGTCGTCATCGGAGGCACCGGCCTCATCGGCTCGAAACTTGTGAAGAACCTCCGCGAGCGTGGCCATGACGTGCTCGCGGCCGCCCCCAACACGGGCGTGAACAGCATCACCCGCGAGGGCCTGGCCGAAGCGATGGACGGCGCGGAAATCGTCGTCGACGTGGCCAATGCGCCAGTCTGGGAGGACCAGGCCGTTCTGGAGTTCTTCGAAACGTCGACCCGCAACCTGCTGGCGGCCGAAGCCGCCGCTGGCGTCCGCCATCACGTTGCACTCTCGATCGTCGGCAGTGAGCGCCTTCCCGACAGCGGCTACTTCCGCGCCAAGGTGGCGCAGGAAAACATCATCAAGGCATCCGGCATCCCTTACACCATCCTGCGTGCCACGCAGTTCTTCGAGTTCGTCGGCGGCATTGCCCAGTCATTCGCCGTCGGCGAGGAGCTGCACGTGTCACCGGCGCTGATCCAGCCGATGGCGTCCGATGACGTGGCGGCAACCCTTGCCGACGTCACCCTCGAAGCACCGGTCAACGGCACGGTGGAAGTCGCCGGTCCCGAGGCCATGCCGCTCGACGAACTGATCAGGCGTTTCCTGCGCGGAACCCAAGACACCCGCAAGGTCGAGCCAGACGTGCGCGCTCGCTACTTCGGCGCCCTTCTCGACGATCAATCGCTGACCCCGGGCAAGAATCCGCGCCTCGGTGCGATCCGTTTCGAGGACTGGCTCGGCCAGTCGCTGGCCCCGGCGGGGCGCTGAGCCTCACCAGGGCAATCGGCATTCAACAGGTAACGAGAAAATGAAACCGCGTGAGGACAAAGTCGCCAGCGCTACCGGCGCAAGCTCCGGGACCGGTGTAGCAATGGCGCGACCAAGCAGGAAAAAGGTGATCGGCTTGCTGCTGATTGCAAGCGCCATCGTGGTCGTGGGCGCCGGATTGACCATGGCACTTTCCAGCGGTGCGAGGTCGACCGACAACGCTTACGTCCGTGGCGACGTCACCTCCCTCGCCGCCAAGGTCAGTGGCTACGTCACCGCGGTCGAGATCGAGGATAACCAGACCGTCAAGGCGGGTGACGTCATGTTCCGCATCGACGACCGGGACTACCGCGCGCGGCTCGCGCAAGCCTTGGCCAACGTCAAGGCGGCCGAGGCGCGCCTGACCAATGTCGACGCGGAGACCGAGCTCCAGCGCGCGCTGATCCGGCAGGCCGAAGCCCAGAAACGCTCGGCCGTGGCCGAGATGAACCTGGCGATCAAGACCCATGACCGCAGCCACAAGCTCATTCGCAGCAACGCGGTCAGCCAGGCCCTGGTCGACGAGAGCGATTCGGCACGTTTCCGGTCCGAGGCGGCGGTATCGGCCGCTTCGGCAACGGTGGAAGCCCAGCATCAACGCATCGCCGTCCTCGTGGCACAGCGAGCGGCCGCCGTCGCTGCGGTGGCGCAGGCACAGGCAGCGCTCGAAGTCGCCCAGATCGATCTCGACAGCACCGTCGTGCGCGCGCCTGTCGATGGCGTCATCGGCAACCGCCAGGTCCGCATTGGCCGCTTCGTCACGCCGGGGGTTTCCCTGCTGGATATCGTCCCGGTCCACGACGTCTGGGTGGTGGCGAATTTCAAGGAAACCCAGCTTGAACACATCCAGCCCGGCCAGAGTGTGCGCATCACAATCGACGGCTACCCGGACGGCAAGCTCGAAGGGGTGGTCGACAGCTTCGCACCCGGTAGTGGCTCGGCATTCACCCTCCTCCCCACCGACAACGCCACCGGCAACTTCGTCCGCGTCGTGCAGCGCGTTCCGGTGAAAATCCGCTTCGTCAACAACCCGCTGCCGGGGCGCATCGTGCCGGGCCTGTCCGCACGGGTTGAAATCGAAGGGGGAACAGGCTCATGACGAGCGCTGCCGCCATTTCGCCGAGCAGCGCCGGCGCCCGGACCAGCATCTTCCTGCTTGCGGGCGTGGTGCTTGCCACGCTGACCGAAGCCATTGCCAGCACGGTTCTCGCCCTGGGGCGCAGCGACATCATCGGCGACACCCATGCAACGCCGGATGAGTTCGCCTGGCTCGACGTCGGATACACCGCGCTGAAGCTCATGGGGTTCATGATCGCCCCCTGGCTGCTGAGCCGCTTCCCGCCTTGCCGGGTGATCATCGGTGCAACCCTGGCCATGGGCCTGGCCTGTGGCATCGCGGCCATCACGGCGCGGTTGGAGCTGCTGATCGCGCTGCGCATCATCCAGGGCTTCGCCGGCGGCAGCCTGCTGGTCGCGGGGCAGGCGCTCATCTTCTTCGCCTATCCACCGCACCAGCAGCCAATCCTGCAAGCCCTGTTCGCCATGGGCGCGGTCGTCGCATCCGCGACCCTCGCGCCGGCCCTGCAGGGGTGGCTGATCGATAGCCAGTCCTGGACCTGGATCTTCCTCAGCGTCGTCCCGCTCGCCCTGGCATCCGTCGGACTGCTGCTCATCGCAGACGCCCCGGCGCCCGCCAGGGCTCAGCGACGTCCATTCGATTGGCTCGGCTGCGCGCTGCTCGCTGCCGTGATTCTCTGTTTCACCTATGTCCTGAGCCAGGGCAGCCGCTGGGACTGGTTCGAAGAGCCGCACATCCTCTGGCTGACCCTGACCGGCCTGGCCGCCCTCCTCGCCTTCCTCGGCCAGCAAGTGCTTGCCAAAGGCCGAGGCCTGCTCGACTTCACCCTGTTCGAATCGGAAGACTTCACCTTCGCCTTCATCGTCAGTTTCGTCGCCGGCGCCGCATTGTTCGGCAGTGCGTTCCTGATTCCGGCGTTCGCCCTGTCCGTTCTCGCCTTCACGCCTACCGATGCCGGCCTGCTCCTGCTGCCCAGTGGCGCGCTCTTCGTCGGCGCGCTGCTCATCGCCGCCTATCTCATGCAGGCCCGCCGCGTGCCCCCGGTCGCCACCGTGCCCTTTGGCATCCTGCTGATCATGGCGGCGATGTGGATGCTGTCCGGCTCCACGAACGAAAGCGATACGGCCGACATGATGGCGGCCATCCTGTTGCGCGGCCTGGGCCTGGGCTTCCTGTTCCTGTCGATCACGCTGATCGCCTTCAGCAAGCTCGACAACCGCAACCTCGCCTGCGGAATTGGCCTCTTCAATACCGGCCGCCAATTCGGTGGGCTCATCGGGGTCGCGGGGCTCCAGACACTGATCGACCATAACCTCGCTGCCAATCTCGTGGTGTTCGGTACTCACGTCACTGCGGGGGGAAACGCGGTCATCGAGCGGCTGGCGTCCACGACAGCCATGCTGACGGTGAAAGGGATGGATGCGGCGGCCGCCGGCCGGGGCGCGACGAGCCTCCTGGGACGGGTGGTGACAGGTCAGTCCACGGTGCTCGCCTTCGACACGGCGTTCGTCGCGGTTGCCCTGCTTTTCGTATTCGCCGCCCCCATGCTGGTCGCCATCAAGATCGGCCTCTCGCGCTACGCGAAGGTCCGGGCTGCGCGAACGGCAGCCTGACAGCCAACCCCACCAGTTTCAGCGCTGGGAACCGCTGGCGTCGCGAAAATTCGCTTCAGCGGCGCACCCTGGCCGTGATCAGGGTGGGTTCGCTACCGGCAGCGCGCTTGACCCACTCCGCGGGCGGACAACCCACCACACTGGTGAACACCCTGGAAAACGAGGCCTGGGAGCTGTAACCGACCGCAGGAGCGATCACCTTGATCGGCACAGCATCACGCAGCAGGTCCTGGGCGACCTTCATGCGCCACTGGGTGACGTAGCCCATGGGGGAACTGCCCATGATCTCGGTGAAGTAGGCCGAGAACCTGGACCTGGACATGTTCGCCAGGCGCGCCAGCTCCTCGACGCACCAAGGGGCCTCGGGCTCTTCGTGGATTCGACTGAGCACCGTTGCCAATCGTCCGTCCTGCAGCGCGAACAGCAGGCCGCTGGAAATCCGCCCCTCCTCCACCGCACGCCTGACCAGCAACACGAACAGGTACTCGAACAGCAGGTTCAAGGCCTTCGAGCGGCCCGGCGCCCGCCCCTTGAATTCGGAGGCCAGCAAGGCCATCGCCGGCGCCAGGGGCTCCAGCGTGTCCAGCGGAAACACCAGCGTTTCCTGTAGCCCGAGCTGGAGCGGCCCCGGGGAGTTCCGGCCGAACTGGAAGGAGGCGCAAATCAGTTCCGCCGGCTGCTCCGAGCTGGAGCGCAACTGGTAACGGCAACTGCTTGGACAGAACAGCACCGCTGGCTGGTCGATCGAGATCTTCGGCACCCCGGGCTGGACCATATCGATGCCGCCCCGTTCGATGACATGGATGAACGCCATGCCTGGCGGCTTGTCCAGCACCAGCGTGCCGTCCACCGGGCCCGCGAAGAACAACCGGCCCTGCAGGTTGGTGCGTTCGAAGAATTCGGAGAAGACATCCATAAATGGGACAACCCGCAAAAGATTCGGTACGTCCTGGCAAAAGCCCCGGGCCGGATAGCAATAGCATTCAACCGTCGCGATGGTAACCACGAGCCAACCAGCCCGCCATGGCGAAAACGAATGTCCTGTTACCGACCGGAGTCCCCGTCATGAGCCACGAGCCTGGTTCCATCGCCCCTCAATACACCGACCCTGCAGAACCCGCCTTGCCCGATCCGGGCATGCGACTCGAGCTGTCCAAGGCTGCGCTGGTGGTCATCGACCCGCAGATCGACTTCCTCAGCCCCGAGGGTGTGAGCTGGGGCGTGTTCGGCAAGAGCATCACCGAGCACGATACCGTCAAGCACATCGGCCAGCTCTTCGCCGCCGCCAAGGAGGCGGGCATCACCGTCGCCGTATCTCCTCACTACTACTACCCCTGCGACCACGAGTGGCAGTTTGGCGGTCCGCTGGAAAAGGTCATGCACGGCATCTGCATGTTCGACCGCCAGGGCCCGCTGACCCTGGAAGGCTTCGAAGGCTCCGGCGCGGACTTCATGCCCGAGTACAAGCCGTACATCCTCGACGGCAAGACCATCATCGCCTCGCCGCACAAGGTTTACGGTCCGGAAACCAACGACCTGGCGCTGCAACTGCGCAAGCATGGCGTGTCGCAGATCATCCTGGCCGGCATGGCGGCGAACCTGTGCGTGGAGTCGCACCTGCGAGAACTGCTGGAGCAAGGTTTCGAGGTGGCCGTCGTGCGCGACGCGACTGCGGGACCCACGACGCCGGAAGGCGACGGCTACCTGGCGGCGCTGATCAACTACCGCTACATCGCCAATGCGCTCTGGACCACGGCGCAAGTGCTGGAACGCCTCAAAGGCAATTGAAGGCCGATACGGCAGGAGCGTGCCGGCAGCGACGCGCTCCTTCATCGAGCGCCCATTCCCCTGCGCAAGATCTCCTACCGCTATCGCCAACACGCCACTCACCCTACCCTGAACAGGAGCATCACATGAGCATCGAGAACATCCTCTACCGCGCCTTTGCCGAAGCCACCGGCGGCCGTGACGGCCGCGCCGTATCGTCCGACGGCGTGCTCGACGTCGGCCTGAGCACGCCACGCGAACTCGGCGGCTCCGGCGGTCCGGGCAGCAACCCCGAACAGCTGTTCGCCGCCGGTTATTCGGCCTGCTTCCTCGGCGCCCTGAAGTTCGTCGCCTCCCGCGACCGGCACAAGCTGTCGGCGAATACCTGGATCGAAGGCGTCGTCGGCATCGGCGTCATTCCCAACGGTTTCGGCATCGAGGTCGAGCTGAAAATCAGCATCCCGGACATGGATCGCGAGGAAGCACGCGCCCTGGTGGAGAAGGCGCACATCGTCTGCCCTTACTCCAACGCCACGCGCGGCAACATAGACGTCACCCTGACCCTGGCCTGATGGAGTTGACCAGGTAGGGTGCGCCGTGCGCACCAACGGTTGAGCAAGGCTCAAGAGGTGAGTTCCGCGATCGGTGCGCACGGCGCACCCTACGGTGGAGCAGGTGCAGTTGCCTACACTTTTCGCCCACGACCAACTATCTGACTTCAGAGGAGACGCAGCATGGACCGATTCACCGGCGGTTGCCTGTGCGGCAGCGTTCGAATCGTGGCCTCGGGAGACCCGTACCGGGTCGGCCTTTGTCACTGTCTCGACTGCCGCAAGCATCATGGAGCCCTCTTTCACGCCTCCGCGGTGTTTCCGGAGGATGCGGTGACGATCGATGGCGAAACACGCGACTACGCCGGGCGGTATTTCTGTCCCCGCTGCGGCTCGTCCGTCTTCGCTCGCAGCGCAGACGAAATCGAAGTGAACCTGGGGTCCCTGGATGCCCCTGACCAACTGATGCCGACCTACGAAAGCTGGATCGTCCGTCGCGAGTCCTGGTTGCCGCCATTTCCGCTCGTGAGACGCTACGACCGCGATCGTGACGCCACGAGCCGCTTTGAAAAGTAGCGCGCACGGACGATACGAAGATTGCCCCGACGCGTCACTCCGGAAGGCCAGCCTTGCGGAAGCCATCGACGAAATGCGCGAGCGTCGCGGCGTCGCGGAATGGTTCCGTCGTGGACCAGTGGCGGATCGTGAAATGCGGGTTGCCGACGAGGAACAGCTCGACCTCTGTGCGCGCCTCGTCGAACCGGCCCAGCTGGGCAAGGCTTGCCGCCAGGAAACGGCGTGAGCTGGTGCGATAGGTCTCGTCCCTGCGCAGCGTCTCGACAGCGGCTTCGTATTCGCCGGCCGCATATTGCGCCTGGCCGAGCGTGAGGTAGTACCAACTTGCCGGAAACGGGTTCAGCCGGAACGCCTTGCGAATGTGCTCAAGGCCCTCCTCCACCCGCCCGGCCAGGACCGCGATGTCGGATAGCGTCGCCCAAGTGTCGGCCTCGTTCGGATCGAGCTCGATCGCCCTGGCGAATTCCGCCTCCGCCTCGGCGAAGCAGCGTTCATAGGCGAGCAGGTTGGCCAGGACCCAGTGGCAGCCGGCATCGTTGGGATCGATCGCCACGGCCTTGCGCGCCAGCTCCAGCGCAACGCCGCGGGTGGGTTCGATCGGCTCGCCCCAATGCACCCAGCCCATCCAGTGGTTCATGGCGAGCCAGCGATAGGCCTCGGCGTATTCCGTGTCGAGCGATACCCCGCGGCTGAGCGTCAGATGCGCTTCCCGCGCCGCCTGCGGCGAATCATCGATCAGCT
>RCUT01000338.1_pt1 | contig 25258 bp, 21 predicted proteins | sample 2166171 | NCBI WGS metagenome assembly RCUT01 (sample SAMN09932757, study PRJNA488358) | compost metagenome | isolation source: compost soil in 4-hydroxybenzoic | place: Germany: Experimental Botanical Garden
CGGACCAGTACGAGTTGGCCAGGTAGATGGTCGAACCACCGTCACCCACGCCACCCTCGTTCTGGTACCAGCCGTAGTTGTAGCCGGTGCTGCCGGTGCTGCGCTGGTGGGCGATGGTGAACGAGTGCGCACCGAACGCGTAGGTAGCTGCCAGGCTCCAGATGGTGTTGGAGTCGCCGTTGAGTTTGGCGCTCTTGACGAACTTGTTGTCGATGTCCGACTTGTAGCCGTTGAAGTCCAGGGTCAGGGACTGGTCGTTGGCGATCGGGAAGACGTAGTTCAGGCCCAGATAGTGCTTCTTCATCACGTCTTCGTTGTCGGCGGTGTACAGCGAAGCGGTGAAGTTGTCGGTGAACTTGTAGCTACCACCGAGGACGTTGATCGACTTCAGGCCACCACCGTCACGGCGCTCGGCGCTCTTGCGCGCTTCCTGGGTGAAGCGGCCGGCGTTCAGTTCCAGGCCCTGGATCTCTTTGGAGGTGATCAGGGTACCGGTGAAGCTTTCTGGCAGCAGACGGGCGTCGTCGTACTGCAGCACTGGCAGTGCCGGCATCTGGTCACCGTACTTGAGCACGGTGTTGGAGATGCGGAACTTCACTGCAGCGCCACCACGGGCCAGGTTGTGCGGCGAGCTGGCGTTGCCTTCGGCATTGGTGGTTTCGTGCGGTTTGAAGAAGTCGACGCCGCCGCCACCGTTGTGGCCTTTGCCGCCATCAAGGCGCACGGCGTACAGGCCGAATGCGTCGACGCCGACGCCCACGGTGCCCTGGGTGAAGCCGGAGGAGAAGTTGGCGATGAACGCCTGGCCCCATTCGATCTGGTCGTCGGTGCCGTGCTTCTTGTCACGGTTGATGTAGGCGTTGCGCAGAAGGACGTTGGCGTGGCTGTCCTCGATGAAGCCCTTGCTGTCGGCCTGGTCATTGGCCTGTGCCTGGGTCGCGGCGATCATCGCCAGGGCGACCAGGCTGATCCTGGTTTTCAACATGTTGTTTTCCTTATTTCTTAATCAAAAACGCTCTGCAATATGACGCCAGGAACCAACGCCCCTTCGTAGGTTCGACGCTATGCGGATCCAGACTGGAAGGCCTGCCGGTAATCACACGGCGGCCTCTGGCAGCAGCATGGCCAAGATCATGGCCAGCAGGCGTTGGCCGAATCCTAGCCGTGTGCGATTACAAATGTCAAAAAGTCGTGAAATGCAGGTTGATATAACCAAAATTGCCTGTGGGTCTGGTGCATTTCCATGCAGGTTTGCGCTATCAGCGGACAATTTATCTTGTGTGGGAAATAGCCTTTTGATCGAACGGACAATTTTCCTGTCAGGGCGCCTTCGCAGCGCAAGGCTGCTCCTGCAGGGAAAGGCGGCGCGGCAGGAGCCGTAACAAACAGACACAGTTGTAATGACAACCCTTTACAAATACTCAAGCAATAGCAAATAACAAGCATTACCATCCGCACCTCTTTTTCACCTGCTCGATCCGGATGTGCCCATGCTTGTACCCTGCCGTCTTTCACCCCTGACGCTTGGCCTGTCGCTGCTGTTCGGCGCCAGCCTGGCCAGTGCCGCCACCACCACCCTGCCGGAACTGTCGGTAACCGCCGACAGTGAGCGCGAAGAGGACAACCCGCGGGTCAAGGAGGTAAGCACCGCGACCCGCACCTCGACGCCAGTACGCTATGTGCCGCAGGCCATCGACACGGTGAAGACCGTCAACGTGCTGGATTACGGCAGCAACACCCTGGGCAAGGCGCTGGAAGGCATCCCCAACGTCAGCAGCGGTGCCGACACCCGCTTCGACAGCGTGCGCATCCGCGGCTTCGAAGCCAGCAACGACTTCTACCTGGACGGCATTCGCGACGACAGCCAGTACATCCGCGACCTGCATAACATCGAGCGGGTCGAAGTGCTCAAAGGGCCGGCAGCGGTGCTTTATGGCCGTGGCAGCCAGGGTGGTATCGTCAACCGGGTGAGCAAGGCGCCGGAGCACGGCCGCCGTTCGAGCATCGAGGCGCAGGCCGGCAGCGAGGACCTGCGCAGCCTGTATGCCGACCTCAGTGCCGACCCCAGCGACACCGTCAGCCTGCGCCTGAACATGGGCAACCAGGACAACAACAGCTTCCGCGACGGCATCGACGGCAGCCGCCAGCTGTTCGCCCCGTCGATCAGCTGGCAGGTCACCCCCGACCTGAACTGGCTGGTGCAATACGAATACAGCCGCTACAACCGCACCCCGGACCGTGGCATCCCCGGGGTCAACGGCCGCCCGGCCGATGTCAGCCGCAGCACCACCTATGGCGACACCCAGCGCGACTACATCGACGACCGCGCCCAGTCGCTGCGCTCGCGCCTGAACTACCAGCTGAACGAAACCTGGCAGTTGCGCCATACCTTGGGCCTGTTCAAGCTCGACAGTGAGTTCGACAACACCTACGTCACGGGCTACGACGCCAGCACCGACACCTTGACCCGCCAGCGCTGGCAGCAGGACCTGAACACCCGCAACCTGTTCAACACCCTGGAGGCCGAGGGCGACCTCGACACCCTGGGCCTGGAGCACAAGCTGTTGCTGGGCTTGGAGTTCGGCAACCAGAAGCGCGACCCGGTGCTGTATAAAGCGGTCGACCAAAAGCTGCAGGGCCTGGGCAAGCCCGGCCGCAACCAGCAGCTCAATGGCAACCTGGCGCTGTGGAGTGACAACCACACCGTGGTAGATAGCCGCGGCCTTTACCTTCAGGACCAGATCCGCCTGAACGATCAGTGGCAGGTTCTTGCCGGCGTACGCTTCGACCAGTTCGACGTGCAGACCACCAACAAGGATGGCCTGAGCGAAACACAGGACAGCAACAGCACCAGCCCACGCCTGGGTGTGGTCTACACACCGTGGCGCGACCATTCGTTCTACGCCTCGTGGAGCAAGACCTTCTCGCCGGTTGGCGGCGGTCTGATCGGCATCACCCCAGGCGCAAAGGGCAACGGTAACGACGCCAAGCCGGAAGAAACCCGCCAGAAGGAAATCGGCGTGAAGAGCGACTGGCTCGACCAGCGCCTGACCACCACCCTGGCCATCTACGAGCTGGAACTGTACAACCGCCGCACCCGCGACCCGCTTGTCCCGGAAAACATCTTGCTCAGCGGCATGCAGCGTTCGCGCGGTATCGAGTTGACCGCCACCGGCAACATCGTTGGCAACTGGTACGTGCGCGGTGGCATCGGCCTGCAGGACGCGACCATCGTCAAGGACAACAACGGCCAGGAAGGCAACCGCATCAATGACGTGGCCAAGCGCAACGGCAGCCTGTTCGTGACCTGGAAACCGGAGCTGGGCTGGTACGCCGAAACCGGCCTGACGCTGGTGGGCGAGCGTTATGCGGACAACCAGAACACCACGGTGCTGCCGGGGTATGGCCGCTGGGATGCATTGGCGGGGTACCGCACGCAGGACTGGGATGTGCGGGCGGCGCTGAGCAACATTGCCGACAAGACCTACTACAGCTCGGCGACCAGTGCGGCGCAGATCGAGGTGGGCGACCCGCGTAGCCTGGTGGTGACTGGCAGCTACAGCTTCTGATCTCTAGCGCCTGTGCCGGCCTCTTCGCGGCTAAAGCCGCTCCCACAGGTACCCCACATGTATCGAGCCCAGTGGGGTACCTGTGGGAGCGGCTTTAGCCGCGAAGGGGCCAGCACAGGTTGAAGCAATCGATCAGTGCCACACCGCCATCAGCGCCTGCATTTCTGCTTCGCTGATCAGCCCTTGGGGATATCGTCCGGCAAGCAGACGTCGTGGGTCGGTCGTCCTGACCCTGATGCTTCCATGGTGTTTCAACCACTTCGCCACAAGCCTGAGCGATTGGTGATTCACTGCCGATGGGCGCAAAGCCGACTCACTTGCTGCGTTCATCTCTACACGTACTCCCTGGCCCGTGAGCGGCTAATCTACGTAAGGATTGTTACAGATCCGAGAGCGCGGCATGGCCGAGCTATCTGACTGAAAACAATACAAAACATATGCCAGCACAGGCCTGCGGACGGCCCCCGGAAACAAAAAAGGCCCGTCATCTGACGGGCCCCTTCATTCACCGTGCGCTCAACGCTTGACCGGTGCCGGCTGCTGCTGGGTCAGGCAGTGGATGTTGCCACCGCCCAACAACAACTCGCGACCTGGGATCATCACCACCTCGTGGTCGGGGAAGATCTTCGCCAGGATCGCTCTGGCTTCGGCATCTGCCGGGTCGTCGAAGCTTGGCGCGATGATGCCGCCGTTGACGATCAGGAAGTTCACGTACGAGCCGGCCAGGCGCACCGACGGGTCACGCTCCTGGCTGCCGGCCACCTGATCGACACCGGCACACTCTTCGGCGGTGGCGAACAGCGGGCCCGGGATCGGCATCTTGTGCACGATGAACTCACGGCCCTTGGCATCGCGGGTGTTCTTCAACACCTCCATGGCCGCGTGGCAGCGCGCATAGTTGGGGTCGTTGGAATCATCGGTCCAGGCCAGTAACACTTCGCCCGGGCGCACGTAACAGCAGAAGTTGTCGACGTGGCCATCGGTCTCGTCGTTGTACAGGCCATCCGGCAGCCAGACCACGGTGTCCACCGCCAGCTGGTCGCGCAGCACCGCTTCGATCTGCTCGCGGTTCAGGTGCGGGTTGCGGTTGCGATTGAGCAGGCACTCTTCGGTGGTGATCACGGTGCCTTCGCCGTCCACGTGGATCGAGCCGCCCTCGAGCACGAAACCTTCGGTGTGGTAGCGCTGGCAGCGCTCCATTTCCAGGACCTTGGCTGCCAGCTCCTCGTCGCGGTTCCACGGTGCGTACAGGCCGCCGTCAAAGCCGCCCCAGGCATTGAAGCCCCAGTCCACGCCACGCACTTCACCCTGGTCGTTGATGACGAAGGTCGGGCCGGTGTCGCGCACCCAGGCGTCGTCGTTGCTGATCTCGACCACGCGGATGTTCGGCTGGTCGAGCTGACGACGGGCATTTTCGTACTGGCCAGCGGAAACCGCGACGGTTACCGGCTCGAAGCGGGCAATGGCCTTGGCCAGGGTCACATGGGCAGCCTGCGCCGGCTTGCCGCCCAGGCGCCAGTTGTCCGGGCGCTCCGGCCAGACCATCCACACCTGGGTTTGCGGGGCCCACTCGGCGGGCATGTGGAAACCATCGGCACGGGGAGTGGAGTTGAGGGTTTTCATGGTTGACCTCTGTGATGGCCCTGAGCCGGACTGTGCTGGGGCGTTTGTCAATTTATAACCGATATATATCGATATTTGAAGCCCGACAATCGGGAAAATCATGAGCATGCAATGGTATTAAATCGATAACAATCGATACACACCCAACCTTGGCCGAGAACCAAAGCGGCACGACCTCTACCATAGCCAGCCCTTGTGAATGCCGTTGAAGCCCAAGGCGGAAAAAACGGCCAGACCGGCTAGGGTCAATACATGAGCAGAACGGGCCAGCGAACCGCCATGAACATCATCTCTACCGCGATCCCTGAAGTACTGATCATCGAGCCAAAGATTTTTAGTGACAGCCGTGGTTTTTTCTTCGAGGCGTTCAACGCCCGTGAGTTCGCCCGGCAAACCGGCATGAATGTCGAGTTCGTTCAGGACAACCATTCGCGCTCCATCAAGGGAGTACTGCGTGGTCTGCACTATCAGGTGGAAAACACCCAAGGCAAGCTGGTGCGCGTGGTGCAGGGGGAAATCCGTGATATTGCCGTGGACGTGCGCAAGAGCTCGCCAACCTTCGGCCAATGGGTCGCGGTGCAGCTGTCGGCCGACAACCATCGCCAGTTGTGGATTCCGCCCGGCTTCGCCCATGGCTTTGCGGTGATGAGCGAGTCGGCCGAGTTTCTCTACAAGACCACCGACTACTACAACCCGGGCGCCGACCGCTGCATCCGCTGGGATGACCCGACGCTGGCCATCGACTGGGGGCTGCAGCAGCCACCGGTGCTGTCGGACAAAGACAAGCTCGGCCTGCCACTGGCAGAGGCGGAACTGCTGCCTTAACTAGCGCATAATTGCGTCAGACTTTTCTGGCGCATTTACGTGATGATTGCAAAACCCACGCCCCCACGCCGTCCCCGCTGGCGCAGCCTGGCCCTGTTGGCCCTGTGCCTGGCCCCGTTACTGTGGCCCCTGCATCACCTGGCCGAACGTTACTACCAGGAAGAACTGGCCTCGCAGAACCGCCAGACCCTCGACCTGTACGTCGCCAACCTGCTCGGTACCCTGCACCGCTACGAAACCTTGCCGCAGATACTCGGCGACCTGCCGGCGCTGCGCGGGGTGCTGGCCGACCCGTTCCGCCTGGAAGCGGTGACCAATGCCAACCGCCTGCTCAAGGACATCGTCCAGCAGACTGGTGCCGAGGTGATGTACCTGATGGACGTCAGCGGCAACACCCTGGCCGCCTCCAACTGGGACAAGCGCGACAGCTTCGTCGGCCGCAACTTCGCCTTCCGCCCCTACTTCAACGAAGCCATGGCCGGCCGCCTGGGGCGCTTCTTCGGCCAGGGCACCACGTCGGCCAAGCGCGGCTACTTCTTTGCCGCCGCCGTGCATGACCGTGACCGCATCGTTGGCGTACTGGTGGTCAAGGTCGACCTCGACCACACCGAAACCCTGTGGGGCCGCACCCCCGAGCAGCTGTTGCTGACCGACCACAATGGCGTGGTCATCCTGACCTCGCGGCCCGACTGGCGCTTCCGCGCGACCCGCGCGCTGACCGAGGCCGAGCGCCAGGCCATCATCGCCATCCAGCCCTACCCGACCCAGGCCCCGCAACCGCTGGTGCTAAACCAGGACGCATGGATCAGCCAGACCCGCGACATCAAGGAAACCGGCTGGCAGGTCAGCATCCTCGCCCCGCGCATGCTGGTCGACCGTTCGGTGCAAACCGTGATGGCCATCGGCGCTGGCACCCTGCTGGTGCTGATGCTGCTGGCCGGCCTGGTGATGCAGCGGCGCCGTCACTACATCGACCGCATCGACTTCGAGGCACGTGGCCGCCAGGAACTGGAAAAACGCGTGGCCGAACGCACCGCCGACCTCGAAGGCCTGAACACCCGGCTCAAGAGCGCCGTGCTGGAGCGCGAGAACGCCCAACAGGAGGCCGTGCGCGCCCAGGACGAACTGGTGCAGGCCGGCAAGCTGTCGGTGCTCGGCACCATGTCGGCCAGTATCAGCCATGAGTTGAACCAGCCCCTGGCCGCCATCCGCAGCTACGCAGAAAACGCCGAGATCCTGCTCGACCACCAACGTACCGAAGACGCCCGCGGCAACCTCAAGCTGATCGGCGAGCTGACCGGGCGCATGGCCTCGATCATCGCCCACCTGCGCGCCTTCGCCCGCCGTGACCGCCATGCCCCGGAGAGCGTGGCCCTGCAGCCGGCCCTGGACGATGCCCTGGCGCTGCTGGCCAAGCGCCGCCGGGCAATGGCCGTCGAGCTGATCCGCGACCTGCCGGAAGCCACCTTGTGGGTACAGGCCGGCGAGACCCGCCTGCGCCAGGTGCTCGGCAACCTGCTGGCCAATGCCCTCGACGCCCTGACCGAAAAGGCCAACCCGCGCCGCCTGTGGCTAAGTGCCGAGCAGCGCGATGACTGCGTCTACCTGTACATTCGCGACAACGGCCCCGGCTTCAGCCGCCAGGCCCTGGAGCACGCCAAGGAGCCGTTCTTCACCACCAAGACCCGCACCCAGGGCCTGGGCCTGGGCCTGGCCATCTGCGAAAGCCTGATGCGCGCCCTGGGCGGTGAACTGCTGCTGGCCAACCACCCGGAAGGTGGCGCACTGCTGACCCTGCAGCTGCGTGTGGCCGCGCCTGGCGCTACTTTGCCCAATTCGGAGGACCCCTCGGCATGACCACCGAGACACTGATCGACAGCCGAGCCCAGGTCATCCTGGTCGATGATGACCCGCACCTGCGCCAGGCCCTGAGCCAGACCCTGGACCTGGCCGGGCTCAAGGTGGTCGCCCTGGCCGATGCCCAGGGCCTGGCCGAACGCATCGAGGCCGACTGGCCTGGGGTGGTGGTCAGCGACATCCGTATGCCGGGCATCGATGGCCTGCAACTGCTGGAACAACTGCACGGTCGTGACAACGAACTGCCGGTGCTGCTGATCACCGGCCACGGCGATGTGCCGCTGGCGGTGCAGGCGATGCGCGCCGGCGCCTATGACTTCCTGGAAAAGCCCTTTGCCAGCGACGCCCTGCTGGACAGCGTGCGCCGCGCCCTGGCCCTGCGCCGCCTGGTGCTGGACAACCGCAGCTTGCGCCTGGCCCTGAGCGACCGCCAGCAACTGGCCACCCGCCTGGTGGGCCAGTCGCCGTCCATGCAGCGCCTGCGCGAGCAGATCGGCGCCCTGGCCGGCACCCGCGCCGATGTGCTGATCCTGGGTGAGACCGGTGCCGGCAAAGAGGTGGTGGCCCGCGCCCTGCACGACCTGTCCAGCCGCCGCGACGGGCCGTTCGTGGCGATCAACGCCGGCGCACTGGCCGAGTCGGTGGTCGAAAGCGAGCTGTTCGGCCATGAGCCAGGGGCGTTCACCGGCGCGCAGAAACGCCGCATCGGCAAGTTCGAGTTCGCCAACGGTGGCACACTGTTCCTCGACGAAATCGAGAGCATGAGCCTGGATGTGCAGGTGAAACTGCTGCGCATGTTGCAGGAACGGGTGGTCGAGCGCTTGGGTGGCAACCAGCTGATCCCGCTGGACATCCGCATCATCGCCGCGACCAAGGAGGACCTGCGCCAGTCAGCCGACCAAGGGCGTTTCCGCGCCGACCTGTATTACCGCCTGAACGTGGCGCCGCTGCGTATTCCACCGCTGCGCGAACGCGGCGATGACATCCTGGTGCTGTTCCAGCACTTCGCCGACGCCGCCAGCCAGCGCCAGGGCCTGCCGCCACACGCCCTGCAGCCGGCGCAGCGCGCCATGCTGCTGCGTCACGACTGGCCCGGTAACGTACGCGAGCTGCAGAACGCCGCCGAGCGTTTCGCCCTTGGCCTGGAACTGGCCCTGGACGGCCAGGCGCCCGCGGCAGCGCCCGTGGCAGCGGCGCTGACCGGCAACCTCAGCGAGCAGGTCGAGCAGTTCGAACGTTCGCTGATCGCCGCCGAACTGGCCCAGCCACACAGCTCCATGCGCAGCCTGGCCGAGGCGCTGGGCATCCCCCGCAAGACCCTCCACGACAAGCTGCGCAAGCATGGCTTGAGCTTCGACGGCGGTAGCGGCGGGCATGACGATCAAGAGGACAACCGTTAATGAACACCGATAGCCAGTACCTGCAGTCCGTACTGCACAGCGACATCCCCCTGACCCGCGAAATGGGCCTGGAAGTGATCGATTGGCAGCAGCACACCCTGCGCCTGCAATTGCCGCTGGCGGCCAACGTCAACCACAAGAGCACCATGTTCGGCGGCAGCCTGTACTGCGCCGCGGTGCTGGTGGGTTGGGGCTGGCTGCACCTGCGCCTGCGCGAGTTGGGGATCGATGACGGGCATATCGTCATCCAGGAAGGGCAGATCAGTTATCCGCTGCCGGTTACCGGAGCGGCGGTGGCGCGCTGTGCGGCGCCGGATGAAAAGACCTGGGAGCGGTTCTTGACCATGTACCAGCGCCGCGGGAGAGCACGGTTGACGCTGGAGACCACGGTGAGCAATGCCGGTAGTGACGAGCCTGCTGTTACCTTCAGCGGCCAGTACGTGCTGCACCGCTGACGTGGAGCCTGATGCTGTTGGGTCTGCTGCGCAGCCCATCGCCGGCAAGCCGGCTCCCACAGGGGCAGCGCCATGCTGAAGCTTTGCGCAGTACCTGTGGGAGCTGGCTTGCCGGCGATGGGCCGCGAAGCGGCCCCGGCGATATAGGCGGCGAAGCTGAAATCCTGAGCTCCCACAGAATGTGATGATTCCCGTCAGATCAAGCTCAGGAAGGCTTGGCGCCAAGCAGCATTTGCCGGCAACGCCAGGAAATGCGGGTTGAGCAACGACTCCCGCGCCGGGTACCGGAACGGCAAGCCATCCAGCCCGATTACCTCCCCTCCAGCACCTTCCACCACGCCCTGCGCCGCCGCGGTATCCCACTGCGAGGTCGGTGCCAGGCGCGGATAGCAATCGGCGCTGCCCTCGGCCAACAGGCAGAACTTCAGCGAACTGCCGATATTGGCCAGCTCCAGCTCACCCACCGCAGCTCCCAACCCGGCCAACAAGGCTTCCTGTTCCGGGCTGGAATGGCGACGGCTGGCAACCACGGTGAAACGCCCACCCTCCGGCGGCGTGTTGCGTACCTGGATCGCCTGGGCGACCTCACCCGCTTCCGCACGCCAGGCGCCCAACCCGCGACCACCGAAGTAGCAGCGCCCGTTGGTCGGCATCGACACCACGCCAAACACCACCTCGCCGTTTTCGACCAGGGCGATGTTGACCGTGAACTCCTCGCTGCCGGCAATGAATTCCTTGGTGCCGTCCAGCGGGTCGACCAGCCACCAGCGGCTCCAGCCCTGACGCTCGGCCAGCGGAATGTTGCAGTCCTCCTCGGACAGCACCGGAATGTGCGGCGCCAGCGCCAGCAGGCCATCGGCAATCACCCGGTGCGCTGCCAGGTCGGCGGCGGTCACCGGCGAATCGTCGGCCTTGTTGGTCACGGCCACATCGGCGCGCCAGAACGGCAAGATCGCCTCGCCCGCCAACAGGGCCAGCTTGACCACTTCGTGCATCAATTGCAGGTCGTTCATGCTTCCAGCAGCCCCCGCTGAATCAGCAGGTCACGCGCCAGGTACAGCGCCGCCAGGGCACGCCCCTCGGTGAACTGTGGGTGCATGGCCAGGGCCGAAAGTTCGCGCAGGTTGACCTTGTCGACCCGCATCGGCTCCGGCTCGTCGCCCTCCAAGCGCTCTTCGTAAAGGTCGCTGGCCAGCACCACCTGGATCTTCTGGCTCATGTAGCCCGGCGACAGCGACAGCTCGGTCAGGTGCTCCAGCTGGCGTGCGCCAAAACCGGCTTCTTCCTTGAGCTCCCGGTCGGCTGCCGCCAGCACGTCTTCGCCCGGCTCGATCAGGCCCTTGGGCAACGACAGCTCGTATTCATCGGTGCCACCGCAGTACTCCTCCACCAGCACGGCATGCTCGGCGTCGAGCATGGCCACGATCATCACCGCGCCGTAGCCGTTACCCCGGCCCACCAAACGCTCGTAGGTACGCTCATTGCCATTGCTGAAGCGCAATTGCACGGCTTCGACGCGAAACAGACGGCTGCTGGCGACGATTTCGCGGCTGAGGACGGTGGGTTTCTGGCGCATGGGGCGGCTCCTTGGCGTGAACGGGTTACTATACCGTGGCTTGCCGACTGATCGAGAGTTTCCCATGCCTGTTCTTCCCTGGTCTGCCATCGATACCGTCCTGCTGGACATGGATGGCACCCTGCTTGACCTGCATTACGACAACCGCTTCTGGCTGGACCACCTGCCCCAGCGCTATGCCGAGCTGCACGGGGTGAGCCGGGCCATGGCGGAAATGGAGCTGCAGCCGCTGTTCGAACGCAATGCCGGCACGCTGAACTGGTATTGCCTGGACTTCTGGAGCCGCGAACTGCGGCTGCCGATCCGCGAGCTGAAACAGGAAATCGCCGACCTGATCGCCCTGCGCCCGGATGCCGATACTTTCCTTGCCGCGATCCGCGACGCGGGTAAGCGCGTGGTGATGATCACCAATGCGCACCGGGATTCGCTGTCGCTGAAGCTGGAGCGGGTGGAGCTGGCGCCGTATTTCGAACGGCTGATCAGCTCGCATGACTATGGCTACCCGAAGGAAAGCCCGCAGTTCTGGGACGCATTGCAGGCGGACATCGGCTTTGAACCGGAGCGCAGCCTGTTCATCGATGACACCCTGGCGATTCTGCGCAGTGCGCGACGGTTTGGCGTGGGGCATCTGCTGGCGGTGCGCCAGCCGGATAGCCAGGCAGGGCCGCGGGATACCGAAGAGTTTGCGGCGGTCGAGGATTACCGGGAGTTGTTGGCAGGCCTGTGAGGGCCCTATCGCCGGCAAGCCAGCTCCCACAGGTACCTCGCAGGCCCTCAGGCCTGTGGTAATCCTGTGGGAGCTGGCTTGCCGGCGATAGGGCCGGTACAGGCTGCAGAGATCAGTCAGGAATACGCAGCACCTGCCCCGGATAGATCTTGTCCGGGTGCTTGAGCATCGGTTTGTTGGCCTCGAAGATCTTCTGGTACTTGTTGGGGTCGCCATACACCTTCTTCGAAATGGCGCTCAACGTATCACCCTTCTCCACCGTCACGAACCGCGCCGCCTGGGCCACTGGCCCTGTCACGGTGATTTGGTCTTCGACGCTGGCTACCCCATTGATGTTGCCGGCGGCCAGGATGATCTTCTCCTTCTCCTCCTGGCTGGCCACCTCGCCCTTGAGGATGATCGTGTCTCCCTCTACAGTGGCCGTGATATTCGGGTTGCCCAGGCCGACACTTTCCACGTGTTTCTTCAGCTGCTCTTCGGCATTGGCATTGCCGGGGGTCAGCAGGTCGATCAACTTCTCGCCCGCTTCCTTGACGAAACTGAACAAGCTCATAGCGCTCTCCTTGTTGACGAAACCTTGGACACAGCAGTCTAGGCCAGCTTTTCCCCTTGCGCCCCCGTGCGACCAATCGACGCGGTCTATCAAGGCATAGACCCTAGCGATTAGACGCCGCCGGCCCGCACGCCTAGGCTTGTGCTATCTGAAAGCTGCCGATAGCCCCGATGAAAAGTCAGCCCCGATGAACAGCAAACCTCCGGTCTGCGCGGCCTCATCGCCCTTGACCATGCCCGCCGCCAGCAACACCTACGATTACGTCCAGCTCAATGACGCCAGACGCGACAGCACGCCCCTGGCCGAAGAAGTGGCCCTGGCCATTGTCTACAACGGCCTGAACCAGGCGGTGATGCTGGTCAGCCCCACCGACCTGGAAGACTTCGCCGTCGGCTTCAGTGTCGGCAGCGGCATAGTGGAAGGCACCACGGAAATCTACGACCTGAAACTCTCCGGCAGCGGCTCGGCAATGTATGCCGACCTGGAGATTTCCAGCCGTGCGTTCTGGAACCTGAAAAACCAGCGCCGCCAGCTGGCCGGCACCAGTGGTTGCGGCCTGTGCGGGGTCGAAGCGCTGGAGCAGGCACTGCCAGAGCTGGCCAAGTTGCCTGGCGCACCCTTGCCACCGGCGCAATGGCTGGTCGGCCTGCGTGAGCGCATCGATGCCTTCCAGCCCCTCGGCCAGCACTGCGGCGCGGTGCATGCGGCGCTGTTCATGGACCGCCACGGCGAACTGCTGCTCGGCCGCGAAGACATCGGCCGGCACAACGCCCTCGACAAGCTGATCGGCGCCCTGCTGCGCCAAGGCATCGACAGCCAAGGCGGCCTGGCCATCGTCACCAGCCGCTGCAGCCTGGAGCTGATCCAGAAGGTGCTGCGGGCCGGTATCCAGACCCTGGTCAGCCTGTCGGCGCCCACCGGCCTTGCCCTGCAATGGGCGCGCAAGCACAACCTCAACCTTATCCATCTGCCCAAGCACAGCGCACCGCGGGTCTACAGCCCAGCGGCGGAGTCGTAACAGTCGTGACCTCGTACCAACACCTCCCGGACAACGCCCCAGCCTCCTCCCCTCGCTACAAGCCCTACCACGGCCCCGCCGGTGGCTGGGGCGCGCTGCGCAGCGTGGCCAAGGCCTGGGTCGGCAGCGATAACGCGCTGAAGAACATTCGCGCCCTGCTCAAGACCAACCAGAACGGCGGTTTCGACTGCCCGGGCTGCGCCTGGGGCGACTCGCCGGAAAGCGGCATGGTCAAGTTCTGCGAGAACGGTGCCAAGGCAGTGAACTGGGAGGCGACCAAGCGCCGCGTCGATGCCGCCTTTTTCTCCCGCTACAGCGTCACTTCGCTACTGCAGCAGAGCGACTACTGGCTGGAGTACCAGGGGCGCCTGACCGAGCCGATGGTCTATGACGCGTCCAGCGACCGCTACCAGCCGATCAGCTGGGACGCCGCCTTCACCCTGATCGCCCGCGAGCTGAACAAGCTGGCCAGCCCTGACCAGGCCGAGTTCTACACTTCGGGGCGCGCCAGCAACGAAGCAGCGTACCTGTACCAGCTGTTCGTGCGGGCCTACGGCACCAACAACTTCCCCGACTGCTCGAACATGTGCCACGAGGCCAGCGGCGTGGCCCTGGGGCAAAGCGTCGGGGTCGGCAAGGGCACCGTCACCTTCGACGACTTCGAGCACGCCGACGCGATTTTCGTCTGGGGCCAGAACCCCGGTACCAACCACCCGCGCATGCTTGACCCGCTGCGCGATGCGGTAAAGCGCGGCGCCCAGGTGGTGTGCATCAACCCGCTCAAGGAGCGTGGCCTGGAGCGCTTCCAGCACCCGCAGAACCCGCTGGAAATGCTGACCAACAGCGACCGGCCGACCAACACCGCATTCTTCCGCCCGGCCCTGGGCGGCGACATGGCGCTGCTGCGCGGCATGGCCAAGTTCGTCCTGCAATGGGAACGCGAAGCCCAGGCCAACGGCGAACCGGCAGTCTTCGACCACGCCTTCATCGCCGAACATGGCCATGGCGTCGACGACTACCTGGCGGTAGTGGATGCCACCCCGTGGGAGCACATCCAGGCCCAGTCCGGCCTGGCGCTGGCCGACATCGAACTGGCCGCGCGCATGTACTGCCGTGGCAAGCGGGTGATCATGTGCTGGGCGATGGGCATCACCCAGCACCGCCATTCGGTGCCGACCATCCAGGAAATCGTCAACCTGCAGATGCTGCGCGGCAACATCGGCGCGCCAGGCGCCGGCCTGTGCCCGGTGCGTGGCCACAGCAACGTGCAGGGTGACCGCACCATGGGCATCAACGAGCGCCCGCCAGTGGCCCTGCTGGACGCCATCGAGCAGCGCTTCGGCTTCCCCGTGCCCCGGCACAACGGCCACAACACCGTCGAGGCGATCCACGCCATGCTCTACGGCCGGGCCAAGGTATTCATCGGCCTGGGCGGCAACTTCGCCCAGGCCACGCCGGACACCGAGCGCACCGCCCAGGCACTGCGCAACTGCGAGCTGACCGTGCACATCAGCACCAAGCTCAACCGCAGCCACCTGGTGCACGGCAAGCAGGCACTGATCCTGCCGTGCCTGGGCCGCACCGACATCGACCTGCAGGCAGAAGGGCCACAGGCGGTAACGGTAGAAGACTCGTTCAGCATGGTCCACGCCTCCAATGGCCAGCTGAAGCCGCTGTCGACGCAGATGCGCTCGGAGCCGGCGGTCATCGCCGGTATCGCCGCCGCCACCCTGGGCAAGAGGCCCGTGGACTGGCACTGGCTGGTGGCTGACTACGACCGTATCCGCGAGCTGATCGGCGACACCATCGCCGGCTTCAGCGGCTTCAACCAGCGCCTGCGCGAGCCGGGCGGTTTCTACCTGGGCAACAGCGCCGCCAGCCGCGAATGGAAGACCAGCACCGGCCGCGCCAACTTCAAGGCCAACCTGCTGCCCGACACGCTGCTCGACGAGCGTGTACGCGCCAGTGGCCAGGTGCCTGACCTGATCATGCAGTCGATGCGCTCGCACGATCAGTACAACACCACCATCTACGGCCTGGACGACCGCTACCGCGGCGTGCGTGGCCAGCGCGAGGTGCTGTTCGCCAACGAAGCCGACATCATCCGCCTGGGCTTCCAGCCGGGGCAGCAGGTCGACATCGTGTCGTTGTGGGGGGATGAGCATGTGCGCCGAGTGCACGGCTTCACCCTGCTGGCCTTCGACATCCCGGCCGGGCAGGCGGCGGCGTACTACCCGGAGGTGAACCCGCTGGTGCCGCTGGAAAGCATTGGCGATGGCAGCCATACGCCGACGTCGAAGTTCATCGCCATCAAGCTGGAGCGGGCGCGGGACGACGGGCGCATCCTGTAGGAATAGTGTTGGCCTCTTCGCGGGCACGCCCGCTCCCACAGGGGCAACTCAAGGACTGAGAGCGGTGGTATCCCTGTAGAAGCGAGGCCGGAAGCCGTGCCGCCAAAAACAAAAAAAGCCCTGTTCCATCAAGGTTCAGGGCTTCGTCATAAAGGTCTCAGACAGCGAAAAATCGATAAAGTTTCACAGTAAATACAGTAAGTTAGAGAATTGTGTACAACTCGTGTTACTCGTCGGATTTCCGTTGCCAGGCGCGCCTGTAAGGCTCAAGAATCGCCTCGTCATCCTTATGAGGCTCTCTTGATGAAGAAGTACTCCTCGATACTGTTGTTGTCTTTCAGCTTGCTCAGCGGCGTTGCCATGGCAGGCGGCACCACCGAGGCCGGCATTGGCGGCGCATTGGGTGGGGTACTGGGCTCTGTCGTGGGCCAGTCCATTGGTGGTAGCACAGGCGGCGCGATTGGTGCTGGCCTGGGCGGCGCAGCTGGCAGTGCGGTTGGTGCCAACAAGCACCAGCGTGGTGAGGCAGCCATCGGTGGCGCATTGGGCGCCGCAGGCGGCAACGTGGTCGGCCGCTCCATGGGCGGTACTACCGGTAGCTACATTGGCGCGGCAGCCGGCGGTGGCGCCGGTGGCGCACTGGGTAACTACATGGGTAAAGAGGCCGACAGAGACGATTACCACGAAGGCCGCCGCTACCGTCGTGGTTATGACGACGACCGCCGCCACTGGGACCGTGGCCACCACTACGGCCATCGCAAGCACAAGCGCCACTGGCGCGACTAACGCCTGAGGGCCTTGCCCCGGCAACAAAAGCCCCGCCCCTGCCAGCGGGGCTTTTTTATGCCTGCTGTTCCAGCAGTACACCAGACAGGATCACCTGCAGCGTCTCTGGCAATGCCACTGGCCGGCCACTGGCGCGTTCGATGAACACCTGCACCACCGTGCCTGCCGCACACGCCTCCGGCTCCCCTGGGCGGTACAGGGCCAGGCGGTACTCCACCGTACTGCCCGCCAGGCGCGTCACCCCCAGCCCCACTTCCAGCACATCCGGGAAGCCGGGCAGTGCGTAGAAATCCGCCGCCGAACTGACCACGAAGGCCGCCAGCTCGCCGTCACGCAGGTCCAGTTCGGCCTGTTCGACGAGGAACGCCTGGATGGCGGTTTCGAAGAAGCCGTGCACGGTGGCACCGGCGATGTGGCCGTTCAGGTCATTGTCCTGGGGGCGGGTGAGGATGGGGTGGAAGTGGGAGAAGGCAGTGCGCTGAGGGGATTCGGTCATCTGGCTGGCTCTTGTCTTCGCAATGAATGCTGACAGTGAAACAGAAAAACCGGATTTCCGCTGCCCGCGATCCCCTGTGGGAGCGGCCTTGTGTCGCGAAAGGGGTGCGAAGCGCCCCCAGGGAATTGGGCATCACGCTGATATTGCCGGGGCCGCTTTGCGACCCTTTCGCGACACAAGGCCGCTCCCACAATGACCGCGCTAATTCACAGGAACAAAAAAGCCGCCCCAAGGGGCGGCTTTCTCGTTGCGGGCGGGTGCAGCTTACAGCTGCGGGCCAGCGGCCTTGATGGCGTCGGAAACTTCGAACTTCTTGAAGTTTTCGATGAACAGCTTGGCCAGGCCTTTGGCGGCCTCGTCGTAGGCAGCCTTGTCAGCCCAGTTGGTGCGCGGGTTGAGCAGCTCGGTATCGACGCCCGGAACGGCCTTCGGCACGTCCAGGTTGATGATGTCCAGGTGCTCGGTTTCGGCACCGACCAGCGCGCCGCTCTGGATCGCAGCGATCACCGCACGGGTGGTCGGGATGCTGAAGCGCTTGCCAACGCCGTAGCCACCGCCGGTCCAGCCGGTGTTGACCAGGTAGACCTTCGAGTCGAAGCCCTTGATACGCTTGATCAGCAGCTCGGCGTACTCGCCAGCCGGGCGCGGGAAGAACGGTGCGCCGAAGCAGGTGGAGAAGGTCGACTTGATGCCGCTGCCCGAACCCATTTCGGTGGAACCGACCAGCGCGGTGTAGCCGGACAGGAAGTGGTAGGCCGCCTGCTCGTTGTTCAGGATCGAAACCGGAGGCAGAACACCAGTCAGGTCGCAGGTCAGGAAGATGACTGCGTTCGGCTCGCCGCCCAGGTTCGCTTCGGAACGCTTGGCAACGTGCTCCAGCGGGTAGGCCGCACGGCTGTTCTGGGTCAGGCTGACATCGGTGTAGTCGGCGTGCTTGTTGGCGTCGAGAACGACGTTTTCCAGCACTGCGCCATGCTTGATGGCTTTCCAGATGACCGGCTCGTTCTTCTCGGACAAGTCGATGCACTTGGCGTAGCAGCCGCCTTCGATGTTGAAGACCACGCCCTCGCCCCAGCCGTGCTCGTCGTCACCGATCAGGTAACGGCTTTCGTCGGCCGACAGGGTGGTCTTGCCGGTGCCGGACAGGCCGAAGAACAGGGTCACATCGCCTTCTTCGCCGATGTTGGCCGCGCAGTGCATTGGCAGTACGTCGGCAGCCGGCAGCAGGAAGTTCTGCACCGAGAACATGGCTTTCTTCATTTCACCGGCGTAACGCATGCCAGCGATCAGCACTTTCTTCTGGGCGAAGTTGATGATCACGCAACCGTCGGAGTTGGTGCCGTCACGCTCAGGCTCGCACACGAAGTTGGCGACGTTGAGGACCTGCCACTCGCCACGGCCAGCCGGGTTGTACTGCTCCGGGTTGATGAACAGGCAACGACCGAACAGGTTCTGCCAGGCAGTCTGGGTGGTCATCTTCACCGGCAGGTAGTGCTCGGCGGCCGCCCCTACGTGAACGTAGGAAACGAAGTGATCCTGGGCGTTGTTGAACGCCTCGACGCGGTCCCACAGGGCATCGAACTTGTCGGCCGGGAACTTGCGGTTGATCGGGCCCCAGGAAATGGCGTCCTGGGTGGAAGGTTCTTCGACGATGAAACGGTCAGCCGGCGAACGGCCAGTACGGTGACCGGTCTCCACGACCAGTGCGCCAGTATCGGCTAGTACGCCTTCACCGCGTTGCAGCGCTTCTTTTACCAGCTCATCGACGCTCAGGTCGGTGTACACGGTGTTGTTGGCTTGCGTCATGAGATACCCCATCCGGCCCGAGGCCGAGTGCTCCAAACGTTTTGTAGTTGTCTTGAAAAAACTACTACAGCGAAAAAAGTGGCCGGATTATGCCAGAAACGCCCAAAAAAAGTAGGCCCCTCCTGTCAGAACTGCGCTTTTGCGCAATTCGACAGGAGATTGTCCTGTAGTTAAACGTTTCAGTGACGAGTTTCTGAGGCTACGTCAGTGCCGCCACCGGCAAACAGTTGCGCCACATCGCTGGCGTCGAAGAAATAGCGCTCGTTGCAGAACTGGCAATCGATCTCCACCTGCCCGCCGCACTCTTCCACCAGCGCCTTGGCATCGTGCTCGCCCAAACTGACCAGCGCATTGCCGGAACGTTCGCGCGAGCAGCTGCAATTGAAGCGCAGCGGCTGGATATCGAACAGGCGCACGGCATCTTCGTGGTACAGGCGGTGCAGCAGGGTTTCGTTGTCCAGCGCCCACTCATCAGCCTTGAGCGTGGTGGCCAATGCCACAACGTGCTGCCAGCTTTCTTCACGCTCTTCATCGTCCGGCTGGCGATCGCGCGGCAGTTGCTGCAGCAGCAGGCCACGGGCCTTGCCGCCTTCGGCGTTGAGCCAGAAGCGCGTGTTGAGCTGTTGCGACTGGACGAAGTAGTTGGTGAAGCACTCCGACAGGGTGGCGCCGTCGAGGTCGACGGTGCCCTGGTAGCGCTGGCCCTTGACCGGATCGATGGTCAGGGTCAGGTGGCCGTCGGGCATCAGCTGCGACAGGGTCGCATCCGCCGGGATCTGGTCCGCTTCGTAGCGGGCCATGCCACGGATGTCCCGGTCACCGGAACATTCGACCATCAACAGCGGGATCGGCCCTGCGGAACGCGCCTGCAGAATCAGCAGGCCGTCGAACTTCAGCGCCCCCACCAGCAAGGCGGTGGCGGCCATCAGCTCGCCCAGCAGTGCCTGCACCGGCTGCGGGTACTCATGACGCGCCAGCACCGCGGCGTAGCTGTCATCGAGAGACACCCACTCGCCGCGCACATCGCGCTCGTCGAAGATGAAACGTTGGGTGAAATCGGTATCAGGCAAGTCGCTCATAGGTTTTGGCTATCTGAAAATGATGACAAAATGGTTACAAGGGTTGTCGGAAAACATCCGAGAACCCCGTGACAGAGCGCTCACAAGGCGCTCCGATTCCTGTTTGCAATAGAGGTATTTTATGGACAATCGACCACTGTTCCAAGCAAGGTGGTCCTGGGGGCCATTGGCAGCCTGTACGCTGCTTCCCATCGCTCTACTGTGTTTCTGGTTATGGCCTTTTGGCCAGATCCTGTGCCTGACTTTCGACGAGTGGCTGTTCCACAGCCTGAATGCGCCGCTGGCCGACAACACCACCTGGCGCTACATCTGGACCGTCGGTAGCCTGCGCCCATTCGACATCGTCGTCGGCCTGATCCTTCTGGCAGTGCTTATCCGTGGCGACTGGGTGTTCAAGGCAGCTCAGGTTCGCCAGGCCTTTTTCGGCTTTCTGGTCACGCTACTCCTCTTAGTGGTGATTCGCGCGCTGTTTTCCAAGTGGGTGGATGCAGCCGGCTGGCAGCACAAGAGCCCTTCGATGATGTTCGACGAGGTGGTGCACCTCAGCGACTACTATCCGAACCTGGAGGCGGCCTGGGAGCTCAAGGACCGTTCCAGCAAGAGTTTCCCGGGGGATCACGCCTCGGTGCTGCTGATCTGGGCGCTGTTCATGAGCGTGTTCAGCCGCCGCCTGGTGCAGTACCTGGTGATCTGGGGGTTGGCGGTATTGTTCATGTTGCCGCGCCTGGTGGCCGGTGCCCACTGGGGGCAGGATGACTACATCGGCGGGCTGCTGATGGCGGTGCTGGCGTTGGGCTGGAGCTGCTACACACCGCTGGCGGCCAAGGGGAGTGCGGTGCTGCTGCGCTGGACGGCGCCGTTGTTCGCGATTGCGGCCAAGGTACCGTTGGTCGGGCGCTTGGCGGTGACCCGCTAGATCTCTGGGGCTACTGCGTAGCCCATCGCGATACAAGGCCGCTCCTACAGGGGTGCGCAGGCCTCAGGCCTTGTGCTGGCTGCCGTGGCCTCATCGCCGGCAAGCCGGCTCCCACAGGGATTGCACAAGTTTCAGGGCTTGCGCAGTACCTGTGGGAGCTGGCTTGCCGGCGATGGGCCGCAAAGCGGCCCCGGCTATTCGAAGCTCCCATGCAACTGGTGAATCTGCCGCCGCTGCTTCTTGGTCGGCCGCCCATCGGTGGTCACGCCCATCGCCCCGGCCTTGCGCAGTTCCGCCGCCTGCTCACGCCGGCGCACGCTGTCCTCGGTCTCCTCGTACAACGTCTGCGCCTCTGGCGCCCCACGCCGCACCACCGACAGAGCCTTCACCACCACGGTGCGCTCGTCGAACCCGGTGCGCAGCACGAACTCGTCACCCACCCGCGGCTCCTTGCCCGGCTTGCAGCGCTCACCCCGGCAATGCACCTTGCCGCTCTCGATCGCCGCCTTGGCCAGCGCGCGGGTCTTGTAGAAGCGTGCCGCCCACAGCCATTTGTCCAGGCGGACCTTGTCGTCGTCTTCGGCTTTTTGTGCCATCCCGTTACCTCGAACGCTGTGTTTCATCGAACTGTACTACCGTAACGATCGGATGCAAAAAATCCCCGCCGTGCTTACAGTTCACCACCTCATTCGCAGGGTGCGCTTCGTGAAGACATTTGACCATTTGACTGTGATCGGCCTGCGCGAGTGGGTCGCCCTGCCCGACCTGGGCGTGGCCGGGCTGCGCGCCAAGATCGACACTGGCGCCAGCACCTCCAGCCTGCACGCCACCGAGGTGGAACCGTTCGAGCGCGACGGCCAGCCCTGGGTCCGTTTCACCGCACACCTGGGCTCGGTGGTGCAGTTGCGTCACCGCCGCTGCGAGGCACCGCTGGTGACCATGAAAACCATCAAGAGCTCCAACGGCCAGGCCCAGACCCGCTATGTCATCCGCACGTCACTGGCGCTGGGCGATGGTGTGTGGGAGGTGGAGTTCACCCTGGCCTGTCGCAAGAACATGCGCTACCGCCTGCTGCTCGGTTCCAAGGCCTTGATCCAGGGCCAGCTGGTGGTGAACCCCGGCTTGAAGTACGTCCAAGATAAACCGGCCTTTCCGGCCACCCTTTCCCCTGTCACAGGTGCTGCATGAAGATCGCTGTGCTGTCGCGCAATCCGCGTCTGTATTCCACCCGCCGCCTGGTCGAAGCCGGTACCCAGCGGGGCCACGAAATGGTGGTGATCGATACCCTGCGGGCCTACATGAACATTGCCAGCCACAAGCCGCAGATCCACTACCGCGGCAAGCCGCTGGAAGGCTTCGACGCGGTGATCCCGCGCATCGGCGCCTCGGTGACCTTCTATGGCTGCGCGGTGCTGCGCCAGTTCGAGATGATGGGCGTGTATCCACTCAACGAGTCGGTAGCGATAGCCCGCTCCCGCGACAAGCTGCGCTCGCTGCAACTGCTGTCGCGGCGCGGCATCGGCCTGCCGATCACCGGCTTCGCCCACTCGCCGGACGACATCCCCGACCTGATCCAGATGGTCAACGGCGCCCCGCTGGTGATCAAGGTGCTGGAAGGCACACAGGGCATCGGCGTGGTGCTGTGCGAAACCACCAAGGCCGCCGAATCGGTGATCGAGGCGTTCATGGGGTTGAAGCAGAACATCATGGTGCAGGAATACATCAAGGAAGCGGGTGGCGCGGATATCCGCTGCTTCGTGGTCGGCGACAAGGTCATCGCGTCGATGAAGCGCCAGGCCAAGCCGGGGGAATTCCGCTCCAACCTGCACCGCGGTGGGGTGGCCAGCCTGATCAAGATCACCCCGGAAGAACGCATGACCGCCATTCGCGCGGCCAAGGTGATGGGCTTGAGTGTGGCGGGTGTGGATATCCTGCGCTCCAACCACGGGCCGCTGGTGATGGAGGTGAACTCGTCGCCGGGGCTGGAGGGGATTGAAGTGACCACCGGCAAGAACGTGGCCGGCATGATCATCGAGCATCTGGAGAAGAATGGCGGGCCTAACCAGACTCGGACCAAGGGTAAGGGCTGATTCAAGCCTGTACCGGCCCTATCGCCGGCAAGCCAGCTCCCACAGGATTACCACGACCTTCAGGCTTGTGGATTACCTGTGGGAGCTGGCTTGCCGGCGATAGGGCCGGTGCAGCCAACCAGATTCATACAGCATTACGCGGCAGCAACAGCCCCAAAGGCAACCGTACCCGCGCCTCGATCCCGCCACCAGAGCGATTGCGCAACTCCACATTCCCACCATGCTGCGCCGCAATCCGCTTGACGATCGCCAGCCCCAGCCCGGTGCCCTTGCCCCCCCGGGCCCGGTCACCACGAATGAACGGGTTGAAGATGGTCTCCAGCTCCGACTCGTCGATCCCCGTCCCGCGGTCCAGCACGCTCAGCACCACATACGGCGCACTCTCGTCGCCCGACACATAGGCGGCCACCTCGACCCCCTTGCCGGCGTGGTGCAGGGCATTGCCGATCAGGTTGCCCAGCATGCGCTTGAGCGAAACCCGGCGCAGCGGGAACGGTGGGATCGGCTCCAGGCACAGCCGCACCCGTTCTTCCGGCTGGTTGTACGGCGCCACCACTTCGCGCACCAGGTCGGCCAGGTCGACCTCCTCAACCGGCTCGTCACGGCCATCGCGGATAAAGGCCAGGAACTGGTCGAGGATCGCGTCCATGTCCTCGATATCGCGGACCATGTCGTCACTCAGTTCGCTGTCGCTGTCCAGCAATGACAACGACAGGCGCAGGCGCGTCAGCGGTGTGCGCAGGTCGTGGGAAACCCCGGCCAGCATCAGCTCGCGCTCGCGCCCGGCCTGCTCGACATCCTCGGCCATCTGGTTGAAGGCCTTGTACACCTCGGTCATCTCGCTGGGCGTATCGCTGATCGGCAGGCGCACGCTGCGCCCCTGGCCCAACTGCCGGGCGGCGAACACCAGGCGCTTGAGCGGCTGGTTCAGCTGGCGCACGAAGATCCAGGCCGATGCGGTGGACAACAGGCCGATGGCCAGGAACCAACCCAGCACGTTCCAGATCTTCTGCCCACGCAGCGGGTGCGGGTACAGCGGTACCTTCAACCAGCCCGGGCCCAGGCTTGGCGCATTGACCCACAACGCCGGCGGCGCATGAATGCGCAGCCGTACCTCGGTGTCTTCGCCCAACTCGGCCTGCATCTGCCGTTGGTAGATTTCGCTGTAGGGCCAGTGCTGCTCACCCTCGGGCACGCCAGAGCCGGTGACCCGGATAAGGCCTGCCGCTTCGGCGATCTTGTCGCGGTTTTCTTCGTCGGCCGCCCAATAGGCGCGCAGGGTCAGCGCAACACCGTGGCTGTACTGACGGTCGACCAGCACGTCCTCGTTCATCAACAGGTAGACCAGGGTCAAGGCCTTGGAGAACAGAACGACGATCAACACCAGCCACAGGGTGCGGGCGAAGAAACTTTGCGGAAACCAGAGCGGTGTTTTCATCGACGTTCAGGCATCATTTTCCGGCGTTTCCGTCCGGTACGAACACGTAGCCGACGCCCCAGACGGTCTGGATATAACGCGGCTTGGACGGGTCCGGCTCGATCATGCGGCGCAGACGCGAAATCTGCACGTCGATGGAGCGTTCCAGCGCATCCCATTCGCGGCCACGCGCCAGGTTCATCAGCTTGTCGCGGGTCAGCGGCTCGCGTGCGTGCATCACCAACGCCTTGAGCACGGCGAACTCGCCGGTGGTGAGCATGTGCACTTCGTCGCCACGCTTGAGTTCGCGGGTGGCCAGCGACAGCTCGTAGTCGCCGAAGGTGACCGATTCGTCCTCACTGCCCGGCGCACCCGGCACGGCGGGGGCCTGACGGCGCAACACAGCCTTGACGCGGGCCATCAGCTCGTCCGGGTTGAACGGTTTGCCCAGGTAGTCGTCGGCGCCCAGCTCCAGGCCCTTGATACGGCTGAGCTCGTCGCCCTTGGCGGTGAGCATGATGATCGGGATCTGGTTGTTCTGCTGGCGCAGGCGCTTGCACGCGGACAGGCCATCCTCGCCCGGCAGCATCAGGTCGAGCACCACCAGGTTGAACACCTCGCGCTGCAGCAGGCGGTCCATCTGCTCGGTGTTGGGCACCGCACGGGCACGGTAGCCCTTGCTGGTGAAGAAACGTTCCAGCAGGCTGCTAAGCC
>RCUT01000340.1_pt1 | contig 25241 bp, 20 predicted proteins | sample 2166171 | NCBI WGS metagenome assembly RCUT01 (sample SAMN09932757, study PRJNA488358) | compost metagenome | isolation source: compost soil in 4-hydroxybenzoic | place: Germany: Experimental Botanical Garden
CAGGTACATGGCATCATCCTTTGCTTACCTTTGAAGCACCGAGTGATTTTGCAGTGGTAGATCGAATTGGAGGCGGAGTGAATTGTGATGTTTTTCAATTTCCACACGCTATAAAAATTACGGTCTAAATTAAAATATACAGATCTGTCTATTTTGATTTAATGGCAGCAATCGTTGTGGTGATTTCTAATAATCTAGGTTTACATAAGAACCCCGCCTATTAAGCGGGGTTTTTTAATTCTATTTTAAACGGTGATATCGGCTAGATTACCTTTCTGCTCAAGCCACTGCTTACGATCTGCTGAACGTTTTTTGGCAAGTAATTTATCGAGTAAACCTGCCGTAAAATGAGCATCGTCAAGATCGAGCTGTACCAAGCGGCGTGTGTTTGGATCCATCGTGGTTTCACGTAGCTGAATCGCATTCATCTCACCCAGACCTTTAAATCGGGTAATTTGCGGATTACGATTGCCTTTCACATTTTTCAAGATGACTTCGAGCTCATCATCATCTAAGGCGTAGAAGACATCTTTACCAATGTCGATACGGAACAATGGTGGCATCGCCACATACAAATGGCCTTCTTCCACCAGTGTCGGAAAGTGTTTAACGAATAGCGCACATAACAAAGTGGCAATGTGTAAACCATCTGAGTCCGCATCGGCCAAAATACAAACTTTGCCATAACGTAGCTCGGATAAATCATCGCTACCCGGGTCTACCCCAATTGCGATCGCAATATCGTGAACCTCTTGAGAAGCCAAAACCTCATCTGAAGAAACTTCCCACGTATTTAAGATCTTTCCACGAATTGGCATGATGGCCTGAAAGTTTTTATCGCGTGCTTGCTTGGCACTACCACCTGCCGAGTCACCCTCGACAATAAATAGCTCACTGTCTTCACGAGTTTGCCCAACACAGTCTGCTAACTTACCTGGTAATGCAGGACCAGAAACAATCTTTTTACGCTCAACTTTTTTAGCTGCTTTTAAACGACGACCTGCTTTCGAAATCGCCATTTCTGCCAATTGCATGGCAATTTCAGCATGTTGGTTTAGCCAAAGTGAAAAAGCATCTTTGGCAATATTTAAAACAACATTCGATGCTTCTCGACTAGAAAGACGCTCTTTGGTTTGACCTGAAAACTGCGGTTCTTGGAACTTGAGTGATAAAATATAGTTCACACCATCCCAGACATCTTCTGCTGATAGTTTGAGGTTACGTGGTAGCAAATTACGTAGCTCACAGAACTCACGTAATGCTTCGGTTACACCTGAGCGTAAACCGTTCACATGAGTACCGCCTTGTGCGGTTGGAATTAGGTTTACATAACTTTCTTGAACCTGTTCACCGCCTTCTACATTCCAACAAATTGCAAATTCACATGCCGCACGATCGGCTTGTCCACTGCTCACAAAAGCTGGATTTGGCAAGATTTCACGGTCTTGCAATTCATCCATCAAATAATCGACGAGGCCATTTTCAAATTGCCATTCAATTTTTTCATCGTTAATTTGATCAATATAAATAATTTTTAAGCCTGCTGCTAAAACAGCTTTGGCTTTTAAATTATGTTTAAGGGCTTTTAAAGCAAATTTCGGACTATCAAAATATTTAGTTTCAGGCCAAAAATGTACTGTCGTACCTGTCGCACGTTTTGGTGCCTTACCCTCTAGCACGGCTAAAGGCGCAACTGGCTCCCCTTGCTCAAATGCCATTTGGTAGAGGTTGCCCTGACGTTGTACTTCGACCTCAACACGTGTTGATAAAGCGTTTACAACTGAAATTCCCACACCATGTAAACCACCAGAAAACTGATAGTTATCGGTACTGAATTTACCGCCAGCATGTAACTTGGTCAGAATGATTTCGATACCAGATTGACCATATTCAGGGTGAATATCGACCGGCATACCACGGCCATTATCTTCAACAGACAATGAACCATCTTTATAAACCGTGACACATATTTTGTCGGCATGACCCGCTAATGCTTCATCAACAGCATTATCAATAACTTCCTGAGCTAAATGGTTAGGTCGAGTCGTATCGGTATACATCCCTGGACGACGACGAACAGGGTCTAAACCGGAAAGGACTTCAAGCGATTGAGCCGTATATTGTGTCACGTTGTACGTTTTCCTTATTTGATGGTGTGCGCAAAGAATTCGATCACTAACGGTAATTTTTCTTCAAAATCTTCCATAGCATGATTGCCATGAGCATCCGTCAAAATCAATGAGGATGGCGTTGCAGCACTATAATAGCGTTGTGCTTGACGATAATCCAAAATTTCATCGCCTTGTTGCAATAAGACGAGTATTTTGTCGGCATTTTCAGGCTGTTTCAGTTCAAGTTGCTGCAACTGTCGTAGCTGAACATGATCAATCGACCATTGATCATTCACCACATAGGGCATGCTTTCAACCTGAAATAACTCATCAAACAACTTCCATGGTTGCATAGCAGGGTTAATCAGTACAGCCGGAATATTATATTTCGCGACAAAGTATGTCGCAAAAAAACCACCTAAACTACTACCTACAAGTGCAACATCATCCAGACTTTCAATAAGCTCTGAAACTTGCTCAACCACCTGATCTGGAGATCTATTGAGGTTTGGCAAATGCACATTAATCCCTAATTCGCTACAATACTGCCTTAAGCTCAATCCTTTAATCGAAAGAGAGCTACTATTAAAACCATGGAGGTAGATAATATTCATATATTTCCCTCTAAATTGAGACAAATTTCACAATTTTGTTCTCAGTTTGTATAGAAAAGCACAATTGTTAGACAAGAAAAACCACTCAACTAACCATTCATCAGTATTTTAAAAAAATGTGTTATTTAAACTACTAAGATGGAAACGTTTACTGCCGTTGATAAAAAGTACAGCTTAAAACGTCGGTTATAACGTATATGGGGAAAAGATATGCCGAGCTTAACACCACTACATGAAACTTATTGTAAATGGGATCGTACGCCACCTAGTCAGGCAGACGTACTAGAAGGTTTAGCTCAACTGTTCAGCACCAGCTTAAATGGTGTACATGAATTAATACAAGTTATTAATATTGAAGTCTTAAAAAATGCTTTTGGTATTAGCACACAAAACGCTAAAAACTTTCAAAAACGACCATTTGTGCAAAAGGCATATCAATTTTCTTATGGCGCTTTACAAAAATATGGTCGTTATTTTTTAGCACCCGGTTTGCGTCGCATTATTGAAAAATATCCAACACTTCACGAAAAACCACTCACCCCAAGCCTACATTTTTTGGTGGGAATTTTGAATGGTGTTTTTGGGGATTACCTACTTAAACAACATAGTCCACTTGCCCTACCGATAGTGCTATACGATCACTACGGAGCTATACAGCAAGGTGAGCTTGCAGGTCGTATTGTAATTATGGTTCATGGTTTGTGTATGAATCATTTGACTTGGTCAAACGCCCATTATGGTGGAATTGGAGAGCGTCTGTTAGCCCAGCGTGACCATAACACCATGCTGTATTTAAATTACAATACAGGTCGACGTATTTCGGCCAATGGACGCAGTTTCTCCAACTTATTAGAAGATCTCGTAAAAAATAATCCAAGAATTACCAGCATTGATGTGATTGGCCACAGTATGGGTGGACTAGTCTCTCGTAGTGCATTGTTCTACGGTAAACAAAATATGTACCAATGGATTCATATGGTCGAGAATCTGGTATGTATTGGTTCCCCACATCATGGTGCAGTCTTGGAGCGCTTTGGTTTTACCATACAAGATAAACTTGGCGCGTTCCCTTTTGTAGGTTTACTTGGTCAACTGGTTAATATTCGCAGTAACGGTATTTTAGACTTACGCCACGGTAGTGTTCGTGATGATGATTGGGAATATATGGATGCCCGAATTGGCATGATGGATGATAACCGTGCACCAGCTCCTCTACCTTCCCATATCAATACTTTTTTAGTGGCAGGAACACTCGAGTTTGAAAAAGTACGCAATAAAGCGCTTACTGTGATTGGTGATTACTTGGTGAGTGTGAAAAGCGCGCTGGGTGAACATCCTAATCCACGTTTTCAGCTCAAAGTTCCTGATTCACATAAAGCTGTGTTTTATGGCTTAAATCATTTTGAAATTCAGTATCACTCGAGTGTAGCGGAACAGATTACTCGCTGGCTATATCCTCATGCGAATGATTATGTGCAAGAAGGTATTCAAACTCATATTATTGATATGCCGAACTATACCCTCGAAGATTTAGAAGGGATTGTAGAGACGTAAAAAAGCCCAACTTATGTTGGGCTTTTTTGAATCTAAATTATTTTCAAGATCATAAATCCATCAATAATTTTTATCTAACCATTTTTTAATTTCAGAAATGGTTTTATATTTATAATAGACTTTCCCTTCCGCAATCCCTTCAAAACCCTCTGCATTACTACCTAATATATTTGTTATATTTTTTAGATTCAAAATCTTATTTTCACTAATTTGATATAGGTTAACTTGATACATTCCCCCTTCTATTTGTGGAGTACAACAGTAATATGCTGAATTAATAGTAATCAATATTGGAGATTTTATTTTAGTTGATTTATAGATACTGACAGCTAAAAGTTTAGGACTTTCTTTAGCTGCAAAATCAGAGTAATCACCAACGAATATTTTCTGCTCTTGATCTTCTAGATAACCTTTAAGATATGAACCTTCTGAAGACTCACATATATAATTATAGAATTTATAATCATTTTTCTTAAATATACTTAAGTTTACTGTCTCCTCAATATTACATTGATCCTTTGCATAGACAGTCGAACCAATAATAACTCCACAGAATGTAAAAGCTAAAATGATTAAATTCTTAATATTAAGTAGATAAAATTTTATTATCTTATTTTGCAAATTTCCAATCACATTTTCATACTTATAATTCTGGAATTTCTTTAAAATAAATTTTTTCCTTATCGGTACAAACACCATAGAACATACCAAAAAGATTATTTTTTTGATCTAGATCTTGTATATAACTTTTACAATCAAGTAAAAGCTGCTTATTTTTCTTTATAAAAGTTAATTTTTGATATTGTCTAAAAGAATAGCCATCATAAAAGTCATTAACTACATACATATTTCTTCTATAGTTTCTTGATGGAATATAATTAGAATTATCACCATTACCTATAGAATTATAGTTTCCTAAAGTTTGAAATATCTTATTAGTTTCCATAACCAGCTTATTTTCATTATTAGTAATTATTTTCATTTGTGCCCAACCTACTTCAACACCCTCCATAAAGATATTCTTATATACAACATAATATTTATTATCTTTTATTTTAATATAGAATTCATCCACAGGAGGCTCATATGCATGCAGGACGTAACTACCCTGACTCAATTTATAGTTAAGTTCTTTACATTTATTCTGTATAGTACAATACTTATACGAATAAAATGCAGCATTCGATATATTCGAGTACCCTAAAAGACTAAAGCTTAGAAAAATAAAGGAGGCAATTTTCATTTATTAAACTCTATATCCAATATTTTTTAAAAAATTCTTATAAATTGTTGTGTATGGTATAGGAAACTCTTATTAATTGCTAATTTATAATTTAAAGAAGAGTAAAAATTACTCATTTAGATGCTAGTTAAAATCACCACTATTCAACTTAGAGAAGTATATGAAGGAAATCGTTGTTTTTGACTTAGATGGCACATTACTTTCGGGTGACTCTACAAAGGCATGGTTAACAGATAAATTGAAATCTAATCTTCTCAGATTTATCGCTGCAATTATTGTTAGTCCGATTGCTTTGCCTCTTATGAAGTTCAAGAAATATAAATCTAGAGGTGCTTCATTATATTTGTGGATTGCAACATATGGTGTGAATGAAGAAGCATTAGAATACAGTTTTAAAATTTTTTCCAATAATATAAAAGATACCACTTCTGATTCATTATATTGGTTTGAGCAAGGTATAACCGAAGTTAAAGATCATTTAGCCAGTGGAAGAATTGTGTTTATTGCCACGGCTGCACCAGAAAAGTTAGCGAATGTTTTACTCGAATCTATCAATCTAGATGTGCAAATTATTGGTACTCCTTTGCAAAAGAAACTAGGAGGATGGATAAGTGGGATACATTGTAGGTCTGAAGAAAAAGTAAGAAGATTGAATAAACTTGATATCAAACAACCTTGGTTTGCAACATACAGTGATGATATTGAAGATGACTTACCTATTTTGATTGGCGCCAAACTACCCTATTTAATTAACGGGGATAACAACAAAATTAAAAATATTAAAATCAAAAATTTAAAAATATTAAATTGGGTTTAAAAGTTATTATATTGATATTATTTATAGAAGTAGCCTGACAACTAACTAATCAATAATGTACAAGATCAATTAAATCAGCTAAAGATAGGCACTTTTAGCAATAAAAGTGCCTATCTTTTTACTCAGATTTCTCTAATAATTTTTGTACTTATTTTTGATATCCAATAAACCTTTACTATATATTTTTACATTTTCACCGCATGATGCTTGTAAATCCATATCTAGGTAAGTATAACGGTGCAATAACTTTTCTTTATTATTATGACCGCCCCAAATATTAAAATGCGAACCTTCTTTTGTGAAACATTCAGTTATTGTATTAGGAACTCCTTTACCCATTAAGTCTATTCCTTTAACTTTATTGTTAGTATATAAAATTTGATTTTTATTTAATTCAAAGCCATAGCCTCGAACTAAATCCTTGCTTCTTTTATTAATATTATAAAAATAGTTAGGTTCGTCTGTAACAATTGTTAATTTTGAAACACAATCAGAATCATCATTTTTCAATACTGGTGTTACAACATCATATTTAAATTTTTCATCATCTTTATAGATAATTACAACATCTTTATTAAGAGGTTTTTCACTTATAATGCATCCTTCATCAGAGTCTAATAATAAATAAATTTTATTATCTAGTTTTTCCTTAATATCTTTACTAATCTTCAATTTCTCTACTGTAGGTAGATTTTCTTGTGACTTCTCTATTTTTTGCTGTTCAATAGGTTTAGCATGAGTAGTATCACTCAAATGTTTACTATCACAAGCACTTAAGCCCAATAAGCACATACCTATTAATATTTTGTAAATCACTTTTACCTACCTACCTGTGTGTGACCAATGAGGTGCATCTTTACTACCATACCAAATTACACCATGTTTTTTGCCTAATTGCGTTAATGTTGCCCAGCTTGTAATTTTTGTACTTTCACCATCAATAACAACAACTTTTCCAACATAATTAGATATTCTCATATCTACTGCCATTTTGCTATTATGGTTTGAGGATCCTGGTTTACCCACAGGATTCTTACCTATACCATATTTTTGATACATTGCTTTTGCGGCTTTTACTGCTTCAGTTTTATTTCCATTATGTGTCCAATCAATATTTACTCCGGGGAAGCGAGGTACTTTATCTACAGCAATTTCTCCTCTTGCTATTGCTGTAGAGTAATACATTAAATAACTTCTTTTATCAGGACGCCAAGTTGTATTAATTACAACACTAATACCAGCATTTTTCATACCATTAATAAATTTTGTGGCGTTAGTTCTGAAAGGCTCAGCTAAATCACTTAAGCTATTACTTTGTAAAAATAAACTACACCAATCCACTCCACTAAATTTTAGTTGAGATGAATCTGACTTAGTAATATTAATAGATATAGGTTTCATATCTTTTTGTAATACTACTTGGATCAATAGATTGGTATTTTCAAATATTTTTATTGTTTGTCCGGCTTGGCCCTTATGTATTTTTGCACCTAGACCACTAACACCGCTTATATGAGAGTTTTTATTTCCTTTATATTCAATTATATATTCACAATTACTAAGTAACTGTTTAGATATTTTTTCATAAGTTAAAATTTTAAACTCTATATCACTATTATCTATAACAATAGTTTTAGGATGCCCTTCTGTACTGGTTTTTACTTTTTCATCTCTCTTAGGAGTAGAGTCATGAGTTTCAACTGGTTTATTAACTGGTTGCTTATGTTTTGATGAAGGAACTGGTTGTTTAGATTGAGGTATTTCTAGAACTTTAGTGCCTGTCTTTATATTTTTTGATGCTTGTTCTATTGCTGAAGAATCAACATCTATAATACGAAGCGATTTATTTTTATCAACTTTGATTGTTAATAAATTCCGTTCATCTCTGAGTTTATAATTCAGTTCGAACCCTGGCATTGCACTAACAGTTATCTTTCCATTGCCATCAGTCTTTTTTTGCTTTATTTGATTTCTATATTTTTGAATTAAATTCAAATTTTTTATAGGTTTTTTTGTATCGCTATGTCTGAACAGGATATTAAAAGTATGTAAATTAAGCTTTACTGTCTTTTCTCCCATACCTTCTTGTGCTGTGAAACGAATAATTTCTTGTTTTGAGTCCAGCCCACTAATTAAGACTACAATTTCCTCACCGCTTAATGCTACTAAGTTATTTTCAATACCATTAGCACCTACACTATGCTTCTTTTCAGCATTTTTATATTTCAGAAAATAGGAAAAATTTGGGATTACCTTATTTTCGCTATCTATGATCTTAATACTAAAATTAACATTTTTTTGTTTAGTATTATTCTCACTGACTTCCGATTTTTGTTCATTACTTACTTTAGCTTTATCTTCTGTTTTTACAGATTCTTGCTTCTGACTAGGTGATGCCTGTTGGTTATGTATATCAGTTTGAGATTTTATTCCACTACGACCCTTTGCAACGACTACAACCGAAGAATGATTTTTCCCATCAGCAATTAATAAAATTTCTTTATTATTATTATCGACAACTTTAACACCATCAATAGTAAATCTTGCCCCCCAACCATCTTGCACAAGAAATGATCTAATTTTACCCTGACTATCAGTAACTAAATTACTTAACGCTGGTACTTCTTTTGTTTTTCTATACCCAATACTTACACTGGATTTAGCAAGTACATTAGCACTTATATCAACAAATTGGACATAGAAACGTGATGTGCCTTTATATCTATACCAACGCATATCATCATTTTCTGTTCCTTTTATTTTTACTTCTTCAGTCAAAGGGCTTTTGGCAAAATCTGGTACTAGTGAAGTATATCTTTCTGGGTTTTTCTTATGTAAAGCTGCTTGAGCTTTAGGGCTAAAATATAATACAACTCCATTTGTTATATCTTCCTCTTCACCAGAATAAATTCGTGATATTGCCTCAATAATATCTTGCGTATGATCAGATATATTCCCAGAATGCATTTCTGTTACAGCTTTTTTAAAAGGTGGATTTTTATCAGTAATAGCATCGAAATTCTTTTTTAAAATATCACTGACATTTCTTGCATTAATCCATTCTCCAAAACCAATCCTATTTTTTATACAGTGTGCCACAACTTTCCAAGTGGTTGGACTACATCCTCCAGCTTCTCCTGCCACCGTCCCAACAAACTTTATAAATTCTTCTGAATAACTCATTTACTGTTACTTCCACAAGGATTTTGGATTTTCTTTTTAAACAGAATTTCACCATAATCATTTGCAATTAAATTGAGTTCTCCAGCATTATCAAATTTAGACATCTCACTAAAATCACTGTAATAATTAAATTTTGATGGAAGAATATTGAATTTCTTATCAGTTAGGTCTATTAAAATTTTTCTATTATTAGTGAACATCTTTTTTGCATATATTTTCTTTTTACGACTATCACTTTCTATAATACATTTAGACTTAATATCAAAACTAATCAATTCCTCAGTATAGTCTTCCTCATGTTTTCCAATAAAGTAATGCCCTACACAAGGTGAACCACATGAACTTACTACATGAAAGATGTCTTCACTAACTTTTTCAATATTTGGTGATTTTATATTGCGTAATAAAATACTTTTTTTACCATTTACTGTTAGCACAACATTACAACTTGTCTCATATTCGTCCGTACACTGCGAAATAAGATTAAAATCTTCTTTTGCATAACTTTTCAGTGAAAATAAAACCAAAAAGAGGCAAGCCATATTTTTTTTATTAAACATCAGTAATTCTCCTAATCATTATGTGTATGTTCATGGTCAATTCCACACCCACAGCCATCGACCTCTTCACCATCTAGTGATTCAGCTTCCTGTTCAGAAATTAACTCTTTAATTTCTGTTAAATAAACTCCTGGTACTAAAGCGAGTTCTACATTATCAACAGAATCACTATAAACTCTTGCGCTACTTTCTTGCTCAAACTCATATACAGCTTCAATTTTCTTAGAGTGATTAATCAGTTTATACTTCATATTTTTTAATATTTTAGTATCAAATATTTGACTTAAATCAAATCTCATACTGTACATCCCTGTTTCTGGCATTTTCGGCAACTCAGCATTTACTGTTGCACCGCTCGTAAACAAATGCTGCCCAGCTTTACTTTCAAACTTACCGCCTGTTGTTGAAAATACGCCATCCGCATTAATTTTGAGCTGCGACCCACCTGCCGTTAATACAATTTCTTTTGGACTTGTAAGCTCAATTTTTTCTTCAGTAGAAATAAGCTTGATAACTTTCTTGGCAATCGCTTCAATGGCATCGTCTTGCGCTTGTAATTCGAGCTTTCCTTTTGCTGCATAAGCGCGAAAACCCTTTTGTGCAGCAAACAGACTAATTTTGTCTTGTGCATGCCCAATAATATTTTTCTGTGCACTCAAATTAATTGACCCACTGGCACTTTCAGCAATATCTTGTGAGGCCTGTAAGATAATATTTTCAGGTGTAGTCAAGGCAATACCATTTGGCGATGCTAATAACATAAGGGCTTGTCTAAAGATTTTGCCTTGTTCTTGCTGCTTAGCATCTGAACTACTTTCTAAACCTTGGGTATAACCCTCCATAAAGCCTTGTAAAGAACCCAATGCTTTAGAAGGTGTCACTTCCAATTTGCTACCTTTACTAAAAGTTCCGCATACACTCATCAGGTCAAAGTCTTTAGTCTCGACATTCCCTAAGACTTTGCTGACCTCTTTAAGACTTTCAAATGGATTTTGATGAATTCGATCTTTAATGCTTGCGAGTTTGCCTTTAACAATGTCAGCACCATGTTCTTCAACATTTTCAATAAAGGCTTTTAAATTCTCTACCGAATCTTTAGCATCGCTAAAGAAAGTATTAAATTCATCTACAACTCCTTTTGCATCGCCACCTAGTGCACCAATATCTTCAATAAAACCACCACAATCTTTTAACGCATGAATAGGATCGTTATTAATCCCTTCTTTAAATAGATTTACCGTGCTATTTAAAGCCTGCCCTGTGGTTTTTAGCTCAAGTGACTGGATGAATTTGGGTAACCGGTTAATCACGTTCAAAGCATCAGTTTGTTGCTTGGCTGCAACTTCACTGAGCATTTTCATGCTTTCATAACCTTGTGAAAGTAAGGATTGAGCTTGTGCAGCTTCTAAATGATCTGCAATTGCCTGCTCTTGTGCATAGGTACTAATGAGCATGCCTTTACCTGCACGCACTGCCCCCCAAGCATCTGTTCTCAGCTCAAAGCCTTCACCACGACCTTGGCTCGTCGCTTGTTCTTTAGGATGGCTTAAATTACCTAAATTCAGCTGTGTTGCTGCATGGCTACTTTGTAGTTGGGTACTGATTTGCCCTGTCGTATCGTCAAATCGTAATTGGTTAAAACCACTACCGCTGATTTCCTGACTACGAATACCACTCAGTTTTTTAGTATCGGGAAGCTGTCCTTTCACATCAAACTTGGTTGGTGAACGCTGTGCTTCATGGATGCGCCCCGTCACAAATGGACGGTCAATATTGCCATCAAAGAAATCAATAACAACCACTTCACCAATACGCGGTAAGAAGCGTGCTCCATAGCCTTCACCCGCCCACGGAGTCAGTACATCAACCCAAGCCGAGTCAGTATCATTGTCATTGCTACCTGCGCCACCATCATGTCCATGATCATCACTACGGGTAAACAGAAAACGCACCTTGATGCGTCCCCATTCATCGACATGGATGGTTTCCCCCTCTGGCCCCACAACTTTCGCTCTTTGTGGGTAGGCAATCGGACGATGCTGTTCTGGATTATATTCAGGTGTCGTTTTGATTTGACGGCGAATTAAAGTCAGCTCATTACCTTGTCGCTCAATATCGTCATAACCATGTTTATCCCAACGACTTTGGGTTAATAACTGGCTAACTTGCTGATGTAGATCTTTTGGTAAATTGTTTTGGTTGTAGAAATTTTTAGCGATAATCAGGAACTCTTGATCAACCCCTTCATGTTGATCAATTTCAGGATGCTCTCGGAGATTAAACCAATAGCCGACTTGGCTATCGCGGACACTGCTATAAGCTTTGAAGTATTTGGCCTGACTGGCATACATCTCATTAAACTGCTGATTCAGTTTCTCTAGCTGATTACTAGTTGAAGCAGTAGCTTGATCCTCACCTTTTAAATCTTGCATCCAAGCTGGACTCATGTGCCATGCTTGTTCAAGGCTTAAACTCGCTGAATCAAAGTTATCTGAATGTGTATGGGTAGTGATGACGGAACCAGCGCCTTCTTCTTGTGCTAAGGCATCGGGCTGCCAGCGTTGCACATGTACCGCAGTCGGTTGCAGACTCCGCACCGCAACAAAACCCGTAATACTATCTTGATATTCTGTCGCGCTACTTCGGTGATAGCGAATGCTACGGCGTGCTAAAGCTTGGTACTGGTTATTATCATCAATTAATCTAAGCTTTTGGGCCTGTACCGGAGCAGTAAAATGAGGAACAAAAAGCTCTGATTCATCAACTAACCAACTCACGCCTTCACTTCGCCATAAACGCGTAAGAAAGTCATAGTCGGATTCATTATGCTGCATGATAAATGGACGAGTATCATAACTCTGGCTTAACCCACTCAGGTCTAGGCTTAAACTTGTCGCAAAAAGTGGACTTTTTTCTTGCCATTCTTTGAATAGAACTTCGGTAATTTCTACGATACTTTTATTCATAAAAACACGACTGTTACGGCGTTTGTGCCATAAATTTGTCGCGTCTTTTAAGGTCAATTTATAAAGCGTTAAAGCACCATCACTTTGACCATAACTGGCTTCAGTCACAATTCCTGTAGTTCGAAATAATTGTCCAGAATCTGTAACCTGATCAACAGCAACCTGAACGCCTATAAACTGCTTCAATGCAATTTGGGCACTCGTCGAAAGGCAAATTAACTCAGCTTCAATTCCCCCATTTAACTGATGTTGGCCTTCTATACGTTGTAAAAAAACTTGGTGATTGAGCAATTCATTAGAAAATTGCACGTGGATCGCACGTTTCTGTGCGCTTAATCCTATTTTTTCCAAAACATTAAAGATATTAAAAAGCATTTTTTTATAATCATAAGGATATATAAACGGCTGCACTTTATAAAAAACAGAACTATCTGTCTACAATATTATGCTTTTTTTCAATTCGTTTTTTTATATTTTGATTAATTCTAAAACAATAAAAAAAGCCCAACATAATGTTGGGCTTTTTTTAATCTGTTTAAACTTACTTTTTAGCAGTCTTAAACACTGGATAAAAACGGAACAATTGCCATAAACAGACCAGTAATAGCAAAAGGAAATAGACCAATGACCAGACTGGTAAAGACTGGCCTAAAAAGGTCCAGTCAATTGCTGCACATTCACCTGAACCTGACAATACTTCTTGCAAAACTGTTTTCATTGGTAAGGCATCAACTAAATAGTTTAAACCCGGACCACAGCTTGGTACTTGATCAGGTGGTAAATGTTGTAGCCAGACATGACGCCCTGCTACACCCACTGACCATAAAATTGCGATGCCAGCCAAAAATGCGTAAAAGCGTTTAACTGCATTGGAAACGGGGTTATGCAAAAATGCAATCAGTGCCACAAGGCCCATTGCCATTAAGCCAACACGTTGAAAAATACAGAGCGGACATGGCTCTAAACCTTTTACATGTTCCAGATACAACGCAAAAGACATGCCGACAATACTTGCTAAAACAAGTAGTCCACTCACCAAACGGTAACTTAATCGCATGTAAAACCTCATTTTATTATCGATATTGTTCAAGATATTGGTCAAAACTGACCTGAGTATCTTGCTCAAGTTGTTCTTGCTGCTGTAAAGATTGTGCAGCCAATTGCTCAAAATGTTTCAAGGTTTCCACACTAAGCTCATGCTGTTCATAACTTTCAGCATGTAACTGGGCCATGTGGCTACCAAAACTCCAAGTTCCACCATGCTTTAACGTATCGTCAATAACATGGGCTGACAAAGTTTCATCAACTTCATCAATTCGTGCTTGCATGATCGCTAATGCAGAACCATACAGCTCTGTTGCATAGGTCTGATCGAGTAACTGCGCACAACCTTGCATTTGAGCAATATACAAACGTGCCCAATCTTCGATGTGATAAGACCCGTTTAAATCTGTAATGGTTGCATTCGGCGCTCGGCCACGATTCACCACTTCAGTCTGGTTCTTTTCAATCAAATCTTGCTCAGGGCCTAACAGCTCTGGGCTATCACTTAACAAGCAATAAAGTGCTAACACTTCAAGGAAGCCAGCCGTCGTTTCATCAACGCCAATTGACGAATATGGGTTTACATCAACAGCACGTAGTTCAACATAACCCACTCCTCGATTTTTCAAGGCTTGAGACGGCGTTTCACCCGCTTGAGGCACCTGTTTTGGACGTACGAGACTGTAATATTCATTCTCGATCTGCAAAACATGATCATTAATTTGCAACGGCTCACCAGCGGCATCATTTAACCCTAAACGGCTAAATGGTGGGTAAGGAGAATGAACGGCTTTTTGTAAACCATCCAAATAGCCAGTCAAATTGTTATAATGAATACCTAAGCTTTTTTGGGCTGAGTTTTGATAGCCCAATCGCCCCATACGTAAAGCTGTAGCATACGGTAAATAGTATGAACCTTTGATTAAAGGCAACAACTGATGTTTATGTCCGGTTAAGAAACAACGACATACCGTTGGGCTTGCACCGACCAAAAACATAACCAGTGGCGTTAAACGGATAAAATTACGAATAAGACCAAAATAACGATGGCTACGATAATCCTGCAAACTTAATGATTTTAATTGTTCGTCAGTTTCATGAGCCTGCAACTCAGCAAAAAGCGTATCTGGAAAAGATAAATTGTAATGCACACCTGAAATCGTCTGCATACGACGACCATAACGTATTCCTAACCCACGACGGTATAGTGTTTTAAAACGACCAATATTAGAAGTGCCATATTGCGCTAGACGAATACGTTCTTCATTGTCATCTAACATACATGGCATAGATAGCGGCCAAAGTTTTTCACCATTTTCTAAATGACGATGCACAACCGCATGAATATCGGTGAGCTCATGTAAAGCTTCGCCAATCGTTGGCTTTGGAGAAGTAATAAACTCCATCAATGCTTCTGAATAATCAGTCGTAATTTGCGGATGTGTTAAAGCTGAACCTAATGCTTTTGGATGTAACTCTTGCGATAAGAACCCATTACTTTGCATACGTAGGCTTTCACGCTCTATTCCACGTAACATGCCTTGTAGTAGCGACGAATCCACCCAAGCAGGAATAACTGATTGAGATGGTGTAGTGGGTTGACTCATGCATTTGCTCGCTTATTAAAGATCACTATATACAAAATCGTGAGATGATACGGTTACTTATATAATCACATCATTCCAGTTTGGCAATTTTTATCACAATCTTGTTATTTAAGACACGAAAGAATTGTGATTTTATTGAAGAATAATTGCTAAAGAGTTGTCAATATCATGAACGATCAAGACATTTTAAACTTCTGGTTTTCACCTGAACACCGTTCACTTTGGTTTGCAAAAAGTGATGATTTTGACAAAAAGATTTGTGAAAATTTTTCTGACGTTCATCGACAGGCAACTCAAGCAGAACTCTGGTCTTGGCGAAAAACGGCTGAAGGCCGTCTGGCAGAGATTATTGTACTAGACCAGTTTTCTCGCAACATTTATCGTGATCAGCCGCAATCTTTTGCTTACGACAGCCTTGCTTTAGCTTTGGCACAAGAAGCCATTAGCTTGCAATTAGATGCACAGCTTAATCCAGAGCAACGCTCTTTTTTATATATGCCGTTTATGCATAGTGAATCAAAATTGATCCATGAGTTTGCGTTAAAACTATTTCAACGCCTCGGCAATGAAATTAATTTAAGCTTTGAGAAAAAGCATAAAGTGATTATCGATCGCTTTGGACGCTATCCACATCGCAATGTGATTCTTGGACGTGTCTCCACTCCAGAGGAAACCGAATTTTTATTAGAACCGAACAGTAGTTTTTAAAACTTCTTAATTTTTAACGCTGAGTCATCTATTTTCTAATACTCAGCTGGGAGTTCATCATGAAATATCTCTCTCTTTGTTTAGCCTTAGGCACTGCCTTAACTTTAACTGCTTGTGCAACGACGCCAAGTAAACCAAGAACCTTTGATCAGCTTGGTCAGTTTTCAGCATATCCTTTAAATGCCCAAACTTTTCGGATTAGTTTTCAAGCCGACCCGAATATGAGCTATGGCGCAGCTGAAGAAATCACTTTGGTAAAATCAGCACAAACGACGGTACAAAAAGGCTTCCGCTTTTTTAAAGTGCAAAATGATCCAAGTAATCAAAGTCAGAAACCGCCACGTCAAGCCGTGGTTTACCCATCTGCTCCAAGTTTTTACCCATATGGTTACGGTCGTCGTTACCCTGGTTTCTGGCATGATCCGTTCTATGATTACCCACAAGTGGTCAATATCGATCCTGTTCAAGTGTCGTATACTATTGAATGTTATCGGGATCAGAAGCAGGCTCCTCAGGATGCTTTTGATGCAACCTTGATCTTGAAATCAATCGGACAAAAATATGGATTGAGTCCGACAGGAGAGCTGTTGCCCCCGCCTGAGCCTCCAGTAAAACAAAAATGAATAGGATAAATTTATGAACATGGCAGAAGAAGTCCACCACGTGCCCAGTCTTAAACGTAGCAAATATTTTGCCACTCTAGCGCTTATTATTGTCGTTGTGCTGTGGGTTGCATTGATGGTAGCCGACCGTTTTCTGCCAGAGTACACAGGTTTTATTCATATTTTGATGTTAGGGGCTGAAGCCGGCGTGGTAGGTGGTTTAGCCGACTGGTACGCCATTACAGTTCTATTTCGGAACCCTTTTGGTAAGTTACCGATTCCTAAATTTTTAAGGGACCACACCGAGATTATTCCACGCAACAAAGCTCGCATTGCAGAGTCAATGGGCCGTTTTGTACAGGAAAATTTTCTTTCGCCTCAAGTGGTAGAACGAAGCTTAGAAAAAACTGACTTAAGCCTCGCAATTGGTCAATGGCTAGCAAGTCCACAAAACAATACGCAAGTGGTACAGCTTATTCAGCAAACTGTTCCGAAAATTTTTGAGTTTGTTAGCCAAGATCAAATTGCCAACTTTGTGCAAAACAATAGTGTGCAATGGGTGCGTAATACCGAAGTCAATAAACTCGCAAGTGAAATGCTCCGCGCAGTATTGGAAAATGACTTCCACCAAGACGTTTTACAGCGTGGTCTCGATATCGCCCATGAGTGGGTGGTACAAAACCCAGATAAAACCCGTGAATTGACCCGAAAAATGTTTAAAGCGCTGGGTGTCTGGTCCCTTGCAAAAGGTGCAAGCTGGATTGGTATTGATGTTCAACAACGCACCATCGACTCACTCGTTGAAAAAGTAGAATCGATGCTGGCAGACCATGAACACCCATGGCGACAGGAAATTGAAACCATTGCCCACTCGCTCATGCTTGAGCTAGCAAAACCAGACAGTGCTGCCAGCCAACGCCTAAACAGCGGTAAAGATGCCCTTTTAGACAGCCCTCAAGTCCTAAATTTCATCAGTGGTGCCGTCACCATTTTGTGTGATGCCATTAAAGAAGATTTAATGAAAAAAGACTCAGGTATTGCAATGAACCTTCGGGCTGCTATTCAGCAACTGGGTGAAAATCTTGTTCAAAATGCCAAAGTACGTGAAGTGTTGAACAAAGAAATGACAGGCCTTGCGCTGACTTTTACAGATCAATATAGCCATAAAATCATCCGCTATGTCAGCGAACGCATTCATGAATGGGATTCGCGCGAAATGATTGGAAAAATTGAAAACGAAGTCGGTGGCGACTTACATATGATCCGTGTGAACGGCGTTGTAGTCGGGGCATTTATTGGTTTAACACTCGGTGTAATTCGGGCAGTGATTGAATCAATTTTATAACTTTAAATATTTTTATAAGAGAACAATATGCTACAGCTTCAGTCAAAATTGGCCACTCAAGGCGTGACGATTTTTAGCACCATGACGGCAATGGCACATCGACTAGGTGCACTCAACCTGTCACAAGGTTTTCCAGATTTTCCGGCACCACAGGCCTTACTGGAAGCCTTATCTCAGGCGACTTTGGCTGGACATAATCAATACCCACCTGGCGATGGTATTCTCAGTTTACGTGAACAGCTTGCTTTACAATTTCAGCAACGCGACCAACTTCAACTAGATCCTGTCACGCAAATTACCATTACTCCCGGCGCAACCATTGCAATTTTTTGTGCCATACAGGCATGTATTAATGCGGGCGATGAAGTCATTATTTTTGACCCAAGTTACGACAGTTATGGCCCTTCCGTGCAGTTAGCGGGTGGTAAAGCCATTCATATCGCTCTTGAAGCACCCGACTTTAAGGTGAACTGGCAACAAGTTAAAGATTTGATTAATGATAAAACTCGAATGATTGTGGTGAATACTCCCCATAATCCAACAGGTACCATCTGGGAAAAACAGGATTGGTTAGAACTCATTGAACTGATTCAAGATAAGAACATTGTGATTTTATCCGATGAAGTCTATGAACACTTGGTCTTTGACGGTCAACAACACTTTAGTGCATTGCATTTTCCAGAACTCAGAGAGCGTAGCTTTGTGATCGGTTCTTTTGGAAAAACCTTTCATGTAACAGGCTGGAAAACAGGTTATTGCGTCGCTTCACCTGAGTTAATGCGTTTATTCCGCCAAATTTACCAATATGCGAATTTCTGTGGCACGACACCTTGTCAGATTGCCCTAGCGCAATATATGGAGCAACATCCAGAACATATTCAAGAGCTTCCACAGTTCTACCAAACTAAGCGAGATCATTTTAATCAGGCGATTCACCATAGCCGTTTCTTGCTAAAACCGTCTCAAGGTACTTATTTCCAAAATCTCGATTACAGTCAAATTCGGCCTGACCTGAACGATGTTGAAATGTGCCAGTTTCTAGCAGAACAACATAAGATTGTGGCTATTCCGGTTTCGGTTTTCTACAAGCAAGCGCCGGAGTCTTTGCGTTTGATTCGTTTCTGCTTTGCTAAAAATGATGAGACATTGCAAAAAGCAGGAGAAATTCTGAATCAATGTTAATAAATTTAGCCACTTAGCATAGTAAAAACACTACAAGCCATTTGCTCTAACTATGCTAAGTTGGATATCTGCCCCGCTCATCAAAGAGATGGGCGATGGAGAATGCATGCCACCAAGACAGTCTTTAATTCATCAGCAAAATCTATGGAAAACATTTTTTGTTTTCTTGCTCCCCCTGATTGCAACCAATATTTTGCAGAACTTGTCTGGAACTATTAACACCATCTTTGTTGGTCAAATGATGGGGGTAGATGCAATTGCTGCCGTCTCTGTTTTTTTCCCTATTTTATTTTTGCTACTCGCTTTTATTATTGGGATTTCAACAGGTACGACTGTTTTAGTAGGGCAAGCATGGGGCGCGCAAAATATTGAAAAAGTCCAAAGTGTGGTGGGTTCTACCCTCTTTATGACACTGATTGGTGGAGTAATTACCGCGATTATTGGTGTGTTTTTTGCCCATGATATTTTAGAACTATTAGGCACTGACCCTAAGGTGATGCATCTCTCTTTGCCTTATGTTCAGTGGATGCTGGCTGGCAGCCCGCTTCTGTTTGTTTATATTATCTATACTTCAATTTTACGTGGTGTAGGTGACAGTACCACGCCTTTGCTTGCATTGGCTTTAACCAGTGTAATTGGCTTAGTGATTACCCCGATATTGCTTAAAGGTTATTTTGGCTTACCAGCTCTGGGAATTATTGCTCCAGCAATTGCAACGATCACGGGTTATGTGGCTATTTTGATTTTTCTTGCGATTTATCTAAATAAGAAAAATCATCCACTTCGGCCGAATCGTCAGCTTCTGCAACATATCCGTCATAATCCAGAACTGAGCAAAATCATTTTGCGCTTAGGCGTCCCAACCGGCATTCAAATGATTACCACCTCAATGGCTGGCTTGGTTATTGTCGGGTTGGTGAACCATTATGGTTCACATGCTACAGCAGCATATGGTGCGGTAAATCAGGTGCTCAATTACATTCAGTTCCCTGCAATCTCTATTTCAATTGCGGCTTCGATTTTTGCAGCCCAAGCGATTGGTGCCGGTAAATCTGACTTGTTATCTCGTGTGACTCGTACTGCCTTAGGCATGAACTTTTTATTTACGGGTACTTTAATTGCACTTGGCTATCTATTTTCAAAATATTTAATGGCTTTATTCATTACCGACCCAACTGTCGTCGTGTTAGGCCAGCAACTTTTATTTATTGTGCTTTGGGCAATTTTATTCTTTGGTGCGGGTGCCATTTTTGCATCTATCATGCGTGCCAGTGGAACTGTGACTGTCCCGATGCTCATTAATATTTCTGCTATTTTATTTATTGAAATTCCATGTGCTTACTGGTTTAGCTCAATGTGGGGGCTTAAAGGAATCTGGGTTGCCTATGCCTTGGCATTTGTCAGTTTATGTATTATTCAAGGGCTCTATTATCAATTCATCTGGAAGAAAAAGAAGATCAAAGTTCTTATTTAGAACCAATCAATTCTTATAAAAAAAGCCATCATTTGATGGCTTTTTTTGACTTTAAAATTATTTCATTAACTTGGTCACAATGGTAGAAGCTCGTTGATATCCAGTTGGGAATACACGTTGGAATGCATCAAGAATTTTTGCATCACTACCAATCAATAAACGACGTTTATTTTTTAATACTGCTTGTAAAATTTGACGAGCCGCCTCTTCAGGTGGAGTACGTAATAACTTGTCAAAATTTTGAATCGATTTAGTCGGGTCCATACCCAAACTATTCAAGCTATCACTCATTTTTGCAGATTTAGCAATATTGGTGCGGATTCCACCCGGATGTACACACAAAGAGCTTACGCCACTTTTTTCAATATCTAACTCTTGACGCAATGACTCGGTAAAACCACGCACAGCAAATTTAGTCGCGTTATAAGCAGATTGAGTTGGTTGAGCGGTTAAACCAAATAGGCTTGAAATATTAATAATATGGCCATCTTGCGTTTGCTTAATGAACGGTAAGAACTCTTTCGTTCCGTACACCACACCCCAGAAGTTAATCCCAACGATCCACTCTAAATCTTCGTAGGTCGCACCTTCGACAGTTGAACCTAGAGCAACACCAGCGTTGTTGAAAATCAGGTTAACTGACCCATGATCTTGAACAGTTTCTTGGGCCCACTGCTTTACCGCTTCACGGTCAGAAACATCAAGCTTTTTGGTCGTCACAGTAATCGTGCTGTACGGTTTTAAAAGCTCAACGGTTTGCTGTAATCCTTTTTCATTAATATCACTCAACGAAAGATGGCAGCCCTGTTTTGCCAAAAGAATTGCGAGTTGTTGCCCAATGCCAGAACCTGCGCCCGTAATTGCAGCGACTTTGTTTTTAAAATTTTTCATTGTCCATCCTTTGTTTTTCGATATTTGCACAATCGGTTCATTGCATGTGCAGCTTAGACATCTTTAATATAATTTTGACAATATCCATTGTCAATATAGTACACTGTAATTTCAGATAGAATGGCACAATTCTGCTGAGAGCTTTATCATAGTGAGCATATTTGGCTAAAACCTATAAATTAGGAAACCATTCTTTAGGAAACGACTTATTTATGGCGACAAACGACTCAACCAGTAAAAAGAAAACAAAAACTGTGAGTAAAGAACGTCAGTTCAAAGGGTTATCTCTATCTGAACGTAAAGAGGCACGCCGAGAAAAACTGATTGAAGCTGGCATTGCGACTTATGGAACACTCGGCTTTTTTTCCGTGACGGTTAAGGATGTCTGCCAAGAGGCAAAACTCACAGAACGCTATTTCTATGAATCATTTAAAAAGAGTGAAGACTTATTTCAAACCATCTTTTTAAAAATGATTGAAGAATTGCAGCAAAACCTGATGCAAGCCGTCATTAAAGCGACACCAGATCCAGAAAAAATGGTCGATGCTGGTTTAAGGGCACTGCTGACGACATTAAAAGACGACCCAAGATTAGCTCGCATTGTCTATGTTGACGCAGTTTTGGTACAAGAATTACATAATCAGGCCACCATTCAAGAAACTCTTGCACAGTTTGATCGAATGATTCAGGCCTTTGTTATGTTGACCATGCCACAAATCCAACACAACGAAAATGAGCTCTCTTTAATCGCGACAGGCTTAAATGGATATGTCACTCAAATTGCAATTCGATGGGTCATGGGAGGCTTTGAGCAGTCTCTTGAACAGGTTTTAACCGCATGCCGCATTGTTTTCTTATCTTTATTGGCCAAGGTTTCAAAATAATATTAAAGTTTTTTGACACTCTAAAATGTGCAAAACCTGTTAAGCTTTGAAGGTGATAACTTATTGAATGATTTTAAGAATATTTAAGCTTTCATGTCATCATTCGGTCACACCTTTGCCTTACTTTTGTCACAAATTATTGCTAAATTCAATTTTATAGACTTTTCTGCAATGAAATTGTCATAATTAATCTTTGTAATAAGCCTGTCATAACTACAAAACGGTTCACCGTTAAATCTATAGGATATTGCGCTGTGAAAGATGACTATATTTTAATTGTCGATGATGAGCTTCCTATTCGTGAAATGATCCATACTTCTTTGGACATGGCAGGCTTTCAATGTTTGCAGGCAGAAGATGCCAAACAGGCTCATCAAATTATCGTCGACCAACGTCCGGCGCTTATCTTGCTCGATTGGATGTTACCTGGAGGCGTAAGTGGTGTCGATTTATGTCGCCGCTTAAAACGTGATGAGAACTTAGCAGAAATTCCAGTAATTATGCTTACCGCTCGCGGAGAAGAAGACCACAAAGTACAAGGTCTGGATGCTGGCGCAGATGATTACATGACGAAGCCTTTCTCAACACGTGAACTGGTTTCACGTATTAAAGCGGTTCTGCGTCGTGCAAATGCATTAAGTGGCGAAAAAATGATTGACGCCAATGGTTTAATTCTTGATCCTGTAAGCCAACGTGTCAGCTTTGGCGACAGTATTTTAGATATGGGCCCAACTGAATATCGCTTACTTGCGTTTTTTATGACCCATCCAGAGCGTGCATATACACGTGCCCAGTTGCTCGATCAGGTCTGGGGCGGTAATGTATATATCGAAGATCGAACTATCGATGTGCACATCCGTCGTTTGCGTAAAGTTTTAGAACCTTTTGGTGTTGACCGATTTGTTCAGACCGTGCGTGGAACTGGCTACCGCTTCTCAACACGTGCAGATTTAGCCGCAGGTTAACCAAGATTTATGTATGAACCCTACCCCGTCCCCGAACAGGTACGTGAACAAAAGCTTTCCCGCTACAGTAGTTTATGGACGTTTGCCAAACAAGATTTACGGCTTTTATTATTTTTTATAATTATTGCCGGTTTAGTCGGTTTCGGTATTGGGTATTTCTGGAGCTGTATTTTTATCGCCTTTGTGGTGTTTTTTACACTCCAGTTGCGTTCGCTTTATCTGGTCAATGACTGGATTGCAAATAAACCTTATGACGTTCCTCCAAACCTAAATGGGATTTGGGGAGCGTTATTGTTTAATGTTTACCGTGCCCAGCGTCAGGAACGAATCGTTCAAGCAGAAATGGTCGGTTTAATTGATCGTGCTCAGTCTTCTTTAGTGGCGCTTGCCGAAGCTGTTGTCCTCATTGATGACCAACATAAAATTGAATGGTGGAACCCTGCTGCTGAACGTTTGTTGGGTATCAGCCCTCTCGACCGTGGTCGAAATTTATTAACGATTTTACGCCAGCCGACCTTTATTGAATATTTTAACAATATTGATCAAGCACCCGACGGTATTAAACTACAGTCGAGTTTTGACGATGACCGATATGTGCAGGTTAAGCTCACACGATTTGGTGGAGAAAGCCGCTTATTGGTGGCTTACGACGTTACTCGTATGCACAACCTTGAGCAAATGCGTAAAGACTTCGTAGATAATATTTCTCATGAACTTCGTACACCATTAACTGTACTCAGTGGTTATATCGAGACATTTACCGATCAAGAAGATATTAACCCACGCTGGAAACGTGCGTTTGATCAGATGCAGTCACAAACCAAACGTATGAATGCTTTGGTGAATGATTTACTACTGTTATCGAATTTAGAAAATAATAAGAAAATTGCAAAAAATCAGATTATTGAAATGCCGAGTTTAATGAATCAACTGTTTGATGATGCTCAGGCCTACAATGCCGATTATGGACATACACTCAATTTACATATTGATAGTCACTGTGACCTGATTGGTTCTGACATGGAAATCGCCAGCGCGTTTAGTAACTTAATTACCAATGCCATCAAATACACGCCAAAAGGTGGAACGATTACTATTGGCTGGCATGACGACGGTGAACATGCCTACTTTAGTGTACAAGACACAGGCATTGGAATTAACCCCAAACATTTGCCACGTCTGACTGAACGCTTCTATCGTGTTGACAGCGACCGTAGTCGTCAAACAGGCGGTACAGGTTTAGGTTTGGCCATTGTGAAGCATGTATTAATGCAACATGGCGCTTATTTAGATGTCCAGTCTAAAGAAAATGAAGGTTCAACTTTTACAGTAGTTTTTCCTAAAGAAAGACTATATAACATGGCTTAAAAAGTATTCATTTCACACAAAGGGTGGGTATTAAATAGACGCAGTGAAAGATACTTAGCCATTTTGTATATATAAGTTATTATGGACATGATTTTAATTTTTTGTCATTGATAATATCAAATA
>RCUT01000342.1_pt1 | contig 25202 bp, 24 predicted proteins | sample 2166171 | NCBI WGS metagenome assembly RCUT01 (sample SAMN09932757, study PRJNA488358) | compost metagenome | isolation source: compost soil in 4-hydroxybenzoic | place: Germany: Experimental Botanical Garden
AAGTCTGTTGGTTATAAGAAATACCTTCCATATTCTAGAGTCGTTATTACTTGCTCCTGAGTCTTTCCCTTAGATGATTTCCTCCAGCCCCCTTGTCGATTGGTTATTAGAAAGCCTTGAGCTAGACGCCAGCCTGTTCCATGTCGGGCGTTACTGCGGTGGCTGGCACGCCAGCACCCAGGGCCTGGCACGGGCCAGTTTTCACCTGGTGGTGCAGGGCCATTGCTGGCTGCACATCGCCGACGCGCCCCAGGCCGTTGCCCTGGAAGCCGGTGATGCGGTGTTCTTGCTGCGCGACCTTGAGTACCGGTTGTCTGGCACCGCTGACCCCGAGCTGGCACGCCAGCAACCGCGCATGAGCATGTTGCCGCTGGACAGCGACGCCAGCGACGGCGTGGGCCTGGTGTGCGGGTTCTTTCATTTCCAGCCGGGGCTGTCGTCGTTGATCATCGAAGGCTTGCCCGCCTGGATCATCCTGCGCGCCGGCGATCCGGCCCTGAGCGCCGCCACCGCGTTGTTCGAACTGATCCTCGCCGAGTGCCAACGCCAACCGGCGCCCTCCTCGACGTTGCTCGAGCGCCTGAGCCATTTGCTGTTTCTCTACGTGCTGCGCCAGCAAGTCCAAACCGACCTCACCATGGGCGGCCTGGTGGCACTGGCTCGCCACCCGCAATTTGCGGCCCTGGTTGAACAACTGATTGAACACCCCGAACACCCCTGGCCGCTGGAAAGCATGGCGGCCTGCACAGGGCTGTCGCGCTCAGCCTTCTTCAAGCGCTTCAGCGAACTGGCCGGCCAATCACCGGGGCAAGTGCTGCTGGCCCTGCGCATGCGCCACGCCTGCCAGTTGCTCAAAGCCCACAACACGGTCGAACAGGTTGGTGCCGCCGTCGGTTATCAATCCATTGCCGCCTTCACCCGTGCCTTCAGTAAGGCCATGGGGGTACAGCCCGGGGCCTACCGACGCCAGCATGAGGGCCGTTGAAGCAAACTGCGTGCGGTAATCGAACACAAGCGGATTCCAGCCCTCAAGTCCACCTGCGCACACTCCGATAGCAGACCACCCACCGCCGATCGATCGGCACAGCGTGGCGCTGATAATAATTAAAGGAGTACTGCCCGCATGTTCGCCGACCTGAAAATCCGCACCGGGATGTTCTGGGTGCTGTCGCTGTTCACCCTGACCTTGCTGTTCTCCACCGTCAGTGCCTGGCAGGCGGCGGTGGGCAGTGACCAGCAGATCACCGAACTGGATCGCACCGCGCACCAGTCGGACCGGCTGAACAACGCCCTGCTGATGGCGATCCGCGCCAGCGCCAACGTCTCCTCCGGTTTTGTCGAACAGAGCGGTGGCCACGGCGACAGTGCCAACAAGCGCATGGCGCTGTCCGAGCAACTGATTGCTAACAGCCGCACGCTGATCGACGAGCTGGTCAGCAACGCCCAGGACCCGGCGTTCAAGGCCTTGGCCGTCGACCTGCAAGGGACCTTCGAGACCTACGCCAAGGCGGTTGCCGGGCAACGCGAAGCGACTCGGCAAAACGATCTGCAACGCTACTTTGTCGTCAATACTGAGGCGGGCAATGCCATGGCCCGCCTGCAGTCATTGCGCCAGCAACTGGTGGCCGCCCTGAGCGAACGCAGCCAACAGATCATGCTTGAGTCCGACCACCGCCTGAGTGCTGCACAGGTGCTGAGCGTGGCGCTGGTGATGGTGAGTCTGCTGCTGGCGGTGCTGTGCTGGGGGTTTATCGCCCGCCGTGTGCTGCGCCCATTGCTCGATGCCAGCCAGCACTTTCAGCGCTTTGCCAAAGATGATTTGAGCGTAACCGTACACGTCACCCGTCGCGACGAGATCGGCCAGTTGTTCGCCGATCTGGCGCGCATGCAACAGAGCCAGCGCGCCACCTTGGCCCAATTCACCGACTACGCCACACAAGTGGCCCGCGCCGCCCAGACCCTGGACAACATCACCGAGCAAAGCACCCACAGCCTGCGCCAGCAAGACCAAGAGCTAGAGCAAGCGGCCACCGCCGTCACCGAAATGACCACCGCAGTGGAAGAAGTGGCGCGCAATGCAGTGTCCACTTCACAAGCCGCGAATGCCTCGAACCAACTGGCCGAGCAAAGCCGCCAACAGGTCACGGAAAACCTCGATGGCACCCGCGCCATGGCCAGCGAAGTGCACACCAGCAGCGAGCGTCTACAGCAACTGGCCGGGCAGATTCGCGACATTGGCCAGGTGCTGGATGTGATCCGTTCGGTGTCTGAGCAAACTAACTTGCTGGCCCTCAACGCCGCCATTGAAGCGGCACGTGCCGGGGAAGCCGGGCGTGGTTTTGCCGTGGTTGCCGATGAAGTACGCACCCTCGCCTATCGTACCCAGCAGTCGACCCAGGAAATCGAACAGATGATGACGGGGGTGAAACAGGGTACGGAAGCGGCGGTGGCCGCCATGCAGTCCAGCACTCAGCGTGCGCAGTCGACCCTGGGTATCACCCAGGCTTCAGGTCAGGTGCTCGAAGGGATCTACAGTGCCATTGGCGAAATCAACGAACGAAACCTGGTGATTGCCAGCGCCGCGGAAGAACAGGCGCAAGTGGCCCGGGAGGTGGACCGTAACCTGCTGAACATCCGAGCGCTGTCGACCCGCTCGGCCGATGGAGCACAACAGACACGGGAGGCCAGCCAGGCATTGTCGCGGCTGGCCCAGGAACTGACCGGGCTAGTGGCGCGGTTCAGGGTTTGAGCGGGATCGCCTGATCGCTGGCAATGCCGGCGATCAGGCCTGCCGTCGCTACACATCAACTAAAATAGTGAATCCGCCAAAGATCAGCCGCTGCCCATCAAACGGCATCGGATTCTTATCCGGTTGCAAGCGCGGGTCTTCCATCATCTTTTTCATTCCGGCATCCCGCACCTCGCGCGAGGGCCAGAGAATCCAGGAAAACACCACTGTCTCATCCGGCTTGCATTTCACCGCCAGCGGAAACGACGTCACCTTGCCCTCAGGCACATCGTCGCCCCAGCACTCGATCACGCGTAGGGCGCCGCACTCCTTGAACACCACAGCAGCTTCCTCGGCATGCTGCTTGAACGTCTCGCGGTTGGCGGTAGGTACGGCCAGGACAAAACCATCGACATAAGACATGACGCTTACTCCTGCACAGAGGTGGAAACGATCAGGTTGATCTGTGCAGTAGTCGATTCGTCATGCGGTGAATCGACAGCCCCAGGCAACAACCGACAGGCGGTCAGCCCTGAGTGGCCTGACGGTATTGGCGCGGCGAGACGCCGGTGAGGGTCTTGAACTGGCGACTGAAGGCACTGTGGTCGGTGTAGCCACACTGCAGGGCTATTTCGGTGATCGGTGTGTCGGTCTGCAACAACCGATGAGCATGCTCCAACCGTACTTTGTGAATCATCTGTCGCGGTGTGAGATGGAAGATACGCTTGCAGTACCGCTCCAGTTGCGCCACCGACATGCCGGCGATACGGGTCAGGTCTTCAAGCGCTACCGGGTGGTTATAGCGCTCACGGATATACCCATCGACTGCCGCCAGGCGCTGATATGCCGGGTGAGTATCGCGGGCCGCTTGCAGGTCCACGGAGATCCCGGCCATGCCGATCACCTGGCCCTGACGCCCGCGCAATGGCCGTTTGTGCGTCAGGCACCAGCCTGGCTCACGACTGCCATACAGGTGCAGTTCGAGCTGGTCCTGCAGGGTCAGGCCCTGTTCCAGCACACGCTGGTCCTGCTCGGTATAGCGCGGGCCGAGCTGGGCCGGGAACACCTCGGCGCTGGTTTTGCCCAGCAGCGGTTGCACGGTCTTGAAGCCGCAGCGCAGGGCCAGGGTCAGGTTGGCGCTGAGGTAACGCGCCTTGAGGTCCTTGATGAAAAACACCGTATTGGGGATGTCATCGAGCAGCGGCAGGATCGGCGCGATGCCCACCAGCAGTGCATCGATGCTCTCCGGGCGCTGGGCACCGATGCCGTCGCAGAAGGTGTTCAGTGCAGCAAGGCTCATAGGTCAACGCTCCTGGGCAGTCCCTTCAAGCAGCAGTGTACCGATTCGTGCCGGCACCAGGGGCGCCCGTGGCGGGGTGGGTGTCCAGCCGAACAAGACCTGGGCTGCCGTACCGCATACTCGCCCCTGACAGGCGCCCATACCGCAACGGCTTTGCAGTTTGGCCGCTGTCCAACCGGGTTGGCCCTGGATATCGCGCAGTGCAATGTCTTCGCAACGGCATAGCAGCGTGTCGGCGCGGGCCAAGTTGCCGACCTTCGGCGTCAACGTGAAACATTCACGCAGTTGATCGGCAAAGCGCTGCCATTGGGCCTTACGGGTGAGCAGCTCCCGGGCCTTACGCTCTTCTCCGACGGCCATCCAACCGGCAATCTCACCTTCGATCAGGGCCAGTTCGCTGCCACCCACACCGGTACACTCCCCGGCCGCCAGATGAGCTGGGCGGCTGGTGCGTTGCAGTAAATCGACGGCGACCGCATTGCCGTTGAGCTGGCAACCGAGGTGACTGGCCAACTGGGTGTTGGGGATCAGCCCGTAGCCACAGGCCAGGTGATCACATTCGATTTCCTCTACGCGCTGGCCCTGTTGAATCCGCACGGCCTGTAAACGCTGATCACCTAACGCCTCCAGCACCAGCGCGCCTGTGCGGTACGAGGCGGTAGCGAGGCTGATTGCCTGCACGGCCTTACTCGGCCAGCGCCACAACTGCGCGGAGAAACCCAGCAGCCTGGCCATTGGCGCCTGCTCCAGCACCCGCAGCAGTTTGGCCCCAGCCTGTTGTGCGGTGGCGGCGCTGGCCAGCAAGAGCGGGCCACTGCCGGCGATTACCGTTCGTTCGTCCTTCATCGGCATGCCGTTCTTGACCAGCGCCTGCAAGGCCCCTGCCCCCGTCACCCCGGGCAAGGTCCAACCGGGAAACGGCAGCAGCAATTCACGGGCGCCACAGCACAGGATCAGTTGCTGGTAATGTAGCAACAAGCCCTGTTCGGCATTCTCCAACAGCAGGCAGCCAGGTGCTGGCGAAGCAATAATGCGGGTACCAGGCAAGTAGCGCACCGAAGGCAGCTGCAGCACACACAAACGCGCCCGCGCAGCGGTCCCAGGTGCATGCTGCGGACCATTGCGCCAGATCTGCCCACCGGCACGTGGGTTGTCATCAATGATCACGATATCGCAGCCACGGCTCGCAGCGGCCTGCGCCGCAGCCAGGCCCGCCGGGCCTGCACCGACAATCACCAGTTCACACTTCATGACCAACACTCCACCTGCATGCCTTCACGGCACAGGGTCTGGCAGGCCAATTGACGTTGGCCATCGATGGTCATCCGGCACTCCTGACAGATGCCCATGCCGCAAAAAGGTGCCCTCAACTGGCCGCTGCACGAATGGCGACTGGCGCTGTTGCCCGCGTACGCCAGGGCTGCCGCCACGCTGATGCCCGCCGGTATTTCAAGGGCTTGGTGTTGCAGGTAAATGATCATGCTGCAGCTCCTATCAGCAGGCGTTCGGGCAGGTACGGGGTGGGGTCGATGTCGGGACGTTCGCCAAACATCTGCGCAGCCAACAGCCGTGCACTGCCCGGCGCGGTGGTGACCCCCAAGCCTTCATGGCCGACCGCCAACCACAGCCCCGGCCGCTGCGGATGCTGGCCGAGAATCGGCAGACCGTCGGCGCTGGCGGCGCGAAAGCCGGTCCAGCCACGAATGGCATTGAAGGTAGCCAAGGCTGGCAAGTAGTCGACGGCCCGCTGCAACATGCGCGCGAGGATCGGATGCTCCAACGCCGGGTCAAGGGTGTCAAACTGCCGCGAGGAACCGATCAGCAATTGCCCGGTCGGACGCGGCTGAACGTTGAACGCCACCGAGGTGCCGTCGCTGTTGTGAGCGCTGGCCGCATAGCCCAGCTCGACCAACTGATGACTGACCTGCGGTGGATAGCGATCAGTGATCAGCAAGTGACCTTTTTTCGGCCGCAAGGCCAGCTCCGGCACCAGCGCTTTCGCCCCCAGGCCGTTGGCGACAATCACCCTGGGTGCCCTCAGGCGCTGAGCGTCGTCGAGGACGACACAATCACCCTCCACGGCCTGCACGGTGGCCTGTCGACGTTCGATACGCGGACTGTCCTGCAGCAACCAGTTGGCGGTGGCCGGGGCATAAAGAATGCCGTCGCCGGGCACTTTCAAGGCGCCACCGAGACCGCGGCGCAGCATCGGCTCAAGGCTGGCCAGGGTAGCGCTGTCAATCAGCTCACTGACCACCCCCTGCGCGGCCAGGGTCTGTTGCTTGGCCCGTGCCAGGTCCAGCTCCTGGGCATCATTGGCCAACCACAGGGTGCCGCAATTGCGATAGGCGCATTGACCGGGCAAACGCTCGCACAGGGCATTCCACAATCCAATCGAATAATGACTCAGGGCCAGCTCCGCCGGATTGTCATCCATCGCCACCAAATGGCCCATGCCCGCCGCCGTTGCGCCGCCGCTGGCATTGTCCAGCACCAGTACCCGCAGCCCACGCCCGGCCAGCTCGTGGGCACACGCGGCGCCGACGATGCCGGCACCGATGACAATGGCATCGACGCTCACGAGCCAATGCCCCAGGCGAAGGGGTCGCGCTCATCAATTAGCAGCGTGGCTTCGGCGCTGATGTAGGCATCACCACGCAGGGTGGGCACCACCTGACCGTTGACCCATTCGTAGCTGGCACTGAACTGGCTGCCGATGACACTGGCCTGACGCCAGATCTGCCCCGGCGAGAGTTTGCCGTCTGCCGCCAGACACGCCAGTTTGGCACTGGTCCCCGTGCCGCACGGCGAGCGGTCGTAGGCCTTGCCGGGGCACAGCACGAAGTTGCGGCTGTCGGCCTGATCGTCATCGGCGAACAGCTCGATATGGTCGATCAGGCCACCTTCAGCGCCGGTGATTGCTGCCGCTTCCAGCCCCTGTCGCACCGCCCAGGTGTAAGCCGTCAACGCCTCGACATTGTCCCCGGCGATACGCTGATCGTGCTCGCTGATCAGGAAAAACCAATTGCCACCCCAGGCGATATCACCCACTACCGTGCCGTGCCCCGGCACCTCGACGGCCACGGCCTGGCGGTAACGGTAGGCAGGCACATTGCGCACACTGACCGACAGGTCTGCATGCAGGGTGGCCTCGACGATACCCACCGGCGTTTCGATCGTGTGCAGGCCCGGTTCGATCCGGCCCATGTGGTGCAGCGAACGCACCAGGCCGATGGTGCCGTGGCCGCACATGCCGAGGTAGCCGCTATTGTTGAAAAAGATCACCCCGGCACAGGCCCCATCGCTTTGCGGCGCACAGAGCAAGGCGCCGACCAGCACCTCATTGCCACGCGGTTCGAGCATGCAGGCCCGGCGCCAGTGATCGTGTTCGCGGCGCAGCAGCGCCAGACGCTCGGCCATCGAGCCGGTGCCAAGATCGGGGAAACCGGCGACCACCAACCGGGTCGGTTCGCCGCCTGTATGTGAATCGACGATGCAGATCTGCTTCATGACGCCCCCTGTTCAAGTTGCCTGAAAGCGTGGCGCGTTGCCGGGTTTGGCGCTTGTAGGTTTTCGCAGGCTTTGATGACGAAATCGGCACAGTCGCGCCTGCCCTTTCAGCCAGCACCGCCCCACTCTTCTGTAGGAGCTGGCCTTGCCGGCGAGAGGCCCTTACTGATGAAACCCTCCTACCGACCACTCATGAAGCCCCGGCCAACTGTGCCGATTTCGTCCCACTCAGCAGGGAAAACCCTCAAGCGCATCCCCTCTGATCCGTCCAACCTATCCCCACCGCAAACCAACAAGGACAATCAACGTGAGCCGTAAATCCATTGCCTGGAGCGGGGTCTTCCCTGCCGTTACCACTCAGTTCAACGCCGACTTCTCCCTCAACCTGGAGGCCACCCACCAGGTCATCAGCAACCTGGTCGACGATGGTGTCTCGGGCCTGGTGGTGTGCGGCACGGTGGGTGAAAACACCTCGCTGAGCACCCACGAAAAGCTCGCCGTGATCGAAGTGGCCAAAGACGCTTCCCGTGGCCGTGTGCCGGTGATTGCTGGAGTCGCCGAGTTCACCACCGAGTTTGCCCGCAACACCGTGCGCGAAGCCGCCCGCGTTGGCGTCGATGGGGTGATGGTGATGCCTGCGCTGGTGTATTCGGCCAAGCCTCACGAAACCGCGGCGCACTTTCGTGCCGTGGCCACGGGCACCGACTTGCCGGTGATGGTCTACAACAACCCACCGATCTATAAAAACGACGTGACCCCCGACGTGCTAATCGCCCTGCAGGATTGCGAAAACATCGTCTGCTTCAAAGACTCGTCGGGGGACACCCGCCGCTTCATCGACCTGCGCAACGCCGTTGGTGATCGTTTTGTACTGTTCGCCGGCCTGGATGACGTGGTGGTCGAATCCATCGCCGTCGGCGCTGAAGGCTGGGTCTCGGGTATGTCCAATGCCTTCCCGAAAGAAGGCGAAACCCTGTTCCGCCTGGCCATGCAAAAGCGCTATGACGAAGCCCTGGCCCTGTACCGCTGGTTCATGCCGTTGCTGCATTTGGACGCGCGCCCGGACCTGGTGCAGTGCATCAAGCTGTGTGAAGAAATGGTCGGTCGTGGTTCGGCGATCACTCGACCTCCGCGTCTGGCCTTGCAGGGTGAAACCCTGGCCGAGGTCCAAGCCACCGTACGCAAGGCCCTGGCTGAGCGGCCGCAGCTGCCGGAGGTGGGCCTCAAATAAAGCCTTGTACCGAACCTGTGGGAGCTGGACTTACCAGCGATGCAGACGCCACGTAACAGCTGACACCGCGCCGATGCCATCGCCAGCAAGACTGGCTCCCACATGAAAACAGCACGCTTTGAAGCTCAAGGAGGAAGACCACACACAGCACCACCACGAAGACTCAACGAACTGCCGACTCCAATAACCCACAAGAAGGCAAGCGCTATGTCCGGCCAAGGTAAATTCAAGAAGCAGCTGTCGCTGACCGACCTCACGTTCATCGGCCTCGGGGCCATCTTCGGCTCCGGCTGGTTGTTCGCCGCCAGTCATGTTTCAACGATCGCCGGCCCCGCCGGTATTTTCTCCTGGCTGCTGGGCGGCTTCGCCGTGTTGCTGCTAGGCATCGTCTATTGCGAGTTGGGCGCCGCCCTGCCGCGGGCCGGTGGTGTGGTGCGCTACCCAGTGTTTTCCCACGGCCCGCTACTCGGCTATCTGATGGGCTTTATCACCCTGATCGCCTTTTCCAGCCTGGTGGCGATCGAAGTGGTCGCCGCCCGCCAATACGCCGCTGCCTGGTTTCCCAGCCTGACTCAAGCGGGCTCCAGCAACCCGACGGTGGTGGGCTGGCTGCTGCAGTTCGGCCTGCTGTGCCTGTTTTTCTTGCTCAACTACTACAGCGTCAAGACCTTCGCCAAAGCCAACAACTTCATCAGCCTGTTCAAATTCATCGTGCCGCTGCTGGTGATCGGCGTGCTGTTCACCTTCTTCAAACCAGAAAATCTCACGGTTCAGGGCTTCGCCCCCTACGGCCTGTCCGGCATTGAAATGGCGGTGTCGGCAGGCGGGATCATCTTCGCCTACCTAGGCCTGACACCGATCATTTCCGTGGCCAGCGAAGTGCGCAATCCGCAACGCACCATCCCCATCGCCCTGATCCTTTCAGTCCTGCTCTCGACCCTGATCTACGTGCTGCTGCAAGTGGCCTTTCTCGGCAGCATCCCCACCGAAATGCTCGCCAATGGCTGGAGCGGCATCGCCAAGGAATTCTCCCTGCCTTACCGCGACATCGCCCTGACCCTGGGCATCGGCTGGCTGGCCTACATGGTGGTGGCTGATGCGGTGATCTCACCCAGCGGCTGCGGCAACATCTACATGAACGCCACGCCGCGCGTGGTCTACGGCTGGGCGCGCACCGGGACGTTCTTCAAGATATTCACCCGCATTGATGAAAAGTCCGGCATTCCACGCCCTGGCCTGTGGCTGACCTTCGCCCTGTCGGTATTCTGGACCCTGCCTTTCCCCTCGTGGGAAGCGCTGATCAATGTGGTCTCCGCTGCCCTGGTGCTGAGCTATGCGATCGCCCCGATCACTGTCGCGGCCCTGCGCCGTAACGCCCCAGACCTGCAGCGGCCGTTCCGGGTCAAAGGCTTTGCCGTGCTCGGCCCGGTGTCGTTCATCATCGCTGCGCTGATCGTCTACTGGTCGGGTTGGAACACCGTGTCGTGGCTGCTTGGCCTGCAGATTCTGATGTTCATCGTCTACCTGCTGTGCAAGCACCTGGTGCCTACTGACCACCTGAGCATCGCCCAGCAAGTGCGCAGCTCGGCCTGGCTGATCGGTTTCTACGCCGCCACCATCATTCTCTCGGGCCTGGGCAGTTTCGGTGGCCTGGGCGTGCTCAGCCACCCGTTCGATACCTTGGCCGTGGCTGCCAGTGCCCTGGTCATCTACTACTGGGGCGCACGCACCGGTGTACCGGCGCACCTGGTACGCCTGGACGGTGATGAAGAAACCAGCGAAGCCCAACCCGTTCACGGCCGCCCTCTTGGCCAGCCGCAACCCAACTAAGTGAGGACTGCATGCCCATTCTCGGTGAACTGCTGATCGGCCGCACGGCCCGCCCAGGCCAAAACGGCACCTTCCAGGCCATCGACGCCGCCAGCGCCCAAGCGCTGGTTCCGGCGTTCGGCGGTGCCAGCCTCGACGACCTCGATCAAGCCTGTGCCTTGGCCGCACAAGCCTTCGATCATTACCGCGCCACCACCCCGGCGCAACGCGCCGCGTTGCTTGACGCTATCGCCAGCAACCTCCTCGCCTTGGGTGACGCGTTGATTCAACGCTGCATGAGCGAAACCGGTCTGCCCCGCGCCCGCCTTGAAGGTGAGCGCGGGCGCACCGTCAGCCAGCTTGGCCTGTTCGCGCAAGTACTGCGCGAAGGCAGCTACCTGGACTGTCGTATCGACCCGGCACAACCGCTGCGCCAACCGCTGCCGAAAGTCGACCTGCGCCTGCGCAACATTCCGCTTGGCCCGGTGGCGGTGTTCGGTGCCAGCAACTTTCCCCTGGCCTTTTCTGTGGCCGGTGGCGACAGCGCTTCAGCCCTGGCCGCTGGCTGCCCGGTGATCGTCAAAGCCCACTCGGCGCACCCCGGCACCTCGGAACTGGTGGGCCGCGCCATACAACAAGCGGTACGCGACTGCGACCTGCCCGAAGGCGTGTTCAGCCTGCTGTTCGACAGCGGCCGCTCAATCGGCCAGGGCCTGGTGGCCGACCCGCGAATCAAGGCCGTCGGCTTTACGGGTTCACGCAGCGGTGGCGTAGCGCTTATGCAGATCGCCGCCAACCGCCACGAACCGATCCCGGTGTACGCAGAAATGAGCGCCATCAACCCAGTGATCTTGCTGCCCTCTGCCCTGGCCGAGCGTGCCAGCAGCATTGCCGACAGCTTCATTGCCTCGCTGACCCTCGGCGCCGGGCAGTTCTGCACCAACCCCGGCCTGATCCTGGCCATCGACAGCCCGACCCTGCGCCAGTTTGAACTCGCTGCCAGTGCCCGCCTGCAAGCGGTACCAGCACAAACCATGCTCACCCCCGGGATCTGCCAAAGTTACCGCGCCGGTGTTGTCGCTTGGCGCGAGCGCGGCGATGTCCAGCTACTGGCCGAGGGTGACAGTGGCAGCGAACAGCAAGCGCGCGCCGCCCTGTTTGTGACCAGTGCGCAAACCTTTCTGGCACAACCGGCATTGCGCGAAGAAGTCTTCGGTGCCTGTTCACTGATCGTGCGCTGCAAAGACCTGTCAGAGCTGCAACAGGTCATCCACGCCCTTGAAGGCCAACTCACCATCGCCCTGCACCTGAGCGCCGCTGACCACCAGCAGGCCTCTCACCTGCTGCCGCTGCTGGAGCGCAAGGCCGGACGGATCCTGGTCAACGGCTTTGGTACCGGCGTGGAAGTCGGCCACGCCATGGTTCACGGCGGCCCTTTCCCCGCCACCTCAGACAGCCGCACCACCTCGGTGGGTAGCCTGGCCATCCAACGCTTCTTGCGCCCAGTCAGCTACCAGGACCTGCCGGACGCGCTGTTGCCGCCCGAACTGCAACAGGCTAACCCCCTCAACCTGCCCCGTCGCCTGAATGGAGAACTGCGCTCGTGAGCGATACCGTCCACTTAAGCCTTGAAGAAGTCCATGACCTTGCTGTACATGCATTGACCCACAACGGCATGGGCGATGCCCACGCCCAGGCCATCGCCCGGGTGATCACCCAGGGCCAGCGTGACGAATGCCACTCCCATGGCCTGTACCGGGTGCTGGTGTGCGTACGCTCGCTGCGCAGCGGCAAGGTCGACCCCACTGCCCTACCAGCCCTACACACACTCAGCCCGGCCATCGTCAGCGTCGATGCCCACCACGCCTACTCCCTGCTCGCCTTCGAAACCGGCTTGCCGGTGCTCGTGGAAAAGGCCCGCACCTTTGGCCTGGCCGCCATGGTCATTCGCAACTGCTTTCATTTTTCGGCCCTGTGGCCAGAGGTCGAAGCCATCGCCGCCAACGGCCTCGCGGGCCTGGCCATGACCCCAAGCCACAGCTGGGTGGCACCGGCCGGTGGCAACCGCGGCGTGTTCGGCACCAACCCGCTGGCGTTCGCCTGGCCTCGGCCTGTAGGCGAGCCGTTCGTGTTTGACTTCGCCACCAGCGCCATTGCCCGCGGCGACATCGAACTGCATGCACGCCAAGGTAAAGCGATTCCATCGGGCTGGGCGGTGGATGCCGAGGGGCAGCCAACCACTGACGCACGCGCGGCGCTGGAAGGCGCAATGCTGACCTTTGGTGGGCACAAGGGTTCGGCTTTGTCGGCGATGATTGAACTGCTGGCAGCGGCACTTATTGGCGACCTGACCAGCGCCGAGTCAATGGCCTTTGACCAAGGGGTTGGCGCCACGCCGTGTCATGGCGAATTGCTGCTGGCGTTTGATCCCAAGGTGTTTTTGGGTGACGAGCTTGAGGCCGGACTGCACCGGGCTGAGGGCATGTTCCGCGCTATCACCGAGCAAGGTGCACGGTTGCCCTCACAGCGACGCTTTGCAGCGCGCAGGCGCTCGATTGCGCAGGGGGTGGACGTAGACCGGCAGGTTTATGACGATGTCAGGCGACTGCTGGACGGTGACCGTCTGTAGCCGTTGCCGCCATTGTGCCGCTTTGGCGTTTTTGTGCGACAGTTCGCTCACCGAGGGCTCCTCTACCGTTTGCGTGTGGTTGCAGATCGTGACCGAGATGATGGGCCGTATCGGGCAGTTGCCCACGCTTTAATGGCACTCTTCTCCCAAGGGCACAGGCCTCGCACTAATGTAACGTAACCGATCGACAGCGCCGGTCGGTTACGTTTAAACGTCTTGCCAGCATTACCAAGGGAAGGCGGTAACAATGAAGGTATCACCTGAGTGTTTTATCTCCATCACCAGGCGCACTGACTGGGTATCCACCCCATTCCTCCCCGTCCCGCATTGCACCTGAGTGTCGACGTCGTAGGTACTACGTTTATTGGCATCTTGCGCAAGGGTCATGGTACCAATGCTTTTTGCGTGCTGGCGAAACAGGTCAAAAGCACTATTGACCCGTGCTTTGATCTGCTCTTCATCGCCATACCATTTGGATTTGCGCTGCCATCCATTGGCCATGGCGGAGTCGCACCCTTCAAGACCGTGCACCGTCAAAATATGATCCCACGAGACGCCGGTGAGTTTTAAATCATCACCATGAAATTCAATTGGCATACGTCATTCCTCGTTCTCGATATCGGCTGAAAAAGCTACCCCTACAAGCGAGCAACTTTCATCACAGGCAGCCCTTAACGGCTAAAAACAACACTCTGCTCGGCGCCACCCGGCGCACCGTAACGCAACGCGATCTGGGTATCGCCATTCCTTTCCATGAAGGCCAGATTACCGGGATTGATCGTAACGTCTGCTGGCGACTCTTTTCGATACATCGCCATGGGCTCAGACGTACCCACACCTATTGAATCGAAAGTAATAGTTAACGTTACCGCTTCGCCGACATTCAAACTTGCCACCGGCTTCTTTTTTAGAAAGAACGTTACGCGCAAGTTAATTGCACCTGGAGGGTTGGCGGTTGGAATACTGTTCAAATTAACGACCATGGAGATATCTCCTACGTTGAAGTATGAGCCTTGTTAAGGTGTCAAGCCGTTCCAGCCTCAACATCGACAGCGCGCGTGCTACCCGGCCAGACGCCGTACAACTGGACATGCCGCACGCCACCGATCCACTGCCCACGCGGGCTTTTCCATTGCAGCGTGTGTTTTTCCGTCGTCATCACGCCGCGAAACCCACACTCCAGAACGACATTGCTGGCGTCCAACGGGATATCGCTGAAGGTCACGGTCAACCCGCCCGAAGCCGTACCTTCGGCACGCTTGCGTCCGCCCGCCGTGTCGTAGGCCAAGTGGGCGTCGACGATATAGGTGCCACCGTTAGCGTTACTGATGATCAACTGAAAAGCGCTGATGTGGGTGATCCAGCGCGGCAGCAACAGCCGCCCGTCGAAAGAGGCAAAGGTGTACGCCAGCGGCGCCGAACCTTCTGCCAGCACGCCTGACTCGCTTGGCCACAAGTGCTTGTCGACGCTTTTACTGGAACTTGCCGAGGTAAAGGAGCCTTTGCCTTTCGCTTCACCGACCATCTTCTGTACAGCTGAGGCATTGCCTTTCAAGGTGAACGAGTTATCGCTGGCCATCGAACCGACATTCAAGCCACTGCGGGCATACAGCACGCTGGTGATAATGCCAAAGCCTTGCGCGATGCCGTTGCCCGAACCCATGCCGGATTGGCCGGCACGCTGGACCAACCAATCCAGTTGATTGGCCAGCACTGCATCCGGGTTGTTCAGGACCGACTCTGAGTCCAGCGCACACTTGGACACCATTGACCCCTCTCGGCCAAACTTCCAGGCAATCTCCAAACCGGCTTTGGCGGTAACGCCCGTCTCCGGGTCAGTGACTTCAGCCCCCAGGTCAACTTCGGTCTCGGTGCGAGATACTTCGCTGGACATCGTGTCCCAATCTGAACTGACTGCGGTTTTTTTAAAATCGCCAGGCGTTAATCCCGGCAGCGTATCGGCAATGAGTTTGAAGGTGCCTGTCAGCGGGTCCAAGATGCCGACTGCACCGGGAGCAACTTCACTGCTCAGCGTCCAGTTGCCCCAGAGCGTCGGGTTAGATTTCCTGATAATTTGAGTAAACTGCCCATTCCAGTTGATCATGTTTATTCGCCTTAAGTGCTGCGCATTGAAAGATCCTTTTTACTGATGCGACTGTACGACTTGAAAAAGCCGCATAACGCCCGACAAGGATGGTTAGTCGTGCGTCGCCATCATCTTGTGCGTGCACCGTCAGTACTTAAATAACGCCGATGGCGTAGTGTTTTAATGCAAGTAATCATGAGCGCTCACCGCCAACGGCATACCACATGAGCGATGCCATGGTGTGCACCCCCATAGACTTCATGGCGTGCTCACGATGCTTGCGCACCGTTGCAGGACTGATACGTAGGCATTTGGCAATTTCTTTACTGGTCAATCCTTTAGCCAGGCACATCACAACTTGCCGCTCACGCGCGCTGAGCCGGGAAAGTGCCAACTGATCCTGGGCCTGGCCCTGCCGTTGCAGCGTGCCGACGGCGAATGCGACTAACTGCGCAGTGCTATGCAGACCACACTTGCCAAGAATGTTGCATCGATGTTTACGCACGGTAAGGGACGCGATCCCCATCGATGAGGCGATTTCCCGGCAGGACCGGCCCCTGGCAACCCAACTGAGCACCTCCCGCTCCCGGGTGGTCAGCCCGACAAACGTACAAGCCTCTTCAGGCTCAACATTGAGTGGCACAGAACCCGCACGGCCGGGTGCATTGTTCAGTTGCAACTTCCAGGACCGGCAGTAGCGGTAAACCAGGCTCTTGCTACCAGGAAAACCGATGGCCTGCAGGCACTCGAAGTAGGTGGCAACGCTGCTGCGTTGACGCTCGCCGCTGTCGATACCCGCCTTGAGCCAGAGCAGCAGGTGCTCCTTGTAGCGGTCAAGCAGCCCCGCAGCCGTTGCGCGTTGCGGGTAACGTGGCTGTCCCCCTTGCGGTGCGGACAGCCAACGTTTGGCAGTGTTTCTGGAGATACACAGGCGTCGGGCAGCTTCACGCACCGAGACACCTTCATGGTGTACCAGATACCGGAGTTTTCGCAGAGTCTGCGCGCTGATCACCTCCGCACTTCCCTGTTGAGTTTCTCAGCAGGATAGGCAGCTAATGTGGCTCAGTTTTGGATTGGAAAATTTCCGCTTTTCTACCGGGTGTTACGCAGCAACCTGGCGACGCATTGTGAGAATGGCAGCGCCGAAACAAATGAACGTCGAACCCACCAGCCGACTGACCCACAGCGAAAACTTCGGCCGTGTCAGCATGCCCTTGGCCCGGGCAGCCAGTGCGGCATACAGGCTCAATGAAGCCAACGACAAAGCCATGAATATCGACGTAAGGATCAGAAACTGCGGTAGCAGGGCTGCGCTCTGGTCGATGAACTGCGGGAACAGCGCGGTGAAGAACATCGTCGCTTTGGGGTTAGTGGCTGCGGTCAGCATGGCCGACTTGTACAGCTTCAGTCGCGATGGTTTAAGTGCATGTTGATCCGCTTGAACAGCGTCCGTGAGCATCGGACTCTTTTTCATCAACTGCTTGGCGCCCAAATAGAACAAGTAACCAGCGCCCATGATCTTCACCGCGTTAAACATCCATTCAGAGCTGGCGAGCAAGGCGCCCAGCCCCAGCATGGCAGCCGCCGACAGGCAAAACAGGCCGCAGGCATTGCCCAGCGAAGACCACAGTGCATAACGCGGCCCATAAGCGAGGCTGTTGTTGATCGCCATCAAGGTGGCAGGCCCCGGGCTGGCAATGGCAATCGCCGCAACCAGGGTAAAAGCGAGAAGCGCGTGAAAATCCATTTTTCCGGTTCATCAGTGATTGGCAGGGTTTTGCATGGTACAGGACAACCGTGAGCTAATCCTCATACCGCAAATGTGCTGATTGGATCCATACTACAGAAACGATAAACTTGCCCGCGCTACACAGCGCACACCTCTACCGTGTGCGTGTTCATACCTTACAGGAGCTCCACAGACATGAACGTCTCGTTTCGCCCTCATTGGCTACTCGCCCTCGCCCTTCCCCTCGCCCTCATCGCCTGCGGCAATGATGAACCTGAACAGCGCGCCGCGTTCACCCAGTTTTTGCAAACTCGTATCATCGACAAGCCCGGTGTCCGCGTCCCCAAGCTGACGCCGGATGAGTCGAAGGCGTTTGGCGACTACCGCGTACATTACGCAGTGATCACCGACTTCAATGGCGAGATGGACGCGACGGTGAAACCCCTGGGCAGCCTGGTGCAGAAAGGCTCGATGCGCTCATTGAATGATGTCATTTCACGCCGTGACGATATCAAGGCGATTCAAACCGGCCTGAACGACATGGCCGCGCAGCTCAAGCAGCAACAGGCAAAAGCCGATAGCGCCCACGCCCAGCTCAAGCAACCGGAAGACTTGAAGGTGGTGTATGACAAAGCCTTCGAAAAAACCGTCAGCGTCCCGGCCAACACCTTCCTGCAAGTGCTGCCGCAAATCAACAGCACCCTCGACAGCAGCCTGAAAGTGGCCGATTACGTCAATGCCCACAAGGCACAGATCGAAATCAATGGCCCGGTGGTCAAGGTCCAGGACCCTAACGTGCAGGCGGAGTTGAACACGCTGCTGCAGGAGTTGAACGCCCAGGCTCAAACCATTCAACAGGCTCAAGTACGCATGCAGGCGGTCATGCTCGGGCGCTAAACACCGCTTGGTTATTGAGTACCTATCAGCGCGGGCTTACCGCCGGAGCTGAGCAAGAAAGGCCCGTCGTTGGCGGGCCCTGAATGCACAAAGCGTTAACAGTGCAAGCGAGCGCGAGCACGTCGAGTTGCGCGGCTAACTCAAAACGAACAGATCCCCTTCCACCTCCGTATCGCCGTGTTTGCGCCCCTGCGACGCAGAGTCGTAGAGGATCAACAGCTGCTCCCCGGGTGGTTCCCCCGACTCAAACAAACACATCCCCTCAGCGTGATCGTCACCTTGGCCGAAAGGCACCTCCACTACTTGCTCCAGTTGATCGACAAAGACCACATTTTCCGCGTCGGACGTAAAGCCACCGCGCCAGCGAAACACCGTTACCGGCCCGTCCTGGTTCATGGTCGGGCCCGCGAGGATCAGCAGATCGTCGCCGCTGATGCACAGGTCGCGTACACCCAGTCCGTTTAACGCGAAGAAATGTTTGCGGTAGCGGCGTCCCTGGGGGCCAATCTTCTTCAGCACCAGCGTGTCAGTAGAACCATCGGACAGCTCGGGCTCGATCTCCAGCAGTACAGCCCAACCGCGAAGCACGGGGCCACGCAGCCCCAGCAAGAGGCGCGAGCCGATTACCACCAAACCTTCGATATCAAAACCGTTGTCTTTACCGGGGATGCGCAGGAAGTCGCGCAGCTGATCGTCTTCCGTAATTTGCGCGGTCAGGTCGTTACCGATCGTGTTGCCCTGTAGCTGCGCCGCCGTGCGTCCATCAGCGTCCACCTTCCTGACAAGTGCATAGCCGTCAGGCTCCTGCAGCACAGGGATGCGAGCGAGCAGAAAACGATTGCCGTCCGCCTCCACCGTCGACAGTCGCTTGATGTTCTTCTGCGCAGGCTTGTCGGCTTCAGCCGTCTTGCGCTTGAGGCTATGAGAACCCACCACCCAGAGGTAACCCCTGTCATAGGCCAAGCCTTCGATGTCGATCTCGGCGTCGGACTTGGGTATGGGCAAGTCCAGAAACGCCTGGAGCTGAAATGACCGGTGCGCATCGCACATCAACACTTCACCGGGCGCAGCGGCCTGAATTTTCAGGCGTTCCAGGCTCGTGGTTTCATCGTTGGCCACCCACAGTGTGTCGCCAATTTGCTGAGCAACCGAAAGGCCATCGCGCAATGACGCTAACGCCGGATCAAAGCTCAATAGCACTGCATGGCTGCGCGTGTTCATCAGCGGATGTCCTCAGGGTGCTGACACTGTTGTCGAGGCTAGTGGCTGGCCGATGACAATCAAGGTCATGTGCTAGTGCGTTTTCTCACTGCCGGTAGAACAATGAGGAATATCGTGTGGTGCTAGCTCGCAACGGTGAAAACGACAAGGTCATTTGCCGAACCGCATCAGGTTGGGCGGTCTTGGGTGAGCAGCGGCTACAGCGTGTGGTGTAACCCGGCTAGACGTCACTTATTATGCCGCGTGCTCAACAGCCATGCCCGCATGGGCCTGATAGAAGGCTTCGAACGCCTCAGCAGGCAACGCTTTGGCGAACAACCAGCCCTGCCCGAAGTGCACCCCTTGTCCGCGCAGGTAGTCCAGCTGGGCCTGGGTCTCGATGCCCTCCGCGACCATTTTCAGCTGCAGGCTCTTGGCCATTTCGATGATGTGGCTGGTCACTGGGCCCGCCGTAGCATCCGCGCCGATGCTATCCACGAACGATTTGTCGATCTTGAGAATATCCAACGGCAATTGCTGCAGGTGCTGGAGGCTGGAGAAACCGGTGCCGAAATCATCGATGGCGGCCAGATGGCCCAACGCCCGTGCGCGGTCAACGGTTGCACAGGCAGCATCGATCTGCATAAAGCCACGCTCTGTAGCCTCCAGCCAGATCTGGTTCGGGAGCACTCCGCTGCGGCGCAGGGCCATCTCCAGTTTGGGCAGGAAGCGGCCACTGCTAACGTCTTCGGCCGCCAGGTTGATCGCCACGTGCAGGCTGCGCTCCTGCACCAGCAGTGGGCCGAGGTCATGCAGTACGCTGTCGATCAACTGGTCGGTGATCGGCAAGATCAAGCCGCTCTGCTCAGCCAGTGGAATGAACAGGTCAGGACGCACCAAACTGCCATCGCAGCGGCGCCAGCGCAGTAGCGCTTCGGCCCCCACACAGCGGCCATCACTCAGGTTCATGATCGGCTGATAATGCACGATGAACTCGCGATTGCGCACCGCCCTGCCGAGTTCGGCCAGCGGCGACAAGCGCTGACGCGTACGCTTGATGAGCATCACCGCCAGCACGCCGGCGAGCAGCCCGCCAACGGGCAATAACAGCATCTCTTTGCGAACCAGGCCTTGCAGTAACTCCTGACGCGACAGTGCGGCAATGGCCACCCAGTCGCCGTTGTGTACCACGGTATAGAGATACCCCTCCTCAAGCCCCTTGGCCGAGCCCGAATGCACGCGACTTAAAAATCGCTCCACCCCCGGCCGCGACGCACTGACCAAGTGGCCTGCAGCAGTACCGACGGCCAACTGCAGATCGTCTTCGACCATTACCTGGAGGAACTGCTCGGGGTCTACCAATACATTGAACGCCGCGTATTGCAGCGCCATCATCGGTTTCGCCGAGACAAGGTTCGGCTGCACGCCGAGCGACACGCGTACGCCGTCGGCGGTGGTGAAGTCCTCTTGCCAGGGCGTCACAGAGTGTCCCACCGCGCCCCAAGAATCGCAGGCGTAGATTTCTTCCTCGACATAGCCAACCGACTTCACCGAGAAGGTGTTGATGGTCAACAGACGCATCGCGTCGATACCTTCTGGTGTGCACGGCGCGAAGCTGGAGCCGGCGATGCTCTTGAGTGCTTCGCCAGCCTCGTGGAAGGTGCCGCTGGCCCGGCTGGAAGCAACCGCAGCCAAAGTGTCCAGGCGCTGCTGGGCAGCGTGCAGATTCAACACCCAGGCCAGATAGCCCATCAACAACACCGGCAGCAGGACACACGGAAGCCCCAGGAGGACGCTTCCCCAGACAATACGTTTTCGATTCATGGTGCCGCCTTGGCCGTTGGCCTGTGCCCTGCCATCACAGCCTAAGACGGCGCCTGCCAATGCACGTTGCTACAGATCAACAGCGCTACCGATTGCTTAGAGGCGTCTGCGCTGCGGGGTCAAGCATCATCGTGCCCCTTGCTATCGACGACTACGAGGACGCTTTAACCTCCCTGCTATGCTCCATCCACCGTTTATTGATGCCGATCAGAACGCTGCACCGACAAATCCTGATAATGCGTTGTCCAAATTTTAAGGCAGGCGTTAATGACCTCCCAAATCTTTACGGTTCATGGCCTTGTAAGTTTCACCCTGGCTATCCTCCTGCTGTTCCTCGGCAAAACCTTGGTCCAGCACAACGCCTTACTGCGTCAGTACTGTATTCCCGAATCAGTGGTGGGCGGTTTCGTGTGTGCAGCGGTTACCTCCCTTCTTTACTTCGGTCTCAATATCCAGATCGAATTCGACCTGCAAGTACGCGACACCTTATTGTTGTATTTCTTTGCCGGCATCGGCTTGAAATCGGACATGCGCCAACTGCTCAAGGGCGGGCGCCCGTTACTGATCCTGCTGTTGCTTGCCAGTGCGTTTATCGTCCTGCAAAACGTACTGGGCATGGGCATGGCCGAGGCGTTTGGGCTCGACCCCAAGGCCGGTTTGATGGTCGGTTCAATATCCCTCACCGGTGGGGTGGGCACTACCCTGGCGTGGGCACCGCTGTTTGTCGAAAAGCTGGGAATAACAAACGCCCATGAACTGGGCATCGCCAGCAACACCGTCGGCCTGATTGCCGCTTGCGTGATCGGCGGCCCTATCGCCAACCAGCTGATACGCCGTTATCAACTGACGCCGTCCAGGGATGCGGAGCTGGAAGTCGGCATTCTCGAGCAACAACCGAGCAAGGCGCTGGACTACTACGACGTGCTCTGGGCGTGGATGTGGCTCAACCTGACCCTGATGCTCGGCTATGGCCTCAACCTGTTGCTGGTGGATGCCGGCATCACCCTACCCAAATTCGTCAGTTGCCTGTTCGCCGGTATCGTCATTCACCATATCGTTCTGGCCGTACTGGGTGACAAGCGGCTGAAAAGCTGGAGTGGCGCTAGCCTGGGCCTGGCACTGATCTCTGATATCTGTCTGGGCATGTTTTTGACCATGGCCCTGATGGGCCTGCAACTATGGCAGCTCAGCGGCGCGCTGCTGTTCATTCTGTGCACCTTGACCCTGCAAGTGCTGCTGACGGTTGTTTATACCTACTTTGTGGTGTTCCGCTTCATGGGCCGCAATTACGAAGCCAGCGTCATTGCTTCGGGGTTCGGCGGGATCACCTTGGGTTCTACGGCGACGGCCATCGTCAACATGACCACCGTGACGCAAAAATACGGTGCAGCCCACCAGGCCTTCCTGATCGTACCGCTGGTGTGTGGCTTTTTCATTGACCTGGTCAATGCCATCATCATCGGCATGTTCAGTGGTATTTAGCCTATCCGCAGGCGGGTGCGGATGACCACCCATCAGCCAGATCCCGCGCCGGGAGCAGACCACTAGACTTCATAGGGGGGACGACATCAACGCACCTCACATCAGGAGATCTGTGATGAACAGAACATCTTGGCTGGCGTTGGTAGTGGCGGTTGGGGCGATTTCAGGGTGCGCAAGCAGAACCGAGATCGTCGATGTCCCCCTCAATGCTACCCCGCAAAATGCAGGACACATCGCTCGCGCCTCACTCAGCCCGGTGGGCAACCACACCAGCATCTACCTTAACGTTGGCGGCGTCCCCAACCACATGGCGGTTCCTAGCCGCCTGGACACCGCTATCTACGCGGGCTCCTGCCAGCATTTGAGTGCAACCCCTGCGTACCAGACCGACAAGGCCGACAACGTCAATTATCTCTCGATGGCCCCACGTACGCGGTATTGGGCCCAGGCCCCGGTGGCGCTGAGTGACTTGACCCAGGGTGACTATGCCTTGCTCGTCAGCACCAGCCCGGCAGATGGCAGCCGTCCGCTGTTCTGCGGCAAGATCAGCGCAGGCTAGACGCGAGGCGAGCCAGCAACGCGGTACCGAGGCCGGCGCGACGTGCTCCAGGCGCGATCGCACCGGTCCGATACCCGCGCCAGCTGGAGCTGATATCATTCAAGACTTTACCCGCCGAGTCGACAATGAACCGTCAGAAAAAAATAAAGCAGCTTTTAAAGGCACACGCCAAAAAAGCCAGCGCCAAATTGGCACCGAAAAACAAGCCTAAATACATTTGTAAAGCTGACCGATTGAAACTGGAAGCTGAATCCAGTTGCGAGCCAAACATTCCCGCAGAGTAAAACAGTTGTTTTTTAAGTAGCCGCTTCCCAGAACTTTTCTCTGTTTATTGGTCTATGTGGATAGGCCCATGCGCTTGGTAAGTGCGAATTCGCACGTTTCCCGTCGCCAGGTCGCCACACGTCCGATTGTCAATCAGAGGTTGTCTTCGCTCATGAAATTCCATGATCCACGGAGGGTGCTCTTTGGCCTGTTCGCGTTCGCGGCATTGGGCTCGGCATCAGCAACACAGATGAAGGTCTCAACCCCTGCTCTAGCCACTGAAGCCCCGACTATTGAGGCTCCGGCCCAGGCTGCCGGCAACCCTTGGCCAACCTTGGTCAGCATCGCTGAAAAACAACCAGGCCCGTTGCTCGCCCATGACGATCGGTACTCGCATGACGGCCGTTGGCACGATCATAGAAATGATTGGCGTAGAGATGATTGGCGTCGGGAAAACTGGCGTAGAGATCAATGGCGTAGAGAGCAAGCCCGCCGCGAAGCTGACCGGCGCCGAGATTGGGAACGCCATCATGATCGGGCCATGCGCTACCGCTATGAGGACGATCATCGCTACTACCGTCGTTAATGACGGCTGACCGGGTATCACCGATCGTGCAGCACGTCACGACGCGTCGGCCCTGTCTCACTGTGTGGCAATCAAACGGTCCAAGGATTTGACCGTTTGATGAGCGAACGTCTATCGGCATCCCCCCCTTCAGTTCGTCGGTCCGCACCGTCCTTGTCATGAAATGAAAATCCGCTGTCGTGCGATGAGAGGTTGCCGCAACCGCTGCTGCCCTAAAGTCGGTGTCAAACAATAAAACCGGACACCGCGCCCGGAAACACGAGAGCCGCCATGAGCAAATCCCCCCGAACAAGCGAGACCACAACGCCCACCAAAGGCCCGCAGGCGACCGGCCGAAAGCGTCGCGTTCGCAAGGATGGCGATGTCCCGGGCAATCCCCTGCAACACGAACTGATCGGCACGGCGGCCAACCAGACCCTGGCAGGCAATCCGCTTGTCAGCGTGCGCCCGGCCGACCTGGCCAGCTCGGCCGGCTACCTGTTCAAGGCCGTGGGCACGTCGCCGCTCAAAGCTGGCGCTCATCTGGGCGGCTACCTGAAGGCGTTGCGCGGCATCGTCGCTGGCAACGCCTGCATTGCGCCAGATCCGAAGGACAAGCGCTTCGCCGATCCGGCCTGGCAATCCAACGCCTTCCTGCGTGCACTGCTGCAGAGCTACCTGGCCGGCCAAAGTGAGTTGACCCGCTTCATCGAGTCCACCGACCTTGCCCCGTTGGAAAAGAGCCGAGCCCGGTTCGTAGCAGCACTTTTGGCCGATGCACTGGCACCGAGCAACTCGCCGCTAACCAATCCGGCGGCGCTGCGCAAACTGGTGGACACCGGTGGCATGAGCCTGGCCAGGGGCGTGCGTCAGTTCGGCGAGGATATGCTGAACAACCGCGGGCTGCCGAGACAGGTCGACAGCACGCCGTTCAAAGTAGGAGAAAACATCGCCACGGCTAAGGGCGAAGTGGTGTTTCGCACCGAGATGTTCGAGCTGCTGCAGTTCGCACCCACCACCGAAAAGGTTTATGCCCGACCCTTGGTGATGTCGCCGCCGCAAATCAACAAGTACTACGCCATCGACCTGTCGCCGGAGAAAAGCCTGATCAAGTGGATCCAGGACAGCGGCGTGAACCTCTTCGTCATCAGTTGGCGCAATCCCACCCGCGAGCATCGCGACTGGGGCTTGTCCGATTACGCGCTGTGCCTGGACCAGGCTGTGGACGTGGCGCGCAGGATAACTGGTAGCCCGGATGTGAACATGTGGGGCTCCTGCTCGGGTGGCATCACCCTGGCGGCCTACCTGGGCTGGCTGGCGGCCCGTGGCGAAAACCACAAGGTGGCCAACACCAGCTGGGCCGTGTGCGTGCTCGACATGCCCTCGGCG